>Ga0209542_10000052_pt1 | contig 314902 bp, 341 predicted proteins | sample RifCSPhighO2_01_FD_184028 | JGI IMG/M metagenome (GOLD analysis project Ga0209542, IMG submission 184028) | Soil microbial communities from Rifle, Colorado - Rifle CSP2_plank highO2_0.1 (SPAdes) (version 2) | ecosystem: Environmental > Terrestrial > Deep subsurface > Rock core/Sediment ...
ATAGCCTGTTCCTCTGCAGACAGATGTTATGGGGCAACTGGTGGTGGAGGCACAGGCTATGATTCACTAGGCCGGGTTTTAGCCGGAGACTGCAATGAAGCAGCCTATGATGGATCTAACCCCAACACTGCCTGTGTCAACGGAGGCTGGTATAAACAATGCTGCAGCGCAGGAGGTGTTTCTCCAACAGTTGCCTGTTCCAACGGTTCCTGTGTCAACGCATATGAGCCGCCTGTTAACAGTTGGTCATGTTCTGGCGGCGGCGGTGGTGGAGGTGGCGGCGGAGTCACCCATTATAGCTGCAGCGGAGCTTCCTGTGTGGTTGATGCTAATGGTCCATATACTACTTCGGATTGCAACAGCAGGTGTACAGAATCCCCCCGGGTAGACAGTATCAGCAGTTTTTCCTGTTCCGGGGATCCCCGAACCTTATACGCTTCCTGGAGTGGTTCCGGTTCCTCAAGCTGCAACATCTATGTGACAGACGGCTCCGGCGATCATCAAATCTCCCCCTCCTGTTCAGGAAGTGGCACCTATGGCGGATCTCCGGGCGGCGGGCCATACATCCTGCATGCCAGTGACGGCACCAACGACCGGACCCAATCTACCACCTGCCCTCCTAAATACGGCTGCAGCGGAGCATCGTGTGTAGTAAATAACGGCTCAGGCGGTTTTGATTCTTCAACCTGTAATAATACATGCAACTCTTCCAATCCCTGGTCAATTTTAGGTTCCGGCTGTTCCGGGCAAAGCCCGACTTTACATGCCCAATGGGGCAATATTGGCTCAGGAAGCTGTAATATCGGCATCAGGGTAGGCAGCTGCTTCCATCAAATCAGCCCAAATTGCTCAGGAGATATCTCAAACATCACTTCCCTGGGCAGCTGTGCCGGGGCAGTGGTCAATAACGGCGGTTATTCACTGGAGGCCTGGTATGGCGCTAACCTTAAATCCTCTGATCCGGAAACTGCACCTAATTGTTCAAACAGCGGGCCGCGGTGCGGTGACGGCACTTGCAACGGCGGGGAAACCTGTTCTACCTGCCCCGGAGACTGCGGTTCATGCGGAGGTAATCCCCCTGCTCCCAACTGTACCGTCAACAATAGCATTACCTGCAATACCGATGTAAATCTGGGAGTTTCACCTAATCCGGGCAGTCCGGGTTCTTTAATGAACTTCAATATCACTTCCGGCGATGCTTCCACCTGTACTAATGATGCCTGGAGTGCCGGTTCAGTTTCAGGTTGCGGCGGAGCTTACCCTACCAAAACCTGCACTGCCCAAAATCCGGGTGCCAACTATGTCTGGACCCATTACTGGCAAAAATGCGAAGGAGCCTTAAACAACTGTTCTCCCTTATGTTCTAAAGCTGTTAATTTCAATATTATTCCTCCACAACCAACTACTTTGTATAATGCCGCCTGTCCTGCGCCCGGTACCGCCACTACCCTGTCCTGGAGCAGATCTCCCGGAGCAGACCGCTACATTTTAAACGTCCAGGGCAATTCATATAATCTCTATGACAGTAATCCTTCTGACCCGGCTGCTTTTACCACCTCTTTCACCGGCAATCCGGCTTTCATCGCCCCCGGCAATACCTACACCTGGGGGGTGCAGGCCTGCAAAGGCGGGTTTACCTCTTCAACCTGCAGTACTATCAAATACGGCACTTCTTTTACCTGCCAATATCCTGCCTGTCCGGATGGGGCAGGCACACCCAAAGCCTGCGGCAACATTCCCGGTGTCTCAGGTGAACCCAGTAATAAATACAGCATTGGTACCTGCAGCGGAAATTGGAAGCGTAATCCGGGAAATCCCAATCGCAACTCCCCCGGCACCGGTTTACCCTATGACGGCTGGTGTGCGACCAATGTTAATTCCACCAGAGCCTACTGCTACAGCTGTGACACATCCTCCGGCATCACTCCCTGGATTCAGATTCTGCAGGGTGATGTACATTCCAATACCGGGATTAATGCCCCGGGAGGGCCATAATTTCTTGACTTGACTTTAAGCCTATGTTAAGTCTACAGTTAAATCATAACCTTATATGAAGAGTTTAAAATCTGTCACGAGGCAAGTTTTGATTTTAGTATTTGCCGCATTTATTGCCATCAGCGCAGTAATACTCATTGACAATAAATTCTTTTCCCCCACAAAACAGGAAGGTCAGGTAGCCGGTACTGCCACCCAACCGTTTATATTGAATAATAAATTTTGCGATAACCCTGAAACTTCCGCACAAAAATCCTGTACCAGCTTTATCCCTTCTGCCCTTGCTCAGGCAGTCACCACTTACCAAAATGTCGGCGGCGATGTACAAATATCAGGTAAGCTTGACTTGATCAAAGACAAGCAAATAATCAATTTTCTAACCGGCACCAGTTCCAGCGGTTATGCTTTACAGGTTGGAGTAAATGACAACGGAATTAATTTCTCTAATAACGCAAACACCACTGCTGCCAAGTCTATTAACTTCAAAAGCATTGGTACTCAAAACGGGATGGCAGGCCAAACAATTAAGTTCCTAACTGGTACCAACACCAGTGGTTATGAAATGCAGGTCGGACTAAATGATGACACTATCAATTTCTACAATAATTCATCTAGCCGGGGATATAGATTTAAAAACCCAACTGGGACTTTACTTGATATTACTAGTGCTGGGAATTTAATAGCCAAAGGATCAATTACAGGTACATCGAAAAATTTTGAAATAGATCATCCTGCTAAACCCGGCTATAAATTAGTACACGCATCTTTAGAAAGTCCGGAAAATGCTGTATTTTACAAAGGAGAAGGACAACTGCAAAACGGCATTGCCATTGTTAACTTACCTGATTACTTTGAATCTTTAACAGCAACTGACAACAGGACAGTCCTGCTTACCCCCAAGTTTGATTCTGATGAACCTGTCAGCAACCTTGCCGCCTCATCAGTAAAAACTGGCAAATTCACAGTCAGAGCAATTGACAATCAAAACCTTTCTCAAAAATTCTATTGGGAAGTAAAAGCTGTCAGACGCGATATTCCTCCGCTGGTAGTAGAAAAGATAAAATAGCAAAGGTTTAATATGGATTATTTAAAATTTAAACCCGCAACATTTGTATTAGTCATCATACTATTGGCAATTGCCCTTACTTCCAAACCAGCCACAGCTGAAATTGCCACTGTTAAAGACTGGATAGGCTTTTTTGATACAACTGCTGGTGATGGTAAAACTGCAGCTTATTCTACCACTGACCCAAAGTTTATAGATGGCCATCTCTGGGCCTATACCAACAGTAACTGCACCCTGACTCCTCAAACAGCCGGCACAACTCCTTCGCTTAGCAACCCCTCAGGTTGTGATATTACTCCTAATCCTTTACCCGAATCCGGCACTTATGAATACCGCATGTATGCCTATGACGGCCAAAATTCGGAAGCTTTAATTGCCAAATCTATAGCGATAAACCCTGCTCCCAGCGCCGAACCTGGTTCCGGAACCGGGCCTATTTGCCCGTCGCAAGCTGCTAATCCCCGGGTGCAGGACGGCTTAATCAGCGCTCCTTACGGAAGCGAGAAATTTGGCAACCCCGGCGGCACATGCGCTATTGACCAGGGCAAGGCTGCCTTTGCTCCTTATAAAATCCCCTCTTATGATGATTTAAAATCAATATATTACACACAATCTAAAGCATATAAAACAACTCCCATATCCGGTGATGCGGATCAGAATGATCTAACCATATCTCAAAATTCAGCCTTCTATATTTCCGGAGACCTGGGTTTTTCCGGCAACCCTGCCGGTTCATCTACCGGCGTCATATTTGTCGATGGAAGCTTGTATATTGCCGCTGATTTAACTTATGGAACCAATACCAGCGGCCTGGTTTTTGTAGTGAAAGGAAATGTAATGATTGATAAATCAGTTAAACTGATCAATGCAGTCATCATTTCTGACAACACCGTTTACACAGCGGTTGATCTTCTTGCCAACCCTCCTGTTACCACCTGCATTAAAAACAATATAGATGTCGGAGCCAGCACAAATGCTTTAACCATAAACGGCAGTTTGATTAGTTTAAAGGAAGGCTCAATTGTATTCTGTCGCAAGCTGACTGATGATTTTCTCTGGCCGGCTGAAAAAATAAATCAGGAACCTAAATATCTGGTTATTTTAAAAGACCTATTCTCAGATACCCTGCAAAAATGGTCGGAGATTCAATGAATAGCTTTCAGCTTTCAGTCATCAGTCGTCAGACATGAATACTCACAAATTCAGGAAACTTACAGTATGGCAAAGATCAATACAGTTTGTCTCATTAATCTATAATATAACTTCTAGATTTCCAAAAGAAGAAAAATTCGGTTTAATAGATCAAATTAGACGAGCTGCAGTCAGCATCTGTTTAAATATAGCAGAAGGCACAGGAGCCGGATCAGATGCTGAATTTATTAGATTTTTAAGGATGGCTCAACGTTCTGCTTATGAGGTAATCGCAGCTTTAGAAATAGCTATCAATCTAAAAATGGCAAATTATACAAGTATAAATGACGCTATCAGCGAGGCTGATCAATTGAGTGCTATGCTTAGCGGTCTTATTAAAAGTCTGAAAGCTGATAGCTGACGACTGACGACTATTTACCAAAATTACGCCTTTGCTCCTGATACCAGGCAACTGCTTTTTTAAGTTCACCCGCATCAAAATCCGGCCAAAGCGTTGTAGTGAAATAGAATTCCGAATAGGCTGTTTGCCAAAGCAGAAAATTGGAAAGCCTTGACCTGCCTCCTGTCCGAATTACCAATTCAGGGTCATTTTGACCATTAGTATATAAATGTCTTTCCACAATAGTTTCATTAATTTTTTTCACCTCAATACCCTCTTTAACAATATCTTTGATCGCTTCAATCAGTTCCTTTTTCCCTCCATAATTTAAAGCAATATTTAATTTGATTGACTCATTTTTAATATATGTTTTTCTGATTTGATCAATCAGTTTGGTGATAGTAGCCGGGAGTCCGTGCATTTCCCCTAAAATAGTGATCCTGACTCCTTTTTGCATCATTTTCTTAAGTCTTTTATGATAGCCCCTTCTAATCAAGCTGAACAGACTTAAAACTTCTCTTTTTGCCCGCTCTTTGATATTTTCAGTAGAAAGCGCATAAACCGTAACAGTTTCCACCCCTAATTTCTCAGCCGCTTCCACCACCTTTTCTAAGGTCTCTGAGCCTTTTTCGTGCCCTTTTATATCAGGCAAACCCTTCCCTCTTGCCCATCTCCTGTTTCCATCCATAATTATGGCGATATGTTGGGGGATATTTTGTTTACTAATCATATTTTTGCTATTAGCTTTTAGCTGTTAGCTATTTGCTGCTAAAAGCGAACAGCCTGCCCGCAATGCTACGCATAGCGTCGCAGGCGGGCCAATAGCGAATAGCTACTTAGTCCTTTCTACTAAATACTCTGCCATCTGCTGTAATAATTTCCTCATTTTTATATCTTTAGTAATTTCCGGCAACATTTTCTTAGTTTGACTTATATATTTATCCGCTTCATTTTGTGCCGCAGTCATCCCTCCAATCCAACCCGCCTCATTGTCTAAAATATCATCCTTTATCTGAAAAGCAATCCCGATTTTTTCCCCAAATTTAGCCAAATGTTTCAACCATTGTTCGCCTGCCCCGGCCAAAGTTGCCCCCAAAACAAGCGGCCCGGAGACAGAATACTGCGCAGTCTTGTATTTAGCAACTACCAGGCTATCCCCTTTCTCCACATCCAGCATCTGTCCTATGGCAGTATTGAGCAGGATACCGGAGAGATATTTTAAAACTTCATTCTTCTTGCTATCCGGAAACCTGCTTTCCGCAATAATTCTTGTTGCCAGGAAAAACCCCCCGTCTCCAAGACAAATAGTCCGGGATATGCCTTTATGATCAGCCCCAAGAGCCTTATAGAGCGAAGGCTTGCCCCGCCTGACTTCACTCTGATCTATAACATCATCATGAGCCAAAAATGCGCTGTGAAATATTTCATAAGCTGCAGCAATTTTAATAATAGAGCTTTCAATCTGAGGACTGATGACTGACGACTCCTTCCCTATCTCATATCCCAAAACCACTAACATCCCTCTAATCCTCTTTCCCCCGCGGCAACTGTCAATAAATTTATCAACCAATGGTAATAAACCATTGCTGATTACGCTAATTTCTGTTCTCCAGACAGCTAAAATCTTATTCAGCTCTTCATTAATCTTTGTAATATTTTTTTGGTAAAATTCCTCAAAATCCATTTTTCTAATTTAACACATTCCGGGTAAAAGTGGTAAAATCCAAGCTTATGCGCACTAAAATTAATCTTCGCGATTTTAACTCTGCCCAAAACAGGCGGGAATTTCTGGAAAAAGAACTGGATATTAGACTGGATAATATTGGCTGTTTCAGTTTTCCGGAAGATCAGGCTGTAGACAGAAACATCGAGAACCTGATCGGAGCCACTCAAATCCCCTTGGGAGTTGCCGGACCATTATTGTTAGCGAAAAGCGAAAAGCGAAAAGCGAAAAGCTATTTTATTCCCCTTGCTACCACCGAAGGTGCCCTTGTAGCTTCGGTTTCCAGGGGATGCAAGGCAGTAAACGAGGCTGGCGGAGCAATGGTATTTGTGGAAAATACCGGGATTACGCGGGGCCCTGTTTTTAAAGCAGATAATTTAGAAAAATCCTTTAAAGCAAAAGCCTGGATCGAAAAAAATTTTAAAACCCTGGCCAAAGCAGCTGAAAGCACTTCATCTCACCTGAAACTGCTTAAAGCAGAATACCAAATAACAGGCAGGAATTTATTTGTCAGGTTTTATTTTGATACTGCTGATGCCATGGGCATGAATATGGCAACCATTGCCACTGGAGAAATGGTGAAAATAATTGAAAACAAAACAGGCGTCAAATGCATATCTTTATCAGGCAACTTTTGTATTGACAAAAAACCTTCATATTTAAATTTTATTCTGGGAAGGGGCAAAAAGGTTTGGGCCGAAAGCATCTTACCTAAAAAGCTGGTTATTGATACTTTAAAAGTTACTCCTCAGGAAATTGCGGAAGTAGTTGAAAGAAAATGCCACATAGGCTCTATCATATCCGGATCTTTAGGCTACAACTCTCATTTCGCTAACATCGTTGCCGCTATTTTTGCCGCCACCGGTCAGGACCTGGCTCATGTAGTAGAAGCAAGTATGGGAGTTACTTCAGCTGAGGTGCTGGAAAATGGGGACCTTTATTTTTCCATCTATCTCCCCTCTTTGGTAGTCGGCACTGTAGGAGGAGGCACGCATTTACCTACCCAGCAGGAAGCTTTAAAAATAATGCAGGTTTGTGATGTGCTAGAATATTCTCAAGTTGTCGGGGCAGCAGTATTGGCAGGCGAGCTTTCACTTTTGGCCTCACTAGCAGAAGGCTCGCTGATAAAAGCACATAGACAATTAGGAAGGAAGGAGCGAAGTCGCGAGTCAACCAAAGCAATTTGAGGATTTTGTGTGCAGTCCTACTTCACAAAATTCTCATATAGCAAGGCTAGAGAGAACTATCATGTTGCAGTATTAACTAACCGAGCGGTGCTTTGTGACCGCGACGAGCGACCATCTATGACTGGAATTGTTTCATACGGAGTTTACATACCAAAATACAGAATAAAGCCCTCACAAGTGGCTCATGCCTGGGGCAAAGAAGTCAAAGGGGTAGAAAACTCTTTGGGAGTTTTTGAAAAAGCAGTAGCATCCGTAGATGAAGATGCAGTAACTTTAGCAGTTGAGTCAAGTTTTAGAGCCTTAACAAACGGGCAAATTGAACCGGAAAAAATTGGCGCTATCACAATTGGTTCTGAATCACACCCTTATGCTGTTAAACCCTCCTCTACCACAGTAGCCGGCATTTTAGGTATGCAGGGTGAATATCTGGCAGTTGATTTGGAATTTGCCTGTAAAGCCGGCACTGCCGGAATACAACTCCTTTCCTCTTTGGTTGAAGCCAAAAAAGCCCAATATTGCCTGGCTATAGGTTCAGATGTGGCACAGGCCAAGCCTTCGGATGTTTTGGAATATACTGCCGGATCTGCTGCTGCAGCTTTTATCTTAGGCCGTGATAACTTGATTGCCGAGCTTTTAGATTTTACCTCTTATTCATCTGATACCCCTGATTTTTGGAGAAAAGACAACGAAAAATTCCCTTCCCATGCCGGCAGGTTTACCGGCGGTCCGGCTTATTTTGCCCATGTTGGCAAAGCCTCAGAGCTTATATTTGAAAAAACTAAAATGAAACCTTCTGATTTTGATTATGCTGTTTTTCATATGCCAAACGGAAAATTCCCCAAAGAGGCAGCCAGAAAATTAGGCTTCAGTGAACAACAGCTTAAACCAGGCTTTGTGGTACCTTTTATCGGTAACCCCTACTCTGCCTCATCAATGGTAGGACTTGCAGCTACTCTGGATATTGCCAAAAATGGTGATAAGATTTTTGTCTGTTCCTACGGCTCAGGAGCAGGTGCTGATGCTTTTGTTTTTGAAGTAACAAAAAATATTACCGCTCACCAGACTAAAAACAAAGAAAGTGTGGCAAAACAGATTAAGAATAAACAATATATAGACTATTCATTGCTGGCTAAGAATATTATTAGCAAGTATAGGATTTAAGAAGAGTCAAGAGACTAGCAACTAGAGTCAAGGAAAATAATACTTGACCCATTCGGCTTCGCCAAATCTGACTTGGCTTCGCTCAGGGTCATCCTGAGTATAGTCGAAGGATTGACTCTAGACTCTAGCGACTAGTCACTAATTATGAAGATTAAAGTTTTAGGTACCGGTTTAACAAAATTTGGAGAGCTTTGGGACAAATCACTTTTTGATTTGGCACAGGAGGCAGCTTTGGAAGCTATTGGCGATTCGCATTTAGCTGTTAACCAAATTGAAGCTGTCTTTGTGGCTAATATGTTATCCGGGAAATTATCCGGACAAGATCACCTGGGAGCAGTCGTAGCTTCTAATTTAGGCTTATCCGGCGCCTCTTTTAGAATAGAAGCAGCCTGCGCTTCCGGGGGCCTGGCAGTACACTTGGCCATCCAATCACTTCTTTCAGGCACTTATAAAAAGGTCCTGGTTGTGGGAGTGGAAAAAATGACTGATTCCCCTGCTTCAGAGATTACTTCTGCTTTAATGGGCGCTGGCTCGCAGACAGAAAGGCTGGCCGGCTTAACTTTTCCCGGCCTGTATGCTTTGATGGCCAAAGCCCATATGCAAAAATACGGCACCACCAAAAATGAACTGGCTCAGGTGGCTGTTAAAAACCACTATCATGCTTCTTTAAACGATAAAGCCCAATTTCCCTATGAAGTTACAGAAGAAAAGGTCCTGGAAAGTTCCTGTATCTGCACCCCTTTTACCCTGTTTGATGCCTCCCCTGTTTCAGACGGCGCAGGAGCTTTGGTTTTATCAGCAGATGATGAACCTGGGAGCCTGCCGGCCGGCAGGCAGGTTTTCATCAGCGGGTCAGCTGTTGCAACCGACACCATTGACCTTGCCAACAGAAAATCATTGACAGAAATTACAGCAACTCAAACAGCTTCTCAGAAAGCCTTAAAACAGGCAGGAGTGGAAATAAAAGATATTAAAGTGGCAGAAGTTCACGATTGCTTTACCATCGCGGAAATTTTGGCCATGGAAGATTTGGGTTTTTGCCAAAAAGGCGAAGGAGGCAGGTTTATTGCCAAAGGCACCACTAAACTGGGAGGGAAATTACCCGTAAACACCTCAGGAGGCTTAAAAGCCTGCGGTCATCCGGTGGGAGCTACCGGTGTTAAACAAATTGTAGAAATAACTAATCAATTAAGGGGAAATTTGGGCAAAAGGCAGGTCAAAGGAGCCAATGTCGGCCTAACTCAAAATGTGGGCGGAACAGGCGCAACAGTAGTAGTACATGTACTACAAAATTAACAATTTACAATGTACAATTTACAATTGAATTCACAATCTATATTTTTGTTTTCTGCTTTGTACATTCTACATTTTACATTGTACATTGAAGGCAACGCCGACCTATGAACAGCCCGGTACAAATTTGGAGATCGCATAAAAACTTACATAACTACCTTGGGAAACAAGGCAGGCTTTTGGTGTGGACTAAAATATTCATTGCCCCCTCCGGTTTTGAGCATCAAACTCCCTATATTGTTGGAATTGTAGAATTTGCTGACAAAGAAAAATTGCCTTTGCAGATTGTAGATTGCGAAGAAGAATCGTTAAAACCAAATCAAAAAGTTAAAGTAGTTATTAGAAAAATAGGCAAAGTAAAATCAGAAGATGTGATTGAATACGGGCTCAAAGCAAAACCTTTATGAAGACCTCCGGCAGGACAATTACAGTTTCTGCCCCGGGAAAAATACACCTGCTTGGCGAACATTCTGTAGTATATGGGAAGCCTGCTTTGCTTACGGCTATAAATCTCAGGACCAATGTCATCCTGACGGCAAAACCCGAAGGATCTCTCGCGAATGCAAGCTCCTCAGATGAACTGAGAGATTCTTCTCCGCCCACAGCTACGCAGTTGCTGGCGGATCAGAATGACAAAATAAAGGCAATAATTGAACCTATCGTTAAAAAATATCTGAAAATAAAACAAATCCCGCCCTATAAATTGGAAATTTCCTCAGAATTTCCTTTAGGAGCAGGGCTTGGCTCTTCTGCTGCCATATCTTCGGCATACATCGGCGCGCTCTTAACTTTTCTTAAAATTAAATGGGACTTACACCTTATCAATAAACTTTCCTTTGAGGCTGAAAAAGCTTTTCATGGAAATCCTTCGGGCGCAGATAATGCCGCAGTAGTGTTTGGGGGCTTAATCTGGTTTAGAAAAGAAACTACTGATTTAAAAATAATCCAACCGATTAACTCCCCTGTCCCTGCCAATATAGCTGGAAATTTTATACTGATTAACACCGGAAAACCAAAAGAAACTACCAAAGAAATGGTGGGATTAGTAAAATTAAGAGTCAAGAGTCAAGAGTCAAGAGTCAAGAAAATATTTGATCATCAGGAACAATTAGTTAAAGAGCTTTTACTGACCATTCAATGCGGGAATGAAAAGGAATTAATCAAAATTATCAGGGCAGGAGAGAAAAACTTGGAAAAGATGGGTGTAGTTTCTTGGTATGTTCAATCTATTATCAGAAAAATAGAAAAAGCCGGAGGTGCTGCAAAAGTGTGCGGAGGAGGAGGAAAAACCAAAGCAACAGGTGTACTTTTGGCTTATCATCCGGAAAAATCAGTACTGGAAAAAATTGCAAAATCATATGATCTACCTTATTATACGGTTGTCTTGGGAGCCGAAGGCCTGCGAAAGGAAATATAACCACTTGATTGTACGATCGCACACTAAAATGATAAAAATGAAGCTAAAATGAAAAGAGAAATAACAATATCAGCCCCCGGAAAATTAATGTTACTTGGTGAACATGCTGTTGTTTATAACAGGCCCTGTATTGTTACAGCAGTCGGACAAAGAATGAGAGCTACAGTTGAGCTAACAGAGAAATCAACTTTCCAGCTTAATGCCCCGGATGTACAAATTGCAAATTATCAAAAGCCAATGGATCAATTAGGAATTGGCGATCTTCCCAAAGGAGCTAAATTTGTAGAAATTGCAGTGGTGAATTTCTTAAGGTCACTCCTTGAGTACTCAAGGAGTGACCTTGTAAAACCGGGAGTCAAGGTTTCTACGACCTCAGAATTTTCTTCCCAATTCGGTTTTGGCTCTTCCTCCGCCTCTACTGTTTGCGTAATTAAAGCCTTATCAGAAATTACAGAAGCAAATCTTAATAACAAAGAGATCTTTGATCTCGCGTACAAGACAGTGCTTGATATACAGGGCAAAGGTTCGGGATTTGATGCAGCAGCAGCCACCTTTGGAGGCACACTTTATTTTGTAACCGGAGGAAAAACAATTGAACCTTTAAACATTGACTCCCTTCCTTTAATAGTTGGTTACAGCGGCATTAAAGCAGATACTGTCACCTTAATAAATCAGGTAAAAGAAAAAGCCGGGGGAAACCCCCAAGCTGTAGAAGATATTTATGACAATATTGGCAAGCTGGTAGAACAAGCCAAACTCGCTCTTTTGGGTAAAGATTGGCAAAGCTTAGGTGAGCTTATGAATGAAAACCAAAAACTACTAACCAAACTTGGAGTAAGCATAAACAAGCTTGATGATATGATTGCTGCCGCCCTTAAAGCAGGGGCATATGGGGCAAAGCTGTCCGGCGCCGGCGGCGGAGACTGTATGATAGCTTTAGCGCCGGAGGATAAGGTGCAAGCCGTCAAAGATGGAATAACCTCTGTCGGCGGCCAGATAATTGAGGTAGAAACGAATGCAGAAGGAGCTAGAATAGAGACGAGGGACTAGAGTCAAGAGACAAGTATGAGAAACAACAACGGCTACAGAAATTTAATCGCTTGGCAAAAAAGTAATCTACTAGCCCATTTTATTTATGATTTAACTGCAAAATTCCCCAAGGATGAGCTTTTTGGAATGACTTCACAAATGCGTCGCGCAGCTCTATCAGTTTGTGCTAATATTGCAGAGGGTTATAGCCGAAGAGGCTTAAAGGATAGAAGACATTTCTATCAAATGGCAATGGGATCTTTAACGGAACTGGAATTTTTTATTGATTTTGCTTATGAAAGAAAATTTATTAGTCATGTTGATTATGAGAAAATATTAGAGATACATATGGAAACAGCTCGAGTTTTAAGCGGCTTGTTAAAATCCACTTGACTCTAGACTCTAGCGACTAGTCACTACTATGAAAGCAACAGCCATTGCGCCGTCAAACATTGCTTTTACAAAATATTGGGGCCGCAAGGATGAAACCTTAAGATTGCCTGAAAATGGCAGCATTTGTATGTGTTTAAGCAATCTCCTGACCACTACTACTGTAGAATTTTCCCAAGGCTACCAGCAAGATGAAGTTACCATCAACGGAGGGGGGCTTGAGGCGGGTGAAGCTAAGCGGATTATCAAACATCTGGATAGAATCAGAAAACCGGCTGGCATTGACCGGAAAGCCAAAGTGGTATCAAATAATAATTTTCCCACTGGTACAGGTCTTTCTTCATCTGCTTCCGGTTTTGCCGCTTTAACTCTTGCTGCCAGCAAAGCCGCTGGTTTAGAGCTATCCGAGAAAGAATTATCAATACTGGCCCGCCAGGGCTCCGGCTCAGCTTGCAGATCTATCCCTTCAGGGTTTGTGGAATGGTTGGATGGAGACACCTCTGAGACTTCCTACGCTATCCAAATCTTCCCTCCTGGCCATTGGGCTATCATAGACATAGTGGCAGTTGTCTCAGAAGGAAAAAAAGAAGTTCCAACTTCGCAAGGAATGCAAAAAACACATTCTTCTCCATTTATGGCTGTCAGACTTTCCAAAATGAAAGAAAAAAATGAAAAAGTCAAAAAACTTATCAAAGAAAAAAATTTCAAAGAATTTGGGGAATTACTGGAACAGGAAGCCTTAGAACTTCACACCATTATGCTCACTCAAATTCCTCCGCTTATTTATTGGACTCCCGGGACTTTAAGGATAATGAAATTAACACCCTTTTGGAGACAGGAAGGAATACCTGTTTATTTTACCATCAATACCGGACAGGATATTCACTTAATTTGTGAGTCAAAAAATGTTGAAAAAGTTAAATCCAAATTATCAGGGCTGGATTTTGTCAAAGATATTATTGTTAATGCTCCCGGAGAAGGCGCCAGACTTTCAAAAACCCACCTTTTTTAAAAGTTTCAAACCTTCCAAAGCCCATGGAGAATAGTTTTGCGGATTTTGTTCCATATCAGCAACAACCTGCTGTTTATCCACCCATTTACATTCATAAGCTGTGTCCGGATTAAGGTCTATTTCCCCGTTATATTCCCCTACAAGCAAGGCATCATGTTCATTTTCGCAATATTCCCCGAATTTGGCAAAATAATTAAAAAATCCCATATTCTTAAGAGGTATTTTTCCCTTAATGCCATACTCAACCTCTAAACTTCTATATGTGGCCTCTTCCAAACTCTCACTGGTGCCGTCATTTTTGCGCAAGGGATGAGTTGAAGCTGTAAAATCCCAGATATTGTCAAAAATTTTATGCTTTCTCCTTTGCAAAAGCACTTGACCTTTGGAATTAAAAAGAAGCACGGTAATGGCCAAATGCCTTTTTCCTTCTCCGCTGTGTCCTGTCTCTTTTGGGATATATCCCAAAAAACTACCATTATCATCTACTGCTAAAATTGTTTGCCTCTTGCTCATGAGGAAAATTTTAAACCCGGCCCTCCAATAAAGATATAACCAAATATACAACAAAAACTCCTGAAACAAGCATCACAGTTTCCCAGAAAGCAATTTTTTGGTTCTCCCGCAGATGTATTTCAGGGATCAAATTGGCAACCGCAATATAGATAAAAAATCCTGAGGTTAAAGCTAAAACTGCCGGCAATAATCCTTGTAAAAAATCTTTTGCCAAATAAGTTAATATTGCACCCCCCAAAGCTGCCGCTGCGCTGTACAAATTAATCCAAATCACCTTTTTGCGGGGAATTCCTTTATTCAACATCAATCCAAAATCTCCTATCTCCTGCGGGATTTCGTGGGTTGCAACAGCCAAAGATGTGACTATTCCCAAAGGGATGCTTACCAGAAAAGTAGCTGCTATAGCCACTCCGTCAATGAAGTTATGCAGGCTGTCGCCAATGATCAAAAGCGGCACGACTGCTTCTTTGTGTTCATGATCTTTTCCGTGATCATGGTGATTATGATGACTATGGTGATGAATAAATCTTTCCAAAAGAAAAAATATTAAAATTCCAATTAAAGCCCAAAGGAAAATATTGGCCCCCCTTCCGTCTGCTGCTTCCTGCGCCTCCGGCAAAAGGTCAAAAAATGCGGTCCCAAGTAAAGTTCCTGCTGCAAAGGATGTTAGAAAATGGGAAATTTTAATGGTGAATTTTTCTTTAATAAGGAGCAAAACTCCCCCAATCAAAGAAACTATGCTTCCTATTAAAGTAAAAATAATAATATATCCCAGGGTTTCCATTCCTCAATGATAGATGCAACTCAGTCGCAATGCAACAGGATTAAAACTGTATAAAGGGGTAAGAAGTTATATTCCTAACGCGCTTTTTATTGCCGGTTCCATGTCTGCATAACTGTATGCGCCGGAAAACGGAGTTGTATTAATATAAAATCCGGGGGTTCCTGAAATGCCAAGACTTTGGGCAAGCGCTGTATCCTCTGCTAATTTACCGTCATATTTACCGCTGTCAAGACAGGCTTTCATAGCAGCCGGATCAATAGCTTCTTTCAAAAAGTCCGCAATCTCTCCTGATTTGCTTTTATCATTTTTAACAGCCGTATTTAAAACATCATACCCTTTTGAATTCATCAGTAAATCATGCACTTCCCAGAATTTACCCTTTTCAAAAGCACAATACATTGCCTTTGTTCCCATTTCTCCATTACCATGACCCGGTGTGTAAATCCAGGCAAAAGATGCTTTACCCTCTTTAACCAGCCTTGCTATCTCAGGAACCGGGGCCACATATGTTCCCCCATCAGAAACAAGAGTAAAACGGGAGCCTATTTCTTTATTTAAGGAAGGATTTTTTCCGGCGGCCACATGGCAAAACGGACAAGACGGATCAGCTGCTTCTATTACAATCAACTTTTTGTTGGCATCTCCAAATTTAATCAAACTTTTGGCAAACACATCTTTTACCTGTTCAATCGTGGCTTGCGGTTGCTGAGGCGCTTGCTGTTGCTGCGCAGCCGGTGAAGGCTGAACAGTATTGGTTGTTGTATTAGTTGCCTTAGGGCCTATTTTAATTATTCCCCCGCTGATTAACACAGAAACAGCAATCAACGAACATCCTGCAATGATAGCAATCGGGGTAGTTAAAAATGGTTTCGGATGCTCCATCAGACTTTAAGTCTAAAGATAAAAAGCAGTCTTGTCAATATTTAGAAAGGAGCGAAGTCACAAACTAACAAAAAAAATAAAACACAAGCGAGTAAGTCTCTACCGTACGAGCGATTTTTTGTAGTGTGACAAGCGACACTTTAATTAAACTGCCTTTGAGCAGCTTCTAATCCCTGATCAAATATTATTTCAATTGCTTTAAGCGCCTGTTTGATCATAGATTTAACCTCTGATTTATCTTTTGTCAAAAATTCTTCAGTAACAAAGTTTTCTGCGGAAAAAGAAATTCTCTTGTGCTCGCCACTGTGGGATTTCTCATTTCCTATCCCCAGCCTCACCCTGATAAATTGATCAGTACCAAGCGTATTAATAATTGACTCGACTCCGTGATGTCCGGCTCCTGACCCACCCAGCCTTACTTTAATTTTTCCCAAAGGTAAATCCAAATCATCATGGATAATAATCAGATCAGTAGTATGTATATTGTAGTATGCAGTAAGCATCTTTACAGCTAAACCTGAGTTATTCATGTATGTTTGCGGCTTAACAAGGGTTAAGGGTGAAGCGAAAAGGGTAAAGTCTAGTAATTCAGCCTTAAATTTCTTTTCAAATTTCCAACTTTCGCCTTGCCCCTTTACCTTTTTCCCTAGCTTATCCACCACCACAAACCCCAAATTATGCCGGGTATTTTTGTATTTTTCACCCGGATTTCCCAAACCTACCACCAGTTTCATTTAAGCGCCTCCAGAATTTGGTTGTGTATTAAACCATTAGAAGCAACAATAGACAATCTTTCTTTAGTCCAATCAGGATTATTACCTTCAAAATCTGTCACAACCCCTCCGGCTTCTCTAACTATAACCACACCTGCTGCAAAATCCCAAATCCAGGCCTGGCAGATATATGCTTCCAGCACACCCTTGCCGACTAACCCCAGCGTTGCAACCCCTGAACCAAACGAGTAAGGATAACCGACTTTATTTATGAGGGGACTTACATATCTTTCTACTTTCTCCAGTCTTTTATTTTTATGTCCGAAATCCATACTGCAAGCTGCCTCTCCAAGGGTATTTATTTTACTGACATGGATTTTTTCTCCATTTAAATAGCTTCCCTTTCCTGCCTCTGCCCAATAAAGCTCATTAAAACTTACAATATTAATAACCCCTAAAACAGGTTTATTGTCTTCCAGCAGGCCTATGGAAACAGAATAGTAAGGAACGCCATGCGCAAAAGAAATAGTCCCGTCCATCGGGTCAATCACCCAGGTATATTTGGAATTTTTACTGATTCTACCGCTTTCTTCTGCAACAATATTATGGTCAGGAAAATCTTTGGTTAAAATACTGATAATTTTTTCCTCTGCCTTCAAATCTGCATCTGTTGCAAAATCAGTTACATCCCCATATTTAATATTTTTCCGGTAGGTTTGGCTGGAATATTTTTGGATAATTTCCCCTGCCTCTTTAGCAGCCTGTTTTGCTATTTTTAAAAAATCATTTTCCATAATCTAGTCAATCTCAAAAGCGAGTCGCGAGTCTATCAAAGCAATCTGAAGATTTTATGTGCAGATAATCATCATAAAATCTCCACATAGCGAGGCTAGAGAATATTGTAAATGTTACAGATATTACTAGCCGAGCGGTGCTTTGTGACCGCGACGAGCGATCATTACTTTTGTGACGAGCCATCTCAATTTAGTAATTGTATCACTTCCTCATCTTCTACAGGCTCAAATTGATAATAAAATTGGCCGACTGATTGGAAATATTCCGGTACTTCCAACACTATACACTCGCTTGCCTCATTTTGTACCTTTTCCAAAGCCTCTGTACTGGCAACAGGCAAAGCCAAGATCACCTTTGCCTCATGTCTTTTTAGGAACTTTAAAGCAGCCAAAACTGTTGCGCCGGTAGCCATACCATCATCTACTAAGATGACTGTTTTAGTGTCTATATCAAGAAATTCTTTACCTTGACGATAAAGCTCTTCCCGTCTTTTAATCTCCTTTATTTCGTCATCAATTTTCAATTTTAAATTTTCAATTTTCAATTTAAATTGCTTTAGCAAGTCCTGATCCCAGACTGCTTCTCCCTCAGGGTCAATTGCCCCTAAAGCCAATTCCGGCTGGTCCGGTGCGCCGATTTTTCTGGTAATTAAAACATCCAAAGGTAAATTTGATTCTTTGGCAATTTCATAAGCCACCACCACCCCGCCTCTTGGTATTCCTAAAACCAAATCGGCTCGAAAGTCTTTCAATCTGTTAGCTAATAATTTCCCTGCAGACTGCCTATCTTTGAAAAGCTTCATGGATTAAATTAAAAATTAAAATTTAAAGATCAAAATGACATATTAAAATTAAAAATGTTTTCTAAATCTTTACATTTTACATTGTCATTTTACATTTTAATTTTTGATATTTGATATTTCTAATCAAACAGCCCCAACTGCGGCACTCCTTCTGCTTCTTTAACCGACCCTTCTCCGTGGTTCCAGATCTTAACTACTCCATACACCCCGTCATACCCCGGATCAATCACCACCTCCCCTTTCCTTACTTTTTCCACCCCCTCTGCCACCCTGGAATCCGATACTTTTACAATTTCTGCTGTATCAACTTTGGTTAAAATCTTTATTTCCGATCCTAAAACACCAGTTAACTTTTTATATTCATTTAAGACTTTTTGGGTTGTTGGAGCAGTCCCAAAAGCTTCTGCAATCACTTGCAAAAGCGGCACTAACATTCTATATCCAGCTCTATTTGGAAAAGCTTGAGTTTTAATTAACCCTTTGTCATTTGAAATTTGTAATTTGTCATTTCCTCGCGAAGCGAGACTTTCCACCCTTTCCATCACCCCAACAGTTAATCCCCTGCCGCAAACAGGGCACTTGGTACCTTTTGCTTTAGTATCTTTTGGTGAGTATTTTACATTGCAATTTCTGTGCCCTGTATAATGGTATTTGCCTTCCTCAGGATGAAATTCTATAGTACCGGCAATCTTTTGCTCTTTAATGGCTTCAAATAACCCCAAATACCCTGTTTGCACTTCTCCTCCAATTACTGTTGCTTCTCTGCCTAAATTCGGCAAAGAATGTGCATCAGAACAGGATATTATTGACCTTTGATCCAACTCAGAAATTCTCCAGTTCATGGCCGGATCAGAAGAAAGCCCGGTTTCTACGCCGTATATATATTCTGTTAAATCCTCAAAGCAGTCCTCCAGGCTGTCATATCCTGACTGGGAACCAAACACCCCAAACCAGGGAGTCCAAATGTGAGCCGGAATAAAAATAGCTTTTTGGTCTGTCTCAAGACACATCCTTAAAAGCTCTTTGGAAGGGATACCTACAATCGGACGTCCGTCAGAGGATAAATTGGCGTGTTTAGCAAGCAAAGCTTTTTGCAATTTTTCTGCTGACTCAAATGAGGGCAAAATTATGACATTATGAATCCGGCACCCTGCGCCTTTATGGGAATAAATAGAAGCCACTTCCACTGTTAGGACAAACCTGACTTCATTTCCAGCCAGAGGCTGGTCGTCCTTTGGACGAAAGAATCCTGAGCCGTCTTCTTTTAACTGGCTTTTTAATTCTGCAAGCCAAAGAGGATGCAGAAAATCTCCTGTCCCCAAAACATCAATCCCCTTAAGTTTTGCCCACATGGCTAAATTAGGAACATTTAATTGGGGTGAGCAAGCCCGGGAGAATCTGGAGTGAATATGCAAATCTGCAATATACGCCATGGGCTGATTCTATCATACCAGTAAAAAATTATGCGAGGGGTGGCAGCGAAGAGGGGATCCCGGCGCGTAGCCGGAAGAGCGAAGCGATCGAGGATGCACGACGGGAAGCCGAGCTGACAGGACCCCGAGCACATACTGTTAATGGTTTTGCGCACCGACGAGCCGCAAAAAAGCTACTTCTTGTATTGCTGCTTATACATCTCTATTAACTCTTTCACAGTTGTTGCATCCTCAGCTTTTTTGTCCGCTTCCCTAAATTGAACAAGTCTTGGAAATCTCAAAGCATAGCCGGGTTCTGTCTCTGTTTTTCCTGCAGTATGCACCGGCGAACGGGTTATTTCATCAGCCAATACCTCTATAACAAGTCTTGGCTCCACCCAAACACTGGGAATGATTAAAGAATTCACCCTGGCCGGCTTACTTTTTACTTTTAACTTTTGACTTTTTACTTCAATACCCCTCCACTCCTCATCAGAGAGTCCTGTGCCGATTTTAGAAACTGTCACAAATTCGTCTTTTTTATCATCATAAACTCCCACCAAAAGCGACCCTGCCCCAAATCCCGATCTTTTGCCTTTACCAAAAATATATCCCAAAATTACACAATCTATAGTATCTTTTAATTCCCCTGAAGAATGCCTTTTTAGTTTAACCCAGTTAAAATTCCTGGCTCCTGCTTCATATTTTGAGTCAGGTCTTTTAACCACCAATCCCTCAAGCCCCAAAGATATTGCCTCATCCAAAAGATCCTGCAATCTTTGCGCTTCACTCACCATCTCCCCTTCTTCCACTACTAAAGTGTCTCCATCTGCCACTACAGCTTTTAGCTCTTTTAATCTTTCAGTAAGCGGTAAATCAATTAAAGATATCCCATCTTTATATAAGATATCAAAACAAAAAGCCCTCAGAGGAATCTTTTTTGTCATTTCTGCGATTCCATACTTTCTGCGTCTTTGTGTAGTCTCCTGAAAAGGCAAAAACTCATCCGAAGCAGGGTTATAGCCTATGGCTTCACAATCCAAGATGGCTGATTTTGCTTTAATTTGTTTTATTGCCCCTTCGGCAATTTCCGGAAACATCGGGGTAGTTTCTTCCAGGTTTCTCGAAAACAATCTTACTGTCTGATGACTGACAGCTGACGACTGACGTCTATCTATGTGTATTTGTACCCTAAAACCATCCAATTTTCTTTGGGCATTTACTTCTCCCAGCTTTTCAATTACTGTCTTGCCGGAAGGTAATCTTTCAGCAAGCTGCGACCGAATCGGCCTGCCTACTTGTATTTCCAGCTTTTCTACAGCTTCCAATCCGCCCTGCCATAAAGTTTCTCCAATTAAGCCTAAATCAGATACCCTGTTATAGCCTCCCTCTAAAAGTTTACGCTTTGACCTGTCCCCCAGCTTTAATTTGGCAAAAGCATCCAAAATAGTCGGGTCTCCGATCCCTAAACGGGAAACTCCCAAAGGAATCCTGACTAAATGCTTTGCAGACACCGCATCCATTTGTTTTAATAGTCCTACCAAAAGTTGTTGTTTTTTCTCTACAGTTCCCTCCCCTGTTGTTTTGGCAATCTGAGTTAGAATATGAAACACCTGACTTACGTTTAATTTGTCATTCCGATCCGCCAGCAACTGCGTAGCTGTGGGCGGAGAAGAATCTCTAGATTTACTTTTTGAATCTTGAGATCCTTCGCTACGCTCAGGATGACACTTTATATCACTAAGTTGCTGGACTACTAATCCCAAATCCCCTACTTTTCCATATTCTTTTAAAACTTCTTCCCTCCCGATGCCGTAGGCTTTGGCAATACTTGCAGCCACTGTTTTTTCTGCCATCCCCATTTCCAAAGGTTCATAAAACGGAGCAACTCTGCCTTGAATTAAATAGGAAACTTTGCCAATTTCTTCTGTTTTAATTTCTCTAAACAACTCGGTTAAAATATCAATCAATAAAAGCCTTGAGGAAGTTGCTTCTAGTTTTTCAAAATATTCTGCTAGTTTAGAAAATAACATAAAAACCTCTCTGTCATTCTGATCCGCCAGCAACTGCGTAGCTGTGGGCGGAGAAGAACCTCCCACGAATGTGGGTATTAGGTATCCAGAATAAATCTGGAGATCCTTCGTCCCGATTAAATCAGGACTCAGGATGACATTTGCGGTATCTGGATTGTATTAAATTCAGAGAGTATTGTAAAATAAATCACAGATACTTTTAACTTATATGGCAGAAGCAGCACCAAGTCAGGAACCTTCAGGGACTCCCAAAGCACCTATTGATTCTCGAATCCCTATTTATGCAGATGAAGAATTTATGAAGTTTGCAAAAACTGATCCTAATGCTAGCCCAGAACAAGTGCACCAATATATGACTCAATCATTGACTAATGCTGAAAAAAGAGTCCGATACGAGGACTTACTTGCTCAAAATTTAAGTACAGGTGATGCAATTAAATCAGGAGAGCTTTCCCCTGAACAATTTGCAGACGAAGCAACAGAAAGACAATTAGCGCAAGAAAGAGAAATTGCTGAATTGAAAAGAGAAAAGGCCGCTATGGAACAATTAGTAGACAGGGATCCGTATAATCCTGAAGTTCTTTCGTATAATGGCTTTTACAGAGCCATGAAGATAAGATTAGCAATCTGCAGGCGAAATAATATTCAATATATGGTGATGTACGCTATGGATATAGACGGTTTCGGAGAATACAACAATAGGAACGATACATTTGATGAAGAAGGGCAATCTGTTGTTTCCGGAAATCACGTTGAAGGAGATAAAGCGCTCGGTCTGGCCGGAGGTCTTATAAAGAACGCAGTCAGAGTAGAAGATATTGTAGCCAGATTACACGGAGATGAATATGTCGTAGTGACAAATAATATGCATCGTGACGAGAGAGTTATGGTAGCAGAAAGAATGAGAGAAGCTATTGCCGAAATGCCAACCTTGCTGGGGACACCCATACCACTCACAGCCAGCATAGGAATGATTATAATAGGTCCGGAATTGACACAGAGGAATTTCAAGTCAGATGAAGAACTCAAGGAGGCAGTCGATAAGGCGTATGCATTGGCGGATCGAGTTCAATATGTAGGAGCAAAACATGCCGGCAAAAACAGAATAGGGGTTGGGGATTACGAAACCGGCAAAATTCAAACTGTCGTTTTTAATAAACGATTCACCTCACCGCCCTTCGACTATGAAGACCCTGCCCCTATTCCTCAATCCCGGGAAGCTATTTTAAAACATACAAGGCCTTCTTAGTGCCGCCACTCTTTTTAACTAAACCCTTTTGCCTTAGGAATTTAAGTTCACGCAAAACTGTATCATCAGAATGATCCGGAAAAATCTTCCTGAAATCTTTATTGGATAAGCCTTTGTGACGGTGAATATATTCCATAATCATCATTTGCCGCTCATTTAACATAATCTGTGACCCCAGCTTATCTTTGATCCTGGCATCCACAGAAATCCTTTGCACTTTTTCTTTGACCCTGTTTAGCTCTATTGCCACCCCTTCTGTAAAATATTCAAGCCAGGGGGTTAAATCACGCTCATGTGTATCCAGTACGAGCTGGTTTGATACAGCTTGTAGTGTTAAGTAATAGTTCATCGGATTTTCATCAAAATACTCCTCAAAAGAGAAAAACTTTCTTATATCATAGCCATCCAAAAATAAAATCAGCGTGGCAGTTGCCCTTGCTACCCTGCCATTTCCGTCCACAAAAGGGTGAATTCTTGCCAGCTCATAATGGATGATCCCTGCTTTGATAATTGGATGAATTTCTCTTGCCTCATCTGAGTTAATCCAGTTAACCAGATCCTCCACCAGATACGGCACCTCAACTGCCGGAGGAGGAGTATAGGAAATTTGTCCGGTTTTGGTATTTTTTACAACCACCTGCCTTAATCTAAACTTACCGGATGATTCAGGCGGCAAAATCTTCTCCGTAGTCAGTTTGTGCATTTCTAAAATTGTTTCTATTGTGAAAGAGTAGCTGCCTGAGGGGCCGATTTGCGTAAACACTGCCTCAATAAACTTTAAAACATTCCGGTAATTTATAACCTCCTGCACATCTCTGTCCCGGGCAATAACTTCAGTGCCTTCTAAAACATCCCTCACTTCCTCCGAGGATAAAGGGTTTCCTTCCAGATGAGTTCCATGATGGATAGTCCGCTCAATTGCTTCTTTCCTAAACTTGGCTTCCCATGCCGGCACCAAAGGCGCATTCATGATGATTTCGCGACTGGCCTCCACTACGCCGATATCTTTTAATATCTTGTTTGTGATTGTGTATTTGGGGATAAACATTTTGTTAGCGTTTAGCGTATAGATAATAGCGTATAGTTGAATTTTAACTACACGCTATACGCTACCCACTATACCCTATTATTACCCATTTCCCGCAAAAAATCTAATCATGTTGTAATGTCGCAGGTCAAGCGATTAATTTCCATCACGATCACCCACTTCTCTATTCCCAAATCTTTGATGTAGCTTTCTAATTTATCAAAGACACTTCTTTTACTAATCCAGACACTCTTTTGTAAATGTTTAAAACCCCATTTCTTAAGATTCCTTCTAAAAAGATTTCTTATTATTCTTTTTTCTTCCGGAATATCAAATATCACTACTCTCCACTTCCCGTCCCATTTCTTTTCTTCAGATTGATTATCAACAAGGTCTTTTCCTGCTTCTGTTAACTTAATTAAAACATCATTTTTAAGCTTAATTTGTTCAATTAACCCGCCTTCTCTTAATCTTTTTAATGCTTGAGACAGAGAAGATTTTTTTAAATCCGGAATACCGTGGTGATAGCGGTAATGGTGATAGGCAAAATCTTCCAAGCGGATATAACCATCTATTGTTTTTTCTAGAGCAAACAAAATTGCATTTGTTAAACTCTTTTTATAAACCCTCATACCAATTCATTGTACGATCGTACACCAAAATGTCAATAATATAGATTATATAAGACAACCCTATTTTGCAGGCAATCCCTTGTTTGTGAAGTTTTAACTTAAAAAGACCTACCCCTCAAGACTTGCCAAGCTAAATACAAAGGCTTAATATAACTATAATCATGAGGATAGTACAAACAAGTGTAATTATTATTGGAAGCTTTGCAGCAACTATTCTTAGTGTCTATTCGCCTCTTAATGGCATTAAAATGCCAAATGCAATCTATTGCGGACCACCAGCAGGTCTACCTTTTGCTTTTATTTTAGCGAAATGGAAACTACCTCCAAATACTGTAACTTGTATGGCTGTACTATCTCCTCAAATGGCTTTAATTGCGTTACTGCTGGACTTAATTATTTGGTTAATAATTCTAATAATTATTAGTTGGGGCTTAAACCTCTTGGTGAGACTACGCAGTCATTAATGAACTACTCAGTAGTTACTGCCGAGTATCCCTTCGGGCAAGTTCTTCTGTAAACTATCCATCTCCCCAGTGGCGGGAGGTATTCTGGTTCAAGAATAAACTCAATCCTAGTTTCCGACATACTCATCCCAACTTTTAATTTGTAGATCTTCTACTTTTTTGCTAGCCAGGCTGGTTATTAAAAGCTCTGCTGCCTGCAGGTTAGTTATCAAAGGAATACCCAAATCCACACAATTCCTTCTTAAAATAAATCCGTCAGTTTCGCCTTTTTCCACCCCTCCCTCAGATATATTTATCACAAGATCAATCCCCTCGTTTAGAAGACTTAGCACAGAAGGTTCTCTTTTTTCTGCAATTTTATAGATTCTGGTATTTTCAATGCCATGACTTTTTAGAAACTCTGAAGTATGGTGGGTGGCATATATTTTTAAACCTAAATTAATAAGCTGTTTTGCAGAAAGCAGCAAATCAAGTTTATTTTTATCCCCTCCCAAAGACAGCAATACTCCTTTTTTGGGTATTTTAAACCCAACAGCCAAAATGGCTTTAAGATAAGCCTCCTGCAGGTCATCCCCAAAACAAGCCACCTCCCCTGTTGAGGACATTTCCACCCGGAGTCTCGGATCCGCTCCTTTAATCCGGGAAAAAGAAAACTGCGGAGCTTTAACTCCCACATAATCTAAATCTATGGTCTTAAATCCATTGGTAAGTTTTTCTCCCATCATAACTTTTGTGGCCAATTCCACAAAGTTATATCCTGTTACTTTGGAGACAAAAGGGAAAGACCTGGAAGCCCGGAGGTTTAATTCAATCACCTGTATTTTATTGTCTTTTGCCAAAAATTGAATATTGAAAGGGCCATTGATATTTAAAGCCTGAATAATCTTTTTGGTGGCCTCTTTTACCTTCCTGACAGTCTCAAGATAAAGCCTTTGAGGCGGCAAAACAATGGTGGCATCACCTGAGTGTACGCCGGCATTTTCCACATGTTCTGAGATGGCATAAATCAAAAGTTCCCCGCTTTGCCCTACTCCGTCAACTTCAATTTCTTTCGCCCCTTCTACAAACTTGGAAATTACCACCGGATGTTCGGGAGAAATATCCGAGGCGCTTTTTAAGTGCTTGGTTAGCTCAATAGAAGAATATGCCACATTCATGGCAGAACCGGATAACACATAAGACGGCCTGACTAAAACCGGGTAACCGATTTTCTTGGCAAATGTTAAAGCCTCATCTACTCCTTTTAAGCTCTGCCATCCCGGCTGTTCTATTCCTAGTGTGTCTAAAAGCTTAGAAAACTTATTACGGTCTTCTGCCCGGTCAATATTTTCAGGGGAAGTTCCCAGTATTTTATAACCGGCCTTAAAACAAGCGATTGCCAAATTGTTGGGTACCTGTCCCCCAAAACTTAAAACAAGGTTGGCATTTTCTTCAATATCATAAATGTCACTAACTCGCTCAAAGGTCAGCTGTTCAAAATACAATTTATCCGCGCTGTCAAAATCTGTAGAAACTGTTTCCGGATTACAATTTATAATAATTGTTTCTAACCCTTTTTCCCTTAATGTTTTGGCTGCTGTTACACAGCACCAATCAAATTCCACAGAAGAACCAATCCTGTAAGGGCCGGAGCCAAGGACAATTGCTTTTTCGCTTTTCGCTATTAGCTTTTCGCTGTTAGCTTCTGATTCTTCTCCATGATATGTCAGATATAAATAATTTGTTTTAGCCGGGAATTCTCCTGCTAAAGTATCAATATGTTTTACAACCGGTACTATGCCATGTTTCTTTCTGAATTCTCTAACTTTTTCTTGGGTGGTTTTAAATGCTTTAGCCAGTACTTTATCTGAAAAACCTAATCTTTTTGCATCAAGAACGCTTTTCGCTGTTAACCCGCCTGCGACGCTATGCGTAGCATTGCGGGCAGGCTGTTGGCTTTTAGCTGCTAATGGCGAATGGCCAATAGCTAATAGCTTTTTCTCAAACTCCACCATCTCTTTTATCTGATACAAAAACCATGGATCAATCCCTGTGGCCTGATAAATATCTTCTACTGATTCACCTTTACTAAGCCTTTTGGCAATGGCAAAAAGCCGCTCTGTGGTGGGCAAAAGCTGTGTATCATCTGTACCGTTTTCTAAAAGCCCATCCTGCCCTGTTTCAAGCATCCTGATGGCTTTTTGCAACACTTCCGGAAAAGATCTGCCTATTGCCATCACCTCTCCCACGCTTTTCATCTCCGAACCGATCGCTTCTTTTGCTCCCGCAAACTTTTGCAAATCCCACCTTGGAAGCTTAATCACAATATAATCCAAAGCCGGCTCAAAAAAGGCTGAAGTCGATAAAGTAACTCTATTTTTAAGCTGCGGCAGATTGTAACCCAAGGCAATTTTGGCAGCAATATAAGCCAAAGGATAACCTGTGGCTTTAGAGGCTAAAGCTGAAGAACGCGACAACCTGGCATTAACCTCTATCACCCGGTAATCATTATTCTCCGGATTTAGGGCAAATTGGATATTGCACTCCCCTACAATCCCCAAATACTCAATCACTTGTAGAGATAACTTGCGTAAAAAATGATACTGGTAATTATTTAAAGTTTGCGAAGGAGCTACCACAATACTCTCACCGGTATGAATCCCCAAAGGATCCATATTTTCCATATTACAAACAGTGATTTTATTACCCTTATTATCCCGGACCACTTCATACTCCACCTCTTTCCAATGTTTTAAATATTCTTCAATAGCAATCTGCGGAGCCTGACTCAAAGCACTGGTGACCATTTTAATAAATTCCTCCTTACTTTCAACTACTCCTGAACCTAAACCTCCTAAAGAAAAACCGGATCGTATAAGAAGCGGATACTCTAACTTCTCAGCAATTTCCAGAGCCTGATTCAAACTTTTGGCAAAACCGCCGACGGGAACTTTGACGCCAATTTTTGCAAGTTCCCCGGCAAAAAGCTCCCGGTCTTCCGTAATTTCTATACTTTTTACAGGAGTACCTAAAACCTTAACGCCATACTTTTTAAAAATCCCGTTCTTTTCCAAAGCCAAACCGCAATTTAAGGCAGTCTGCCCGCCAAAACTTAAAAGTATCGCATCGGGTTTTTCCTTTTTTATCACTTTTTCAACAAATAATGGAGTTACCGGTAAAAAATAAATCTTACGCGCAAGCTCTTTGGAGGTTTGAATAGTGGCAATATTAGGGTTTATTAAAACCGATTCAATGCCTTCTTCTTTTAGGGCTTTTAAAGCTTGCGAGCCTGAATAATCAAACTCGCCTGCTTCCCCGATTTTTAATGCTCCTGAACCTAAAACTAGTACTTTTTTCATAATGTCCCTTCTGTCATTCTGAGCGTAGCGAAGAATCTCTTGACTTGTTCAAGGTTCCAAACTAGATCCTTCGGCTAATCGCCTCAGGATGACACTAAAGAAAGCTAATAAATTCATCAAACAAGTATCCACCATCAACCGGCCCCGGATTTGCTTCCGGATGAAACTGCACAGCCATAAATGGTTTTTTCTTATGCCTGATCCCCTCATTCGTGCCGTCATTTAAATTCACAAACCATTCCTGCCAACCTGAACCCATAGACTTGATATCTACTGCAAAACCATGATTTTGAGAAGTAATAATAGCCTTCTTTGTAATTTGATCTTGTATGGGTTGATTTTGGCCCCGATGGCCAAATTTCAGTTTGTATGTATTTCCACCTGCTGCTAAAGATAAAATCTGACTGCCTAAACAGATTCCAAAAGTAGGGATATTTTTGTTTAGAATCTGCTCTACATTTTCTATGGTTTGTTTTGCCTGTTTTGGGTCTCCGGGACCATTGGAAATAAGCACCCCGTCAAAATCAATTTTTGCATCCAGTGGATTAAAATCCCAAGGCACCCGGGTAACTTTCACCCCTCTTTTCACCAAACTCCTGATGATATTTTCCTTCGCCCCGCAATCTATTAAAACAATGTTTTTCTTCCCTGATCCATAAACTTCTACCTCTTTACAGCTTACATAAGGCAGGATATTTTCTTTGTTGGGATCATAAGTAAAGTCGCCAGTCGCTAGAGTCGAGAGTCTAGACTTTGTGTTACTTGACTCTTGACTCTTGACTCTTGACTCTACCTCTATCCGGCCCAGCATCACTCCATGTTCCCGGAGCTTTATAGTCAAAGCCCGGGTGTCAATGCCTTGCAAAGCCGGGATTTTTTCCTCTCTTAACCATTCTCCTAATGTTTTTTCACTTTCAAAATGCGACGGATGATCAATATAATTTTGCACAATCAATCCTTTTACCTGTATCTTTTTCGATTCCCAAAAATCCTTTTTTGGAACCCCGTAATTGCCTTGCAAAGGATAGGTTAAAACCAAAATCTGACCAAAATAAGAAGGATCTGTTAAAGCTTCAGGATAACCCACCATACTGGTATTAAATACCACTTCACCAGACGTGCTGCCTTCAAATCCAAAACTTTTTCCTAAAAAAACTGTCCCATCGGACAGTGTCAGTTTACCATCCATAATATTTAAAATTCTTACAGTCTACCCAAAACTAAAGCCAATAATGCTTCCCGAATATATAAACCATTCTTTGCCTGCTTAAAATAAATGGCATTTTCATGACTATCCAAAGCCGGATCGATCTCGTTCACCCGGGGCAAAGGATGCATCAGTTTTACACCTTTATCCAGATATTTTCTAAAAGGGGCTCCCAGCACAAACAAATCTTTTACTTTTTCATACTCTTTTAAATCATCAAACCTTTCTTTTTGCACACGGGTTTGATACAAAAAATCCGCATCCAAATCATCCGGAAGTTTCTCAAATTCCTCAAACTCTACTCTTCTTTCTTTTAATATTTTTAAAAATTCCTCCGGCATTTTAAGCTTCGGGTGAGAAATAAAAATCTGCTTAACCTTAAATTGACTTAAAGCCAAAGATAACGCATGAACAGTCCTGCCATATTTTAAATCTCCCATCAAAGCTACTTTAATTCCGTCAATCTTGCCTGCTTCTTTCATAATGGTGTATAAATCCAGCATTGTTTGGGTAGGATGCTGGTTAGGCCCGTCTCCGGCATTTATCACCGGAATATCTGCCACCTCTGCTGCTTCTTTGGCAGCGCCGGACTCCGGATGCCGCATAATTAAAACATCGGCATAGGCGTTCATAATCCGAATCGTATCTCGGAAACTTTCGCCTTTATGAATAGAGGTAGATTCAGGGTCATTAAAACCGATTATTCCCATGCCGATTTTTTGGGAAGCAGAGCGGAAAGATTGTTCTGTGCGGGTGGATTGTTCAAAAAACAAAACAGCGGCGATTTTACCCTGGGCAATTTCATAATTGGACCTGTCCCTTTTAACAAAAGTCGGATCAAATCTCTTGGCTTCAGAAAGCACGTATAATAATTCTTCCCTTGAGAAGTCGTTTATATCTATAATATCTCTGCCTTTAAATGTTTTCATATGTCATTCTGGCCTGTCCAGAATCCTTTCTGTCATTTTGTTGTCATTCTGATCCCGATGTATATCGGGAGAAGAATCTCTAGATTAATTCTAGATACATCTTAAACAAGTTAAGAGATCCTTCTGGTCCAATGGACCATCAGGATGACAATTTACGTTTTAATCATTTTACGTAAATTGTCAAAAAAAACCGCCCCTCCAAGGCGGTGTTAAATTCTATTAAACTCTACATTAAAAATGCGTTTTACCATAACTAAATACTCAAACTTATTGCTAGTTTAGGTTAAAACTCCCCTTCTGTCAATACTGAGTGAAACCGAATGTGTCAAGTTTTTAAATACGTTTGACTAATCACCTCATTTTAAAACTATTGGTCTGGAAGCGGGTTTTTCAACACCTGAGGGATTTGGAATTAATTTCAACTTTTGATCTTCATAATTCGTATAAAATTGAGGGTCAACCCTGCGTGCATAAAAAGTTAAGGTGTCACATTTGCGTCCATTTCGTGTTCCTGATCCATCTACCATGCCTACATGCGGCAGATTTTGGAAATTTAGTCCATAAACTAACCTTAAAGCTCTATTGATCATTCTTGCATGTTCAATTGTTTGTTTAACAACCTCAGGTCTTTGAGCTTCAGTCATATTAGTGTAAGATTGATTTCCTCTCATGCCTATTAACAGTTGGTCGATTCCTTTAGTATACAAACCTCCTTTATTGTTAGTTACGTCATCATCATCAGTCATATAGCGAACAACAGATAAAGCATATAAAAGCTGGCGTTGTTCTTGAGCGTTCACTGGTCTCCCCTCAGGCATAAAATCAAACCTTAACAAAGATTTTAAATCTGCAGTGCGCTTGGCAAAAAATTCCTCTGTTCCGCGCGTATAATCAATATCCGGCTGTTCTTCCAATATTTTTACTATATTTGCCACTACTTGAGGCATAAGCTCTTTTAAAATAAAACCAGCCTCTTTAACCACTAAATCCCGGCTATATGGATCTTCTCCCAACCGGATGGTACCCGGATCTAGCGTTGGTCTCCCTCCAAATTCTTTTCCTTTGCGTTCTTCAACAGCTTTTCCCCATTGCTCCCACTTAGCTTCTACCGGTTCATAATAATCTCTTAGTTGCTTGCGTTCCTCTAAAGAAGGTAGCTCAAGAGTATCAAGAAATCTCTCTAACCCTGATCTTTTTTGTTCGGCTGAAGGCGGAATATCCTTTTGCAACCCTGTATGTCCAGCTGATAGCTGTATACCTAATTCAATTGCATTTGAATCATTCATATTTTAAGTATACTCTTTTAACATTTCTTTAATTTGCTTCCTAAGAAACGGTAAATCTTCCTGTATGGTTTTCCATAGTATTTCCAAATCAACTCCAAAATACTCATGAAGCACTTTATTTCTCATACTAATCATCCTGCTCCAGGGAATATCCGGATATTCCTCTACAAGTTCTTCCGGCATATTCCGGGCTGCTTCACCCAAAATTTCCAAATTTCTCACCACCGCATCTATTGTTTTCCAGTCATCATTAAGATCATCAAAAGACAAATTTCTAGTATAATCTTCAATCCTTAAAAGCGAGGTTAGAATATCCTGAAGATACAAAAGCGGCTTTCTTTTAGACATAACTTACTTCTTGCATTATTTCATTCTTAATAGCTGGCTTTAATGCCTTTTTGGTCACCAGATCTACTTTTTTGCCGGTTAACTTACCTAAGAATTCTTCCAACTCAATAAATTTGAAAAACCCCACTGGTTTTGAGAACTCCACCAGCATATCAATATCGCTGCCCCCTCTTTCATCCCCTCTGCTAAATGACCCGAAAACGCCAATAGTTTTTACTCCATACTGGCTTTTTAAAATGTCCATATTTTTCTGTAAAACACCTTTAATTTGATTGATTTTCATACAAATATTATATCACCTTTCCATATGGGCCGAAGATGTTTTGGCCATCGTATACCAGCTGCTCCCTTAGCACTACTTTTTTCACCCTGCCGGTAACTTCCATGCCGTTAAAGGGAGTCCAGCCGCATTTGGTAAATAAGCGTTCAGCGTTTAGCGTATAGCGTATAGCTGGATCAACTTCTACAAAGGTATTTTCCTGCTCAGGTAAAGAAAAGATTCTTTTTGGATTTGTGTGTGTCAATTCAATTAATCTGTCTAAACTCAACCTGCCATCATTTACAGCTGTTAAAAGCAGCGGTAATGTAGTTTCAAGTCCCGGCACCCCAAACATTGGTTTTTCTCCCATCTTTTCCTCTCTAGTGTGAGGCGCATGATCAGAAGCTACTATATCTATAGTTCCATCAATGACTGCCTGCCACAGCACTTCCTGATCCTCTTTGCTTTCAAGAGGCGGTTTCATCATGCCATATGATCCCAGCCTTTCAACATCAGTATCTTTTAAAAACAAATGATGGCAAGCCACTTCACAGCTTATTTTCATACCCTCTGCTTTGGCGGCTTTGATCAATTCAATTTCTCTTTTTAAGGACACATGACAAACATGCAGTTTAAGATCTCCAGATCGCAAGCTTTGCTTATTTCCAAACCTTTTAGCCAAACTTATGGCTTTTTCTAAAGTCTCCCCTTCTGCATGCACCATTAATACTTTTTCTTTTGGCCAGGAAGAAAAAACTTTCTCTAAAACCTGATCATCGCTCATCAATAAATCCCCGGTGGTTTGATTCATATAAACTTTCAGTCCAAAAACTTGCTCTGCCACCTGAGGAAAGTATTGGACACTGCTTTCACTGGCCCCAAAATGAAATCCAATATCACAATACACCCTACCCTCAGCCAGTTTCTTTTTCGATGATAAAGCTTCCGGGTTAATTGTGGCAATTGGATTATTGGGCATATCCAAAACTTGGGTAAAACCGCCGGCAATAGCTGCTTTGGTGCCTGTTTGAAAATCCTCTTTTTGGGTGGCTCCCGGTTCCCGTAGGTGTACATGAGTATCAATAAGGCCGGGCAAAGTAATTATCTTTGACATAAAGATAATTATACATGTATATTAAGTAGGCACAATGACTGAATCTAAACAACAAGAAAGAAAGTTTCATCAAGAACTTCTCCAGCAACTTGTAACTTTATCCACCTCTGGTTTTGGTCTGGTGGCAGCATTAGCCTGGAATGAAGCCATCCAAAGCTTTGTCAAGGTCAATATTGAACCATACTTTCCTTCCCAAACCGGCGTGATTTCCAAATTCTTTTATGCTCTTTTAATTACCTTTTTTGCAGTCTTAATTACCTATCAGCTCTCCCGTTTAGCCTCCCGCTGGGGAATTAAGAAGTAATTTGCCCATCCTCTACTTTTAATATCCTGGCTGAATCTAAAAATTCCTGCGGGATGTGTTCAAGCTCCACTGTCGCAATCACTGTTTGCTGTTTTGAGACCACTTCCACTACGTGCGCCCTGTGCGCAGCGTCCAGTTCTGAGAAAACATCATCAAGTAAAAGTATCGGCCTTTTGCCCATTATCTTGGCCATATATTCAAGCTGGGCAAGCTTAAAAGCCAAAGTTGCCGTCCTTTGCTCCCCTCTGGAGCCGAAACGAGCAATATTACGGTCTTCCAGAAAAAATGAAAAATCATCCCTGTGAGGTCCTATCATGGTTGCAGCTGCAGCAACTTCCCTGCCGTTTGTCTCCGCCAGCCTTTTTTCACTTACTGCACTGGGCTTATATTCAAATATAAATTCTCCCAGCGGCTTTTCCAAAACATTGATAAATTCAAAAAAACTTTGCCTTTTATCAGTTATTTTCAGCCCCTGCGCTATTAAACCATCTGTCCAAAAAGTAAGCTCGGAAAGCTTGCCATGCCCCTCCCTTATGCTTTTTAAAACCCTGTTTCTGGCTGTTAAGAACTGTTCGTAAGCAGTCAAAACCTTTTTATAATTCACATCAATTTGGGCAAGGCACAAATCCAAATGCCATCTCCTAAGTGTTGGCGGGCCGCTTACCATATTTATATCAGAAGGGTAAAAAATAACTGCAGGTAAGTTGCCAATAAAATCTGCAGCTCTGCGGGGAATCCCGTTAACAAGCACTTTCTTTTTAAAAAAAACTTCTTCTGTAGGTTTGTTTATAATCACCAAAAGCTCACTGTCTCCCCCGTTTGTTAGGAATCCTTCAACCCTTGCAAAATCTGTATCTTTTTTTATTAGTTCATCCTCTGTCTCAGCCCGTAATGATTTTGTGGTGGAAAGAAGATATATAGCCTCCAGCAAATTAGATTTACCGGCAGCATTGTTGCCGATTAAAAGCGTTGGGCGCTGGTCGAATTGTAACTCCAGCTGTGAATAATTCCGAAAGTTTGTTAAATTAATTTGCTTAAGAAACATCCCTTAGTAAGTATTAAGTAGTATGTAGTAGGTATTATGGGTAAAAAGCATTAAACCCTTAATACATTCTACTTGATACTGAATACTATTTCCCCTCCCAATGCCCTAGTCCTAAAAACTCTCTGACTTTGTAGGACAGATCTTCTTTCTTGAAAAAAAGGCTTGGCTTTAACCCAAACATTCCCACCACTATTATTACCAATCCTAACGCAATAAAAATTGGAGTTGTCCCAAAAATATCAGCTAAAATACCTGTTAAAAAAATCGGGATCAAAGATAAGCCGGACATAGCCACCCCGAGCACTGAAAATACTTTTCCCCTGTCCTCTTCCGGAGTGTTTTCCTGCAGGACTGTTTGCGAGGGAATTAAAATTGAAACCAAAGCTACTCCCATTAAAAATGATCCTACAATCAGTACCTTTGAAAGCGGCAGTTGATACAAAAAAGGTACCGGCCTGGGATTGCCAAAATAATGAACTGCGGGAGATATAAGCGGAGCAACACCCACTAAAAGAAGCAGTAATCCTGCAAAAAGGATTGCCCTAGAAACCAACCTTCTTTTAATTAAACTGCTGCCAAACTTGCCTAGAACTACGCCTCCTATGACAATTCCAAGCCCCAAAGGTATAACCAATACATAAGAGGCGTCTGTTGCCTTAATCTGCAATGATTTTTCCAAAAATCCCGGAGCAAGCACTGCCATAATGCCTATTCCCATCTGCACCCCTGCCAAAATGACTATGGATGATAAAACAAGCAGCTTACCTCTTATAAGTCCTATCGTTTCTTTAATCTCAAAAACTCCTATCCTCCACATCCTTGAATATTTCTTGTGTACAAGAGCCCAGATCAATTCCTTGCCTTGCGCATCAGGAGTAGATTTTATTGAAGGAAACATTAAAGAAAACAAGAATGCTATTGCAAGGAATACTCCTCCCAAACCAAATACAAAATTAATACCTACATGATTAATTAAAGGCCCTGCTAGTCCAAATCCCAGTAAAAAGCAGGAATAGAGTGTTGCAGAAAATAAAGAATTTGCAGCAAGCAGTTGATTTTTCTTAACAACAATAGGGATAGCAGAAGCCTCAGCTGGTGCATAAAATTGGGCCAATGCATTAATCAGAAAAGTAACCCCTAAGATTGCAGGAAAACTGCCTTTTAGAAAAATCAGGCTGAAAAATAGCAAACAAAGGAAAAAATCTATCATCATGATAATTTTGCGCCGGTCTGTAATATCCACCAGCACTCCGCTGAATAAACCCAAAATAACTGCCGGAAGATAGATTGCAAAGATTAAAAAAGACACTGCAGTATTGGAGTCTGTTAATTTAAAAACCCAAATTATAAGGGCAAAATTTAACGAATTAAAAGATAATTGAACTAAAAATTGATTGAACCACAGATTTAAAAAACCCCGATTTCTTACAACCGAGGCAAATGTAGATTTTTCAGCCATAATACAACGCTTTGTATGATTATTATAGCAGTTTCAGAAAGTTCACTTTTGACAATGGAGACAAAAGTATGTGCCGCGGCCTGCTAAGGCAATTTTTTTAATTTCTGTTTTGCACATTTTGCAAGGATGTTTGTCCCGCCAATACACATAGGCGTAATCTAAAAAATAGCCTTTGTGGCCTTCCGGATCTACAAAATGCGCCCGGGTGGACCCGCCGCGTTTTATCCCCTCTTTTAAAGCTTTAATAATGCCCTCAAAAAGTGATTTAAACTGTTTATCAGTTAAATCCCCGACTTTTGTTCGCGGATCAATTTTAGCATTAAAACAAGCTTCATTTGAATAAATATTCCCTATTCCGGAAACAGCACTTTGATCCATAATCGCCACCTTAACCGGCATAGATTTATGCCTTAATAAATTCTGTTTCAAAACCTCCCAGGTAAATCCTTTTTCCAACGGCTCAGGTCCTAAATTTTTCAGAGAATTGTCAATTGCCAATTGTCCATTGTCAATTACCTTCACCCATCCAAAACGACGCTGGTCATTAAAATAAAGATGGGAGTTATTCGAAAACGTAAATATAACTCTAGTGTGAGGATTCGGCATAGTTCCCAGCATATCTTCTGTGGGGTGCCCACCTATAAAACGCTTTTCGCTACTGGCTATTCGCTTTTCGCTTGGAATATAAATAAGTTGGCCGGACATTTTTAGATGGAATAGAAGAGTTATTTGCTGTTCGCTATTGGCTGTTAGCTTTTTGCTTTTGGCTATTAGCGAACGGCGAATAGCTAATAGCTTTTCCCCTACGAGGTCTATACCGAGCAGTTTAGCTCTTCTCCATATTTTGAGTACATTTTTACCCTGGGCTAAATTAGGGTTCCCGATAAAGGATTTAGGAGAAAGAATTTGGATTTTTTGGATTTTCAACCCGATGATTTTTTTGGTCAACCCCAAACGGATAACTTCCACTTCCGGTAATTCAGGCATATTAGTATTTTAACATTTATACATTAGCTCAAGCTTTACTGGATAGTAAAAATTCCTTAAGACCAATAGCAGATTCATAATCTCCAATCCAATACCCCCTCACTTCTTTATTTATCCACCTTAAAAGTCTCGTCAAAACAGGCTCCGGTCCAAATTCCAAGAAATTCCTAATTCCAGAATTAATCATTAATTCCACCTCTTTCTGCCAGTAAACGGGTTTTCTAATTTGCTCCCTTAAACTTTGCTGTATTTCTGATCCTAATTTGGAAAATCTCGGCTCTTCACCATTAATAACGAAAGGCACTTCAGAATCCATGAATTCTATATTAGATAATTCTTTCTCATCAAACTTATCCGAGGCAACTGCCATCAGTTTTGGATGATGAGCAGCTAAAGGTACTGCAATTGCTGTTGCCCTTGCTCCAACTTTAGGCGCTTCAGCTATGACTAGTTTGATTTCTTCTTGGCTACCACTGAAAACTGTTTGTTTCGAACTGTTAAAATTTACCGGCACAGCATTTGACCTGCGATGAAGTTCTTCAATAACTTGCGGATCTCTATATCCCATTACAACTGCCATTCCACCCACTCCGCCAAATTTCTCCATTATCTCCCCTCTTCGTCGAACCAAATAAATTACATCTTCCAACCTTACCTTCCTTGCTGCTGCGGAAGCAGCATATTTCCCCAAACTATGTCCTGTTGCTGCATCAGGATCTTCTGCAAAAAATTCCCCATACATCTCTTTAGCAGCAGCTAGAGCTGCAATGCTGTAAACTCCAGTATAAAGTTGTATCTTGCTGGATTTTGCCAAATCTTCTACCGGACCATCTTTCACTAAACCCGAAAAAGAATAGCCTAACACTTTATCTGCCTTTGCAAAAACCTTCTGAGCTGCCGGAGACCAGGCTAATTTATCCCACAGACCAATTTGCGGCTCTAATCCTTGACCGGGAAATATATATGCGACCTTCATTCTCTCCATACCGGCTATCTTATAGCAGAATTAAAGATGCTAAGTCAATTCATCTGACAAAATATGTCACGATCGTATCATATTTTGTCGCTGGGGCCATACTTATCTGATTCAAAAACCCAAACCCACTTCTCTACCCCCAAATCTTTAATGTAAGCAAATAATTTATCCGTAATATTTTTTTTAGAAATCCAGACACTTTTTTGGAAGTGCTTAAAACCCCACTTTTTGAGATTCCTTCTAAACAAATCCCTTATTAATCTTTTTTGTTCCGGAATATCAAAAATAACTACCCGCCACTTGCCATCCCACTGATCAGTCTCAACGTCAGAAAAAAGTATTTGAGTTCTACCTTCATCTGTTAATTTTAAAATAATCTCTCCGGAATTAATTTTCTCTTCCTTAATATAACCCTTTTCTCTTAATCTTTTGATTGCTATTGATAATGATGATTTGTTTAAAGGATATTCCCAGCCGCTGCCATCGTAGTAGTAATGAGTATTAAACATAACATCCTCAAACCTGATATAACCATCCGCCGCTTTTTCTAAAGCCAACAGCACCCACCAACCGGCACTCTTCTTTTGCAATCCCATGCACAAAACATTACACGATCGTTGAATGTTTTGTCAATTAGTCAGCCTGAGGGAATTGATTAGATTCTTTATCGACTTAATTGTTTATCAAAAGTGATGCTATACTCAAAGCATGATCAATGAAAACTTTGTAATATTGGGCATTTTGATACAAATACTCGGCAGCCTAAAGTATCTAATCGAAACTATCCAGGGAAAAATAAAACCTAATAGAGTGACATTCTTCCTGTGGACTTTGGCACCCCTCATTGCTTTTGCTGCCCAGGTTACGCAAGGCGTCGGGATGTCATCACTGATCACTTTTGGTTTTGGATTTTCTCCCCTGCTGATTCTTATAGCCTCTTTTGTTAGCAAAAAAGCATACTGGAAGCTTGGCTTATTTGATTTTACCTGTGGCTTTCTGTCTGTATTAGGCTTACTCTTGTGGTATCTGACACAAGTAGGGAATATTGCCATAATATTTGCCATTCTGGCAGACGCGCTGGCAGCCTTACCGACTATGGTGAAAGCTTTTAAGTACCCTGAGACTGAAGATGGATGGTATTATATGGCTTTTGCTGTTAGTATAATTTTGAGCTTATTAACCATCAAAACTTGGGATTTTGCGCACCTAGGTTTCCCTGTTTATGGATTAGCACTTGATTTGACCATTTTCTCGTTTGCTTATTTTAAATTGGGAAAACTTCTTAAATCAGCTTAACTAATCTCCCGCTTTTCAGGGCTTTTTTCAACGTAAAGGCAAAAAAGACAACCGAGGCAGAAAAATAAACAATATTTAAAACAAGTGCCACCCAAAAAGAGTTCACATCAAATTGTCCGGTTTTTAGGGCATACCTCATCCCCTCAAAAACATGCGAGATAGGGATAAAAAAGGCAATTTTTTGGAAAAACGGCGGTAAAATACTAATCGGATAAAATACAGCGGCAAAAGGCTGAACAAAAAACGGCAATATCCAGGTTAAGGGCCCAATGGAGTGACCATATTTTAAGACCAAAGAGACATTAAAAATCCCAAAGCTGGCTGCAAAAATAAACAAATTAATCCAAAGCAAAGCCAACCCAAACCCCAAAGCAGTAATCTGAAAATGATAAAAGATGCCTGCCATAAGTATCATAGAAGTAAAAGCGATTAAGATTTTTACTAAGCTAATACCAATAAGTGCCCCTAAGTATTCTGCAAATGTGATCGGAGATGCCAAAAGATTGATGATATTACGGTCCCACACCTCATACATAAAATTAACCCCGATGTCGGTACTGACTTTTTCAAAAATTACCCACAACATCATCCCCCCGAGCAAAAATGCCGCCAGAGTTTGAGACTGGATATTTTGAACATATTGCGACAAAAATCCCCACAAAACTAACACCAGTATTGGCGAGATAATCACATCAAAAAACCTTTCCAGCTGATGCATGGTTGTAAAAATATGCCTTAAAATTATTGCAAAAACGCGGTTAAAATTCATACTCCTCCTCTTGATAAATGGATAAACACATCCCGTAAATTGGCCTCCCCGGCTTCCAAATTCAACACTTTTTGGGTCAGTTCTAAAGGGCTGCCCTGGGCAATAATTTTTCCGTGATTAATAAAAATCACATTACCAGCTATTTCTTCTATCTCCCACATATTATGCGAGGTATAAAGAATCGTCATCCCTTCTTTTTTTTGAATCTGTTTTAACAAACGAATCCCTTTATCAACCACATCAGGATCCATGGAAGCCATAGGCTCATCCAGCAACAAGAGTTTGGGTTTATTCAGCAGCGCCTTACAAAGATTAACCCGGGCCCGCTGGCCGGTAGAAAGATCACGGATGAGCTTATTTTTTACATCAGTCATCTCAAAAATTTCCAGCAGTTCTGTAATCCTTTTTTTATCATTCAACACTTCATATAATTTGGCATAAACCAGTAAATTTTCCCAAATAGACAAAGTCCAGGGTAGATTAAAATCTGCCGAAGCATAATTTACATCTTTAAAAATCTCACTCCTGCCTTTTGCCACATTTGTGCCGAAAATATTTATTTGGCCCCGGTCAGGACTGATCAGGCCTAAAATACAATAAATTGTGGTTGATTTGCCTGCTCCGTTAGGACCCAAAAACCCCATGATCTGCCCTTCTTCAACAGAGAAAGAAATATCTTTGATTGCTTCAAAACCATTAAACTTTTTGGCCAGATTTTTAACTTCTAAAATGACATTACTCATACTTCTCTAATATCATCCTGATAGTCCATTGGACCAGAAGGATCTCTCAACCCGCCGAAGGCGAGGCTCGCCTCTGGCGGCTTATTTGAGATACTACTGACATTCGTCAGAGATTCTTCGCTACGCTCAGAATGACAATTAATATTGTAGATTAATTTGAGGCTAAATACTAGACAGATTTTGCAGAGCGTGCAGAAGAAACTTTTCTAAGTCTTTCCAAAAATACTTTTTGGGCCTCTAAAACATTTTCTTCTTTTCCTGCCCATACCTTTAATGCTTCATCCTGCAAAGCCCGGCCATAGGAAAAGCTTAATTGCCATCCGCCGGCTGGCGGACTAATCTTATTAATAGCAGCCAGATTTACCGTGGCTTCATCAGGGGTTTGGCCGCCGGAGAGGAAAACTATTCCCGGCACCTCTTTTGGTACCGCTTCCAAAAATGTTTCTACTGTGGCTTTGGCAATCTCTTGCGGATTAGCTTTCACTGCAAAATCTTTACCGGAAATCACCATATTAGGTTTTAAGAGCATTCCTTCTAACGCAACTCTATGTGCTTCTAATTTCTCAAAAACTATTTTCAAAGTTTTGGTTGTGACTTCCCGACATTTTTCAAGATCGTGTTCTCCGTCCATCAGAACTTCCGGCTCCACAATCGGCACAATATCCTGTTCCTGACACAAAGCAGCATATTGGGCTAAGCTTTCAGCGTTGGCTTCGATACAAATATCTGTTGGAATATTTTCCCCAATTGTAATGACTGCCCTCCATTTGGCAAACTTTGCTCCCAATTCTTTGTATTCTTTAAGGCGTTCTTCTAACCCTTCCATGCCTTTCGTAATCTTTTCTCCCGGACTATTTGGCAAGTCTTCTGTTCCCTGATCAACTTTTATCCCCGGCAAGATTCCTCTGTCTTCCAGATACTTAGGAATTGTCACACCATCAATAGATTGCCTGATTGTTTCATCATATAAAATCACCCCTGATAAAAATTCTTCTATTCCCGGAGTGGTAAAAAGCATTTTTCTGTAAGCCAGATTAGTTTCAGGCACAGACTGTAAATTTATTTTATCAAACCGTTTTTGAATGGTTTTAGAAGATTCATCAGCTGCCAGGATTCCTTTTCCCGGCGCTACCAAGGTTTGTGCTGTTTGTTTTAATAAAATAATATCCATTATATCGGGACTTGTCGCCTCAGAATAACACTAATGGTGAACCCGTTTCTCTATCTTTACACCCATATCCGATACTGTCAAGGTAGTCACCTCATAACCTTCAGGCGTTAATCTTACTTTAGGCAGATTGAACCAAGTATCCTCTGTTATAGCAGAAATTGACACCAGACACTCTTCTCTCTTTCCGGAAATAAGTTCATCCAAACTCCAAAAGCTTGAATATTTTTTGTTTGTTTCCAAGTCTGCAGACCAACCTCTCCCTTCACCTACAGCTCCCAAAGCTTTGGCGGCCACAGCAGAAAGTATTCCTTCTTCAAATCCGCCAATACCCATTACTAAAAATATTCCCTTTTTATGCTTAATAGGATCTGTACAAGCCAATACAGCCGGCATAAGATCGCCTGCCTTAATAAGTATCAGCTTAACCCCGAATCTTTGACAAGCATTGATCAAATGCGCATTTCTATCACGATCCATCACCACGACATTTATTTTGGAAGGTTTAACCCCGAAAGTAATCACAACCTGCATTAAATTCTCCTCAATGCTTTTTTGAAAAGAAATTTTCCCCCTAAGCTGCGGGGGGCCAAATAATTTATCCATGTAGTCGATATCTTTGGGTGTCGCCATCAGACCCTTATCAGAACTTACTGCAATTATAGAAACTGCTCCCGGAGAATTTAACTTAGCAGCTTTTGATCCTTCTACCACATCGTTAACCATATCCATCTTACGACTGCCTGATCCGAATACTCCCTCCAGGGTCGGCAAAGCCTCGCCGTATTGATGAACATGTTTTCTGCCTTCTGACCCCACTACTTTTAAAGTAAATGGAATATCAGTCAAAGCAGCGCGCATAGTGTCTGCGCCTGTTTGATCAATCAGCTTTTCGCGACTCTTTGACTCTTCTTCTGTTAAAAGGTCAGTTGAAGCAAATCTTTTTTCCACAATCAGTTTCCAAACATTTATGGCAGTCAATTCAGTTGCGCGAATAATATAGTCTCTAACTTTTACCATAATGATTTTTTACCAATTCTAAAATCTCTTTTTTGAATCTTTCTTTGGAAAACTTTTCAGCATTTTTTATACAGTCTTCCGGATCCCATCCAGAGGATGGTCCGCCTTGGGCGGAAAATTTTTGTAAAGCTTCCATTAAATCATCTGCTGTTGCTACACCAGGACCTCCATATAAAACGCCTGTTTTACCATCAATAACAGTTTCCAAAAAACCCCCTGAGGCAGGCGCTATTACCGGCGTACCAACAGCTTGTGCCTCAATTGAGGTAATCCCAAAATCCTCATCTTCTGCCGCGACTATCAGGGCTTTGGCATTTTGCAAAAGTTGAATTCTTTCTTCATCGCTCACCCATCCCAGAAATTCAGTGCTTTTAGCTTTTAGCTTTTCACTATTAGCTTTTAGCTCATCTAATTGCGGACCTGTGCCAGCCACCTTAAGCGGCAAGCCCAACTTTCCGCAAGCCTCCACTACCACCTCCACTCCTTTCCCTCTTACCAGTCTACTCAATACCAAAAAATAGCTTTTCGCTGCTAATGGCGAATGGCCAACAGCGAATAGCTCTAAATCCACTGGCGGGTAAATCACCACACTATCTCTTCTGTAGAACTTTTTAATCCTTGCGGCGATATTTTTGGAATTGGCTATTAAAATATCCGGCCGCTGGGAAACTTCAAAATCATAAATCCGCATAAAATGATTAATAATCTCCCCACTTATTCTGGTCCACCAGTGTTTTTTGTAATTAAAGCTTGTGACGTAACCATACAAAAATCTGGGAGGGGTATGAATGTAACTTAAATGCAGAGTTTCGGGCTTGGTGATAACAGCTTTAGCTAAGTGAGTAGCAGATGAAGATGAAATCACCAAGTCGTATTCTGACAAATCAAAGCTTTCAAACATCATCGGTCCAAAAATCCGGAAAGGAGAAAGTAACCGGTTGGCAAAAGGAAATTTCTGAAACCAGGAAGTTCTAATGTCCCAACCTGCAAATCTTTTTCCATTTTCTCCCAGTTTCTCAGGATTATAATAAGCAGTAAAAAGGGGTGCCTGGGGAAAAATTTCATGCAAAACCTCCAAGACTCTTTCTGCTCCGCCGTACTCCCTTAAATAATCATGCACTAAAGCAACTTTTAAATTTTTCATAAATTTACCCTGAGCGTAGTCGAAGGGCTACCATCATATTGCTTTAGCTGCTTCAATCAACTCGTCAAAACTTAATTTGGTGGGTTTACTGTCCGGGGCAGAAGCAGAACCGCAAATAACCATATGATGGGATTGATGCAAAAACCAGGAAGCGTCAGGATCCAAAGCTTTCACTTTGTCATAAATCGGTTCTAAATCAATCTCAAAAGAAGGAGTAAAAAATTGCACCCCGTGGTGTTTAGGGTGGTATATTAAGAATAAATCCCCTTCCTGTTCCCTGCAGAACTCCCTATCTACAGTTTCTGAAACTACTGCAAAAGATTTACCTAATTTGGTTTGAAACTCAACTTTCTTTTCCCAATCTATAACAGATTGCTGTTTTCTTTTTAAAACGGATAAAATCCTGTCTAAAATCACAATCCCTAAATCAACTGATTTTTGGGAATTTTCTGCTGTTGAATCTTTACACCTGATAAAAGCCTGCACGCTAAATTCATCAAACTGGCTGTCCGGCGCCCTGCCTGTATCAATTAACCGGTTCCACTCCGTTAACGTGTCTAAAGCAGCTCTTAAGATTTCATCTTTGGGGATATAATTTTTCTTTTTTAAGTATTCATAAACCAGGGTTCCTGCACAGGTATTATCAAGATCTTCTTTGTGCTCATCAAATTTGCCTCCGCCTGTACCTAAAAAAATTTTATCTTCATTTTCTTCCTTTTGGGCAGCATCACGGGAGGCGGATATAAACTCAATCTTCGCATCTTTAAAATCAGGATGATATTTTTTAAAAAGCCAGATGGCAGCAATATCATCCAGGTGCGGGTTTATATGCGTGACTAATGTTTTCATGTATAATGATTCTACCATGATCATGCTTAAAAAACTTACTTTTGCCCCTTTTTTCCTGATAGCTTTTTCTTTACTGATCCCGCAGATTAATTCCCTTCTTGCTTCTTATGATTTTATTTTTTCCTTATCAGCAAACAGTTTAATTAAGCTTATTAAAATTGCCTTTCTCATATCCCTTGCCTGTTTATTCTTTTCCCTGTTTGTTACTTTGGCATCAGACTTAAAAATAATCCTTCCAGTCATTATTCTGTCTGCTCTTTTACCGTTACTTTTCCTAAATACCAGCCTTGCTATTATTTTAGTTGTAACCATAACAATTAGTTTATTTCTGACTTATCTGTCTCTTCAAAGCACGCTAAAAAGCTATCTGACATTTCAACCTGCTGCTCTTTTAGGGCCGGCTGTCAGGCATTTATCAGGCTTTTTAATCTTATCTTTTTGTTTAATCTATTTTTTCTCAAGCAGTAAAATTATCGCCCAAAACGGCTTTCAAATCCCTGATTCATTAATTGATACAGCCCTCAAAATGACTCCTCTTCCGGCCCAGAACCAATCAGGACAAACGGAACAAACCCAATTGCCTGCCATTTCCTCTGATCAAATCAAACTGCTGAAAAACAACCCTGAATTGTTAAAACAATCAGGCATCGACCCAAAACTGCTGGATAGTTTATCTGTTCCCCAAGAAGCTATTGAAGCGCCGGCAGATTTAATTAAAGACACCATCAAACAAACAGTCAAAGACCAGGTTCAAAATTTTATTAAACCCTATGCCTCTTTTATTCCGGCTGTTCTAACCGTGCTTTTATTTATTACCCTGCAATCTATTACTTCTTTTATCAATCTATTAATCTATCCCTTGATTTGGTTAACTTTTTTGATTTTGGAAAAAGTAGGCTTTACAAAATTCACAACAGAAATGAGGCCGGTAAAAAAACTTATGGTTTAAATTTTCAGAAGCTTCATTTCTCCCCAGTTTGGGCCGACTTTTAAATCAACAACCACCGGCACAGACAACTTTAAAGCATCTTCCATTCTACCTTTAACCATTTTGGCTACATCCTCAACGCATTTTGGATCACATTCAAACAAAAGCTCATCATGAACCTGCAAAATTAGTCGGCAGCTTTTAGCTATTGGCTGTTGGATATTAGCTGCCAATTGCGAACCGCTAACAGCTAACAGCTCCTTATCTATCTCCACCATTGCCTTTTTAATCATATCCGCCGCCGTACCCTGTACCGGATGATTAACAGCTGCCCGCTCGCCTGCTGATTTAATCATCCTGTTGTCTGCTTTCAGTTCCGGAATATACCTTTTCCTGCCCCAGATTGTCTCAACAAAACCTCTTTCATATCCAAATGCCAAAGTTTGCTCCATCCACTCCTTAACTTTTGGAAATTGCGCAAAATATTCTAAAATATATTGCTGGGCAATCTCAAACGGGACACTTAATTGCCTGGATAGCGCCCGCGGGCCCTGACCGTAAAGGGTGGCAAAATTTATGGTTTTACCAACCATCCTTTGTTCTTTTGTCACCTTGCCCAAAGGGATGCTGAAAACTTTAGAAGCTGTGGCAGTATGTATATCCACTCCTTTTTTGAAAGCTTCTTTTAAACCCGGGTCATCTGCCAAATGCGCCATTATCCGGAGCTCTATCTGCGAATAATCAGCTGCCAGTAAAATTTTACCTTTGGGAGCAATGAAAGCTTTGCGTATTTCCGAACCAGCTTCGCCTTTAACCGGGATATTTTGTAAATTTGGATCTTTGGAAGAAATCCTGCCTGTAGCAGCTCCTTCCACATTAAAGGTGGAATGAATCCGTCCATCTTCCGCCACTGCTTTTGGCAAAGCATCAATATATGTGGAAACCAGTTTAAAAAGCTGCCGGTATTGGAGCAGTAACGATATTGCAGGATGAGCAGATGAAAGTTCGCGCAAAGTATCTTCATCAGTGGAACGGCCGGTTTTAGTTTTTCTGACAACCGGCAACTTTAATTCATCAAAAAGCACCTCAGAAAGTTGTTTTGGACTGTTCAGATTTATCTCATGCCCTATTTCTGAGTAAATATTCTCCTCAAGCTTTGACAATTTGGCTTTCAGTTCCTTGCCAAACTTATTTAAAAACTTAAGATCAACCAACACTCCGGCTTTTGACATTTTTTGCAGAACTTGCCCAACTTCCTTATCCAAATCGGTTGTAGTTTCATTCTGCATCGCTCGGGGTCCTGTCAGCTCGGTTAGGGAGTCGTTTAGACTCCCGCTCGCCGTATTCCGCGAGCCCCGCCGTGCATCCTCGTTCGTTTCACTCACTGCGGCTACGCGTCGGGATCCCTCCTCGCTGCCACCCCTCGCTACTCCATCCAGTCTTCCTATCAGGCTCTTAAACTCCAATTCTTCAAATAGTTGAACAACTTTTTCCCTGTCAAAATCATGCACCTTGCATTTCCCCAGGTCGAGCTTAATCGGAGCCTTCAGATCTAGAGTAGCCAGTTTTTTACTCATCACGGCAGATTCTGCGCCTTCGGCGAGTAAAGCCTGGGTTCGGGCGGGCAGAGTTTTTAAATTTTCCGGTTTGTATATCCCTTCAATTGTTTCAAATTGATGGATCAATTTAGTAGCTGTAACATCCCCAATCCCTGCAACCCCCGGGATATTATCCGATGCATCCCCTGCCAAACCCTTATAATCAGTAAGTTGCGCCGGATAAAAACCATACTTTGCTACAAATTCCTCAACTCCATATAAACCCACATCAGCAATGGTTTTTTTAGGCATAAAAATTTTGGTGCGCTCATCAATAAGCTGCATAATATCTCTATCCCCTGTCACGATAATAATTTCCAATTTACAATCCGCCAGCTGGCGGACAATTTTCAATTTTCTTGCCTGCACAGTCAGGGTGCCAATCAAATCATCTGCTTCATATCCGGATAATCTAAACTCCGGAATATTGAAAGCATGAACCACCTCGTGAACCCTTTTATATTGGCCGGATAAACCGTCATCAGCAGGCCCCCGGGTGGCTTTATATTGGGTATAGGCCTGGTGCCGGAACGTCGGACCCTTTTCATCCCAGGCAACAGCGATAAACTGCGGCACAAGCTCTGAAATTGCTTTTAAAATCATTGAAGAAAATCCATAAACTGCATTAACCAGCTCACCCTTTGAGGTGGTGAAAGGAGGAACAGCATGATAGGCCCTATGAAGCAAAGCATTACCGTCAACCAAAACCAATCGTTTCATGATGGAGAAATTTTAGCATATTACTTAAACAAAGTTTTGGCATAATTTAAATACTCCGGATGGCCATTTTCAGCCATGAAATACCACCACTCGACCCCCCAAAGATAAGCCTCATCAAAGCCGGTTTTTTGAAAAAAATTAATGTAATTTTTTAAATCTTTGGTTGTAAAAAATTGCGCCTGTTGCACAGGTGGAATAAATTTGCCGTGTGCAAGCCATGGTTCAGCCTGCAGTTCCACCACAATAGTTTTTTTGTTACCGGGAGCAAAAAATTTCCTTATAAGAACTGACTTGATATTGTAAAGATATGGCGGTATCGGATAAGTTGCATACCTCAAAAACCTATCGTATACTTGCCTGTACAAAGTTGTCCCAAATACATCCGAAAGACGCATGGATGTAACCCAAAGGCCCAGTTCCCCTGAATCTGTTAAAATAACAGTCTTATCGCTAAGACTTCTGACAAGCTCAACCTCTTCTCTTAAAAAGTTTTTATCCGGTTGATCGCAACCCTCCCCAAAAACCTGCAAAAGCGGTTCATTCTCTACCTGCCAGGCTGCTATTGCAGGATTATTTTCGTATCTTTCCACCACAGTGCGGACCAACTGCAAAAGCTCCTTTTTTCTGCTCTCAACGCTTAATTTTTTTGCCCAGGAAGGAATATGGCATTCAGGCCAGCGCGGCTGCCTGGCGCCTACTACTAAAATCACCTCTGCGCCCTTTTCCTCAGCCTCCTTCAGCATAAAATCTGTCTCTGAAAAGTTATATTCAGAAGGTGCAGGCTCCAAAATCTCCCAATAAGTTGGGATTCTTATCCTGCTTACTTTAAGCTCATCTAAAATCCTAATATAAGTTTTTTGCCAATCAAGCTTTAAATATTTTGCATATTTTGGAGAAAATGTGACTCCTAAATTGACCTCAGTTGGAAAACTATAAAATTTTTCAAACGCCATCTCCCCCACCAGTATTACCACCAAAATAACTAATAAACTAATTACGGCAATAATAGTTGGTAATTTAAGATGCAGGAAAAATTTATCCACATTCTAACTATATCTTATTGTATAATCGAATCAAATATGTACGCTAAAAAACTTAAAATAGCTTCAATTATTGTGACATACAACCGGGTTGAAGAAGCAAAAGCCCAAATGGATATCATACGCGAGCTATGGCAGCCAATGTTTGAAAGCGTTGATATCTACCATGAATTCAACGGCGAAAAGCTCTGGCACCCTCAAAAGTATAAGGAAGATTTCCTTCACCGCCACAAGCCGATGCCTCATTTTGTAGGCGCAAATCATATGTTAAATCAGGGTATTAAGCATGTTTTAGAATCGGGTAACAAATATGATTATATTATTGCCAGTTCAGCTGATGTATGGTTTTATGATCCGAAAAAAATCAAAGAAGTTATTTTAAAATGCCATAAAAAACAATCACAGCTTGCAACATCATTATGGTTTGGAGTAATTTTATCTACGGAATTTTTTATCATTACGCCGAATCTGGCTAAAAGAGTTTTCCCTTTGCACTTTACAAATATTATTAATAAATATAAACCTTTAAAATGGGCTTACTCCAAAGTCTCCATCTTTGAAAATATCTTCACCCTACAGGTGATGCGGATGCTAAAAAATCCCGCTAAAATTTACCTTATCCCGGGAAGAAGAACTATCTGGCCTCAAAACAGATATTCTTCTGCCAATTTTTATGCCTCCCATCACGACCGGAATCAGAGAAAAAGAGATATTTCTATAAAAATGAAAGATATCCTGGGAAATAAAATTAAAAATATGCCAAGCTTAACTAAGTTTCTGAGTTAAAATGCCCAAACTCATATTCAACTTTGCTTTTCCTACGGCCCCAAAGCAAAATTTTCAACCCAAAAAGAAGCATTTTTAAAACATATTTTCTCCTGCCCTCATGTTTTATTCTTCTGACAGATGTATGCATCCTGACATTTTTAAGCCAAATCAGCTTACCGCCCTTTTTGATAATCCGATGTACCAAATCCTGGTCCTCCGCCACAATCACAGTTTCATCAAAGCCTCCTGCTTTTTCAAAAATTTCCCGTCTTATACATAAATTCCGGGCCGGGATCACAGGCCAGATGTATTGAGAAAGCTTAAACCCTAAATCTTCCGCTTTAAAATATAAAATATCTTTCCAGTAGTTTGAATCAGGCACGGAGCTGGCTGCAGCTACATCCGGCTTCCTGATAAGAATATCTGCAAAATATTTTTCTAAAGTATCTGGCTGCCCCAAAATCATGTCAGCATCCAGAAATAACAGGTGTCCCGAGGTAGTTTTTTTGACTCCTAAATTACGCTGCCTGGAAATGGTGGATTTGGGGATACGAAAATAACGCAGTCCGGCAAACTGCTTTTGTCTCTTTTTAACCTCTTCAATTGTTTTATCTTTTGAGAATGCATCAACTACTACCAGCTCTTTTGGCCGAACTGTCTGTTTGATAAGTGAATCCAGCAGCCTCCCGATGAAATGTTCTTCGTTTAATGTGGGTATGATAATAGCCAAATCAACTACTGCTTTACCGTCTGACATTTTTGAGCCCTTTCCGAATAAACCATTCTTTCAACTTCATTCAAAGCCGAAGAGCTGGCTTCTTTTGATAAAAATGTACATGCAGAAAGCTTTGATATATTAAGCTCATTAGCAACAAGAGGATGCATCTGGCTAATTTTATCAATAAATTTACCTTCCCACTCTGACAATCTGCTTATCGCAAGCCTGATAGACATACGCGCATTTGGATTTGAAATTTGATCATAAACTGTTTGCAAAGTGCTCATCTGCAAGACAATTTCACCAGCGGCCTTCCCTGCAAAACCGCTATCTAAGGGACTCAGTAAATTGGCAATTTCCTGTAAATGCCAACTGTATCTTTCCAAGGTGGGCAGAATTAAATCCGCGCGGGATACAGAAACTAAGCTCTTCACTTCTCTTATCCTTCGGGTTGAAAACTCTATCTGTCTTAGAGCCTTTATGTTTGTGGTACCGGCAAACTTAAGTTCCAAATTTTCCCGGATTGATTTCAAAAAGTACAAAGGCGAAGCCGGATGAATCCTAGCCTGCCCAATGGCATCAGCTTGGGCATAGGCAGGAAAAATGTAAAATGTAAAATGTAAAATGTAAAATGTAAAAAGCAGAAGAATCAATCTAATTGTAAATTGTACATTGTACATTGTAAATTTCCTTACCGTCTTATTATATAATACTCCAATGACACCCTGGGATTTAGAAAAAAACGGACAAAAAACAGAGTTTGATCCGCCTTTTCCTTCTGCTTTTGCTTTGCTTGCACATTTTGCCAAAACAACAGGCGGAAAAGAGGCGGTAATATTTGATGATTTTGATAACGGAAATACTATTTCCCTCACCTATCTATCCCTTCTGAACTTAGTAAAACAAACTGCCGATTTTTTGACAAAACAATTAGGTGTTGAAAAAACATTTGCCTACGCTTTTACCAATAGGCCGGAAATAATAGTTTTGAATTTGGCAGCGATGATTGCCGGCAAAATCTTTGTTCCTTTAGATGTGAAGAGAGATAGTCTTGAGCAAAAAGCCTACAAACTTAAACTGGCGAACGCAAAACTGTTAATATTACCCTCCGCCGGTCAGGAAGAAGCGCAAAAACTTCAGAACCTTCTGCCTAAGCTGCAGGTGGTTGAAATAGAAAATTTTGCTGATTTTCAGAAAAAGATCGAAACCTTTCCCGCAGGCGCCCTGCACAATCCCAAACTTGAAGAGGACTGCTTAATCCTGTTTACTTCCGGCACCACCAGCCTGCCAAAGGGAGTCAGGCTTACTGCTAAAAGCCTGCTTGCAAACGCTGATTCAATTGCCAAGTGGCTTGAGTTTAACGAAAATGACCGCTTTAACATATTATTGCCGCTTCATCACATTAATTCCACCACATTTTCCTTAACCACCCTGCTTTGCGGCGCCACCATTGTTCTTTCTCCCCGCTACTCCAAATCCAATTTTTGGAAAACCTTGGCAAATTACTTCTGCACCGGAGCCTCAATCGTTCCCACAATTGCCTATGATTTATTATCCGAAACAGAAAATTTCCAAATACACAAAAACAAATTAAAAGAGGTCCGCAGGTTTCAAATAGGATCTGCGCCTGTTAATCCGTCAATCGCTAAAAAGTTTATTGATCAATACGGAATCCCCCTGATACAGGGTTATGGTCAAACTGAAACATCGCTTCGTTCTGCCGGCGTCCCAATGGATTTACCAAAAGATGAGTACCGGAAAATAATTGACCTTAATAGTGTTGGCACAGAACTGAAATGGACTAATGTCACAATATTAAAAGAAGACGGCACCGAATGCGCGGAAGAAGAAAACGGAGAAATATGCGTTCGCGGCCCGGTTATTACCCCCGGGTATTTAGATAATCCAAACGAGAACAAAAAAGCCTTTGCCTATAACTGGTTTCATTCAGGCGACCGCGGATATTTTAAAATGCTTTTTGGCAAAAAATACTTCTTTCTAACAGGCAGAATGGCGGAAATTATCAAAAAAGGAGGAGTCTTAATTTCTCCAACCGCCATAGAAAATACTCTTTTAAAAAACTATCCTGATCTTAAACAAGTTTTTGTTGTAGGCTTTCCTGATCCCAGGTTCGGAGAAGAAGTTGGATTTGTGTCAATATCTTCAGAAAGCATGGTGGGAAAAGTTTTGGAAGATGCAAAAATGGGAAAAATTAAAGGCCTTTCTGCATACGAAACACCAAAAGCCGGTCTCGCAATATCTGAAAATGATCTTCCTAAAACCTCAACCGGCAAAATTATACGGACAAAAATTAAGGAAATTTTTGGGCAAAAGCTTTGGGAAAACTCCCACACCGTTTTCTCCGCCGCAGATTTTGACTTTAAAATAATATCTCCTGAGGAAACTGAATTATTAAAACAGGCAACCCAAATAAACAACCTTGCCTGGGGCAAAAACATGGAAAGCAGTCTGGATGAATTTACATCCCGTGCAGGAAACGGGATTTTAATTGGAGCAGTTGATCATGGAGGCAAACTGCAAGGCTCAATCAGCGCCTTAAAAACTACCAAAGAAGAGCTTGAAAAATATCCGAGTTATCAAGAAACAACCGGAAATGGTACTTTAAAAACCCACAACCGCAAAGGGGATATCTTAATCTGCGTAGCCATTTCCACTCCCCCTGCAAAAACCCATGAAGCAAATAGCATCGTCAGGGAAAAATTAACACCGGAAGGATTCGAAAATTATATTAACTCCTTAAAAGATTATGTTATCCGTTTTCACTCAAAACCTAAAGGAGGATTTGAAAAAGGAGCAGAGGTTATTAAAATCTTGCCTGACTTCCGTCCCCAGGATCAGGATGCTTTAGGGTTCAATGTCTTAATGAAATACCCAACCTTAAGCCAAAAGCCGGCGATCAACCCGGATGCATCCACAGGCACTCAGCTCATTGAAGCAGCATTATTGTATGCATATTATCAGAAAATTAAAGACGTTTATGTGCTGACCCGCCCTGCCCAGGCTTCAGAGTATTTTGAAAAGTCAACTTAAGATCCAAAAACTTTAGCCAACTTTATATCAAAAGTTTTAAAATCTTGCGCCCCTTTTGCCCTGGCAATAGTCAAATTATAACAGTCTTCTAAACTTAAGTTTATCTGTTTAAACAGATGGACACTTTCCGCTAAAAATTGATGTTGGTCAAATACAATATTTAAACCCAGTATCATCTCTAATTTCTCAACCAGCGCCTGTTTATCTTTTTTATATGTTGAACGCAATACCCAGAAAATCTCAAAAAACACAACTGTTGAGCTGAAAAGCTTTGTTTCTCCTCTTACGGCCTGTAGAAAAAGTTTTTTTGCGTCTTGATATTGATTTTCCACATCTTTGAGAAGAAAGCGTAGAAAGTAGTTAGTATCGACAAAAATCATTTCAAATTATACTTTTTTGAAAAATATTCGTCTTTGACCTGCTCAATAATAGTGTCTATGCTTTTGCCTTTCCATTCTTTGGGGCGAGGCACAGATCCTGCCAGCTCCATAACCAGTTTTTCGGCAGGGGTAAGTATCAATCGGCCATTATCTTCTGAAACTATGACTTTTTGACCAATCTTAAGTCCTGCCTTGCGGAAAATCTCCGCCGGCAGAGTGAGTTGTTTTTTGCTGGTAATGGTAGCCATTTGTGTCATACAAGGATATTATACCATATACAAGGAAGGTTTTTAAAAACAAGGAGAAATCTTTAACTTCTCTTTTTCCCTACAATGCTTTCGAATTCATCCCCTTCCAAAGTCTCTTTCTCAAGTAATGCTTTGGCAACTTTGTCAAGCTTTACTTTATTTTTCTTTAAAAGATCTTGCGCTTCTTTATAACAGGCATCCATTATCTTTTTTATTTCCGCATCCACCGCATCATGCAGCTTTGGCGACAGACCTTCTCCTTCTTCCATCCCCCGCCAAACTCCAAACATGGGGCGGGGATTTATACTTAAAGGCCCAAGCGAAGACATGCCGTATTGGGTCACCATCGCCCTGGCAATATTGGTGGCAACTTCAATATCAGAAGCTGCGCCTGTTGAAATATCACGGAAGACCAATTCTTCCGCTGCTTGTCCGCCCAAAGCCGCAGTTATTTGTTCTAAAAGACGGGACTTGCTTTCATTTGACCTGTCTTCTGTCGGAGGAAATAAAGTATGCCCCCCGGACATACCTCTTGAGACAATTGAAATTCTGTGTACCGGATCTACCTTTTTCAGGAAATGTCCCACAATTGCATGACCTGCTTCATGATAAGCCGCCAGCTTCCTGTCATGTTCTGATTGCATTCTTTTCCTTTGCGGCCCTAATTTTTCTTTGGTGGCTGCTTCCTCCAAATCCTTGCTGTCTATGGCAGTTTTACCCTCTCTGGCAGCCAGAATGGCTGCTTCATTTAACATATTTGCCAAATCCGCTCCGGAAAACCCAACCGTACGCCGGGCCAGCTTTTCGATTGACACATCTTTGACAAAAGGCTTGCCTTTCATATGAAGTTCAATGATGGCTTTTCTTTCTTCCAAATCAGGAAGGGACAAAACCACCCGTCTGTCAAAACGTCCCGGCCGAACCAGGGCCGCATCCAAAAGATCAGGCCTGTTAGTCGCTGCCAGCACGATGACATGATCAGTCTGTGTAAAACCATCCATCTCCACTAAAATTTGATTTAAGGTTTGCTCTCTTTCATCATGACCTCCGGAAATTCCCATTCCCCGTTGCCTGCCGATTGATTCAATCTCATCTACAAAAATTATGGCCGGGGCTGCTTTTTTTGCCTGGGCAAACATATCCCGCACTCTTGCTGCACCCACACCCACCAGCATTTCCATAAATTCCGAACCGGCTATAGAGAAAAACGGCACTCCTGCTTCTCCTGCCACTGCGCGGGAAAGTAAAGTATTGTGATTAATAAAACCATTTCCCAAAAAACTATGTGTTTCAGGCACAGTGAAATCATATACATTAGCCTGACCCTCGGTTTTCTTAACTACTCTGGAGAAAAAAAGATTAGCTTCCAATAAGCTACGCAAATATTCCAAATGCGGAATTTCCACTTCAAGCAAACCGACATACTTCAAATACTCTTTTAGAGTTTCTCTGGTAACCCTACCTCTTCTTTTTACCTTATCAATAGTTTTTGATAATTTCTCATTACTTAATTTTTTTAAAGAAATAACCTTCCAAGATTCTACTACTATGCTGGCTATCAGAGGAATCACATCAATGTTTGTATTGACTCTGCCCATTCGTTTTGTATGAGCTTTAAGCAATCTTTGTTTTCTACTAAGACGGAAACCAACTATGTTGCTAAAGTTAACTAAAGATGAACCAGTCATAGTCAATCTATATACTGGACGATAATATCCATTTTCGGTTGTTCCTTTTACATTAAGACTTGCCACAACCCCTAAATTTAAAAGCATCATTTGTACTTGTGTTACGATCTTTTTGCTAACTGTAGTATATTCGAACTCTGCCCGAGCCTTACCAACAGAAGCATCCGTATCAAAAAGTCCCTGCAGAAACGCTATTTGCACATTTCCCGGAGCTTGTAGAATAGTTGGGGGAATTGTTTTGTCGTATGATAATAAATACGACATACCCAATTGGTACAATTGCTTCTTAAAATCCCAATTCGAGACAAGGAAAGACTGACCGTTAGCGCTGGTAGATATCATTCCTTTTGGATAATGAGTTGCAAGATACTTCTTATAAAAGTCAATAGTTTCCGGCTCAACATTGGTAAGCCCCACTCTGGAAGCGTGGCTTAAATTACCATCACCCGTGAGAAGACCCATGAGGTATGCTGTTTCCTCATCTACTAAATCTAGGTCGCCAAAGATTCTTCTTCCGAACTGAATTGCTACATAATCCCCTTCTTGTAAGTGCTCAATCTTGCGGAAACGCAATTTACCAGTACTATCCATTACTACTACCGGATGTTCCGGTGTTCCTTCCAGAGAAAATCCCTGTGCCAGGCTAACCTTAATAGTTTTCTGCTCTCCTAAATTGAACCAATGGGAAGCAAAATTCTTGTTGGAAATTACGTCATCTGTACTAAACCCCGGCAACTGTGCCCCATAGACCTGATGAGATTTTGGATCAACATAGTAGTAACGCGGCACCTCCCGGATTTCCATTAATCCTTTATTAGTCCAAATGATAGTATCCCCGGTCACGCATTTCCCTGTTCCGGCAGGGCCAACCATCAGCACCCCTTTGGGAATCCTTGCCCCCAATGCCTTAAATTTTTCAGGGGTTTTGAGAAATTCCACAACTTCGGAAAGCTCTCTTTTTGCCTCTTCTGCCCCTGCCACATCTGTAAATTTGATTTGCGGCTGATCCTTGGTAAAAAGCCTTGCCCGGGATTGAGCAAAAGAAAATATTCCCTGCCCTGCGTCTCTGGCATTCTTAAACAGAAAAAACATTAGTCCAACCAGAAGCAGTATAGGCAAAACTGCTGACAGGATACCCACCCAAGCCTGCTGTATAGACAAATCTCTCACTTCAATAGTAACTGTTTTAGGGTCTACGCCGGATGATTCCAGTATTTTATAGATGGACTCTCCTGCTTCTTTATGAGAAGTGAGCTTTTGGTCGGAATTTTTGATCTCGGCAGTAACTTTATCGCCTTCCAAAGAAATTTTTTGGATTTTTCCATCTTTTACGTCATTTACAATTTGTGAAATAGGCACATCATTTGCAGAAGTCTGAGGTCCGCCGGAAACCTGATAGAAAAAAATCAACGCTGCTAAAGCAATTAGAATATAGACAAGTAAACCCTTAAACAAACCAAAGAATTTTTTATTTATATTAACTTTTCTTTTACCATTTGCCATACAATTATGGGAATTTTAGCACAAGTGGCCTGAAATTGCCAGCTCAATAAATCAGGATGACAATTATTTTAACGGATTTTTGATCCCGGAGGAACTTTTACTGAAGGTTTTAAAGGAATCGGTTTTCCTTGCCCTGAGCCTGTCGAAGGGTTACCATCGGCACACATAATCATGCCATTTGATTCCAGGCCCATCATTACTCTTGGCTCTAAATTTGTCACAAAAACAAACTGTTTGCCAACTAATTTTTCAGGCTTGTACCATTCTTTTATACCCGAAAGAATTTGTCTTGGTTTTTCTTCTCCCAGATCTACCAGCAGTTTCAGTAATTTATCAGCTCCCAGAACTTCCTCTGCATTAAGCACAGTACCTATTTTTATTTCAATCTTCGCAAAATCATCTATATATATCATAGTCACTTTTAAAAGGCAGCTAAGTCTGAGTCAGTCAAAAAATGTTGTTTGTTTTGTGCAGACTGATTTAAAAGTCAGTTTGACACTTAATCACAAAACAAACACCAAACGAGCAAGTCTCTGCCGTGCGAGTGGTTTTTTGCGACCAGACAAGCTGCACTATTCAAAATAATCCAACTTCATAGCCTTTTTAACTTCATTTAATGTCTTTTGGGCTTCCTCCCTCATCTTTCGGGTGCCTTCTTTTAGAATACTATCCACCAGTTCTGGTTTGCCTTCATATTCTGCCCTTTTTTGCCTGATCGGATCCAGGAAATTATTTAAAATCCCAGCCAAGTACTTTTTTACCTCAATATCACCCACCTGGCCTTTTGCATATTGATCCTTGTGCTTTGCAACTTGCAACTTATCACTTTCTGTACCAAAGGCATCCAAATAAATAAATACCGGGTTACCCTCTACTCTTCCCGGATCTGTTGCATGTATTCTATTTGGATCTGTATACATACTCATGACCTTTTTCTCCACTTCCTCCTGCGAATCTGTTAAAAAAATGGCATTGCCGGAAGACTTCCCCATCTTGGCCTGCCCGTCTATGCCGGGCAAAGTCGGCACTTCCCCTATTAAAGGCTCCGGTATTGGAAAAACCTGGCCAAATAAATTATTAAATTTAATGGCAATATCGCGGGCAAATTCAACGTGTGATTTTTGATCCTTGCCAACCGGTACCAGGTTTGCTCTTGGGGATAAAATATCTGCAGCCATCAGGATCGGATAATAGAATAAACCTACTGTATCCTGAGCCCCTGAGTCCAGCTTGTCTTTCAAAGCAGGCTGTCTGGCAATTAAGGGGCGCGAAGTCAAAACGCTTAAATAATAGGCAATTTCTGTAATTTCAGAAATCTTAGACTGCAGGAAAAAAGTCACTTTTTTAGGATCAAGGCCAACTGATAAATAACCCAGCATCAATCCCCGGATATTTTTCTCCAAATCTTCGGTCTTATCAAAATGGGTAGTTAAAGCATGCAAATCTGCAATAAACACAAATGTGTCATATTCATCCTGTAATTTAACCCTGTTTTTTAAGGAACCAATATAGTTTCCCAAATGAAAACTGTCAGAAGTTGGCCTGTCCCCAGTTAAGATTCGTTTCATCGGTTAGATCATATAATATTTTCTTAATAAGTGGTAGTTCTTCGAAAATCAATGTCCTCCACTGAGACTTGATGTGAATTTGTATCTAATTGGTAGATGACTCTGATTTCACTTATCCTTAATCTGTAGCTTCTTTGAGTGCCTGCTAATTTTTTAATATCCAAACCGGCTTGAAACGGATCGCTTTCTAATTTTCTTAAGCCTTTTAAAACCCTTTCCTGTAACTTTTGTGGTAATTTCGCAAAATGTTTCTCTGCCCTGGGGCGGATGATTAAATTGTACATTTAGACGCTGAGGCGATATTTTTTCGCCAATTGCTCCAAGGCTATTCCACCTTTTTGGGGATTTTCTTCCAATTCTTTACCTTTTAAGCTGTCAAAATAATCTTCCAGCATTTCCATCATATTGGAATATTCTTCAATAGAAAGCATCACGGCTTTAGGCTTGCTGTGATGAAAAATGAAAGTGGGGCCGGATTTTTTTGTATCCTCCAAAAGCTCTATTGCTTTTTCCCTAAGGTCTGTAATGGTTTTGGTATTTTTAGCAGTCGGTATGATCATAGTAAGATTTTTCTAAGATTATTCTAATCTTTTTCTTAGGATTTGTCAACACCCGGTAAGTTCGGAAAAAATAACATTTCAGGTTCAGGATCCTGTAATGCTCTCTGAATAACTTCCTTGCCCCCGGGAAAAGTCTTAATAACAGCCTCTATATCACCTGATGTAATAGAAGAACCATCTCCGCTTAAAAGCTCTCTTCTAATATTCTTAATATCCTTTTCTACCATTATTTTTGCCACAGAAAAGACACCTCAAAGGGTATCAAAAATGGAACAAAAATCAGCTTATCACGCTAATAGGCACCATCAATCCATTTTTACCTCTTGGTATTATAGTCCTAATCATTGCTGTACCTGTAGTTGCATCTACTGAACCAAGCCAACCCACAACACCTCTTCCGTCTGGAAAGTTCACCTCAACAATCCCTTTATCAGAAACAGGCGTCACTATTACATTTCGTTCAATGTTAGCCATTTTTTAAAAAATCCACCTCCCTTCAGATTCCTAATCCATACATGAAAATAGGATTATTCTCTATTGCTAAACTCTCTTCTTGAGTTGATTCATCATCTTTATAAGGAGAAGGAAATATTCTTTTTTCTAAACCTAATAAAAGAGCATGCTTATAAGAACTGGCTTTCACGGATTCTGCAATATTAATACCAAAAGTTTCCGCATCCCAAAACCCGTCTGCTACAGCTACTACTTGCTCAAGTTTATAAAAAGCATGCCCTCTCCCGTCATGTCTACCCAAAACCGGATCAAATTTGCCTACTTCGTACTCTGTAGAGATATAATCTGCCAGTGTCAGTGCCCGCATCTCAATAGGCCTTTTTAAGCCTTTAATAGATATTTTCCTGCCCCTTTGAGGAAACCTGTCAGGCTTACCGTTGCCATTAGTCGGATCAACTTGATCATCTGGTTCAACCTTGTAGCGCTCGCTCCGCTCGCGCATAACCCGGTCAAACTCGGCAGTAACTTCATCCCTTAAACGTTTTCCTTCTTCCGGATCATTACCTGTATACATAACGACCAGCCTAAAACGGTCTTTATCTTCACCGTAAGGCGTAGTTTCTATACGGCTGTCAGGGTGAAATCCGTTTGCTTTTCTTGATCTTTGCATTCCTTTTATAACTCTGGCTCCGAATTCTTTCCTATCTTGATCATATAAAACTTTTACTGTCTCTACCACGTTCCCTTCCTTGTCTTTAATTCCTACCACTCTTACCGGATATTCAATGTATTTTACCCATAATCCTTCTGCAAAGTCTGTATCCAGGTATTGACTACTTAAACCAACCAATTCATTTGTTCTTGGTTTATGATAGGAATATATCGGCATATCTATAGGATCGCCTTCTTTCCCTATAAAGAAATTCTTTTCCAAATAGTCATTCATGTCCTCAAGGGCTCCGGTAACCGCCTCGTCGTTATCTACATCTTCTTTCATCTCGTCTGCACACAATAATCCGACTGCCAATCTTCTGTATTGCTCTGATCTTAATCTGTTACCTATTTTATTCGCCGGTTTAGTTAATCTTTCTAATATCGAAGAGGGCGTTCTTCTATCCCAATAAGAGTTACCCGTTAATGCCGCTTTTCTATCCTGATCTGCAAAAAGTATTCCGCGTGCAACCCCCACTGTCTCATCGGCCATCAGCATAACCTGTTTCCAGAATCTTCTTCTCCCCCGCTCTTCGATTCCGTATTCATTTCCCACCTTCTCGTAAATTTCCTGATTTACCCGCCTTTTTGCCTCCCGACGTGTTTCTCCTCTTTCGTGACCATCTTTATCAATATACACGAACTCCCCGGTTTTATTTGCCCTTCTAAATTCTTCGTAATTCTCCCAGCCAAAAAAATCTCTAATCTCTCCCACCACACCTCTTATACCCATTCCCTTGGCTGTCATTTTGGCAAAATTTACCTCCCATTTTCGTCTTTCAGGCACTATTTCTCCACCCAATGTTTCACTAGGAAACGGCGCAATGTCTGCTATTGATACTTCTGATATCTCTGATGCTTCAATGTTAATCATATCTTCCTTTCCTACAAAAAAAACCGCGCCCGTTTTTGGGTGCGGTTTGTGCAGGATTTATTCCCTTTGTCCGGGATTATCTCCTCCACCACCGCTCCCCCACATGAGGGGACGATAGCAAATAATAAGTTTTGATACAAATAAGCTCTTCATAAATTAAAAATCCCGGAAAGGGATATTACCTAAATTGTAAACACCCTTTAAGATTCTTGTCAAGCAGTATTCTACTATGGGGTACAGAAAAAATCAAGCCTGGTTCAAAAATTCTTCCGGGGTCAATGCTTCAGCTTGTCCCTGAATTGATCGTAGGTTGTAGCAGCAGATTCATAATCCTGTTCCTGATATGATTCTTCTTTAATGGTAATCTTTCTTTTTTCCTTTAAGTCTTTTCTTAAAACTACTCCTGGACCAATAAGCGAATTACCGCCTACCCTGACACCGGGCATAGTCGAAGCATTTACACCCACCCTTACTCCCTGGCCTGCAATCAAACCCAATTTTTCTCTTTCGCTGTCTAATTTCTCTTCTCCCACCTTAATCGTCTGGTTATCTAATCTTAGATTTGCCAAAACTGCACCTGACCCTGCCCCAAAATCTCCTTCTAAGACTGAGTCACCAATATAATTGGTATGAAACCAGGAATTGGCGCCAATATAGGATCTGGTAATGTCAGAAGAAAAACCGGTGACGCAGCCTTCCTCTAAATTTGATTCCCTAATCATAGAGTTATTTCCCACAATGCAGTTTTTACCGATATGGCAGGGGCCTTTAATGCAAGCTCCCTCAAACACCTTCACCCCTTCCTCAATTACCACATTTCCCTCTATAATGGCCTTTTCAGACAATTTTGCAGCCGGGGAAATTTGTTGCTCAAGCTTGGATAAAAAATAAGCTGTAATATCCAAAATATGCCAGGGGTATTTAAGCGGAATCCAGACTCCCTCATACCTGGCAAGTCTTATGTTTATTCCATCGGAAATCATTTGGCTTAAAGCCACCTCATAAATATCATCCCTTTCAGATTTTGCTTTTTCCAGATATCCGATCAGCTTTTGGCCATCCTTAAAATAATCTGCTACTAATTTAACCATATCTGACGGTTCGTTGCCTTCCCCCGGCTTCTCAACTATTCCCTTTACGCTTTCTCCTTCTACCTTTATGTACCCTCCGGGGAAGTATTTATCAACTTTTATCCCTGTTAGCATTACATCACCCTCATAATTATTTTGAAATACGCTTGCATCCAAAATATCTTCTGCATTAACGATTAATATTTCCCCTGCTATTAAATGTTTGGCAGATAAAATTGCATCAGCCATGCCGCTGGGCTCATTTTGTATAACAATTTTATAATCCAATTTTAGTTCTTCTGCTACTTTTTCAACTCCGTCTTTAGTTTGCGGGCTCGCCACAATTATGAATTCCACACCTGGAAGGCGAGCATTGATTTTTTTTAAATTATGATACAAGAGCGACTTTCCCAAAAAAGGAATCAGACACTTATCCGTATTAATCGGCCACATCCTTTTGCCTTCACCGCCAGCCAGTACGATTATTTTCATATAAATTTATATTACTACAAACTAATTAGTAGCAGCGATTGGAATCGGACCAATGACCTATCGCTTATGAAACGATTGCTCTGCCATTGAGCTACGCTGCCATTCCCACAAATTGTACCAAAAAAGGACAATTTTTGCCTGATTATAGTACAATATAGGTTTAATGAAACAAGTTATCATCGCCATTTTGGTAATAGTGACCATCGTCAGTCTTATTGTCATATCTTTTACCGTCAATCAGGTAGCACAGGAAGAGGTGAGACTCAAAAGCGATATGCAATACCGTTCAACGCTTTTGGCAGACAGCTTAAAAGAAACTGTGGAGCCAAATTTCATCAATAAATCCGATGCAAATTTGCAAAATATTGTCAATAGATTTGAAGACAGGGAAAGGCTTGCAGGAATTGCAATTTATGACAATAAAGGAAATACTACGGCTGTTTCTTCCACTATCCCCCAGGACATCACCCAATCCCAAAAAATTGCCGCAGATGCTATGGATGCAGACAAAACAACCGGAGACTTTATCAGCTTACAAAATTCCAAATATTATGTTCTAGCCATACCTTTGCATGATGACAAAAGCGTTGTTGGTGCTTTAACTATAGTGCAAAATGCCGGTTATATCGATGCCCGGCTATACGAGATATGGAGGAATAATTTACTCCGGCTGCTGATTCAGGCCTCCTTAATTTCATTTGCCATGGTTTTGCTTTTGCGCTGGATTATTTATGTGCCGATTAAAAGTCTTGTTGAATCACTGCAATCAGCAAGGGCCGGCCAGCAAACCTCTAAAAATTTAACAAATTCCCTGCTTTTTAAACCCCTTATTAATGAAGTATCAAACATCAGGAGAAGTTTGTTTGAGGCAAGGTCTCAAGCCTCCGAGGAAGCCAGGATGAGGCTCGAGGAGCTGGAATCCCCGTGGACTGCCGAAAGACTAAAAGAATCTTTAAAAGATATCTTAAAAGGCCGGACTCTTTTCATGGTTTCCAACCGGGAACCTTACATTCATACCAAAAATAACGGGAAAATCAGTTATTTTTTGCCGGCCAGCGGTCCGGTAACAGCAATAGAACCCGTAATGCGATCCTGCGGCGGAGTCTGGATTGCCCACGGCTCAGGTAATGCTGATAAACTGGTTGTAAATAGAAAAGACAAAATCCAGGTACCGCCCGAGGAACCTAAATATACCCTCCGCCGTATTTGGCTATCTGAAAAGGAAGAACAGGGTTATTATTATGGTTTTTCCAATGAGGGAATTTGGCCGCTTTGCCATATAGCTCATAACCGGCCAACTTTCAGAAAAGAAGACTGGGAAGAATATGTAAAAGTGAACCAAAAATTTGCCGATGCAGTTTTATCAGAGATTAAAAATGAAGAAAAACCGATTGTTTTAGTACAGGATTTTCAACTTGCCTTAGCCCCAAGGATGATAAAATCCCAAAGACCAGGTGCGCTTGTCGGGATTTTCTGGCATATTCCATGGCCAAACCCCGAATCTTTTTCTATTTGTCCATGGAAAAAAGAAATTTTAGACGGCATGCTTGGCGCAGATCTGATCGGTTTCCAAACTCAACTTTACTGCAATAATTTCATCGAAACTGTGGGCAGAGAATTGGAATCACTGATAGATTTTGAACGGTTTACCATCACTAAAAATAACCATGTCTCTTATATTAAACCCTTCCCTATTTCCATTGCCTTCCCGAACGGTTTTGACCAATCGGAAAATGAAAATGATCGTAGCGATAAGGAGAAGCTTTTAAAGAGCTTAAATGTTAAAACCAGATATATCGGATTGGGAATTGAAAGACTTGATTACACCAAAGGCATACTGGAACGATTAAAAGCTATCGAAATATTCCTTGACAGGTTTCCTGCATATTGCGGCAATTTTACATTCATCCAAATAGCTGCACCATCAAGGACCAAAATAAAAAAATACCAGGATTTTGCCAAAGAAGTGGAAAACGAAGTTGAGAGAATTAATTCTTTATTTAAAAGTAAAAATTGGAAGCCTGTTGTATTTTTGAAAAAACACCATAACCACAAAGAAATTCAAATATTTTATAAACTGGCGGATTTTATGCTGGTAACATCTTTGCATGACGGCATGAATTTAGTGGCAAAAGAATTTGTGGCATCAAGATACGACGAAAAAGGAGTGTTAATTCTTTCTCAATTCACAGGAGCTGCAAGAGAGCTTAAAAAAGCTTTAATTGTTAATCCTTACAACGGCGAACAAACAGCAGATGCCATCAAAGAAGCTTTAGAGATGAAACCTTCCGAACAGACAAAAAGGATGCGCAATATGAGAGAAGTCATTAAAAATTATAATGTTTACCGCTGGTCTGCAGAACTTTTGAAAAGTATAATTAATCTGGGATGATGCAATATCTATGGCAAGATCCGGATAAAATAATTTCATCGCTAAAAAAATACCATCTTAAGCTATTAATCCTGGATTTTGACGGCACCCTGACGCCAATTGCTAAAGCTCCGGAAAAAGCAATACTATCAGAAAGCATTAAGGATTTATTACGCCAACTTAGTCAAAAACCAAATTACTTCGTAGCTATATCAAGCGGCAGAGAGTTGGGAGATTTAAAAGCAAAAGTTGGACTGACCAGTATTATTTATGGTGCAAATCACGGGTTTGAGGGAGAAGTCTTTGGTAAAAAATATTCTTATCCTCTCAATAATAAAACACTTAAAATTTTACAGGAAATCCGCAGACAGCTTGAAAATAAACTGAGTCAATTTAAAGGAGTATTCATCGAGGACAAAGGCCTAACTTTAAGTTTGCATTACAGATTGGCACATTCAAAACAAATTCATAAGATTAAAGCCCTTGCGAAGATAACACTGGATGAATTTATTAAAGATGGAGTTATTTTTACTATTTCGGGGAAGATGGTGATCGATATACTTCCAAAAACAGACTGGAACAAAGGTCGTTTCGCTGATTTTATTGTTAAAAGCGTTGCCTCCCAAAATAAATCCCGGCCCCTGATTATCGCTATTGGCGATGATAAAACAGATGAGGATACTTTTAATAATTTAAAAAACGGGATTACCATCAAAGTCGGGGGAAAAAATCAGTCCAATGCTAAATATTATGTTAAAAGCACAAAAGAAGTAATTCAGTTTCTAAAAACTCTGGTATCATGTTGATATGCTGAAAAAACTTACAAATGAATACCAAAAACTGCTTCTAAATAACCGAAGGCAGACTGACGGTTTTTCTTATACCATTCCCTCTCCTGATACATATCCCTATCAATGGCTTTGGGATTCGTGCTTTCATGCCATTATTCTTTCCGGTCTTAATATTGAAGATGCCAAAGCCGAAATTCTTTCCCTGCTTTCACAACAATTTCAAAACGGCATGATTCCGCATATGATTTATTGGGAAAATCACGAAAAAGTAACTTTTCCCAAAATCCAATGGGGCAAAGACGTCACAAGTACAATCACCCAGCCGCCGATGATTGCCTATGCAATTTGGCAGATCTTCCAAAAGGATAAAGAGGTGGATTTCCTAAAAAACACTTACCGCCATCTTTATCACTTTTACCGGTATTTACTTAACGAACGCGATCCCCACGAAAAACACCTCATCGGGATTATGAACCCGGATGAATCAGGCGAAGATAACTCTCCCAGATTTGATCTGCCTTTAGGCTTGCCACCACAGCATACTTTTGAAGAAAATATTCAAAAAAGACTTAATCTTGTTGCTCAAAATATAGAATGCAAATTCGATGCCCCGTTTTGCATGAGAAATTTCTTCTGGGTTAAAGATGTCCCTTTCAATGCAATAATGGTGGAAAATCTCCGGATTCTTTCTCAAATTGCCTCAAAATTAGACTTTGGCGAAGATGCTTCTTTTTTTGCAGCTGAGGCAGAAAAGATAGTTTTGGCAATGAGAAAGTATATGTTTGAGGATAATCTTTTCTGGCCTACTTTCGGGGAAAACTATCAAAAAATTAAAATAAAAACCTGGGCAATTTTTGCTCCCCTGTTTGCCCAAATCCTCACTAAAAAAGAAGCGGAAGATTTGGTGGAAAAACATTTGCTTAATCCTCGTGAGTTTTGGACTGAGTATAAAATTCCCACAGTTTCAATTGATGAGCCTTCTTTTGATCCTAAAAGCCTTTGGAGAGGGCCGGTTTGGATTGGAACTAATTGGTTTATCTATAAAGGACTGAAAAATTATGGTTTTTTAGAGATTGCCCAACAAATTAAAGACTCTTCGCTTAAACTGCTTTCCAATTCAGGCTTTCGTGAATATTTTAATCCCCAAACAGGTGAAGGGTTGGGAGCCAAAAATTTTACGTGGGGCGGACTGATCCTGGACATGGACTAACAAATTACAGTAGTATTAATTAATGTTTTCATCAGCAAAATTTCTGGAAAAAGTTGCCGGGGCGCCTGCGGATATTTTAGATAAAACCATTGACACTTCACGACAAATTTCCCGTGATTTAGTTCCGCATAAACAAATAAAGGTGGCACGGGCTTATTGGAAAAGCTTGGGTCCGGGCTTAACAACAGGCGCAGCCGATGACGATCCCTCAGGCATCACTACCTATTCCCAGGCAGGTGCTCAGTATGGCTTTAATTTCTTATGGCTGGCCGGCTATACCCTACCTCTAATGGCAACTGTACAGGAAATGTGCGCGCGGATAGGACTGGTTACAGGACGGGGCCTGGCTGCCAATATCAGGCAATACTACCCAAGGTGGGTTTTATATATTGCCACATCTTTGCTGTTTTTTGCCAACACTTTAAACATAGGTGCTGATTTGGGCGCCATGGCTAAAGCAACTCAATTACTGTTTCCATCCTTAAGTTTTACGAACCTTATTTTAGGCTTCACTATCATCTCCCTTTCCCTGCAAATATTCACAACTTATGAAAAATATGCCAAATATCTAAAATGGCTGGCTTTGGTGCTTTTAGCCTATGTATTCTCTGCCCTAACGGTAAATCTGAACTGGAATGTATTACTTCAAAACGCTGTTTGGCCAACAATAGTCATTAACCGCGACCAGATATTTTTAATAACCGCGGTTTTGGGAACTACTATTTCCCCCTATTTATTCTTTTGGCAAACCTCCCAAGAGGTTGAAGAACAAATTTTAGACGGCAAAACAACTTTAAAACTGCGCCAGGAAGAAACCACTTTACAGGAAGTCAGGAGCATGCGGACAGATGTTTGGTCAGGAATGTTTTTATCAAATTTAGTGATGTTTTTTATCATTGCTGCCTGTGCAGCCACCCTCAATGCTGCAGGCATAACCAATATCACCTCTGCTGCACAGGCTGCTGAAGCGTTAAGGCCTATTGCAGGAGACAGAGTTTATTTACTCTTTGCTCTAGGCATTATCGGCACCGGCATGCTGGCAGTACCAATCCTGGCAGGTTCTGCTTCATACGCCCTGTCTGAAAGCTTTGGCTGGAAATTCGGCCTGTATAGAAAGCTAAGGGAAGCCAATGCTTTTTATGGCATTATTATTATTGCTATGGCTATCGGACTTTTAATTAATCTTTTAGGTTTTGATCCAATTAAGGCTTTAATCTACACTGCTGTATTTAACGGGTTAATAGCACCGGTGATTTTAATACCAATCGTGCTTTTAAGCTGCAACAGTAAAATAATGGGAAGATGGGTTAACGGCAGGTTAACCACAATATTAGGATGGCTGATTGTAGCCTTAATGATCCTTGCAGGAGCCGCCACCATTTTTTCTTTGGTAATGTAATTTAAACAAGCAATTTAACTGTTTGAACTAAGTCCTTCAATCCAGCCGCGCATTTTATGGAGCAACTCGCTACTCCTACGCACTCTTACTCTTAAAACACCAAAATAATTATCACGATCAGGATAATCTTTCAGCCAACCCGAACGATGATAGAAAGGTTTTTCGAATTGATTTAAAGAAATTCTTGTTAATTTTGACCAGAAAACTTTAATTTCTTCAGTTCTATCTTTATGGCTTTCGTTGAACTCGGTGCGTAAAACAAAATCCTCCCTATTAATTTTTAATGACTTCTCAAACCACTCAATAATAAACTTGATCATTCTTGGATCAGAATTACAAAAGCCTAATCTCCCCTCTTTGACACTTTTGAACCCCTCAGCCCAATAAAGAGCCACGCCTGTAAGAAAGAATTCTTGCTCAGATAAAGATTTAATTTCGGCATTAGCATCTTTTAAAAGTCTTTTCACTCTTAAAACTTTCTCAGCATGACTCTGTCTTGCTAATTTCCTTAGGTGTCTAACTCTCGCCTTTCTTCTTTTTAATCTTTCTCTTTGTTCGTCTGTTAACTCTACATCTTTAGTCCAAACATGCACAATACTTACACTAACATCTAAAAGTTTTGCTATTTTCTTAATACTCCTACCAGTTTTACGAAGAACCATAGCTTTTTCATATTCGACTTGCTTACGTTTCATTGTAATTATTGATTATTGGGATGTATTTCTACACTACAGTCTTTCTAATGTGTTGTCAAGCCTATTTTGATTGACATATCGTAATGAGGAAGTTACAATATGCACGCGGGGAAGTGTAACGGCTGCACACAAGGCTCAAATTGGGCCCTTTGACAGGAAACTGTTAAGGAGAACTTGGCTATATCGGTGAAACCCTGAACTTGTCGAAGGGTAATACCGAGGGAAGACCGGTAAAATTACCGGAACCCGTAGAGACTACACGCCGAGGTCCGCCAAAGGCGGACATGATATAGTCCTACCCCTACAGTAATGTAGAAAGGTGCATAATCTTGAGGCAGCGGGTCCGACTCCCGCCCCCGCAACAATTTTTATTTAAAGAAAACTTTCAACCAGCCTAGCCAGTTAGGAAGACGCACCGCTGCTGCTGACGAGCTTGCCCCCAACACCAGCTTTATCTTTTCCTCAGGAATCACCACTATTGTCTCCCCTTTTTTTGTAAAGCCTAATTTATTCCTGACTTCTTCCTCTATAAACTGGGGAGATTGAATTTGGGAAAGTTTTTCTTTTAAAGCCTTATTTTTAACCTCTAGCTTATTGACTTCATCTGCGGCGGCAGACAATCTTTCTCCCGATTTAGTTGCATCCATAATCTGAGCAATCAGATTGTATGCCACCACCAAACTCACCAATATAATCAATCCCAGCACTATCTTTTTACTCATTTTTAGAAATATTCACCCTTGACATTCGTATCCTATAACATTAAAATATGTACTTAATATGATTACTCTACGCGATGCACATCAACAATTCGTCGGTCACCTGCAAGGCAAGTCACGGGCCTCAGCTACCATTTTAGCTTATGGCAAAGACATTGAACAACTGGTGAATTTTTTGCAGGGAATAAACAAAACCAATCCTGCTTCTGTTGAAACTTCTGATTTAGAAACCTTTATGCAGAAGCTTGCAAACGAAAACTATACTCCTAAGTCAATCTCAAGAAAGACCAATTCCACCCGGACTTTTTTCAAATTCCTAAAATCTTCAAATTTGATAGAAAAAGATCCTGCTGATATATTGGAACATCCCAAATTCGAGAATAAACCTCCGAGAATTTTGGCAAAATTGGAGTACCGGGCGCTCCGCGACGCCGCCAGATCAGATATCAGAATGCTTGCAGTAATAGAGCTTTTACTCCAAACCGGCATCAGAATCGGAGAGCTTGCGAAACTGCGGGTTGAAGACATTGACCTTACAAATTTCACTATCCATGTTCCCCCATTTGAGGATACCCGAGAAAGAACCATTCCCTTAAACAAATCCGCAGCAGAAGCTGTTAAAAATTATTTGCCTATACGGGCAAAAACCCCAAATCACGCTTTATTTGTCACCAAAACCGGCAGGCCTTTGCTTATCAGGAATATCCGTACAGCCATTGATAGATACTTTAAGATTGCAGGCATAAAAGGCGCTAAAGTTAATGATTTAAGACATACCTGGGTAGCATTTCAGCTGCAATCAGGGGTACCTATGACTATGGTCTCAAAATTAGCCGGTCATAAAAGACTTTCTACTACTGAAAAATACCTTCAATTTATCCAGGGCCAGACAGTTGAGGGCAAAGTCAAATTAGAAGAACTATAAATTAACAATTTCCTTACAGCTTAACTATTTAACAAATATTGACAAAATAACTCTATAGTTTTAGTATTAGGCCGTTGTAAATTTAGCACATCTTTATTTATGTCAGCTAATTTAGAGACTAAACTTAGGGAGGGATTTTATAATACTGCCGCAGCAATTCCTCAACATCTAAAAAATCACACGAAAACAGAGCTTGATGCAGAATTTCATCCTCTTTTTGAAGCTATCGCTACTCACGGATTGATTCCTTTGTTTACTACCGATAGATATGACCAAGATCTTCAGGGTGCAAGCAGAAATGCAATGCGAAGGCCATTTGGTATTGTATTAAACACTTTATCTCCTAGTATTCAACTACTTCTTTATCCTGAAATAGTATATAAACCTATTGCTGAAGATAGAACTATTGCTAAAGAAGAAGGACTAGAAGTAAGAACTAAAGGACCTCAAGCAATGCTTTATGTCCTTGATGAGTATGCTGGAGAAGTTGGTCAGGTAGAAAACCTTACTGCTAACATTATATTCTCTGGTCATATGGCAGATGCTGCCTTAAATAATAGATTTCCTTTTAAAACGGGTGAGAGATCTTCAGAATTTCAAAAAGCAGTCAAAGAGGCTTTTGAAAAAGCACAAAGATATGTTTTGGCTCTTGAGGAAGAAAGTAGAGGTAAATTATTGCCCAGGATCTCCAAGTTGGGTGATCTTAATGAGATAGCATTAAAACAAACCGCTAGGAATTTTGTCCTTTATGAGGTCGAACCCTTAAAAACTCAAGGCTTAATAGAGGTACCACTAAAGGATGATATAAACTTATCCCCAGCAGATGCAATCGCCACTGGGCAAACTTATTTACATTGCGACGAGAGAGAACTCCCATTTATAAACCCGTTAGGAGACTCATCTTATACAGGAGTACATGCTGAAGCTTGGTCGGAAATAGATGGGATAGAGATAATCACCTTTATGGTAGGTATGTTACACAAGTAGATGGAGATCGGTTATGTCTTGATTTTAAACTTGATAGTACTCATTTCCCCTCGCCATACGGCTTCTTTGACATAATGGAAATTCAAGGACCACCCAAAGACGGATCTGAGCAACATATACTTATTGGCCAGGAAGTTAATAGGAAGATGGAACCCTTAGCTATGTCAGCAATATTTGCTCAACCCCAAAGAAATATTGGAGAGATATATAGAGAATTACCAGATAAACTAGTTTATCCTGTTGTAGTGGCTGGTGATTTTAATTTTTCAATTCCAAGTATTAAGGAAAGATTAGAACAGCTAGCAGCTGATAAAGGTACAAAAGTTGAGATAGCCGCAGTTTTAAGGGATATTTTGACACTAGCTTCCCAAGATAAACTCAATAGATTAGCTACTAAATAATATTTCTGTCATAATTATCAAACGGATTTATCCAAAAAGAGGTAGGCGGACCAGGATTGATGTAGGCCCGGAAGGAATCGAACCCTCGTCTTGATTGTATAAGAATCAGGTATTACCATTATACGACGGGCCTGAGCGGGCTTAATTGTACCAAAATTTATCACTCTTTGCTCCATAGAATTCACTTATAGCCTTAATAGACATTGCTATCTTCTCACTTAAATCAACGCTGAAACAAAGTAAATTGCATGTTCCATGACCAAAGCTTTTGTAGGTTATGCCCTCTCTATTAGTTTTTTTTACATAAGAGGCTTTGAATTGACACTTAGGAATATTTAAAGTATCTGACCAAAAAGACTCTTCCGCATTTCGATCCATATCCTTATAAAGATGCAGTCTAACATAGACTTTTTCCTTTTGAACTCCTAAAACCTTAGTAAGCCAATGTAGTGCAAATTTTATAACCCGTGGGTCTGTATTACTAATAGCAACTGTGCCTCGTTGCTTGCTTCCCTCCCCCCAATAAAGAAATACTCCTGCAATAAAGAGTTCTTTTTCTGTCAAAGGCAATAGAACTTTTTCCTGTTCTGATAGCTTGGTTTTTAATCTTGCAATCCATTTATTTCGTGCTGTTTGACGAAATTTTTCAATTCTAATATCTCTTGAGATAAGTCTATTTTTAGACAACAAAAGAATTTGCTCTTCGGATAGAGGAAGATTTCTTAACCAGCCGCTAAGAGTGCTCTTAGCAACCCCTAATTCGCGTTTGATTTGCCCGAAAGTATAACCCTGAAGTCTCAGCTTAATTGATTCCCCGCGTAGAACAGTTTTTGCCATCTCGTACTCAGCATATTATTTGTATGAACATCTGTCAATGGTACGATTTTTATAACTTTATAACCTGGCTCTTGAGGCCAGTTCTGCCTCAACCTGCACTACATCCTTACCATGCTTTAACCTGGATAATTCCCTTATTGCCTGACCGATTTGGGGATTTAACATTGCTTTCCATTTTTTCATATCTTTGGTGGTATCCAAAGAAAACGGCACCACCGGCTCGCCGTTTACTATGGTTTTAATATAAACATGAGGTGATTCTATATTAACCAAATCTGCCTCTGAAAATGTGGGAGAAAATTCATGCTGCAGATAATTGGCATCATTGACTCCGACCCGGAAAGCAATCACTGTACCCACATTTCCGAATACGGCATTTTTTAAATCCTCCCCGATTTGACCGATAAACTGGTTGGCCACCACTAAATTAAGCCTGTATTTTCTGGCCTCCGATAAAATATCTGCAAAAGTATCTGTGGCAAAATTTTGAAACTCATCAACATACAGGTAAAAATCCCTTCTTTGCTCCATTGCCATATCTGTCCGCGACATGGCTGCAGCTAAAATCTTCGGCACCAGGATCAAACCTAAGAAGTTGGAATTTTCTTCCCCTATTTTTCCTTTGGACAAATTCATAATCAGAATTTTTCCTTCATCCATCACTTTGCGCAAATTAAAAGCAGATTTTGACTGGCCAATTATATTCCGCATCATTTTATTGGTGACAAAACGGCCGAATTTGGAAACCGTATAATCCAAAACCTCTGATTTATGAAAATCCGTAGTTTGGGCAATCTGATCTGTCCAGTAACGCCTGACAACCGGATCAGTAACTTTGGGCAGAAGCTCTTTTACAAACTCCGCATCAGTCATAATCCTAACCACCTCCACAAAAGTGGCTCCCGGATTACTCATGGCAGTTAACATGGCATTTCTGACACCGTGCTCAAAACGCGGACCGATAATACCGGTTTTATTTGGATCAAAAAGCTTGTACATCAAACCAATAATGGAGGACACCACAAAATGCTTTTGCTGCTCATCATATGCTTCAAGCATGTTTAATCCGAAAGGCCGGGTCATATCCGAAGGATCAAAATAAATTACGTCTTCTGCCCGCTCCGGAGGAATCAATTGCAAAAGCTCCTCTGCAGCATCACCGTGAGGATCGATAAAACACAAACCTTTACCTGCCCGAATATCCTGCAGCATCAATGTTTTTAAAAGTTCAGACTTGCCAGTACCGGTTCTTCCGATTATATACATGTGCTTACGCCTGTCATCTTCCGAAAGATACACCGGACGGTCCACTCCCCGGAAGACAGATCTCCCAAGGTATAGTCCGGAAACAGGTATTTTCTCCGGAGCAGGAGCCCGTTTCGAGGAAAGCCAGCTGATATACGGAGTTTCTATAGACTTGTTCGGAAAATGAAAAATTGAAGCCAGCTCATCAGCTGTAAGTACCGGAACTTTGGAATACCGGGGCATATAACGATAGATAAAATCAGTTAAAAAGCCTTTTTCCGAATAAACCTTGCCGCCGGTAAAACCATTATAAGGACCGGAGAATTGCTCAAAAGCCGCTTTTATATTAGTTAAATGAGCTTTAGCGGATTCTTCTGAGGCGCTTGAGACGGCAATCCGCAAACTTACATCAAATCCGGCTTTAACAACTTTATTCTCAACCGCTTCAAGCTGTTTGGCATCAGGCGGAGCTTTGGGATTTTTTTCATCTCCCGGCTCTTTTTCTTTTTTTAGCCATTTTTTGCCTGCATCTTTCCAAACACTTCCTGAGGGAGAAATCATCAATTGGATTGCCGCTCCTTCATTAAGCTGCATCTTGGCAAGAGCAGAAGTAATTCCAGAAAGCGGATCTGTCGGCAGATCGCGAAAAGTCTTTATAGGAAAATGGTCAGCGCTTTTTAACTTCAATTGGGCATAAGCTGTCTCCCCTGTCTCAGAAAAGATATTGTATTCCGAAACTTCTTTAATTTCTGCATCAGGATAAGCTCCGTGAATTTGTTTTTCAATCAGATCCTGATGGGACTTATGGCAGGAAATAAAAAACCTGATAGACTCATGCAGGGCCACAATCTCAAAAGAAAGATGAGGCTGGGGGATAAAAGAGCTAAACATGCCTCCGGATTTTCTAAGGGAAGCCAGGGTGGCAAAAAGCTGTTCAGCGGCATCTATTTTGATTTCGTTTCCCCTGGGGACTTTAATTTGCAAAAGCACAAACTGCAAAGAAGATTTTTCCCGGCCCCGGTATTTGATCCAACCCACCAGGTATTTTTTTAAAAACAAAAAAATACCCACAAAAAAGATAACAACCCCTAAGATTGCCACCATTGCCGCCGCTATTGAATTAAAATCTACTGCCCCCCGTGTTGTTTGTGTGACTTCCATTATTTATGCAGCTTCCTTTTGTAAAAACCGCTTACCTGAAGCTATTGTAACCGGCACTGATCCTTCAACGCTCCGCTCTCCAGTTGATAAACCACCACCCCCTGTCTGTTCTTTGATAGTGCTTCCTACTACGTACGTAGCATTACCAAGCATATCTCTTATATTCTCCAGTGGAGATTGATCGTTTGGATTAACAGAAACCGGGGTAGTTGTGTATCCACCCTGATTTAATAAATCGCTAGCCTTTCGGTGCAATTCCGGCGTAGGGTCTGCAGATTCAATTATTCCTTTTGGGACAGGTTCATGCATGAATATATTATCTCACATTTTAACGGATAAGTATCACCCTGCCGACAATCTGAGAATCATTAATTTCCCCAAAATTTCTGCTGTCCGTACTTTCCTTAGCATTATCTCCCCTCACATAAATCCTGCTATTTTTATACATATGCACGCGCTTGATTATTTCACGGCTATTTTGCCTGACAACAACTATATCCCCTGCTTTCGGCTTTAAAAAAACATATGCCCAATTAAAACACAATACATCCTGACCCGGCTTTAGAGTTGGCAACATGCTGTTGCCATGAATTATAAATTTGGAAAAAGGAAAAATAGCCATCAGTCATCAGTCTTCAGCTATCAGACGCTTTAATTCTTGCTGATCTGATGACTGACAGCTGATAGCTGACGACTACTTTTTAGTTTCTTCAAAAATCCCAGCAATCTCGTCTACAGCTTCAATTAACTCCTGAGCCTTGGCTTCATCTACTGCCCTTTTGTTATCAGAGCACAACTTCGCTGTTTTCCAAATTAACTCATGCAAATTGGGGAATTTTTCCAGGTGTTCAGCCTTAAAATAATCTGTCCATAAAACCAAAACTTCTTTCTTGCAAATTTCAGCATGAGCTTCTTTTACCATAACCATACGCACAAAATTGTTCCTGTCTAAAACTTGAGGATTTTCTCTGGGCAGCTCATTTATCTTTTGTACCATAGTCAAAACAGTCTTAGCGGCAATTTGGGCAGGTTTTGGGTCATAAATGCCGCACGGAATATCGCAATGAGCATAAACAGGCTTAGCCGGAAGAAGTTTCAGCAGTGTTTTTTTTAAATTCATTAAATTAAATTTTACCGTTATTTTTTATGATTTAAGTAAGTTTCTATACAATTTATTGTAAGATTCCGTTCCCTTCGGAAGGCAATTCCAACTTCTGCAAATATTCTTCTACGTTTAAGGCAGCTTTACAGCCGGCGCCGGCTGCTGTCACTGCCTGTCTGTAGCGGTGGTCTGCCAAATCGCCTGCAACATACACCCCCGGAATTTTAGTATAGACTTCATCCTCCACCAATACATAACCTTTTTCGTCCAGCTCCAGTTCTCCCTTTAAAAACCCTGTATTGGGTTTATGTCCGATGGCAATAAATACTCCGTCAACCTCCAGCTGGCTAATCTTCCCAGTTTGGGTATTTTTTATTTTCACTCCTGTGACTTTTTCTTGTCCTAATACTTCTTCAAGTTGTGAATTCAGGATGAAATCAACATTTTTTTTACTCTTTACCAGTTCCTGTAAAGCAGGCTGGGCGCGTAATTTATCTCTCCTGTGCACCACGCTCACTTGCTTGCACATACGGGACAGGTAATTTACCTCCCTCATGGCTGTATCTCCGCCGCCTACCACAATCACTTTTTTGTCTTTAAAAAAGAACCCGTCGCAGACTGCACAAGCAGATACACCCCTGCCGCGAAGACGTTGCTCAGACTCCAACCCCAACCACATTGCTGAAGCCCCTGTGGCAATAATTAAGCTTTCAGTCGTCAGCTGTCGGCTTTCAGACTGAACTACAAATGGTTTTTTCTTGAGATCCACAGAAATTACATCCTCATTTATAAAACGGGTATCAAATCGCTCGGCCTGCTTGCGCATTTTTGCCATCAGATCAGGCCCCAAAACGCCGTTTTCAAACCCCGGATAATCATCAACATCCGTTGTCCACATGAGTTGTCCCCCCGCTTCCCTGCCCGCAATAACCAAAGGATTTAAATTTCCCCGGGCAGCATAAATTGCGGCTGTCAAACCAGCCGGGCCTGACCCGATAATAATCAATTTCTCTATTTTTTTATTTGCCATAACCTAGTTTCCACTTGGGCTGACACGGGCGCTTACGCGCGGACTCACCTTAGGTTTAGCGCTTGGCGTGGCAGTTTTTGTTGATCCGGTAGCTTCTTTTATTCCCGGGGTGGCAGACGGGCTGGATGTTTGAATTACTGAAGCTATCGGAGTCGGTGTTAATTGCACCTGTTCTTCTATATTAGGCGAAATAACGGGTGAAACCTTACTTCTAAGCCACACCAAATATCCCGCAATAACCACCAACACTAAAATAACAACAACTATTGAGACATTTTTATTCATTCTGTACACCTCCCCCCGGGCATTTGCCGCTATCTTAAACCTTTTTTGGCTGTAAAATCAACCCTTCGATTACACTCAGGGTTGATCTCTTCGAGTCTGAGGACGAGATCGCCAGACCTCAGAGTCGAAGACCTGAGCCGGTCGAAGGATCAATACAGAAGCAAAAAGACCAGTGGCTAAACCCAACAACGCGCCTCCGAAAATATCAGACACCCAGTGCTCACCCAAATAAACTCTGGTTAGCCCCATTAAAAGAGCAAAAAGCAGAATTGAGCACAAAATAAAAAATCGCGGCACAATATTTTTTGAAGAGAAAATCACCATACAGCAAAAAATCGTCACAATAAAAATAGTCCGGGTCATGTGTCCGGAAGGATAGGAAAAATCCGTATGGACATAAAAACTAGGTAGAGATGTGGGTGTAAGACTCCGGTGGAAAAAAACCGGAGGACCAGGATGAAAAAGGATTAATTTCCCAAACACCTCTGCCGCTGTTGCCGGAATAATCATCAGCCAACCTGCAATAGCCAGCCATCTTTTCTTTAATAGATATAAAAACGCTGCTGCCAAACAAAATCCCACTGTGATTTCTGCGCTTCCTATAAGCGAGAAGTATGAAAAAATTCCATCAAATTTTTGCGGAATGCGGTCCTGCAGTTTAACCGTGGTATCAAAATCAATTTTTTGCCACCGCTCTTTTGCCACTGAATAGGAAAAGTACGTAAACAGAAAGGCGAAAAGAAGCGAAAGCAGTAATAATTTAATTCTCACAGACTATAATTGTATCATCTGCGATTTAATATTCTGCTTGTAGAATGATCACCCACCATCTTTGTAACATACCTTAACCTGGCTCCGGTTATCTTAGCAACCCTTTTATGATAAGAATCCTCATATCCCCTGGTTAAGGCGATTATATTAGGTTTGATTTTTTTTACCAGCTTATTGTAGGACTGCTCTGTTGGCATATACGGCAACATAACCACATAATCCACCACTTCCAAGGCAGATAGAATTTTAGCCCGATCTTTTTGCATATGAACCGGACGATCAGGGCCTTTTATTTTTTTTAGTTTTTCATCACTTTCCAATAAAACTATTAAGACATCTCCTGCTTCTTTTGCTTTTTGCAGGAAAATTACATGCCCGGGATGCAAAACATCAAAACATCCGCCTGCCAAAACGATTTTTTTATTTTCGTCTTTGAGGAGTTTAATAAGGTATGAGATTTTTCTACCTGATAGTACACTTCCCATTTTTACCTACGATACTTAACATGAATCCCTGCGCTGCCCATTTGCTGACGAAAGCTTTTCCATTGCAAGGGCAAATTATATCACAAGGTTGTTTTTCGCTTGGAAGGCTGAATTTCTTGAGCATAGCTTACCCCACTGCTCTGCTGATGCTTAAGCATGCTTCTTAAGTTTGCAATTTCCTCCTTGAGCTCGTCTAATCGCTCAGCTTGTATCTTTTGATCTTGCGCATTTTCCCTTAACATTGCCGGCGAAAGCTGCTCTTTCTGTAATGCTTCTTTTTCAGGCACCAAACCAACCTCTCTGCCTTTATCTACAGAACAAAGCACCAATCGGTCAACGCGTAGTTCCAGCTTGCCGTGAACTGCCAAACCGGTATCTAAAACCCTTTCCAGTAAAGTAGCAATGCCTTCTGCGATTTTTTGACCCACATCCTTCTTCTTCCCTCTGCCTTCGCCTTGCCGGACAAGTTGTTTATCTGCCATAATTCTCACCCCTTTCCAATCATTATTTAGCCAAATCATATAACCATATTAAAATAACAAGCGTGTGAATCTTCAGTAAGAACAGTACAAGAAATTTAAAACCATTTTAGTTTTTTCTCCACAAGATAATTAAAATCGGCATCAGAGCAACACTGATCCCAAGCACCAGATATTCCCCAAATACCGAAGGTTCGCTACCGGTGGTAATATCATCAAGTGCTGCCTAATCAAACACAAGAATGATTAAAAAAATAGCTGCAATAATTACTCTTCTCATATGTTAGAACTTATTAATATTAATTAAGATTAAAAATTTCAAAATCGTGGTTGCCCTTTAGATACTTTCCGCCCTGATAATTCCAATCTCAATTATGCGGCCAAAGCGCGAGCTCATGCCGGTGGTTTCCACATCCACAAAGGACAGATTATTGGGAATCATAGACTTTCTTTAAAGTTTATTTTTTGTTTTGAAAAATGTGTTTTTCCAAAGAATCCTGCTTTTGCCATTTGGGGTTTTGACGGGTGCACATTTCTATTTTATGGGCAGCCTTTTCTGCTTTTTCTTTGGCTTTTTGCACATCCGGATCTGTTGCCAAGACTACTCCCATTCTTCTGTTTAGGTGGGCTTCGTTTTTACCAAACAGCAATACGCTGACTCCCGGCTCATTCATTACCTCGCTCAAACGATTATAGCCGGGGTCAAAACCTTCAGAAGGAGCTAAAATGACGTGTGAGGCAGCCGGCGTTAAAATCGGCACCACATCAAAACCCAGCCTTTTAACGGTGGGGATAGGCAGACCGGTGATGGCCCGGACATGCAAGCCGGCTTCGGAAAAACCCAGCTGATGCGAGGCAAAAGTAACCATGCCGGTATCATGCGGTCTGGCGCTGCACTCATTTGCCCAAACCATATCACCCTTAACAAACAGCTCGCAGCCAAAAACTCCGGGTCCACCCAGGGCATCTGTAACTTTTTTGGCAATCTCATACACTTTTTTTTCTGCTGTCTCGGAAATTTCTGCCAGCTGCCAGCTTGAGTGGTAATCCCCTCCCCGGGTTTGATATTGGCCGACCGGGTGACAAAACGAAGTTTTAAGCGAGCCCGCTTCGCCCGCGAAGCGAGGCGAGCCATTTACAAAATACCTGACCACGAGCTCTGTCACTTCCAAATCAAAATCAATGTTTTTTTCTACAATTAATTTTTCCGCAGAGCCGCGGGCGTGAACTTGAGCTCTTTCATAAGCTTTTTCTATATCAAGTGGGCTTTTAACCTTAGAAGAACCGGCACCCGAGGAATCCTGAATTGCTTTTACCCAACAAGGAAAGCCGGCCTTTTTACAAGCAGCTTTTAGCTCTTTTAAAGAAGAAGCATAATAATATTCGGAAACCGGCACACCGGTTTTGACAATCAATTCCCGAATCCTTTCCCTTTGCATGGCAGTATAGGTGGCTTTGGCGTTGGGGATAATATTAAATCCTTCTTTTTCCAAATCAAACAGCATATCCAAATTAATGGCTTCTATCTCCGGGACAATATAGTCAGGTTTTTCTTTTTCAATTAGGGAACGTAAAAAGGCGGCGTCTTTTAAACTACCGGTGTATGAACGGTGAGCAACTTGTTGACCCGGGGCACCTTCGTAGCGGTCAACAGCAATGGTAAAAAACCCCAGCCGCATGGCTTCTATAATAACTTCTTTGCCTAACTCTCCTGCACCAAGCAGCATAATCTTGGTAGCTTTGGCAGATAAAGGTGAATAAAGAATCTGGCGCTTCATTTGGCCATTATGATAATGGGAGGAACTAAAATAATCAAGAAGTTTTAATATTAATAGCCTTAACGGGCATTTCCTCTGGCCAGTTTTGCATCAGCTCTGTTTTTAACTATCAGGGCATTTTTGGCAATCCGTTCTGCATTAATTTGATCAAGAATTTTTTGACACTCAGCATCAGGACAAACAGTCTGGGTGCAGGTAACCACAACGGTTCCACTCTTTTCTTCCCAGCTCTTACCATCAATTCTTTGCGTTCCGCATCTGACACAGGGATTGTTCATAATTTTCTCACTTTGGCTGAGGAACCGCATCTTAACAGAACTGAAGGAATAAAACAATGTTAAGCATGAAAATTCAAATGAGGTATCGCCTGGATAGCTTTTTCTTTATATACTAAATGAAATTATGCATAGGCTTTTAAACGCCAAGATACTGTTAACTTTTGTAATCTTGCTGGGATTATTTTCGCTGTGGACCTATAAAGGAATCACTGAGACCGGAATCCATGTTGATTTGGCAAGGGATTTAAATGAAGTCTCTAACCTTTGGATGCATAAAATCGTATGGCTGGGACCGATGACAAGTGCCAATTTTCCTGCCAGTCCAATTTATTATTATTTGCTCTTCCCCGGCCTCATCCTAAGCGGTGGAAACGGCTTATCCCTGATTGTTTCTCAAACTTTTTTTGCCCTTTTTGCCTTAGGCATATTTGCTTTTTTTCAGCTTAAAAAATCTTTTGTTTCTACCATCCTTGTGATATTAACCATCGGCCTATCTCCATGGTGGATATCATCTTCATCCTTTATTTGGAATGGGCATATGTATGTTTCGTGGGTATTACTGGCTCTGGTAAGCTTATGGTTTAAAAAACCTTTATTCATATCGGCTCTTCTATTTGGAGTTTCTATAGCCATTAACCCGGTTGCGGCTATGGCTCTTCCAGTCCTCTTTTATGAATGGATTATTGAAAAAAGGCGACTGAAAAATTTAATGCATATTTTATTAGGACTTGCTCTTCCCTGGACTCCAATAATCCTTTTTGAAATCATCACCAAAGGTTTTCTGACTCGTCACTGGCTTCAATACCCTTCTTCTGCCGGAATAACATTTATTCCCAATTTGGGAAATATCATACGTCTTATAAATACAATATATTTACCCAATACAATTGTAGCAATTATTGCTGCAATTTTAACCTTCTTGATGGGATCAAAAAGGGAAAGATATTGGCTTATTTTTATTTCCCTTCCTTTACTCTTCCTGGCGTTTACTTCCCCTCTTAGGCAATATTACACATTAGGTTTAATCTGCGCGCTAAGTTTTATTTTTGTCATGATTTGGTCCTCTAAAACAATCGGGAAGATAATATTGGTAATTATGATTTTTTTATACACTCAAACAATAACATTCACCCCTCTCTCTTTTGCCGGGCGTTCAATCCAAAGAATGGATAATGCGGTAAATACCTTTATACAAAATAATAATTTGGATAAAACAAAAAAGTACGCTGTTGTTTCAGTAAGAGATACACAAAATTCTACCCCACAGGCAGATGACTTCCGATTTTTCTTAAGAACAAAGGGAATAAATGCCTTAAATATTGATGAGTACCCGCAAGCTGATAATTTGATCCTTTTTGTTGAAGTTCCAAATTTTAAATGGCAGGAATGGGAAGATTGGCATATACTACGGTTTGGTAAAAAAAGATTTCTTTCCAATCAAAACATTGATGGAATAGAGATTGTAATGTATGAGAAAGAATGAATTGGACAATAAATTCTTACAGGTGTAAAATACGCTCATGGGCTTTCTCTTTAGTATCCCGGGACTGATTTTCCTTTTTATTATCTTTGTAATTATCCCTTCCATAAAACAGGTGAACCAATACGAACGCGGGGTGCGTTTCCGTTTTGGAAAATTTAAAGATGAAATGATACCCGGCTGGAGAATTGTCTGGCCAATAATTGAAAGCTGGCAAAGAATAGATATCCGGGTTAAAGCTGTAGATGTCCCTGATCAGGAAGCCATTACAAAAGATAATGTTTCAGCCCGCGTTAATGCCGTTATCTATTACAGGATAGACGCCGCCCAAAAAGCAGTATTGGAAGTACAAGACTTTTTTTACGCCGTTTCCCAACTTGCACAAACCACTATGAGAAATGTTATCGGAGAAACATCTTTGGATGATCTTTTGTCTAAAAGAAACGAAGTTGCCGATAAAATTCAAAGGATTATTGATAAGGCAACTGATCCATGGGGCGTTAAAGTTGAATCGGTAGAGCTAAAAGATATAATTTTGCCCGATGAGATGAAACGGGTCATTGCCCGTCAGGCAGAGGCAGAAAGAGAAAGAAGGGCAATAGTTATCCGGGCAGAAGGTGAAAAAGCAGCGGCAGAAAATATTGCCATTGCAGCAGGGAGGCTTGCCAAAACCACCGGAGGATTACATATAAGAACACTGCAAACCCTTTCAGAAGTATCGGCAGATAAAAATAACACCATTGTATTTGTCACTCCTTTGGAAATATTACGGGCCTTTGAAGGCCTGGTCAAAAAAGTTAAACCCACTAAATAATTTTAGACTCCGAGGATAATCTGTGTTAAATTAACCACTATGTTTTTGATAAAAGATGATTTTTGGCAGGTGAAGCGGACAAAAGAAAAAGGTCTTGGCATCTTTGCCAAAAAAGGAATAGAGGCAGGCACTATAATCGGCGATTACCTTGGAAAGGTAATAGAAACCGCACGATATGATTTTAATAATGATAAAGACGGGCTCTATTTAATGTATTATACGGACGAAGCCTCAATTTATCCGAACCTTAAAAAACCCGGCATTCACCTTTTAAATCATTCCTGTGCGCCAAACTGTTGGATATATACATACCAATATCATACGCTGTTTTTTGCACTGCGGAATATTAAACCCACTGAAGAGCTCACAATCTCCTACCTGCTAAGCCCCAAAGGAAAAAGCTGTAATCCCTGCAAACACATCTGCAAATGCAACAGCAAATTCTGCACAGGCACAATGCATTTATCAAAAGATAAATATAAAAAATGGCAAAAATTTCAAGATAACCAAAATAATAAAAAAGCCGCAAAACCACAGGTTATTTTTAATAAAAATTTGCCAAAGCTAACTTCTTACCCGAAAATAATCCCCACCAACCCAACTATTATCTCTTTGTTCTTCCCGCATGGATAATCACATAGCCTAAAAGGCTACATCGTTATTTCTGTCGTACTTAATTCTTCAAGCTTAGCGATCAATTCTTCCTTTGTGTAGTTAGAAGTATCTATTTGTTTATTTTCAAAAACCCTTAATCCCTCAATGATTCTTCGGGCAAAAACCGCCTCCTTTTTTCTCAAATTTTTTATTCTGATTTCATTCTGAGTAGAAGTTTTTGAAACGATAACCAGTTGAGCAAAAAAAGGTGCCGTATTGATAAATATATTTGATATATCTTTTATATCAACACTGTGCACTTGAGAAGAAGAGAAAAAACTACGGGTGATTATGGTAATCCTCCCCTCTTCTATATTAATGGTGTTTGGAAATAGATCAAAAGGAAATCCATGCGAAGAAATGCTCACCAGTATTCGATTGGATTTCCTAACTAAACCCTCTACGGTATTTTTATCTGCACTTTTCTTATCGCTCGTAATTTGTTCATTTCTTTTAATATCCATAGTTTCACTGGACATCATTTGATGATACCCAATCCAAGAAGTCCAATAATAATAAGGTACCCGGCTATCAGATAGTTAAGAAATTTCGGAAAAATAAGAATCAATACTCCAAATGCTAATGAAGCCAAGGGAGTTAAATTTGCAAAAGATATACTCATATATTATCACCCCCTCTCCAACAACTCATTTTTTGGACCGATGGCTAAAAAGCAATAACCAATCAGCGGTCTTATCTAAACACTTTTTTAATAAAACCGATATAGCGCTAACTGTATCTTATAATCGTAAGAAATCAGGCAGAAAACTGCACCTTCTTGGTAAGACAAACAAATACTTTTTCTCTAAAAGCAGGTATAGTTTGACGTTTTGCCGCATTAAATTCAGGTTGTTTTTCTGGTTCGAGCAAGACAAGTTTGGCTCCGCTGAGTTGGTACACTTACTTGTCGTGAGGAGTCTTCGACGAAGGAGAACTGACAATATTGGAATCAAACGACAATTTTGAACCTGTTTTTATTTAGCTGCCAATTTATTTAAATCTTTATCAAAAGTAAAAAGAGTAGAATTATTTTCTTTGGCTTTACATATCAAAAAACAATCAACAAAATCAATATTTTTACTTTTGCAAGCCTCCAACGCTTCTTTAAAAACCATCCTATCTTCAATATCGAGATATGAGGTCACTAAAAGAGTATTCACCTTCTCTATTACTTCAGCTTTGGGAAATTTATAGTATTTATCCAAGGCAAATAAGACTTCAAATATTATTATTTGGGGAACAAATATCCTTAGTTTTCCTGATTTAGCTTTAATTAATATATTTGCTGCTTCTTTGGCTTGACTTGGAATATCGTCTAGTAGAAACCTTAAAAAGACATTTGCATCCAGTGTTGAAGATTCCATTAAGTTATATAGATTTTTTGGCTATATATCCCTCAAATGCTTTACGAATCTCTTTTGGATAAGCTTGTATATTAGTTTTTAATGAACCCTTAAGATCCAGCAGATCTTTTACCGGCTCTATAACAAGTTTGCCGTCTTTTTCTGTAACTATAGCTTTTTTAGATTTGTCTAAGCCTAGCTTCCGACGGATAGGAGCTGGAATACTTATTTGACCTTGAGAAGTAATTGAAACCATGTATGCCATACATTACTTATACCATATTACATTATATTTGTCAAGATACATTAAATTAAAAACTCAATTAAAGAACTACTTTCTTCTCGCCTTTTACATATTGGCTAATCAGCAAGTTAATAACATTAGAAGTTATTTACCAGAACTATTTGAAAACTCCTGAAAAAAGCAGAATCAGGACAACAGCAGTCATAATTGCAAAGATTCCAACAGTTTTAACAAACAGGTTTACTGCTTCTTTTTTCTTACCTTCAATAAAAAGTAGAAATGGTTGATAAAAAAACAGGAACGCCATGACTGCTGCAGAAAGGGTAAACACGAATAAGGCCGTGATCGGGGCAAAAAAAGTATCTGGTTTATTCTTTAAAGGTTGCGTCACAAAGGTCATAACAGAGACAACAAGGATTATATAGGCTGAAGCACTCAGTGCATTAATAATAGGATTTTTGGACATATATTAATTATACCAAGCTGGCTCTGTTTAATGTCGGATGTTAGAACTTATTATTCTAAACAAGTTTTTGTTTAAGCTGACTTAAAGTGTTCCACCACTCCATTTAGCATTTGGCGGACACACCATTTAGCATACATATCCCCAAAAAGAACTCCCAATAATTTAGAAACTCCTGTTGGGAAGTCGTAATCAATAAATATCTTTAATTTCGATTCCTCGTTTTCAGGAACTATCTCTACCCCCATTTGATAGTTCCCAATCACAAGTAGTGTTACATTCCCAACTGTTTCCCATGCTTTTCGATGTGGCGGATTATATTCAGTAACAACCTCTTCCAGAAAGAGATTTATTCCCAACACCTTACCGCTCATTCGAATGTGTGAGCCTACTTTTTGCCCATTGCCTTCATCTACCTGCGTTTCCATTTTTCCTCCACCCATCATCCACGAGGACTTATTCATATGTGATGAGAAAGCATTATGGTCATCAATGAAATTAAAAGCATCATTAGGAGATGCCTGAATCAGAGCAGCTTCCTGGTAATGATGAGAATACGTCATGCTTTAAGTATATCAATAGTTTGAACTGTCCATTAGGGGTAATAAAAATTTAAGGCTAAAATTACTGGCTCCACGGATTTGGCAAACTTACTTGTTTTAAAGGATCTTCGACAAAAGAGGACTGGTTATATTGGAATCGCAGAATGCCTATAAACCAATATTTATCTAATACCTATCTTCCAAATACCTTTTTCCCTAAAAGCCGGTACAGTTTGACGTTTTGCCGCATTTAAAACTACAGGAGCTGGTTTACCGGTCTTTATTGCATACTCAGTTGCCTCAATAATCTTACTACCCTTCAAGTAGGCTATTCTTTTATGTAAAGCTTCCATAAGTGCAAGCGATATCAGTCTCTCCATTATTTGAGTTTTTTTGTCATCACGAAACTCTATAAAAGAACTGTAATAATCTGTTTTTTCTTTATCGCGGATAATTATACCCGGAAAACCGAATCTATAAAGCTGATAATTTATAATTACCCGTCCAATTCTGCCATTACCATCGTTAAAAGGATGAATTGTTTCGAATTGCAAATGGAATTTAGCAACCTTGTCTGCAAAATATGTACTTTGATCGCTTGAGTATTCAATTAAAGCTTCTTCAATCATTCTTTCTATATGCTCCGGAGGCGGAGCAATAAAACTGCCAACGCGCACATATTCCCCTTTTTTACGTAATCTGCCGGCAATCTTTTCATCAATATTTCCTATTAACATCTGATGAAACAACAATATAGTTTCTTTGGAAAGTTCTTCCGCAATCTTACCCTGGATATATTCCATAACCCGAGCTAAATTTTTTGCTTCAAACACTTCACGTAAGGAGACATTTTTTGATATTTCCATCTCTAGAAGGATTTTTTCGGTTTCTTTAAGAGTTAATGTGGAGTTTTCTATAGCATTGGAGTTATAAACACTTTCTGGGATTTCAGCTTCATCAATAATTTTAAGTAAAGACAGCTTGCCTATCTTTAAACGATCATATTCTTTTTTTAGGGTTTCTATTCTTTTTTGAAGGAAAAGAGGAGTTGGCATGATGAAATTATTATATCAGATTCACGTTATTTTGTCAAATTAGCGTGAATCGACTGCCATTTACGGTATAAATTCATGCTTTTTGACTCAAGAAGCGTAATTTTAATATGAGCACGCTCCTGCTTTGCAGTAACCATGAGTTTATTACATATTATCAAGATATTGACTCCTGCGTATCATTATGATACGCTAGAAACATATGAATGATACGCAAGTAAACAACCGGCAGACTAAATTACTGGAATTTTTATTAGTAAACTCTCCGTCTTCAAGATCCAAAATCGAAAACCTCCTGAAAGATGACAATGTTTCCCGAATAACCATTATTCGAGACTTAAATTATCTTATCAGCGTTGGTTTAATTGAACAGGTTGGGGGCGGTAAGTATGTAAAATACCGTCTCAAGCCAGAGAAAGAATTACTTATTCCCATAGATCTAGAAAAATACTTCTCGACAGTAACCGATACTAGAAAAATCAAATATCCTACATTTAATTTTAATTTGATTAATCGTTTGATGGGGTTATTTTCCAAAGACGAATTGGAGTTGTTTGAGACTGGAAAGGACAAATTGAAAAATAAATTTTCTTCCTTGGACAAAACTATATTAAAACGTGAACTGGAAAGGTTTACGATTGAACTTTCATGGAAATCTTCCCAAATAGAAGGCAACACCTATTCTCTCCTCGAAACTGAGGAGTTAATAAAAAATAAAAAGGAGGCAAAAGGACACGATAAAAGTGAGGCAATAATGATTCTCAATCACAAGGCAGCCTTTGACACGATTTTAGAAAAGAAAGAGAGCTTTAAAGAAATCTCGGTTGCGGACATTAGGAGGATTCACTCGGAACTGGTAAGAAAATTGAATATAAAATCTGGAATTAGGGAATCTGCCGTGGGAATTACCGGAACTAAATATCGACCCCTAGATAATAAATGGCAAATAGAGGAAGCTCTAAATAAATTTGTGGTTCAGACAAAAAAAATCAAATCAGTACCAGAAAAAGCTTTAATTTTTCTAGCTGTTATTGCTTATTTGCAACCTTTTACTGACGGCAATAAAAGAACCTCCAGAATGATCAGCAATGCAGTTCTCCTTTCAAACGGCTATTATCCTCTTTCCTATAGGAGCGTAGACGAAGTTGAATATAAAAAGGCTTTAATTCTTTTTTATGAACAAAATAATCTTTACCATCTAAAAAGAATCTTTTTAGAACAACAACGTTTTGCGATCGAAAACTACTTTCTCTAAACAGAAAGATCAACGACTGGCTCAAAACATTGGAGCGACATACAAGGAAGCTGACGACCAACTGAAACGCTACTACCTCAATTTGTTCTTTGGAGGTGGTGGTTTCTTTGTTAAGGATGGAAAGATTGTCAAAGCGAAGCTCTCAAACGACGTAAAACCCCTCATCAAAGATGGGTCAGTTCGAGTAAGAATGAATTGGCTCGAACGATGGTATGTTTTCCGAAGGACAGACTGGGTAAACTACCTGGAATATCCAGAATTTACAACTAAGGAAGTGACTAGGTTTTTACAAATCTAGCTTGCTAGCCTCTTTGTTTACTCGACCGACTTCGCCAAGATAGCGTTTTGAAAGATTGTTAAGCTGTTTTGCAATTCCTAGCTTCAGTAACTTATTAGATCTTTCCACAATCGTTAAAAAGAAATCAAATGAGGCAATGAGGTCTTCCTCCACCCAGCTTTCACTCCGTCCAATGTCTACGGTATAACCTTTATCATGAGCCTTAACATAATCATTCATTGTTCTGACAGCCGAATGGGTGATATTGGATTGCAAATAATAAACGGTTTGATAAGCTCCCTCTCTACCAATCTCCTCCGCCATTTGCCTGATTGGTTTATCAGACCATCCCATTCTGCCATAATTATGCTTTTCCTGAACCAGCTTGGCATATTTTTCTACCTCTTCGATAGTAGTATCCCCAGGTTTGGGGTGAAGTTTCCTCTCCTCAAATAGCTTTGCGAAGGTAGGCACAGTTTTGGCGTAATCATACATTTTTTTCCTTATTATCGAATCATAATGGAAATATCTTAAAACTCTTTTGTTAGTAGGATCTTTCAGGATATAAAGGAGCGTAATTGAAAGATCAAAAAGAGAGCGGGTTAGTATTGCAGCGTCCTCACCATACCCCTGCGCACAAAGAAATAAAATAGCGCCATGAGTTTTATAAGCCTTACCAAACATAAAGGTGCTAAGAGCAACTTTTGGAGTAATTTTGTGAAACTCCTTGTTCATAACACTATCAACTATCTTCCGAAGCTCTTCGTTAAAATCAAAGAGGTCTTTGTGTTTCTGATAGATTATATTTGGCATAGATTTACCTTTCATCGAGGGCATAAGGACGAGTAATGGCACTAGGGGGAACTTGCCCACCACCTGATTGCGAAGAAGAAGTTGATGCACAGGTGTTTGTTGAAATAGGTTTTGGATAACCGCTTGCACCACTTGATCGTGTCGTGGAGGTTACAACCCTAATTGGAAGCTGATCGATCAAATCCTTATACCGAGAGTTTTTATTACCAATAGAATTTTCAGCTTGATTTACCCTTTGGGTATATTTATCGTCCTCTAATTCCTGCTTAAACTTGTCCAAAGATTCCAAAAAGTCATTAACTAGGGTTTCTGCATCTAGAACTGCCCCTTCGACTTCTTTATAGACAGCTGGTTTCCCTCCATCTCTGCTTATACCACCCCTTGCGAAATATTCGTGTGCCAACCCATTTCTAAAAATATCCCTAAGAATTTCTACGGGGTAATCGCTTGGGTTGGTAAAACACTTGGAAATATACTCCTGGACACTTTGGGCGAAACTGGTGTAACGACCCAGAAGGAAGCTGCCCAAATATTCCATGTAGGCTAAAACACAAAGGGCTAAGGGGAAGTTAATATTCCCAATCGCAGCGGGCTGCGGTCTTATTCTGTCCCGCATATTTTCTAAGTCTTTTTTAATGTAACCAAAGACTACTGTGCCTAAGAATGTCTGCCTATCCATATTTACTTTCCTTTTATCGAATTAAAGAACTTGCTGACCTCATCTGGTAATCTGCTTAAGTCAATAGACTTTATTACTTCAAATTGAAAACCCTTATATGTTAGGTTTTTAACCTTACTCGACTCCGCTGATAGACGGTCATATAGTTTTTTGGTCATTACTTTTCCGTCAATTTCCATCAATTTAGTTGAGCTGTCCTTTTCTATCGCTTCAAGATGGTTTGTTACATCTTGTGCCTTGTATTGTCTTTCGTCTGAACTGGCGGCGTCTGCTATCGCTTCAATATCAAAAAGAAAAACATTCTCGAGCGTCTTGTATGGAGTTACTAAAACATTATTGCCAATCTGCCCCAGAACACCTTCGTCATCTTTGTCAATTAAGGCTAAGATGTTCAGGGTAGAAGGTTGTTGGGTGAGAGTGCCGATAAATGTCCTAAAAGCATCACTTGTCTGGATTACTCCTGGTTTACTCCCAGAACCAGGTTTATTGTCTGTTCCTGCAGGTATGAATACAACACAATTTTTTAGAGGATCTATCAACCTCTGGTAGACCTTAAAGTCCTCTAGATGGTCTTTGGCATTTGGGATACCCTCAACATAAACAATCTTAGGGGCAAGAAAGGCTAAATCGAATCTTTTACCAAGAGAGTTGAGAAGCTCAACTCTAGTGGTCAAATTGTCAACCTTTTCAATAGACTTAGAGTCACTAGTAATCTGATAAACATTCTCGGTGTTAGCGGAAATAAAGTCTGAGGAATGAGTAGAGACAAGACAGCTAAAATCCTTCGCTTTAAGAAAAACACCGTTCATAAATTCTGCTAATCTAGTAACATACTCTGGATGAAGGTGAATGTCTGGTTCGTCGATAAGCACTATCGGTTTGAACGCTTGGCGTTCCCATTGAATTAACATTGCAGCCAAACCGATTACCTGCCGTTCGCCTGAGCTGGCAAACTGGATTGGATAGCTTCTGTTTATTTTTTTATTAGTCATTCGGAATTTCATTTCCCCTTTCTCAGCTTGAATTTTGTCGAATGAAAGCTCTAGGGGATAAATGATCTCATTGATTCTTGAAAGGGTATCTTCTAATTCGGGAAAGGCTACCTTTTGTTGAGAAAAGACTCTCCAAACTGCCATCATTGCTAATCGATTGAGTAGACTACCTAATTGAATATTGCTTCTAGTGGTTCTTTGTCTTATGTCAAAATCTCCAGTAACAACCTCTGTCATTTCAACATCACGAGGCGCAGCTCCTAAAAAGGAAGTGCCTCCCTCGCCAATGTCTTGGAGGGGTTTAACAAACACGCCTAATACTTTATGCCTACCAAGTTCGGATAACCAAGAAGGAATGTCGTTTTGAGAACTGGCACCTATGAACTTACGAGTTGATGGTTGCTGAGGAGAAAAGTCAGAAGGTATTGACAGTTCAACAGTAAAAAAATACCTTCCATTTTTCTTCTGAAGGTCGTTTTGTATCGTTTGCAAAACTGTTTCCCTTGAAGTAAAAGCATTAGGACTTTTTTCAACCAGTATTTCCGCTAGATGTCCAAGGTCGTCATCGCTTAACGAAACAGAGGCTCGCCACACCGCCTCTGCCCCCGTAATACCACTAACAACTGTCGTATCAATTTGATTTATGTCTACACTATTCAAAAGGAAATTAGCCACTTCAAGTATTGTTGACTTGCCTGTCCCGTTCTGACCAGCAAGAACAATAAATCCAGTAAGTTCAGACGCCTTAACTTCAAAGTTCTCAAAACCTCTAAAACCAGTAATTTTTATTTCTTCCACTCTCATATTAAAAGCTCTCCAATTCGTTTTAATATTTTTCCTTCTGGGGGATAAGCAGAATAAGATGCTTTATCTATCTCGAAAGTCTGCCCGTTTTGCTTTAAGACTAGGCGGGGCGTATCGCTGCGATTGTTGTTCCAAACATAACTGTTGCCAGTAAATAAATGATAATCAGCCCCGATGAAATCCTCTGGAGACAAACTTTCTAGGGGAATTTCACCGCCAGAATGAACCCGCACAATTCGCCCGACTCCAAGATTACCTGAAAATCCCATGACTTTTTCCCATACCCCGTTTGGATAGGGAGGCGTATAGGCAACATGCTGGAGTTCAATACTGTTGAGAGAAAAAGACTCGTCACCAATGTTCTTAAAATCAACCCATTCGCCAGCTAGTTGAGAGAAAGGGACATAATTACCAAGGCGATCTCTGCCAGATGGGTTTGGTTTTACTTGGGTAACATTAAGCCGTTTCATAGTAATTTTAATCCTTTGTAATGTAGGACTTGACATTACTGTAAAATTATCATAAAGTTATCATACTATGCCAGTAAAAGTCAAGCCCATTACAGGTAGACAAAAAGAGGCGCTCGATTTTATCAATTCCTTTATCCAAGATAATGGATACGCTCCCTCTCTTCGTGAGTTAGCAGCCTTTCTGAAAACCGACAACATTAGCACGGCTCATTACTTTGTAAAAGAACTTGAAAAGAAGGGTTACCTCAAACGAGATTACTATAAAAACAGAGGGATCACTCCTATTCTTCAAAAACAAACAGTTCCACTCTTGGGTTATATTGCCGCTGGTGCGCCAATAGAACCAATTGAAGACTCGGAGCCAATACAAGTGCCAACTAACATTAAATTGGCTACAAATCAGTCTTATTACGCTCTCAAAGTCAAGGGTGATAGCATGATAGATATGGGAATTCTGGACAAAGATATTGTCCTTATTAAGCATCAAATGACAGCAGATGTCGGCGATGTGGTTGTGGGAATTACAGAAGACGGAGCAACTCTAAAAATTCTAGGAAGAAAAAATGGAAAAACTATCCTTGAACCACGCAACATAAATTATAAATCAATAATTCCTAGACAACTTGAGGTTCGAGGAGTTTTTGTAGGTTTAATAAGGGCTGAATAATAAATTCAAAAATTATAGAATAAGGATAAGATTAATATGAATTCAATTAATGACTATCTCAATAAAATAATTTGCGGTGACTGCATTGAAGTCATGCAGAAGATGCCCAATAAAAGCATCGATCTAGCTGTTACATCTCCTCCTTACAATCTTAAAAATTCTACTGGTAATGGTATGAAAGACGGTAGAGGTGGTAAGTGGGCAAACGCAGCTCTCCAGAATGGTTATAGCCATCATGATGACTGTATGCCTCACGAAAAATATGTGGCTTGGCAAAGAAAGTGCTTAGAAGAAATGATGAGATTGTTAAAAGACGATGGAGCAATTTTTTACAATCACAAATGGCGTGTCCAAAACGGACTGCTTCAAGATAGACAAGACATTGTTTCGGGCTTTCCTGTACGACAAATAATAATTTGGCATCGCAACGGAGGTATTAATTTTAATAAAGGTTATTTTTTACCCACCTATGAGGTGATTTATCTAATTGCAAAAAAGAACTTCAAGCTAGCACCAAAGGCAAACGCCCTCGGAGATGTGTGGGACATGGGACAAGACTTAAACAACCCTCACCCCGCACCATTCCCTGTTGAATTGATTGAAAGGATTATCGGATCAACGACTGCCGAAATTGTTCTAGACCCATTCATGGGTTCAGGTACAACAGCAGTTGCTGCAAAAAATCTCGGCAGAAAGTATATCGGAATTGATGTCTCTCCTGAATATTGCCAGATGGCTGAAGAAAGGATCAAAAAGGGACATTTCAATGGCAAGAAACAACAGGATCTTCTTTCTTTGTTTCCCCAAGACTGTTCCGTGTGAGATAATTAGCTTAAAGATATGCAATTATATACAAAAGACGAACTAATTAAGAAACTGAAACAACTTGCCGAAATGGGTTGGATACCAAATGGGAGATTTGGCAACCACGGAGGAATCGGCAACACTCTTGAGGATTTTTTGGGTATTACAGAAAATAATTTACCAATACCTAATGCTGCCGAGTGGGAGCTAAAAACACAACGGGCAAACACATCGTCGCTAACAACTCTTTTTCATATCGAGCCATCACCAAGAGCCGTAGGTTTTGTTCCAAAAGTATTGTTGCCACTCTATGGGTGGTCGCACCAAGAGGCAGGAAAACTTTACAAAGATGGCGAAATGAGTTTCAGGCAGACAATCCACGGACTATCCCACAGCGACAGGGGTTTTATCGTTAAAATCGATCGAGCTGCCAAAAAAGTGCTTATTTCCTTTGATGCAACCAAAGTAGCAGAAAGACATTCTGAATGGCTTCGGGGTGTTGAACAAAAAATGGGGTTAGGGGAACTCAATCCACAACCTTACTGGGGATTCGACGATCTAAAACATAAAGCAGGAACTAAACTTCTTAATTGTTTCTATGTGCAAGCGGAAGTAAAAAAGGAAGGTGAAAAAGAGTTTTACTGGTATAAAAAGGCGCAAATGCTACAAAAGTTCAAATTTGATGGATTACTGGAGGCACTTGAGAAAGGCGCTCTCCTAGTGGATTTTGATGCAAGGACAGGTCACAACCATGGCACAAAATTCAGGCTTAGACAAAATCACCTACCTATGCTCTACGAAAAAGTGACCACCGTTGTGAATTCTTAACTCCCTTAAACAGTTTCCCCCATTTCTAACCGCCTGTGTTGACTTGTGTGGGGCTTTCGTGCCTGGGATGGCATAGTTTCACCTCTGTTTGACTTCAGACCCCTTGTTTGGCATAGTTGCTGGTTACATAAGGTGATAACTATGAATATGAACCAAAATAGACAGTGTCAGCATAATTTAAGGGCAAAAGCCTTTGGCGAAGCATTAAAAGAAGGCATCAGGGAAGATGTGATGATGCGGTCTTGTTTTCAGTCAGATTTTTCATTAGACAAACATGAGCGTAAATCCAGGCAAAAAATAGAAAAACTTCTAAACGGAGATCGCAAGAAGGAAATATCAGAGTGGAAGAAAAACAGTAAGACAAGAGCCGAAGCATCCAGACAAGCATTTATAAGAGGGCTGAAATCGGGAGACAAAACAGAGTAATTTAGTAGCTACAATCTCTAATTAGCGCCCAGTCTACAGTTTGACCACCCTGAGATCTGTTGATCACGCAGCGCATAGTTCCCTTAAACCACAGATACTCCAGTGCTAGGAAAAACATAAAGAACAACAGTCCAACTATGAGCATCTTTTTCATAGGTATTTTTACACTACGACAATTGCTGTCCTAATTTTCAAACAGCGGCACGGTATTCCAATACTGAATCTGTTTGTTGCCATCAACGGTAATGCGGATGGTCGGATAAGAGTAAGGTCTACCCTCTAAGCCTTCGGGCAATTTATAACCCTTGTCTTCCCAGAACCACTGATGTAATTCGCCGCCGTATTTTCCAGAATAAATAAACTGTTCTTTGATTTGATCAAAGTTCTTTACTCCTCTGACAAGGTAGCCAAAGGCAACGGCTTCAGCTTCCGTCTTGGTAATCTTCGGCATAGTATTTGAACTTGTGTCTGAGCAAATAACACCGTTGCTCTTGTAGCCCTCGATTTCACTGGGTTTGAGTCCCGCTATGACAACTGCCACTAAGGAATGGTTTCTGGAATCAACATGATACTCATAAACCGAGCATTGTCCATTAAGTAGTTCCTTTTGGTGGTAAATATCTACTTGGCGTGTCCAACCCTCAACTGCCTCCATATTTTCTCCACCCTCCATCTGGGTGACTTTGCCAACCCTGAAATATACGGGGAAAGGCACATCCGATTTAACAAAGGCTAACTCCAAAGCAGGTTCTGCCATGAAACTGCGAATGGCTGTCTCATCTTGAGCGGTATTATCAACTTCTTGTTTGGGTAGTAAAGCAGGAACATAGTTGTTTTTCTTTAACCAGACAAAACCAGTCCCCAAGCCAACCAAGATAAGTAAGGTAACGATTATTTTTGTCTTCATATTTTTCACCCCCTTTACGGATAGGGCGGATAATCAGTCCAGCCCTCTTCTCCTTGAATAAAATAACGACTATCGGTGGTATTACAAACCCTGGGATGCCCAGTGCGCCTAGAAGCCTCCTCGCTGGTGACTTGACCACCATCATGCCCGATAGCTTTAAGGCAGTCATCATAGTTATTTACCCAGCTATACTTTGCCTGCATTTGCTCTTTCCAGGTTGGAGCAACATCTCCTCCAGGTAAAAGTGCTGGTGTAAAGGGGTTATATTCCTCACAACCATGATCACAATCCCTGACGCTGGGTATGCCTTCGTTTAGAAGAATTCTGGCTATCTCCCAAGCGCTCATTGACTGGGAAATATCGTAGGCAGTCTCGGTATCAATGGTGTTATTGCCAACTTTAATCGCTCCAACCTTACCAGGCGTATTGTCCTTGGTGTGTTCAAGAGCGTATTTAAGAGCTTCTTCGTCTTTGACGAATCCATAATAAGCAAGATTGCCAGTAACCGCTATAAGGGTATTTTGTTTGTCAACTCGGAACTTAACCACAGGAGCAACTTTGCGAGGCGCTGCAAATTTATTCTGGGACGACTGATACCAATAGAAACCGCCAACAACAAACAGGAGAACAACAAGCAGGAAAGGAATAGTAATCCTAATCTTATTTTTCATCTTTATTGTCATATTTTGATATAGTTCGGTATGTTAACTTGCTGTCGAGGAGATTGTCAAATCAAACAGAAAGCTCCCCGCCAGCGATAGCCTTTCGACTACCCATACCCCTTTCGGGATACAACCTTCGCAGATGCTCTGACTAGGAGCTTTTATCTGCGAAGGTTTTGATGCCATGCCCTTGCGGGTTTAGGCGGTTAAATTGTTAAATTTTATGGCTTATCTCTGCCGTGCATAAGTTTCAAAATATCTTCTTTTTTATAACGACGGTCTTTGCGTTGACCAAAGCGGACAGACTGTAAAATGCCTTTTTTATCCCATTGACGAAGAGTATTAGGATGAACACTAAGCAATTTGCTTGCCGCTGATAATGTTAAAAGCTGTGGAACGGTTTGGTCAGTCATAATTGATAGCGGACTCGCTATTTGTTAACATTAGACTACAATAAGCAACAGTTTATTGCAACTATGACGATGAAAATTGACGAGGAATACAAAACCTACACAGCTTTTGTTACGAAACTCGCTGTTATAAAGCAACTCTTGCTTAATCAGGAAGAACCTTCTTATATCTTGGAACGCTACACTCAGAAACACTTACTAAGTGAGGAGCAGTTTCAAGGGATACAATCTTTGGTTAACAAAGACAAGAACGAGTTAATAAGACTCTTGGACAAAAGTATAAAAGATTTCATGGCTGGTAGACATCTCGATAAAATTACAAATCCAGAGCTAATAAAATACTCCTATAAATACCAAAAAGATAACTTTATCAACAAAATCGCAGATTATATAAAACAATATGGACTAAAAATACCACTCCATTTCGAGGAGGACGCTTCTCTCTTCGGAGAGAACACAACCAGGATAACCTTCATAGAAACTTTAATAGCCTTAGAGTCGGAAGGATTTATCTCGATTGTTAGTATTAGAGAAGGGACTTCAAAACCACACGAAATCATTACCGCAGACGCTGGCGTTTGGTCTTTGACCAAAGATGAAAACAGAAGTGGTTTTACCGTTTACCCAGTTCCTATTGCTACTATACAGCTTACAAGAAAGTTAATTAGCCTTATCGAGCCCCGACTCTCATATACCCCTCACAAACTGTCCTTCAAAGGCAAAGTAATTTTTATTCCAGAAGGCGACCAAGATACACTCTGTAGGGTAATTTTGCGAAATAAAAATGCAATGAAAAGAGAGTGGTCATGGGATGAAGTGCTAGAAAAATCAGGAGAAAGAAATATCGACACAAATATGTGGCGCAGGGTTTATAACGCAGGGCGTGAGATCAATAAAAAAGTGGCAATAGAAACAACAATTAAGGATCTGCTCGATGTTAGAAAGCAGACAATCTCAGTAAACACAAAATATCTGCCATTTCCCCCGAACAAGTAGTTAGATAACTTTATATAACCCCTTAGGAGCTAGGCTTATGTTAATAGCCTAGCTTTTTTTATAACTATGAACCAGCAATTAAACGAGAATTACTATCAGACCAGCGATCTATCTCTCGCCACAACCCTCTCTTTATTTGCGCCGATAGAAGAAATTGATCGTTCTACTAATCCCCGCAAAGCACTGTTTATCTTCCGCAAAACTCCTGAACTGGAGAAGCTAATTGACCAGTATTTCCGAAACGAAATCAAAATCTCGCCTCAGACCTATTTTAATCAGTTGCGTGTCGTGAAGGCACGGCTCTATGCCAACGAATAACTATGATAGATAAAAATTTACTATTGGAACTAAAACAAATCTTAAAAGAAGACTTTGATCTGGAATTAAGCCTCCAGGAAGTTACAGAGATAGGCACAACCCTACTGGCTTTTACCGAGACTTTATTAAAAATCGAGTCAACAAACAGTGGAGGAAACAGTTATGACGCCCATAGATAAATTTGTAAGCATTCTAAAACCGCTTTTATTAGCAGGGTGCGGTATTGAATTAACCACAGAAGAAGCGTCGATTGTGGCAAATACGCTGACAGATTTCTTTGAGGCATTGGCATTAATCGAACACAAAAAGGATTGTCCTAAGAAAGAAAAGCTTGAAGAATACTTGAGACAAAAATGGGGCGGTAAAAGAAAAATTAATATGACCATAAATAACCATGATGATCTCAATTAACGATATAACTATCAAAATTAAACTCTTGAAATCAGAAACCATGCTAGCCCAGGCAACCGTAATACTTTTTGGTGTCTGGAAAGAACATGGCTGGAAGGTGTTGAGATCTGATCGACCACATCCAAAACATCAAGATTCCCTATGGTTTCAAGCGCCAAGCTATCGACTAGGTAGTGGTTGGCACGAAATCGTCTTTATCGATGATCTTGATCTATACGAGGCTGTGATAGAGAAGATTTACAACGCCTATTGCCTTGCCAAAAGCAAACAACCCGATCAGGGAGAAAAAGAGGAAGAAATCAATCCAGAGGATGTCGATTTAGAAAGCATTAACTTATGAAAAGACATAGTAACTATATAGGGACTTATAAAGGGAATTTTATAGTAACAATTTTTCCCTTTAAGAGGAAATGTATTTATATAAGTTACTATAGCTAATTTAACTATGAATATCGTTACATCAAAGATACCAGGAGAACGAGCAAAACAATACGCCGCTTGGCTTCTTTATTGCGAAGTAGGCAGTTTAGAAAAAACGCTCAGGATGTGGGAGCGAATTTCAGCTCAAGATGATACCGAAATGATACCGTTTTTTGGGGTTTTCCTGGGTAAACCCGCTGGTTTGGCAACACTCAAACGCTGGTCAGTCAAATATCGCTGGCAGGAACGAACTGAGTTGAAAAACACAGAAGATCTGGAAGACATGAGGTTCAAGTTTAAGAGGATTAAGCAAACAAGAGCATATAAAATTGCCATTTTATTAGACAGGGTTCTTGATAGATTGGGTCGGCAGTTGGATCAAGGCATGTATGTCAGCACAAGAGATCTTTACACGCTTTGGAAGATGCACCGAGTTGAAGAGGGACTGAGTATCGGAAACTACCAAGTTATCACTTACCAAGAACCGCCAGCAGAACCAAAAACCCCAGAAGAAATAGAGTTAGACAAGAAGATACAGGAAATAGTCAGTAGGTATCACAAGAACAACGACAAGGAGGAGCAACCTACCATTACTTGATATTGCCAAACAATTTGTTTATGTTCTGTGTTACATCAAAATTACTATGAAAACTGCCATATTCTGCCGAGTAAGCAGTAAAGAACAAGAAGAAACAGGCTACTCCCTGCCAGCTCAGGAGAAGTTCTTGAGAGAGTATGCTGACAAACAGGGCTTGGAAGTCGCCAAAGTCTTCGCCGTCTCCGAGTCCGCAGCAGGCAAGGTTCAGAGAAAAATCTTCATCGAGATGGTCGCCTATGTCCGCAAGCATACCATTCCCACGATTATCGTGGAAACAACTGACCGTTTAACCAGGAATTTCTCTGATGTCCCCACCATTGACTTATGGATTACCGAGAACGAAGAACACCAAGTCCACCTGGCAAAAGAAGGCTGTATCCTCCACAACTCCTCCCGCTCTCACGAATGGTTTATGTGGCGGGTCAAAGTGGCCACCGCCGAGTATTACGTCCGTCTTCTTTCAGAGAATGTGAAGAAGGGGCAGAAAGAAAAACTAGCCCAAGGCTGGATCCCCACCAAACCACCACTTGGGTACAAAACAGTGGGTGAAACCGGCCACAAAATCCATGTCGTTGATGAAGGTGCTTCTAAGCTAGTAATCAAGATGTTTGAGCTCTACGCCTCCGGCGATTATTCCATCAAAAAGCTTGCAACCACTATGTATGAAGAAGGCATGCGCTCACCGCAGGGCAACAGACTGGCGATCAGCAGGACCCACTCCCTGCTGCGTGATCCTTTCTATATGGGTAAAATAAGGTGGAACAATGAGATCAGCGAAGGCAAACATCAACCGTTAATCAGTAAAGAACTATTTGATAAGGTCCAAAATATGCTTGTGAGCAAAACCACCCCTAAATATATGAAGCACGACTACCTCTTCAAAGGATTAATCCGCTGTGCAGGCTGTGACGGACTGATTACCTGGGAACTACATCGGGGTCATCACTACGGACATTGCAACCACTATCACGACTGTACCCAAGAAACGTGGGTCAAGGAACCGGAAACCGAAGAACAACTCTTAGACGGTTTTGATAGCCTCCGCATCAAAAACCAGCGGGTAACTGAGTGGCTCAAGAAAGCTCTCAAAGAAAGCCACCAGGACGAAGTTCAATACCACAACAGCACCGTCGGCGATCTGGAAACCCGCTATGAAGCTGTCAGCAGAAGAATGGACAAGTTGTACGATGACAAGCTCGATGAGAAAATTACTCAGGAGTTTTATAACCGCAAGTTCAAGCAATACTCCAATGAAAAAGACGAACTAACCGAAACCATCAAACGCCACTCCATCGCCAGCACTGGCTACATAAACTTTGGTATTAATCTCTATGATCTCTCGCAACGAGCCAAAAACATCTACCTAACCGCCAAAAATAAAGATATGTTGGACGAACAACGAGCACTGATTAGGCTGGTCTTCGCCAAGTTAACGCTCAATGAAGGCAAACTTAGCTGGGAATACTCCAAGGCATTTAAAATGCTTTCAGAAGCAGTAGCCCAAACCAATTGTTCTAAAGTGGAAAATTTAGAGGATTTTGAAAAAGGAACTTTCGAACATGCAGAATTGCCCGACAATTCAACACAAAAGGACGCTTTATTGCCTCTGCGTCCCATCTGGCTCCCCCGCGTGGATTCGAACCACGAACCTCGATCTTACAGAATTCCACTTGTTACCAAATGGTCTGGACTATCTAATCATCCCAAGATGCGGGAGCCGGGTATATAGTCTCTACACATTTACCCCGCCACAGCGGGGATTTAGCTCGGGATTACCCTTCGATTACTCTCAGGGCTTCCCCGAATTAGCCCGATTTTCATCTCGGCATTACTGCCGGGAGCTGCCTATTTTGACAGGATCTCGCTCTACCGTTGAGCTACAGGGGATTATTAATGTACGTGAGCTATTCTATCATCCATCAAAGCTGAAATCCACCCCATTATTCGTCGCTGCTTATCAGAAACACTAAAATTAATCGAAAAAATCCCATATTTATGAATATTTTTTCTAACTTTTCTGCTGTTTATTTTATTTTCTGCAATATATGTTTTGAAGAATTGGTTCTCCGGAATCCCAGTTATCTTTGTCCAGTATTTCTTTGCTCTATCCACATCTAATCCTTCATGTATCCAAATAGCTCCTCTAAATCTAGACAAAGGAATCTCACAAAATTCTTTAAACCAGCTCATCATAAACTTAATTATCTTAGGGTCACTATTGGCCAAGCCAGCCCGACCATCTCCCTTATTCCCTTCTCCTGCATATAATGTTATTCCTGCTATAAATCTATCCCTTTTGCTTAGATCTCCAAGTTCTTTTTTTGCTTCTTCATAAATAGTTTGTGTTCTAAGAATCCTAGCACGTCTTTTATTATCTGCTGCTACAATCGAACCCTTCTTTTGGCCGAACATCTTGTTCTCAAGAAGCTTCTTTTTTTGGTCTTGTGTAAGCTTAATATCCCGACACCATCTGCTAATAGTATCCTTTGACACATGAATTTGTTGCATTATTTTACCGTAAGATAAACCCTTTTTGCGTAGCGCCTGAGCTTTAATCTTCTCTTCTAATTTTCCAACATATCCCATACTTACATTATCAAATTAGGACTAAGTATTGTCAATATATTACTATGGTTGGTAATACGATTTGAATTCTCCAATTAAAAGTAGCACACTAAAGATTAAGGAGGTGAGAAATTTTGAAACTGAATCCTAACAAAACAGCTTTGACTGTCGGAACCTTCGTTGGGCTGTGGCATTTTGTCTGGGGGCTACTGGTAACTTTTGGATTTGCTCAAATCCTTTTGGACTTTATTTATGGTATTCATTTTATGAATAATCCATTTACGATCCAGCCATTTGATCTGATTAAATGGATTACTCTAGTCGTGGTAACAACCATAGTCGGTTATATTTTTGGTTATATTTTTACCATAATTTGGAATAAAGTTCAGAAACAGAAATAGTAGAGATTGCCGCGTCGGGTCGAAGAATCGACCCTCCTCGCAATGACGGGATGGGGTTATTCCAGGTAGTCCCGCAGCTTTTTGGCTCTGGTGGGGTGCTTTAATTTTCTGATGGCTTTGGCTTCAATTTGTCTGATTCTTTCCCTGGTTACCCCAAATTCTTTGCCTACTTCCTCCAAAGTCCGCTGCTTTCCATCTTCCAAACCAAACCTAAGCTGCAGCACCCTTTTTTCCCGGGGGGAAAGCGAATCCAAAACCTCATCAAGGTGTATTTTTAAAAGCTCTCTTGTTGCCTGCTCATCCGGCTGTAAACCCTGATCTGCGATAAAATCCCCTAAATGAGAATCTTCCTCATCCCCGACAGGAGTTTCCAGGGAGGTTGGTTCCTGTGACACTTTTATAATTTCCCGAGCTTTAGTTTCATCAATTCCTAATGCTTTGGCCACTTCTTCCGGGGTCGGCTCCCTGCCCAGTTCCTGCATCAATTTTCTTTGAGTCCTGTTAAAGCGATTTATAGTTTCAACCATATGAACAGGAATGCGGATTGTCCTGGCCTGATCTGCAATTGCCCGGGTGATTGCCTGCCTGATCCACCAGGTGGCATAAGTTGAGAACTTATATCCCCTTCTCCAGTCATACTTATCAACCGCCCTCATCAAACCAATATTCCCCTCTTCAATTAAATCAAGTAAACTCATTCCGCGCCCGACATATTTTTTGGCAATGGAAACAACCAGCCTTAAATTAGCGCTGATTAATTTATCACGGGCAGCTTTAACATTTTTCTCTGCTTTTTTTGCAAGCTCTATTTCATCCGCTGCTGTTAAAAGCGGAATTTTGCCGATATCCCGCAAATACTGCCGGACAGGATCTGTAACAGAACCTGCCTCCAAAGTAGATAAAACTTCCAGTTCTTTTTCAAGCTCTGTTGTGGATTTAGTCTCAACTTCAAGCTCCTCTGCCGTAGTTTCAAAAACATCAATGTTTTCATCGGTCAGTTGGAGAAAAAATGCATCCAGGGCTTCTATGGTTTCTTCAGGTTTTGGGAAAATCTGCAGGATTTCTTCCTGCGTTACAAAGCCTCTGCTTTTACCCAGCTTAAGCAGTTTTTTGATATCTAAAGATGTTTGTTTTTTTTGTTTAGCCATGGTGGTTATAAATTCTTTAATTTCACTGACAAATCCCTAAACCGCTTGTTTAGAGACTCAACTGTATCCATCTTATCAAACTCTTGGGCATTTTTTATTTCCAGGGAGAGCTTTTCCAAGGATGCTTTAATTAAGGCTTTTTTAAGTTCCGATATAACCCCTTCCAACTCTTTTTTCCAGTGTTTATCCTCACTAAACCTTTCGTCAAGCTCCATTAAGTATAGCCTATCTACTTCTACAGTCAACTCGGAAGGCAAAGTAGAGACAAAATCATTAATATTAAATGCCGTACTTTTAAAAGATATCGAGTCTAAATAAAGCACTAAAAGTACGTAAAGCTGGCGCCATTTTTCTGCCAAAAACAACGTTTCGGGAAAACCGGGGACAAAATCACTTTCCTGGGGCGGGTGCAGGAGCAAAGCTATTAAATATTCTTCCAAAAGCTCCCTTCGCCCTTTAACAGGCACAACATTATCTGCAGTTTTGGTAGTTTGCAGCAGCGGAGCATAGCTTTTCGGAGAAGCAGTGCGGGCTTTTTCTACCGCCACACGTAAGATCTTCTCATCTGTTTTCAAAAAAGAAGCCAGTCTTTGAATATACCGCTCCCTTACCAAATCATCTGTAATTTTTGCCCAGACAGGAATTAACTCTTCTCCAATTTTGCGCAAATCAGAAGGCTTTTTGCTGTCATATCTTTTTGCAATAGAGGTTAAGTAATAATCATAAATCGGAACTGCCCCGGAAATTGCTTTTTGCCAAATAGCCGGATCGCTTTTAATAACCTCTGCCGCGTCTTTGCCGCCCTCAAGCTGCACCACTTGAATATTTAATCCTGCTTTATCCGCAATTTCGATACCGCGCCGACAGGCGCTGTCTCCTGCCAGATCCATATCAAAACCCAAACTCAAATTTTCAGTAAATTTTTTCAGCATGTCAATTTGCCCTTCGGTTAAAGCAGTGCCTTTTGAGGCAACAACATTTTTAAACCCCGCCTGGTAAGAGGCAATCATATCCATCTCCCCCTCTACAAGCACTACTTCTTTTTTGTTTCTGATCTCTCCTTTTGCCAGATTTAAACCAAATAAGAAATTACCTTTATCAAAAATAGGGGTCTGCGGAGTATTAATGTATTTTGGTTCTGCAGGCATTAACACCCTGCCGGAAAAACCTCTTAAGTTGCCTTTCGCGTCAATTAAAGGAAAAGTAATCCTGCCTCTGAAACGATCATAACTGCCGCTTTTTGAAGCCACTCCAAGTCCTGAGGAAATAATTTCCTGATGAGTAAATCCTCTTTTTAATAGAAACCTTGTCAAGGATTCCCATGAGTTAGGGGCATAACCTATACCAAACTCCTCAATTATTTCAGTTAAAATTCCCCTTTCCTGCAAATAATTCAAAGCTTTTTTACCTAAAGGGTGTTTGGTTAAAATATAGTGGAAAAACTCCTGGGCTTTTAAGTTGATTTCAAACAACCTGTCTTTAAAATCTTTTTTATCATCGGCTTTTTTTTGCAAAACCACGCCGGCTTTTTTGGCCAGCATTTCCAAAGCTTCTTTAAATTCCATCCCCTCTTTTTCCATTAAAAAAGTAAACAAATCTCCACCTTTTTGGCAGCCAAAGCAATGCCAAATTTGACGTTCAGGAGAGACTACAAAAGAAGGAGTTTTTTCGTTATGAAAAGGACAAGGGGCTTTAAAATTTACACCGGCTTTTTTTAAAGTAAGATATTCAGAAATCAAATCAACAATATTGATTTTCTCTTTAATAAGTTCAACATCATCCATAGGTTTACAATAATCCCAAAAGCCCATGCAAAATTAAGCTTCCAGGTATTGTTGCGGCCGATTGTACACTAAAAAGTTCCCGAAGACAAGCCTGGATAGAGTCTAGTGACTAGAGTCTGGAATCCAGGTATAATGTGAAACACTTGGAGGGATCGCATAGTGGCCTAGTGCGCGGGCTTGGAAAGCTCGTATACCGCAAGGTATCGTGGGTTCAAATCCCACTCCCTCCGCAGGTTGTCATAGTGTATAATAATTTTATGTTTAATAACTGGCAGATGCCGAATTTAGGAGCAGGAATATATTTGCTGATTTTGTGGGAAATTTTTTGGAAGGGAGTGGGTCTTTGGAAATCTGCCAAAAAAGGCGACCTGATCTGGTTTTTGGCAATATTTTTGATTAATTTTTTTGGCATTATTCCCCTCTTTTACCTTTGGAAAACCAAACAATTAGACGGAGTTATTAAAGATTTTCAAAATTTCTTTAAATCGCTGTTTTTAAGGTTTCAAAAGAAGTAAATATTCCCTGTTCCCTGCTCCACCCAGGATTGGGGAATCAATACAATTTACAATGTACAATTTACAATGTACAATTTTTTCCAGCACCTGATTTTTTACTCTTTCTGCAATTTCAGAAGGCAAAACACCTTTTATGAGATCTCTTTTATCAGCTTCGTAATGAGGTTTGAGTAAAGCAATAATCAAACCATCCGGTTTAAGGAAATTCTTAACAATAGGTAAAATCAGCTCCAGTTTGGTCCAGCCGGCATCAATTGTGATTAAGTCAACTCCATCCACCTCGGAGGAGTCATGGCTTCCGCTTCGCTCCAGCCTGCCACCATCCGAGGTGTTTTCAAAGTCACCTTCCAGGTGGGCTTTGACTCCTGGAAGGTGTGTCAGGCGAAGAATATTTGTCCGCTCCATTACTACTACTCTGGGATCATTGCGCAGTTTCCAGGCCAGTTCCCCATACGCAGTATCCAAAGCATAAACTTTTCTTGCTCCATTTTGCAGTAAACAATCTACAAATCCGCCTGTTGAGGAACCTACGTCGAGGACGACGTAATCTTCAATCCTCAATTTCCAATTTTCAATAGCGGATTGCAGTTTTATTCCGCCCCGGGAAACAAATTGATTCATATCTCCTTCCATCTGTCTACTGCTTTTTTTAGCAGTTCCTTATCCTGATTAAAAGTCAACTTCTTCATGGCTTCCTCCTGCTCATACCAGCCGATATCACTAACTTCCCAGTCATGGTCTTTAATATCTCCTGAGACATATTTCATTAAAAAATAAGTCACTACTTTAAAAATCTTCACATTATTAAAAGTATAGACATATTTGGAATAACCTACCTTCCCAGCAATCTCAGCCAACACTCCACCCTCTTCCCGGACTTCTCTTAAGGCAGACTCTTCCGTTGTTTGCTCCGGATGATCAAGCAAGCCTTTAGGAAAGCTCCAATGATGATTTTGGGAATGCTGAGTCAGAAGCACCTGCCCCTTATCATTAAAAACAATTCCTCCTGCTGAAAATTCTTGTTTCACGTTTTTAATTCTATCTTTTTTAATTGTGCCCTCGGCGGGAATTGAATCCTTCGATCCTTCGACATACTCAGGACTCAGGACCTTCGGCCCACATCAATCAGTATGCCCGAGAGGACTTGAACCTCCAACCTCAAGATCCGGAATCTTGTGCTCTATCCAATTGAGCCACGGGCACATATTTTTTGGCGGAGGGTGCAGGAGTCGAACCTGCTAGGGCTTTCACCCGATGGTTTTCGAAACCATTACCTTACCGTTCGGCCAACCCTCCGAATGCGGGTCGCATTCGTAAATGCGACACCTCCGAAAACTTGTCTTTTGGAAATTTATGCCAAGTTTTCTTCGGCGCGCCCGGCGGGATCTTTACTTCGTAAAGCATAGTGCACTTCGTTTGCACTATGAACGAACCCACGAGCGCTTTGCGCCCCTGGCGGGAATCGAACCCACATTACGAGATCCGCAATCTCGAGGTTTATCCGTTAGCCTACAGGGACAACATGGGTATTTTAACAGAAATCCAGTCTGAAAGCTGAAGCCTGTGACAACTGAAAACTATCTATGGGTATTTTCCAGGGGGAAGTGTTTTTGTAAACCTTCTGACCATTTTTCCATCCAGCTTTTATACGGCACCTCAACATACGGCAAAAATTTGGCTACAGTTTTTTTAACTTTTTCTTCATCATGCTCTTCCAGTACCAACATAAGCTGAGCCGGAAACCTCAGGCGCGTTTGAATATGCAAAATATTTGAACCATCTTTTTTCTTAAACCAAAAAGCATCCAGGTAATGCCAAAGGTAAAAATCTTCCCCGATAGTAATACCTTGTGTTGAAATCCTGTAAGTAACTTTATGAGGCGGCACAAAAGCCAAAACATAGGCCACAAAAGCTAAGGATAAAAGTGTGGCGATAAGTAAAAATTCCTTAGCCAAAAGCAATATTAAAACCAGCAAAATCACAATTATCGCCAAAGTGGTGTAGTAAGACCGGTCTTTTTTTCTAAAAGGACGGGATGGCGCTTCCCACGAGAGTAACGTTTCAATCTCCTCTGTCTCCATCATCTTAGGAGTAAAAAATTCATGGCCAAGATTTTCCTCAGGAGGATTTTTTGGATGCTCCTTTTTAGGAGGATTCTGCTGGTGTTTTTCAGGATTATCCTTGGGCATGTTGATTTTAGTTTAACTTTAAATTCCTAAACTGTAAAGACCGATTGCTGCGGAGGCGGCAGGATTCGAACCTGCGAGCCCTTTCGAGCCAATGGTTTTCAAGACCATCTCCATAAACCGCTCGGACACGCCTCCTTAGGCGGAGGGTACAGGATTCGAACCTGTGTGACATTTCTGCCAACGGTTTAGCGAACCGTCTCCTTAAACCACTCGGACAACCCTCCAGCAGGCCTAATTTTAACAGAATAGAGTTTTTCTATCTAGCCAACAGGATTTTTATTGGCTAGCATATTTATGCAGGATTGAAGCAGCTAAGGTTTGATAAGGAATGCCCTCTTCTATAGCTTTAGCCTTAAGTTTCAATAAATCCCTTTCTGAAATCCTTAAATTAATATTTTTATTCTTTTTAACAGTGTTTTTGGCTGCTTCTATGGCATCTTTTTTAGCTTGTTCAAAATTCTTAACCCTTTTAAACTCTCCTGCCTCAACAGCCTTGAGGATTTCTTCCTCCTCTTTTGTGAGTTCAAAATATTTCATTTCTTCCTCCTTTCTATTAGGTATATTTTAGTCATTTTTCTGCTTGGATAAAGAGTTTTCAAAAAATATTTCTCTTTATCTTCCACAAACGGAATCAGATAAATATAATCATCAAACTCAATTACAAACACTTGTTGATTGGAAAATTTTTCCTTGTTGGGATGATCGATAATATCTAACAAACCACCCTCAATAATTACATTAACTAGTTCTTCAAAAGATACTCCTCTTTTCTTCTTTAATAAAACGCTTTTCTCCCTATTCCAATCAAAGTACTTCACTTTCATATTTTATGACAATGTATATGTTTTGTCAATGTATTACCTGGCCAAAGTTAAAGCCCACACTTTTTTGGCGCCGTTTCTTTTTAAGACATAACAGCATTCACGCAGAGTTGAACCTGTGGTCCAGACATCGTCAATAAGCAAAATGCTCTTAGCTATTTGCTTTTCGCTGTTGGCAAGCGCAAAGGCATTTTTGATATTTTGACGGCGGCCATGACCTTTTAATTTTACCTGCGGCTTGGTATAACGAATACGCTTTATCGCATCACAATAGGTTAAACCTAACTTTTTGGATAAAAGTTGCCCCATCAAGGCAGACTGGTTAAAACCGCGGGAATTTTCTCTCCAAAAGTAAAGCGGCACAGAAACAACCCCCCATCCTTCCCCCCTATCTTTTTTAATCTGATCTAAAACAAAAGGCTGATATTTTGCCCAATATTCCAAAGTTATATTAACCAATGCTTCTGCCAATTCTTTTACTTTCCTGTATTTTAATTGTTTGATTGCTTCCCGGAGCGACCCCTGGTAAATTCCCAGACTCCAAAGTCCATCAAGTGCGTATTTCCTCCCACACACCGGATGGGTTTGACCGCCCAGTGCCAATCTTTCGCACCGCGGGCAAACTAAATCTGTTTGCATAATTTCGGAAACACAACCTTTGCAAAAGTATGTATCAAATTTTTTGCAGCCAACACATCTTTTAGGGAAAAGAAAATCTAAAAACATCCAGTATAAATAGTACACTACTTAAACCACAAAAAAATCAGTTGTAGGGTAAGAGCGAGAACCAGCAGTTGATTATATTTATTAAATCGTAACTCGCTTTTTATCTCTCTCTTACCCCCAACCTGATTAACACCCACTATATAGAAGATTTTTGATAAACAAATAATAATGGTGTAAACATCCGGTAAGAAGCCGCTTGACAAGTCCAGCAGCTTATGTCTTTAATGAATATAGTGAATAAATTTAAAGCGCTGTCCAACCAAAAAGGTTTTGCCCATATATTGCTTTTGGGGGTTATCGTTGCTGGTTTGGCAGTTGCAGTATATGTGGTTGGTATTGAAACTAAAATATTCCCCAAAGCTGCTGAATTTAAGCAAAGTGTTTCCGGACCGGTTCCTGTTTGCCAAAAAGGCCTGAATACTTTCAGTTTAGAACAACCTTGCCCGGGTAGCGATCTTTACAAACAAGCCAGTTATACCTGTTTTGGCGGTAAAAGTGGTGTGGTGGGGAACAGTACTTGTCAAACACCTGCAAAATTACAAATGCTTGCTAAACAGGCTTGTAAGGGCCAGTCCAACTGCCCCTTACCTACCTCAACACCAGTTAATTTAGGTAGTTGTACAATCAGGGATGCATATACGACGCTACCTGTTTATTCTGCTCCCAGTTTAGGTAATGGTTACGCACAAATCAGTCTTGGTCAGGTTAAAGATTTAGCAGACGCAAAAGCAAGATGTACAGATGCAATTTTTAATGCCTTAATGACAAATTATTGCTCTGTCAATAACCGCCCCGCCCAATGGGGTGTAGCATTTCACACAAACCCAAACAGCTTAACAGGCACATCTTCAACCTGCGCTGCAAGTGGTTGCAATAATCATGTTTGTCCAACTTCCTCCCCAACTCCAACATCCACACCGACTCCTATTCCTACCCTAACAGGGACAGGACAAGGAACATTTGATTTCACCGTTGGCACTTATTCATTACCGATAAACGGAACAGTTACTGTTGATCAACAAAACAAAATGATTACATTAAGCTGCAAACAAGGAGTTGCAGGCTGCGCTTTTTCGGCTGTTTACCGGGCTAGAAACAGAACCACGTCTAACCTATACCACCTCGCCATGTGGGTGGCAAATCCTTCGGGAATATCAAATCTACTCCGCTTCAATGGTTTTGATGGAATCATGACGAATGGAAGAAGCGAGCTAGATAGAATGGTAGAACCTGGACAGGAAGCAATAAACACTGCAATTAGAGTTGAAGCCCAACAGAACTTAGGAACTGCTTTGGCTTATATGTATAGCGATGGAAAAATATGCATCTCGCCAGCAAATCCTCAGAGTTGTACATATAACGGAGGATCAAGCTTTACAATTAAGGTAGTAGTCAGCCCCTAAATTACAAATAACCACAGCTACCACAAGGTTAGGCAGCTATTTTTAGTTTGCCGCCTATTGAAACAGCCTGCATGGTGATTAAATTGGATAACATTGAAGGTATACTAATAGTCCCCCTGCTTTGCAATCCCTCTTTAAGGTTTCTGGCATTCGCCAAGTCAGACTTGGCATCCGCCAGAGATTCTTCACTGTGCTCAGAATGACAATGAGTAATTTTAGGATGACTCGTGGGATGTAATTGCATGTTGGGAAAGATAATACCTTAAGAAAATAAAGATAAGATATAAAAAGAGTAAGAATTAAGAAAGTAATAGGTGGAGATGTCGGCTTTGCAGCCGAGTCCAAAATTGTAACTTTTCAAACCTCTACAAGCTTATCCAGTTAATTTTTGTTCATCAGTTGTAACCAACTGGAAGGAAAACTAATGAATGATTGAATTGTCTTTTGTAACTTCGGATCAACCAACACCAAAATTACAGCATCCTGACTTTGTACGTACCTTAGTATTCCGTCAGAAGGAGAACATTTTCTAAGGTAACCTTTAGCTTAAGCTACTAAAGCAGGCTGTAAACCCGCGAACGGGTTAACAGTACCTGTAAATTTAGCAGCGAACTGCTTCAGGTAACGAGCAATATCATTGCCGTTTGTGTTTTGAAACCATATTTAACGCTTAAGATTTCTTTAGCGGCTTGCAGTTTTCAAAGAGCAATCCTGTCGAAACTATACATCCCCAGGAGTGTATATTACCACAAAACAACGCTCAAAAGCAAATCGCCAATACCCAGACAAAACATTCAACGATCGTGGTATGTTTTGTATAAGATAATTCAGGCTTTTCCCCGGAGTTCCTGCTCTACTCTGCGGGCATGATCCTGTTCTTTGATTGCTTTGCGGTGGTCAAATTCCTTTTTACTCCTGGCCAGACCTACTTCTACTTTAAACCGGTTATTTTTTTCATAAATAGACAAAGGGATCAAAGTAGTGTTTTTACCGGAAGTCTTGCCTATTAAAGAATCAATCTGGTGCCTGTGAAGCAGCAGCTTCCTGGATTTTTGGGCATCATATTCTTTATCAGAAGCCTGATTATACATAGGGATATTGGCATTAATTAGAAAAGCTTCTCCGTTTAACACCCTTATGTGACTTTCTCCTAAATCAATTCTCCCTGCCCTGATGGATTTAACCTCAGAACCGGATAAAACTATCCCTGCTTCAAAGTGTTCAAGAATATGATAGTTATGAAGGGCTTTTTTATTGATGATTTTCATATGGCTATTAGCTTTTAGCTATTGGCTATTCGCTACGAAAAGCTAACGACCAAAAGCTAACAGCTCATTTTAGCTCTACTGAGTAAATCTTGCTTCGCTCAAGCAAATACACTTTTTTCCCTTTTTCATCTACCACCAAATCCGTAGCAGAGCCAAATCCGCTTCCCATCATTTGCCCTTTATAGCCGCCTGTTTTTGTTAGGATCAGGAGCCGGGAATTTCCGGAATCCAAAAGATATAAATTATCCGTGTCTGATGAGACAAAAAGGCTTTTGGGGCTTTTTACCGGAGAAGGTAAACCGTCATAGGAAAAATTATCTTTGTCTCCTTTTGTAAAGCGTAATATTTCCCCGTCGCTTTTTAGCACATACACCGAAGATTCAATCTGCATTCTTATGGCATTTGCAAAATCTGCTTTTGTACCTTTGGTTAGGTATTCCCTTTTATCCGAATATCCGTCTGCAGCAGGCAGGTATTTCCAGATTTGACCTGAATCCAAAAGATATATATTTCCGGCAAAACCATAAATATCCTTAATTTCCTCCCAATCTTTATCCGCTTTGGAAACTGTAGTTGCTTTCTGTTTTGCGCTGTCCACCCTTATAATTCCTTTATCCTTTGAGAAAACAAAAGCAAAACTGCCGTTTAAAGAAGCGAAAACAGCCTCTCCTAACCCGTCTGAGCCTGCTAAAATTTGATTGCTCTTTTTTGCCATATCTACAACAACCAATGTTTTAGTGCCGGGATCCAAAAGCAGCAGTTTATCTTTGGATAAACTCATAGAGACGGCGCGGAAGTCTTTTTTAACCAAATCCATATCTAAAAATTCCGGAAAATTAGACACCTCCGCAGCCTGCAGTATTGAGGAAGATTCATTTTCAAGGGTGTTTTTAAAATTATTCGCTTCCTGGTCTTTTGGCGCAAGCACCAATGCTTTACTCACCTTATCCTTGGCAGATTCCAGCCTTTTTTTTGCCTCAGCGGGATTTAAGCTGGCCAAACCCTTAGCTCCCTCAAAATCCTCTTTAGCAGATGCAAAGATTTGGTTAAATTGCAAAAGCTTTTCACTGTCCTTGTTAACTTTATATTTATATCCTGCTCCTGCCAGTGCAATAACAATTAAAACAATTGCTATTGCCAGCCTCCCTCTGCCGCTTTTTGGAAAATAGGTTTTAAGTTGAGAAAACCCCCAAATGATTTTTTTGAAAAAAGCTCCAAAAACCGCCTTTATTTTGCCCGGGGAATCCGAAACTTCCTGTTGCAAAGTCTCATCTTCCTCTTTTTGCTTGCTGACAGGGGAGATTTCTACATTTTCCTCCGATATCTCCACTGCTAAAGCTGCCACCCCTTTCTCTTCGAGCTCTGAGGCGCCAATTTTACCTTGCACTTCTTCTTCAAAACTCTCCAGGGGCAATTCCAAACATTTTGTAAAATCTGAACCCAAAAAAGCTGTTAAGCTCCTTGTAGAAAATACCAGTTTATCTCCGGCGTTTATAAAACCGGACACAAGCTGAACTGATGCCACTTTCAAAAGCGATGAGATTTTATCTGACCGTTTCAGGTAAACATCCACCTCTCCTTTGCCGATAAGATATAAAACCTTTCCGGAAACTGCTGCCAACACCAGGTCCCAATCCGTAACCTGCTCTGAAAGTTTTTTTTGAGCCTCTGCAAAAGCTGCATCCAGCTTCTCTGCCACTGTCCCCTCGGACTCAAAATAAAAATCTTCAAGCTCAGATAAAACTTGCCTGCCCTTGGTGAAAGCATCATCACAGGTAAGTGATAACACCGCAAAAAAACTGTTTCCGTCCCGCTCGCTTGAGGTAACCTGAGCAGCTTTTTGATCTGTATTTAACCCGATAACTTGTGCAATGTTTAATTTCATAGAATTCCCCACACCAAAACAATTAACCCAACTGCAAAACCAACATTAAGCAAAGAGAGGGCTTTGAGAACCGGAGATACTTTGGTAATTAAGGTTTGACTCATTAAATTCACCTGTCTGACAACCACCAACGCAAATATAGCGTAAAGCACCAAAATTATCAAAATTGCAGCCTTAAGCAATATTCTTATTGACTCAAATTCAAAAGGATTAGACGGGATGGTGACTGGCATGATTTCCTCCTTTGCTGTGAATATTGTGCGTTAGATCCAGAATAAAATCAGCCACATGATGAGGCCTTGGGACATCCAACAAATCAATATTTTTAGAAGTCCCGGCTGTCTGAATAAAAACATCTCCATAATGAAAAATCGACTGCAATATTCCTCCCATGGATGATGAAGTATCTTCTACATTCCGCAGGGGTGCCATATCGATATTCTTAAAAAGAAGCGAATGAAAATCTACATCCACTATATTTTTCTCAGTTACTATAATGACATTAAAATACCATTGCAAAAAGCCTTCAAAAACAATAATTAACACCACCAGATAGTTGACAATTAAAAATAATATTTCAAAAGTTTGGGGAATAGTCTCAAGATCCAAATTAAAAATAGGTAAAAACCTGGCAGCTATAAAAGGCACAAAAAATATTACAATAGCTGCAGTGATCCAGCCTAAATTAGTAATCGGGTGGGCCCTCAGTAAAAGAAATATCTTTTCGTCCGGATCCTGACCTTCAAAACGGCAATTGGTAGGATTTTCTATATAAGAGGAGAACATTAAGGAAAGTATATCATAGAGATAAATAGAAATATGCTTCGCGAAATAAATTGAAATTTCAATAAATTTCTACCTGTTTCTATGTATATCTACAAGTTTCTGCTTATTTTTTCTCTATATTAAAAAATGCAAAGCCTTTTTGGGGAATTGCTAGATACCCTGGTGCTCTAATATTAAACGCCTCCTTAAATACTCCTGCACTTATTCGAATCTCTCCTATGTTGGTTTGAAAAATTATTTCGTTTGTGGAACCGTTACCCTGAATTACAGTTACTGAAGAAACCGCAGACGGACCGTTGGACTTTTCGCGAAGCTCTGCATGAGAATAAGGATTAGTACCTGGGTAGCATGAGGTAGTCACCGGAGTCACTCGATCATCCCTGTATCGCGTTGCGTTAATAATATCCGCCATCTCTTCAGGAGATAACCAGGCATTAGATCTTCCACATTTATTACTATTAATACTGTATCTCTCAGTATACCAGGCCTTATAAAGCCATGGCGAGCCGCCTAATTTATCGTAAGCCTTATCTATAAAATTACTTCCACCAGAACCATCTGTAGTATCCCAGCCAATCGGTGAAGCAAACCCTCCGTGTGTTGAAGCGTAAAAAGTAACCACATCCTCAACCACCTGACCGCGGGTAGCATTGACCGCATTTTTCCATGCTTGAGGTGGATTATCAGATTTAGACTTATTAAATACTTGGGCCGCTTCTGTAGTCTTAATCGCCTCTCCTGATTGTTTATATCTCAACGCATATGTTCTTGCTGCAACAGCCTGGGCTTTCAACGCTTCCGAATGCCAACTGGAAGGCATCTCAGCAATTCCATATAAGTATTTTTCTTCAAAATTCATCGAGCCAAAACCTGACACGTTGATATCCCCTCCTGTATCTTTACCCACAGGCTCTTTGCCATAATATGCTTTTAAAATTGCTTTGTAATCCTGACCTGACTCTGCCCTGCCTCTGGCCCCATATTGGCTCATGCCTTTCCGATGGGTATGCGCACCAAAGGAAAACACCCCAAAATATCCAGCAGGAGCGTTGGCTTTAAAGCCTTTAATTGAAGCATTTATATCATCTGCCTCTTCACTATCTCCAATAGTCGCAGTAAATTGGCCAGATCTTGCTGCCAAAATCTCCTGTTGTTTGGCGGAAAGCTCGGCAATTTTCCCTGTCAAATCTGCCTGGTAAGCCTTGGCTTTCTTAATTTCTCCGCCTAAAAAGTCTGCATTTTTATCAACTTCTGCCTGCAAAGAAGAAAGCTTTACTTTATCTTTTTCCAGTTTTTCTTTTTGGGTTAGAAGATCTATAACTTCCCCTGTAACAGAAGCAATAATCGAGCGGTCTTCGCGGGTAACTGTCTGCCTATAAGACAGCTCGCGGAACAAATCTCCTGAAGAAATGGATGACAAAAGCACAAGCAAAGGTTCTGCTAAATAAGAGCGGATATAGTAGGCTTTAACCCGTGTCTCAAGGAGTGCCTGTTGAAGCGCCAGCTTATCCTCCCGGATATCCAAATCTTTTTGCTTTTGCTTAATACTTAAAGATAAATTATTTAAATTTGCCTGAATTTGGGCAAGCTGCATTTTTAAGGATTCCAATTGCCCTTCCAAAGGCTTTGTGGCTTTAACAGATGATTCCCTTGCTTTGTTTAACTCATCAATTTGTTTTTGCAGGTCTTCTATTTCGTCAGCCTGAGCAGTTGGCAGTAAGTAGCTGGCAGTAAGTATTAAGGGTAAAACAAAAAACAGCATTCCCATAATACATAATACAAATCCCTTAATACTGCTTTTACGGGCAAACATTGTCCTAAAATTTTACCATAAACTCTAATCTCTAGACCCTAAATCCCAAAATGTGCTAAGCGCTAAGCTGAAATTTATTGTCCAAAACCATTTTATAGATGGTATAATATAAACATTATGAACAAAGCCCAAATCATATCTAACCCCAAAATCTTAGGTGGAAAACCCGTGATTGCCGGCACCAGAATTTCAGTGGAACTCATACTGGATAGGATCTCTACCGGAATGAGCGAAAAAGAAATATTAATTGATTATCCGCATTTAACAGCTAAACAGATTCAGGCAGCCGTAGCATACGCCAAACGAATAGTTATACAAAAAACTGGCACAAAATTGTCAAGTAAAGACACTACACCCGTCACCTTATATACCCATGAAATTTCTCGCTGATGAGGATTTCCCCAAACCTCTGATAATCAAAATTAGGAACTTTGGCTTTTCAATCAAAACTATCCAGCAGAAAGATCTTCAAGGATCTTCTGATGAAAGAGTAGCAAGTATCGCTCTCAAAGAAAAACGAATACTTTTAACCTTTGATAAGGATTTCTTAAAAAACCAGTCTAAAAAATTGCAAGCGGTCATTTTCAGCTTCCCTAAAACTCCAACCGCCGAGATACTTTCTTTAATAGAAATGTTCCTGCGAAATTTGCCGGAAGAATTATTGAAAAGGAAAATATTAAGATTCAGCAAACGTGGATTTGAAATAATTACTTAGTATGACCCTAAATCCCAAAATGTGCTAAGCCACAACCAGTTTCATAGTTGTGATAAACTAACTTTAATGTCCAAAAAGATGATATAATACAATCAATATGAAAAATATTATTACCAGGAATCCAAAAATTTTAGGCGGGAAACCCATTATTGCCGGCACCCGGATGTCTGTAGAAGTTATTCTGGAATCTTTAGCCGGAGGCATGAGCATAGAAGAAATGCTAAAAGAATATCCTTTCTTAAAGAAAGAACATATCCAAGCAGCCATAGATTATGCCGCTAAAATTGTTGGTAAAGAAGAAAGCTACTTGTTTGAAAAAGCTTCTGCTATTACCCATGAGATTCATCGCCGACGTTAATATTCCTCAATTACTTATCACGCGGTTAATCGATTTAGATCATAATGTCCTTGACATTAAAAAACATAATCTGGAAATCAGCGATATAGAAATTATTAAGATTGCAAAGAAGGAATCAAGAGTAATACTTACCCGGGATAAAGACTATATAATTTTGGTTCAATTCCCTAGGTATCAAGTTCCTATTATCGCCATCAGGTTGATCAATCAAACTGATACCCAATATATTACCAGCAAAGTTTTGGAATTTATTAAAAATAATAAAGAATCAATTATCTTAAATTCTTTAACTGTTATCAGAGAGAATGCTGCTACTTCCTATCAGTACCCACTGTGATTTTCCTGTCTCAAAAATATATACGATCGTATTAAGTTTTGTCTATTTTACTAATCATTAAAATTCTAACCACCATTCCCTAGTCACTAGGCCCTAAACCCTATCTTGTACTAAGCCACAATCAATTCACGTAGTTGTGGTAAACTAAAATCAATGTCCAAAATACCTTCTATAGCAATATTTTTTGTATAGTTATTTTTTTCTCCGGTTTCAACCATACCGCCTACGCAATAGACCCAAAAGATGATTATATTCAGACCACCTCTTTAGGAGGAAGGGCTGATTATTTGGTGACAGGAGACGAAGATTTGCTTGCGCTTAGTGCCAAACCTGATTTGGGAGAACTGAAGATTGTTACGACCAAACAGTTCCTGGCTAAAATTTTACCACAAACTCTGGACCCCAAACTTCTCTTGTGCTAAGCTAAAATTAATGTCCAGGATATTCACTATACCAATAATTTTCCTTTCTGTTGTTATATTTTTCTTCGGTTTTAACCGCATCACCTACGCTATAGATCCAAGAGATCCAAACCTTGAAATCATACCCCCATCTCCTGCGGTTACAGACTCACAAGTAACCATCACTGTACAAACCAAAGACGGCAGTAGTTCTTTTAATGAAAAAAAATATTCTTTCGCTGCATGGAAAGGCGATCTCAGTCTGGTAAACTTTGGTATTTATAAGAGACTCGTAGATTATAATTGTGTTTATATAAACTTTAATGAGAACATCTCTAATAGAAAAAACGCAGATCTTAGAATTACTCTGGATAAATCAAAAGCTATTGCTATCTGGCCAGTAGATAACAAGTGCGTAAAAATGGGTGACGTCTGGCATTTTCGCTTATGGGCATCTCCAAGCATTGATCCTATGGGTAGCGACTGGGATACCATGATTGAAAATAATTTTCTGGTAGAAGACTACAAGTTTCAGTTTGTTCAACCAAACGGCAAGATTGCTGCAATCAAAGCAGGAGGAAATACCCAAGATTCTAATGTTTACTCTGGGGAAAATGCAACAGTTGTGCTTTCTAATGCAGCCGATGGTGCCTCCTACACGTTTTGGTGGCATGGCGCATATGGTATTGCTGAAATATATCATAGCAAAGGATCAGGAAACTTTGAAATCGAAATTAAGGACCGCTTGAATGGCAAGCAAAGATTGTGTATGGAATTTGGTGATGCTGGATTGCAACCGCCAAAAGGTCATCCTTGCAATCAGCCTGGAAAATTTGTTGATTTTGAGTTCCATGGCATTAAAAGACCTCCGACAGCTACTTTGCCTCCTGGAATTCAAACTAAATGTTTTTTATATGCTGCCCACCTGCCAACACTTAAGGAAAGGGATTCCCTAGCAGTCGGTTACATGAATTTACCTCCACGTCAGGAATTCAAGGCAACACTTGTTAATAAAGATGGCACCGAAGTAAATTCCGCAAAAGCCGTATCCGACCAAAAAGGAAGTCTACTCATCTCTGTAATAACAGAAATTGGTATTGGTGAAGATTATAAGGTCACCATCACTGATTCTAGCAATAAAGAGGTTTGCTCAGAAATCTTTTCAGCAACAACAGACGGCACAAGTCCTAAATTCGCTAAATGCGACGATTCTTCTTGCACCCGCTTACCGGATAATATGGAATGTAAAGACGGTAGCGGAATCGGTATTAATACTGCCATTGGCTGTATTCATACCAATCCGGCAGCGTTGGTAAAAGATCTTTTAAGGTTTATCCTTGGAATAGGAGGAGGAATTGCATTTTTAATGATGCTTTTGGGGGTTTTCCAGATGCTGACTTCTGCCGGAAATCCCGAGACTTTAAATGCCGGAAAGGAAAGATTAACCAGTGCGGTGATTGGACTGCTGTTTGTTATCTTCTCCATCTTGCTGTTACAAATTATAGGGTGGGGTATCTTGAAAATACCGGGATTAGGATCTTAATGTAAAGATCAAAAATCAAAATGCAAAATGACAGTGTAAAATTCAAAATTGAGTTCAAGAAAAGACTGTACAGTTTTGCATTAAAACTCATAACATTTATCGATCAGCTACCAAATGATAATGTTTCTAAAAGAATCGGAGACCAACTTTTAAGAAGCGGCACGAGTATCATAGGAAATTATATCGAAGCCACAGCCTCCAGCTCAAAAAAAGACTTCACTAATTTTTTTAATCATTCGTTAAAATCAGCTAACGAAAGCAAACTATGGGTATCCCTTTTAAAAGACACAGGCAGGGCTGTAAAAGAAAAAACCGAATGGTTTATTGTTGAACTGGATGAAATATCAAAAATTTTTGCCTCTTCAATATTAACTCTAAAAGGTAGAAAATAATGTTATTAACATTTTAGATTTTGATATGTCATTTTGATATTTACATTTTAATTTTTAAATTTACTTATGAAGATTGCTCAAGTACTACCTGACCTTCAAAAAATATATGATGCCAAGCCGGCAAAAGATATTAACAGCTTAGGCGATCTTATTTCCGTCTTTCTAAACATTGTTTTTTATGCAGCCGGATTTTTAGCTTTCTACTATCTGGTTTGGGGAGCGCTCTCCTATATTATGGCTCAGGGAAATAAAGAAAGTCTGGCCAAAGCCAGAGCCAGGATTACCTGGGCAATTATCGGACTGATGGTAGTATTTTTGGCATTTTTCATAGCTAGATTCGCAGGGGAAATATTCCCGCCCAGTCCGGACAGAGGAGGGTTGCCATTTTGAGAGAAATATCAAATATCAAATATCAAATATCAAAATGTTTAAAACATTTTAGATTTTACATTGTCATTTTGATATTTACATTTTACATTTTAATTTTACCTCCCACCCCTGTTTATGCTGCCAACCCCTGCACTCCCGACCCAAAAGGAGGATTTAATATAGGCAGCTGCTTTGGCTTTGGGGATATCACTTCTTTGGGTCAGGCTACCAGCAGACTGGTTATACCTGTATTTTCCATAGCCGCGGCAGCAGTAGTAATATATTTTTTACTGGGGGCTTTTAAATATTTGAGTTCAGGGGGAAATAAAGAAGCCGTAGCAGGAGCCCGAGGAATGATTACTCATGCCATTATTGGATTTTTAATATTAATGTTTGCCTTTTTGATATTACAATTCTTAATATCAAGCTTATTCGGGATTACCAATTTTCAACTATTTTAAAGTTAGAAATTAAAAATGCGGACCGGGAATATGAGTCCCTATATTTTTTACCCAGGGAATTTTATACCTGAAAGCATAAATACTTGCTATTAAACCAATCAAACCACTACCAATAATAATCTGTCCTAAAGGCAACTCGCTATTATCCCTATTTTCTAACTTCTCAGAAATAAAAGTGGCTGTTGGAGAAGGAACCGGTGTATAAGTCGGGAATAATCCAGCCCGTTGCCTAATTCTAATCTGTTCTTCTGTAAACGTAGGAGTTACAGTAGAAGTTACTGTAGGCGTTCCTGTTTCTGTAGGGGTTGGAGTTAGTGTCGGTATACTGGTTTTTGTAGGTGTTCCCTTTATAGCACTTATTTCATCGGCTATAGCAGTGTGAGTTGCCTCACGAAAGGCTAAATCCCTTTCTTTGGATAAAGCAGTTGTGGTTTTATCTGCAATAGCGATTTTAATATCCTGAACATCCGGTGTTGGTGTTACAGTAGCGGTCGGAGTCCTTGTTGCGGTAACAGTTGAAGAAGGCTTAGGTCCGTCAGCATAAACGTTTTGTGCGGTGTTATCTATCGCAACATTTATCGCTGCGCCCAATACTAACGCGCCTATGGTTCGTCTTCCTATTTCTACAATTCCGGGTTGTTTTTCCATAATTAAAGCAATATTTTAGCACAATAAGACCATTTTGTCAAAATTATAGGATATAATAACTGCCATCTTTCTAATTTCTCTTTTTAAGTGATAATATTAGTCTAGAAGTCATGAACTTATTTACTTTTGCTAGAAAAATAACCCTGTTGATACTATTTTTTTATCTCATTTCTTTTATTATGCCTGCCTCCTCTTTAGCGATCGAACCAGGACTTCCTTGTGACCCCCAGGCTGCCAAAAATGAGTGTGAAAAAGATCAAGATGGTTTCAGTTATTCCTGCCAGCGGGTTAAAACCCAATTCCTTTGTGAACGCGATATATTTGGCACTGTTGATCCTCCTCCGGTTTTAAATCCTTTTTTAAAAAAAGATTCCACAGGTTCTGGGGCTATTAGTGATTTTTTATCCAGATTAATAGTTTTAATTTATTCCATAGCAGGTATAGTTTTACTTTTTATGATCCTTTGGGGAGCTTTGGAATGGATGTTATCCGGAGGAGATAAGGAAAAAATTGCCTCTGCAAGAGGCAGGATTTTTAATGCCATTATCGGCATCATCCTGTTTGCAATAGCTTTTGCTATAATAAGAGTCATTGGGCAATTTACCGGGTTTACGTTTTTTAAAGGACAAAATGATGTCGTTATTGTAAGCACTGGCTATGACTCCACCAGTCAAAGTTCTTATGTTTTATGTTCAAACGGACGAAAGCTCTTCACCCCTAGAAAAGACAACGCTGTCTGCACTGAATAGCACTTGACAAGTGCTTTGAAATATAGATATAGTTAAGCTACTAATGAAAAAATTAGCATTTTTAGGATCTTCAGTTTTATCTTTTTTATCACCGGCTTTAACATTAGCCGCTGATCCAATACAAATCCAAAAACCTGCGGGAGTTGGTTTTTCAACTATTGGAAATTTTATCAGCAATATATTAACGGTTGTTTTCAGTATAGCTATTTTAGCAGTACTGGTAATGCTGATCTGGGGGGCTTTTGAATGGATCACTTCAGGCGGAGATAAAGAAGCTGTTGGTAAAGCAAGAGGGAAAATTATTAATGCCTTAATAGGTTTGGCTGTTTTGGCAGTAGCTTTTGCTTTAGCCAGATTAGGCGGACAATTCGTAGGAGTAGATATTACTAACCTGCCTATCCCCGATCCCCTGTAATCTTTAAAACCTTAGTTGTGATTCAAAAAAATTAATGATAAGTTAGAATAATGACAGGTTATATGTTACAGGTTACAGGAATAAAAATACTAGCTTTATTTTTTGCTATCCTTGTCTTTCTTTACCCTTTACCCTTTACCCTTTACCCTGCCTTTGCTGCTACTGCCCCTTGCGATGATGCAAATTCCATCAGAGCAGGTTACGGGCCTTGCCCTGCAGGACTTTCAGAAATCGAACAAGTAGTGGCTAACGTAATTTCCGTAATAGTAGGATTGGGGTTTATTACCATGCTGGTAATGCTTATTTTTGCAGGGATTAAATACTTAACCTCAGGAGGAGAACCTAAAGCCTTGCAAGCTGCTCATATGACTGTTACCTGGGCCCTTTTGGGAATCTTCTTTCTGGCTTTGGCCTGGCTGGCATTACAACTTATTGCAAACTTAACAGGAATAGACGTTACTGTATTTAATATAAAAGCCTTGTGCGGCGGAACAGGATTGCCGTTTTGCCAACCTTAATCAATTTTTTAAGGCTTTACTGAATTCTTCTATAGACATATTTAGGTCGTCAATTATGGCTTTTAATGTTCCGCGCCTTATTTCTTGAGTTGGATGATAAGGGATAGTGGTTCTTCTGCCGTCGGCATGCTTAAGTTGAACATGACTGCCTACCTGATGATATTTCAAAAATCCCAATTTGTTGAGCGTTTTTAGAAGTTGTCTGGCTTTAACAACAGGTAACTTAGGCATTAAAAGTAATTGTTTGGATTACCTCCAGGGAATTTTTCTCCTGCGGAGGCGTGACACCATCTTTGTGCAACCCTTCCAGATGGCAACGGATAGCTTCTTCTAAATTATCTTTAGTTTCTTCGATAGTATCACCCACAGTATGAACGCCCTTTAAAATAGGCACAAATCCATGGTAACCCTTTTCATCAGGTTCAATAATGGTTCTATAAGTATATGTTTTCATATTCAAATTATACTTGATACAGACAAGACTTGCAAAAGGGACTTAGTTTAAGTTAGTGTTAAAATATGACTGCCCGATTTGAATTTACAATTTACAATTTGTTTTTCAAACTGCCTCCGGCAGAGCACTTTACAATTAAATTCTTAATAATCTCTCTTCTGGCTTTTGTTTGTACATTATACATTGTACATTTTACATTCCTCACCCCTGCTTCTGCCCAGACCCCTTCTGCTGTTACTGTAGCCACCTCTTCATCCACCTCGGGGGAGCCAAAGCTCACCCCCGAGGTGTCTCAAACAATACCCTCCTATATCCCCCCTACTTCCCCTCTTTATACTGATCTTTTGGTAAATAATTTATTCCATTCCTTCAGTTGTCTGGCAATCGGGCAATCCATGATCGGACAACCCTGCTTGACTTATAAAGTCACCAAAAACGCCCAAGGCGCACTTCAGGGCATACCGGTTCTATCCCAGGTGAACCTGTCCGGCGGTGCATTAGGCTCTGTAACTTCGGTCATCGGAGCTTTGTACCTAAATCCTCCGGTAAGAACTGCTGATTATTTAGCTTCTGTGGGAACCGGATTAGGGATTGTTAAAGAAGCCAATGCACAGGTTGTCGGTTCAGGCGCGGCAGTATTAAGTCCTATTTTAAGCCTTTGGCAGGTTTCCAGAAATGTTTCATACGTTATCATGATCATTATTTTTGTGGTGATCGGGCTAATGGTGATGTTCCGGAATAAACTTAACCCCCAAACAGTTATTACAGCCCAGGCAGCTTTACCAGGACTGGTGATTGGCTTAATTTTAATCACTTTTTCCTACTTTTTAGCAGGACTTATTTCCGATATGGCTTTTGTGGGAACCAATGTAGTAGGTTATTATTTTGTGGCTGCCCAGGGCAGATTAGACGATCCACAGTTTAAGGACCAGCTCAATTTAACACAGAAAATCTCTCAAAGTAGTATCCTAGACATTTTAGCCCCACTAACAGGAATAGTAACACGGGAAAGAGCAGACGATGCAGCCAACCGCTTTGTCAGCCAACTGGGAGATGCCATCTGGCCAATAAGAATAGCAATATTCTTCCTAAGCGCACAATTTTTGATGCCCATTGCCGGCGGTATTCCCCCTCCTTTTGGTTTGATTGCAGCTCCAATAGTCAGCCTGTTTGGCGGAGCTGTTGCTAACATCGGTCTACCCTTCTTTTTGGGTTACTTTTTAAGCTTTGCTGCTGCTTTGGCACTCACCTATCAAATGATCAAACTGCTGATTAAACTGATTATGGCATATCTGACAATAATTTTTTTGACAATCAGCGCCCCGTTTCAGTTTTTGTTTGCTTCTTTACCGGGCAGACAGGGAATAGCCACCGGCTGGATTATGAACATGTTGGGAAATATTTTAATATTTCCGGCAGTGGTGGCAGTCATTTATTTTGTAGCATTCCTGCTTGGTCCTGAACTAATGGCGCCGCATTGCCCCCAAGCTACCTGCCCATTTAAGGTTTCCAATTTAAATCAGGAGAGTAACATTGCTCTTGTATCTCCAGTATATGCCCAAGGTGCTAATGAAATAATCGGCAACTCAACTTTCCCTTTATTAGGAGGAATGGATTTGAATTTTGTCAAGATTTTACTGGCTTTTGGGGCTTTAATGGCATTACCCACAATCCCTGATATAATAACCAGAGCCATTGGCAAAGGAGGACAAGCAGGATCTATGATCGGACAAGAAATTATGGGTGGCTTTAGAGAAGGCCAAGGCTACGCCCAAAGAACCTACATGGGGGGACTAAACTATGCTCAGGGAGCTAAGACAAGTATCTTTGGAGAGAAACAGTTCTCTAGAAACCCCACGACAGGAAGATGGGCGGCTACTTATGGAAAACCTGGTGCGGTTCATTGGGGTCAGATTGAAAGGGGTAAAACAGATGCAGATATGACAGAAGGCACGAAAGCAGGCACTCAGGCTTTAGGAAGTTAATTCCTAAAATCACCTTTTTTGATACCTGGAAACATCTCGGTGTTGCCTGCAACAGCTTCTTTACGGACTAGCGGCGGGATACTCTCTCCCAAATTCCTTATCTTTTCTTGATCATATTTGCCTGTTTTTCTATTTAACGTATACCAGTAGAAACCTTCTTCCCGCATAAACTCTAGAAGACCTCTTCTCCTTACATTTTCCAAAGCTTTTTTGACTTCCTTATGCAACCCTGGATCATTCCAGGTTTCTTCATTCAGCAGTGACCGCCCTTTTTGTTTTGCCGCGTTATCTGGCCTAGGTGCCTTTATCGTATTCCCTTGCGTATCTGTTTTAGGCCGACCTTTATCATCCAGTACCGGATCCATAATAATGTTTCCATCCTGATCCCGTTCATGCAATACTTTGGATAAAATTAGAGCTCCTTCCTGAGCTAATCTGTTTCTTTCATAATCTCTGAGGATCAGATAATCGCCATCCATGAGCATTGTTTCAACCATTGCAAGAGATATCTCGCTGAAAGCTTCTCTTGAATATCCCAGCCGGTCAACAATGCCCCTTCCTCCTTTATCCAAACTTTCTCTGAGCAGCCTTCTAAAGGCATACCACCTTATAGTATTCTCATAGACATAGTTTCTGGGCGCATTTCCAATCCTGTTTTGTTCAACTTCTTTTTCTGCCTTTAGCCACATTGTGAAATAGTCAAATACTTTAGCTGTTGTATTATAGAGCTCATTTGATTTTACTTTTCCCTTAGATGCTAGTTTATTGTGATCTACCCAAGTTAATTGTCTGGCTACTTCCAAATCAGGATCATTAGACAAGCGTTTTCCTGATCGTACTTCATCCATAAGAATAATATATGTCTTTGTATACCCCAGGCCGAGACTATGCAGGATATTTTCTGCTACTATACTACGCATCACGTCAGCTACCTGCCAGGCACCATGAATGGGTTCCATTAAAAATCCGGGGGTGAATTGACCTTCTCCTAAGCTCCCGCCTGTCAAAGCTGTCCTAGCTTTATAAGCTGCTGCTTGTGCTTTGGCGTTTTGAGTCATATCTTTTCTAGGATCAAGCATTTTCTGCTTATGAGCCTCAACCTCATTCCTCCTTTTCATGTAATTATTTATATCCCCAATACTTCGGCATCCTAACCATATTCCTAAAGGAAAATAGTTTGTCCCAGCAAAAGGAATAAATTCTGGAAATTTTACTCCCCCGCTGGTAGAAATATTATATTCTGCCTCAGTAACCGTAAGATTTTCTGGATCATCTCCTGAATCAACTACCCTTAATCTGTCTTCCATTTCCTGTGGTTCACCCCAGTCATCAGACATGGTAAACAAAGAAACAGCCGGTTTAGGCACCCCCTGCACCTTCACAACCTTGCCATTAATATCACGCTCATAAATTGGATATTTCCCAAGCATAAATTCATTATTTGCGCGTCTCGTTTCTGAACGCAAACCTCTTCTTTCGCGTTCCAAAAATTCATAAATTTCTTTTTTATAATCCGCAAAAGGTAAACCCGGGGCTACTTCTACTCCAAACTCTGCCAGGATTCCCCCGAAAAATTTAATCCCGGAGTTATCAAGAGCGCTGGTGTGCGGCGTGGTTGGAAATCTTCCGTTTACCATACCCTTAGCTTTAAAAGCATGGGTAACTAAAAACTGACAGTCGACTAATTTATTCCTTAAATTTTTCGTAGTTTCATCCAAAGCCCGGGTTGCAGTATCAATTGCAGTCTGATCTTTAGCGAGCTCTGCTTTATACAAGGCTTTTTGTGTCTGACGCTTGGCATCTTTAAAGGGTTTTATTTCTGCCTCTTCATCAGCAATAGCCTTTGCCAACCGCGCCTCAATCACATCCCATACACGAAGACTTTTTCTTTCCGGGTCTACAATAATAGCTTCACCATTAGCATCTCTTTCAACTTCAACCTCGCGAGTAACAGGATTTATCCTCCCTTTAATCAGACCTAACAATACACTGGTTTCATCATCAGCCAGTCTGCCTGTATATTCCCCTGCTTGTGGATGACCTTTTGGCATAATCATTCTAATTCTCATCCCGCCCAGTAAACTACTTTCCATCAAAAACCCCTGAAAAGACCGGGCCAGTTCAAAACCAAATCTTGCTTCCTCTATACGCCCAGCTTGAAGATCTTTAATTCTTGCCTGAACCTCAACATCGCCATCCGCCGCCTCCGGAAAATAGGCTGATTCATACATTGCCACCCGTTCTTCGTCTGTTAAGGAACGATCAATTACTTTAGCTGCCCGATCTATCTTCAGCCTGACTTTGTCCCAACCGCTTGGATACCATCTTCTTTGATGAGTTAAAATCCGTTTATCGTTATAATCTTTTACCCATCTCCAGGCAATGCGATCGCACTCTGTTAGGTCTCCTTTTTTCTTAGCTTCATCAAATTGAGCCATAGCATTTTTGCTCGGACGTATAAAATAACTCCTTTTTTTATTACTTAACAACTCCATCTGCTCCCGGATCCTAGTCCTGACAGCTTCTTGTCTTGTGCTTTCTGTTTTTTGCTCAACTTCTTTTTCAATCCATGCTTTGCTTTCATCAGAATCAGGATTTTTACCCTCATTACGCAACCGGATACGTAACTGCTCCCGGAAAACATCTTTGCGCACTTCAGCTAAATCAAATAATTCCTCGTCTGATAAAGGTCTGCGCCTACGCTTTTCCTCTTGTTCAATTTCAGCCCGTGTAACAAAATCAAACCCATCCTCGCGGTCTAATTGCTGTTTTATCCTGCGGAAAACTTTGACACGTAAATCATGTCTTGTTAAAGCCTCATCATCCTTTGTGTCTGCAATTCTTTTCCTGATTTCATCGTTGGGATCCAAGAGTAATATTTCCAAAGGATCGTTTGCGGAATATTGCAATTTATAAAATTCCCTTAGTTCAAAAAAACCTTTATAAGCTAACCTTGCATCTTCCTCGTCGTCTTTACTTCTGATCAACCTTAAATCTTCCTCGCCTTGTTTTGGCTCTTTACTGAACAGATCTCTGTGCAACCCAAAGAGAGATTCCGTAAAAAAATCCAGAGTGGCAGCTTCATCTATCAACTCCTCCTGTATTTCTGTCCTGTAATCAAGAATATCGCCCTCTTCGGCTTTATCTGTGCGCCAATTATGTCCAGTCCAGTAAGTTCCATCCTTATGCCTTCTTATTCTCTGCATCAGATAAGCTGCACACCTGTTTTCCAAATACATGGCATTAAAATTTGCAATAAACCTGGCAGCAAATCTTTCTTTTGCCTGTGGCCCATATTCAGTATTACCAGCTTTCATAATCATATCGTTGGCAAAAACATCAGGTAAAGCTTCGCTTATAGCTCTTGCTCTCAGGTAGTCCGGGTTTGTTTCCAGGATTTTTCCAAACAGTGCAACTAATCCTGGTTCATCATTACACCGGATGCGGCTGTTTTTAAGTAACATCGGACCAGTCTTTCTAGCTTCTTCAAACTCCTGATTTGCAGTTCCCGCATCACGCTGACCTATATCTGCTATACGGTCCTTCATCCAGTCCATTACAGTCAGAATCATGTCTCTTGCGCTTTCAGGCCATCCGAATATAGTAATAGTTGCTCCTCCCCAATAAGATTCGGCTTGAAAATACCTGTTTTCGGATGTACTCATCCTATCCTTAGCCCGTTGACGTTTAATTATGGTGAAGATTCTTTCTACGGCAGGATGTTTAATTATTCTGTTGATGCCTTCCTCCTCAAAACCGATTAACGCATGAATCCCATCCCATAAATATTGATATATACCTCCAATCTCAGCTTTTAACGGCGCAAGTTCAGCAGCATCTTCCAATATTTGTTCCTGCATCCGCGCCCGGCTTCTTTCCTGCTCGATCACAGCTTCTCTTCCCCTGCCCTGTAACTCACGAACTCTGGTTTCCTTAATCTTTTTATAAGAATCCAGAACCCTTCTAAAAAACTCCTTTAAGGGTTTTACCGGATGATTTTCTGCTTCAAGCGCCAATTGCTCAATCCTTTGCCTGCTTTGTTCTTGAAGCAGTTTAAGTTGCTGTTGCTCAATTGGGTCTTTCGGTATCGGCCTTGACATTAATTGTTCATAAACAATTCGAGCTTGAGTAAAAACGCTTGGCCGTTCCGGATTATTTAACTCTATAGCCCTATTCCGGAGTATTTCAACTTCATCCAAAAGACCATTTGCTTTATCTGCGGCAGCATCGGGTATCTTTCCTTCATACAGTTGTGCTTCAACAAATACTGCGATTCTGTTAAAAAAGTCTTCATCTGCAAGACCCCGATCAACGGCATGTTTTACTCTTGTCGCAACCTGTTTTAGCATTGGATTAATACCATAGTCATCCGGATTAATACTTCTTTCTCCCGGAGAGAGACGACCCACTAATCCTGCTTCAAAAAGTTTACGTCTTTCTTCTTTAGTAAAACTTGATAATTCTTCTGCTTTTCCCCGGATCTGTTCCCGCTTTAAATTGTATACACCCGCCCGGTATTCTTCATTAAGACCTGCTTCCTTTGATGCTTTTTCATGAGCAGCTATAAGCTCCTTCTGCTGTTGTTCAGACAGTTCTTTGCCTAACACTTCTGCTGCTTTTTGCTTGCGCTCTTCGTCCCCAAGCGCGGCATTTTCTAAAACAGTTCCCTCTACTATTATCTTTCCGTTTATTACCTGTCCAGGTGATAATGGCATATTTGGCAAATTAACCTTTGTTGATTCCGGCTGACCCGTTACTTTTTCATTATTGGCCTTTTGAGCGAGCGCAGTACGTATACGCTCCGCTTCTTGTTCTGCATCTTTAAGAAAGTCTTCGTGAGTTTCATATTTATACCGTTGCTGTTGAATAACTTCCAGAGGATGACGCTGGTTTAGCGTCGCAAATAGCTGACGGGACATGCCTGGAATAGGAGATTTAACCGCTGCATTTTCGGCTTGGGGTCCTGGTTGTGTAACTTCTGGTCCTGCATTTGTTCCTTCTGCCATATTTCTTTCTTGCGCCATAAATTCCTTTCTTTAGAGTCTAGTCGCTAGAGTCAAGAGTCTAGAATTTATGATCTTAACTCCAGCATAGAACTTCCAAAATTAAAAGTCAAAACTCAAAGTTCAAAGCTCAAAACTACAGCTTAAAGCTTAAAACTTACAAGTAGTTTATACTGAGTAAAATCGAAGCGCTTGATTTTATTTTGACAAAATCCTGACGGGTTTAAAGTTAAATATTGATCTACCTAATTCCAAAACACTCCCTCTGCATTGTCCCCCAAAACCATGTTTCCCATTACACTGAAAACATCTCCGCCGACTCCCTCTTGCACGACGAATCCTTTTTGACCCTCTATTAGCTTTTAATTCGCCGGACAAAAAATCCGGAATTAACCTGCTTACAGACGAAGTCTCGTTAAACCGAGCCATGATTGTTTCTGGAAAAGAAGGATTAACCCTCTGCATAACATCTGGGTAAACTAGACCGTTAATTCTTAAAGGTATTTCTACTGGCATATTGTAACTCCTTACAGAAACGCAATATTACAATATTTTTCCTTATGCAACAACCAAACTAATAGCTCAAAACTCTATGCTGCTTTTGGTAATTCATAATCTTCTTTCTTTTCTTCTTTCTTTGCTCCTGATGGAGCACAGGAAACTTTATCTGTCCCGCAGCTCTGACAATTATTAACATATCCTTCCCAAGGCCTCTTGTTAATTGCTCCACAAACAGGACAAGGAAAGTATAGCGAACCCATGGAATCTGATTCACCAATAACAGATGCCCCGGCTATACCTGAGTTGCCCGCCAAAGAGTTCCTGGTGCTGGGACAACCGGACCGGCTTTGCAAAAAGGCAATTTCAGCCTGAAAATACTCTCTTTTGTCCATCCCTTTTTGCAACCTGATAATTTCTTTATCATCTTGAGCGTATTGACTAATATATTGAGGCCGTTGGACAACAGAACCTTCTGCTGGATTATTTTTATGATTCTTCCTGTAATCCTTGGCAAAAAGCAAAACAGTTTCCTCCGCCATATCAACAATTTCCTGCTGGAAAGCCTGAGTACCCACCATCTGGTAGTTGGCTAATATATACCCTTGAAGTTCCTTAATTAATCTATACTTAGTCGCATTTAAATCCAATACTGTTTCAGCATTAGCTGTCAGTTGCCTAATTTGTGCAATAGATCTGGTTTCATCCGGACCGCTTTTCTGGCGTAAGCGTATATCGCCTTCTCCGCGAACAACTACAAGCTGGTCAATAACAAATTCCAGCGGATTATGATACCTTTCAGACAAAGATAAAACAGCTGGATTTTCTAAAAGGTTGACCACGCGCTGCATTTTTCCCTCTCTTTTGGCGGGGAAATTAGCTGGGGCTCCTAAATTAGCCATTAATTGTTCTGCTTGGTCAACAGTTAAATCCGTCACAAAGGTGGCTCCCTGTAAGTTTCCCTCCTTATCTTTATAATCGGCTAAAACAAGGGTGTTAAGGTGAGGAACATCACGACCATTTTCATCCAAATAACCGCTGGGGCCCTGGGCGCTGACTGATATGACTAACGAATTATTTTCTGCCTCCAGCAACAATTCTTCAGTTTTTTCCGCTGCCCGCCAGGGAGCCCCCCATCTTTCTGTCTTATCCACCCCATGCACCACCGGCCGGCCGTTATTACCCAACCATCTTTTTTCACCCTGCCAATCACCAAAATAATTGTGATGAGGCAGAAGTGTTTCTTGTTTAGTAAACTCCGCATCATAAAAACGGATATGGTCTACAAAAATTTGGGTGGAAAAAACCACTGCTTCCTGAAGGGTTAAGCCATTAATTAACCCAAGATTAATATCACCAATAAACCGTTTAATCTCGGCAAAACTATCCCAACCGGCCCTGTGCAAATCTTCGCTGGTTTGTAAATTACCAGTAAATTCTACCAATCGATTGTGATTGTAATCACTGCTTTCAGGGGGCTGTAGTGGCTTATTTTCGGCAGATCGGGCGAGAGTTGATAAATAACCTCTTTCGAGTTCTTGAATTGGCATATTGCTCCTGCTACGGGACTATTTAGTAGAGTCTAGAGTCGAAAATCTAGAGTCTAGAAAGAAAAATTTCACTCGACTCTAGTCACTAGCGACTAGTCACTTTCATGTGGTCGGTCTCCTGACTTTTAGTTAAGGTTATAGCGTATAGGGTACAGCGTATAGTTAAAATTTTAGAAACTAAACACTATACGCTATTATCTATACGCTTAACTAATTACAGTTGCGGCACAGTTGCTGATTTTCACAGCATTCCCAAATTGCACCTTATCCCTTCGATCCATCGACAGGTTCGACAAGCTCGCTGTAAACAAGCTCAGGACGGTACACCACCATCCAAGCATAGCTTGGGAATTTTCAATTTTCAAGTATCAATTTTCAAACATTGTAAATTGTAAATTTATATTAATTGCTCTTAAATGATCTCTTTTGAACTTCTTGCCAATACTTTTTTCACGATGTATAAAGAAGCGTACAGTAAGTAGCGTTTAGCGTATAGTTAAGATGAAAATAAACTCCTACAAGGAATTAATAGTTTGGCAAAAATCTATTGAATTGGTAAAACTGATATACGATCTAACTTCTCTATTTCCAAAGAATGAACTGTTCGGAATAATATTACAAATTAGAAGAGCTGTAGTCTCGATTCCTTCGAATATTGCTGAAGGATATGCAAGAAGATCACATAAGGAGTACTTACAATTTTATTCTGTTGCATACGGATCTGACATAACAAAATTCACTGAAACGGAAAATCTCTTAGAAGAAATAGTAAAGATGCTTTATGTGATGGTTTATCGGGAAAGGAGGACTGTCAGAAGTGTACAGTAAGTAGCGTTTAGCGTATAGTTAAAAACTAACAACTGTACGCTCTATACCCTGTACGCTATACCCTTAACTGCCATGGATGTTCATCCAATCCCGCAAAACGTCACCTCTTTTCAGTTCAAACTGGTAGGAGACATGACTCTAAAACAATTCATGTATCTGGCCGGAGGGCTTGGCATTGCTTACTTTTTATTTGTGCTTTTTGCGCACGATTATCCGCTTGTCTGGCCATTCATCATTGTTATTGCCCTTTTGGGAATCGGATTTGCTTTTCTGCCTATAGAATCAAGGCCCTTGGATCATTGGCTGGCAGCTTTTTTAAAAGCAGTTTATTCTCCAACTAAAAGAGTTTGGAAGAAAAACGGGCAAACATACAAAGAAGATCCCTTGTTTGGAAGCCGGCTGGTGATGTTTATGTCAGCACTGCAGCCTCAGTCTACCACTCTGCCGGCCTCACCGGCTCCCGCTGCAAGCGAGACCTTTACCGCTAAACCAGAACCAATCGCTCAAAACTCCGGCGCTTTACCTGCAGAAGCTGTTCAAACTGCATCTGCCGCTCCTTTGCCTACCCGGGAAGAACTGGGAAAAACAGTTGACCTTGCCCGGCAGGCCCAACAACTGCAGATGAAAATTATTCAGAGCGAGAGAACGCTTTCCCATATTAAGGAACAAGCGGACAAACCCACCTCAATTCCCGTAGATTACACCCAGGAAGTGAACAAAATTTTGGCTGACCTGCAAAACCTGATAAATCAGGCATCCACTGTCAAACAGCAAATACAAAAAGTCGGGGAAGACCATCAACAAAAACCTCCTGCCCCAACCCCTCAACCCGTTATAAAGGAAAAAGTGAAAGTGGTGATTCCTATTAAGCCGAAACGGACAACCATCGCTTTAACCACATTTCCGAATGTTATCAACGGAATTGTTAAAGATGCGCAGAACAATTATCTGGAGGGCGCGGTTTCCGTAATCTTTGATAAAGAAGGCCTGCCGGTTAGAGCTTTAAAAACAAATAAGCTGGGACAATTCACCGGCTCAACACCTTTGCCTAACGGAACCTACACGCTGGAACTTGAAAAAGATAATTTTTCCTTTGATGTTTTACAAATAGAACTAACAGGCGGAGTTTTGCCGCCCTTGCTGATTACAGCCAAATGAACACAACGCAACAACATTTATCTATTGCCGATATCAAAGATGATATTTTAATCTTAAAAAACGGCGGAGGGTCTTTGGTGCTGCAAGTTTCTGCTGTTAATTTTGGACTGCTTTCAGACAGGGAACAAATAGCTATAATCGGCAGCTTTGCCCAAATGCTGAACTCCTTGTCTTTTAGCATTCAGATAGTCATACACTCTGAACGGCTTAATATTTCCTCGTACTTAAGGCTTTTGGATAAAGCCCAAAAAGCCCAAAGTAATCCTTTGCTTGCAAGTATGATCACCGAATATAAACAATTTATTCAAACTACAATCAAAGAAAATGAGGTGCTGGATAAAAAATTCTATATCGTGATTCCGCTTTACAGTCTGGAACTGGGACTTACTGCTTCAAAACAAATGCTCGAACAAAAAATTAAGACAATCCTTCTGCCCAGAAGAGACCAAATCATCAGGCAGCTTGCAAGAGTCGGACTCAAAGCAATTCAATTATCCGGGCCAAACTTAGTGGAAGTTTTTTACAATATCTATAACGGCGCCGTAATTGAAAAAGAAGTTAATCTGTCTGTTAACCCGCAGGATCTGGCGGTCAAATTAAAACAACCTGAGCCTGTTGTATCAAATCAGCCAGCTGATACTGCCCAAGCTCCGGCGCGCCAATCCACCAGCACTCCGCTAGCATCCGCCGCGCCTGCTCCGCCGCCGCCTATCTCAACCCAGAATGCAAAAACTCACCCGTTTATAGTGGAGGAATTAGAAGGATGAAACTTAGTTTATTTAAAAAAATAAAACCAATTGAAGAAAGCAAACCTCAACTAACCCTTGAGGATATACTTGCTCCCGCGGAAATAGAAGTTGATTTTAACTCTCTCCGGATAGACAACCGTTTTTTCAGAACGTATTTTGTGTCTGCGTACCCAAGATTTGTAGAACCCAACTGGCTGGAACCGCTGATCTCTTTTGATCATTCGCTTTTGATTTCAATGTTCATCTACCCTTCCCAGTCTCAGGGAGTGCTTGATGAGCTAAAACAAAAGATTGCGGAAATGGAGGCAACCATTCAAACGGATTTTGAAAGGGGCAGGACCATAGACCCGGCTGTGGAGGTGGCTTTAGAAGACGCAAGAGGATTACAGGATCAATTGGTAAGAGGTGTTGAGCGGTTTTTTCAGTTCGCCCTTTACATAACCGTACCTGCTCAAACTCCGGAAGAACTCCACAACACCTCAAAGCTGGTGGAATCCACTCTTGCTTCTTTATCCATTACTGCCAAGCAGACAACCCTGCAAATGGAAGATGGTTTTAAATCCTGCCTGCCGCAGGGAACTGACCTGTTAAATTTAACACATAATATGGATACCACATCTTTGGCCACTACATTTCCCTTTGCCTCATCAGAGCTAACTGCCAATGAAGGAATCATGTACGGCATAAACAAACACAATGACTCGCTGATTTTGTTTGACAGGTTTTCTTTGGAAAACGCCAATTCAGTAATTTTTGCCAAATCAGGGGCCGGGAAATCCTATCTGGTTAAACTGGAAGCTTTAAGGTCGTTAATGTTCGGAACGGAGATTATTGTGATTGACCCTGAACAGGAATATTTACCTCTTTGTAAAGCAGTAGGCGGGGAATATATTAATTTTTCGCCCTCCAGTCCGGTTAAAATTAATCCTTTTGATTTATCAGGTGAAATAATACCGGGCGAGAACGAGTTGGGCCGCAAAATTTTATCCCTGACTGCATTTTTGCGGATTGTTCTGGGCTCCTTAACCGCTACTGAGTCAGCTATTTTAGACCGGGCTTTAAAACAAACATATTTTATAAAAGGCATCACAGACGATCCTAAAACCCAAAATAATCCGCCGGCCGGCGGACCGCCTCTGATGGAAGACTTATACAAAGTCTTAATCGGCATGGAAGAAAACTCTGCCGCAGAGCTTGGAGCGCGCCTGGAAAGGTTTGTTAAAGGGTCCTTAACCGGCATTTTTTCTGCCCAGTCCAACATAGACCTTTCCAATTCATTCACGGTTTTTTCGGTCCGCGATCTGCCTGACCAGCTGCGGCCTTTGGCCATATATATGATCTTAGACTATGTCTGGACTAAAATTAGGGGCAAGCTGAAAAAGCGGCTTTTGATCGTGGATGAAGCCTGGTATTTAATGCGGTCTCAGGATTCTGCTGATTTTTTGGTGGATATGGCCAAAAGAGCCAGAAAGTATTATTTAGGCCTGACAACCATTACACAGGATATAGAAGATTTCCTGGCAAGCGAGCGGGGCAAGGAAATTATTTCCAATTCCTCAATCCAGGTGCTTTTAAAACAAGCTCCAGCCTCAATTGATTTACTGGCTCAGGTTTTTAACTTATCAGAAGGGGAACAAAGACTGCTGATGTCAGAAGGCATCGGGGAGGGAATATTTTTTGCAGGCAATACCCACGTAGCCATGAGGGTAGTGGCATCGCCAAACGAACACCAGCTTATTACTTCAAACCCTGCAGAGATATTGGCAAGGGAAAAAAGCTAGTGGTAACCTAAAGTTATGATTAATTTAAAACCTGTAGATCTTGCAAACCTCAAACTGCTGCTTGCAGGTAAAACACTGGCAATAAAGGCGCAAATAGATACCCTGAATATTTTGCGATCTGAAATGCCCGACCTTTTCTCCGGACTGACAAAAGAACAACTGACAGATAATAAGTTTCTAGTTAAATACTTATCAGATCCCTATAACAGAAACAAGCTCAGGGATGCCCTCCGCAACGACAAGTCTCTGACTGCCTCTCAGGTTATTGAACTGGAAGAATCATTAGAAGAGAAACCTACCGTAACAGGCGGGGAGATTTACCAACAGGGCCAGGAGGAGGGTCAAGCCGGACAGGAGGCGCCGCCACCAACAGGCAGTTCCGGCGGAGGCATGCCCATGCCCTCTGCCCCGTCTTTTTCTACTCCGGGAAGACGCATCATTCATAATGTTCCCCAAACAAAACCGGATATTACAATTGCCCATAGCAGCGGGGCGCCGGTAGAACAAGTTAAAGAATTCCATATCACAGACAGAAGCGGAAACATTACTGCAACATATTCCAGGGAACCTGCTCCTGCTGCAGCCCAACCAAAGTTAGTAACCGCAAACAGCAGCGGGATTGTCAAAGAAGGAGCAGGAGATGCTTCAAAATTAGTTTCGGCAAGAAGCGACGGCTCAGTGATTCAGTCAACAGCAGCAAAACCGACAATACATATCGCAGACAAAAGCGGCAATGTTGTAAAAACTTACAATATAAAATCCCCCGGTGCATTGAGAAATTTTGGCTCAAATCTCGGATCAAAAATAAACATCGGACTAAACAAAGGCATCAACAAAGCCATTTCAGGAATTAACAATTTTAGTCTGGGCGGAAGCGGGGGCAGAGGCAGAAACATTATGGGCAGATTAAGCAGGTTCGGTAAAGGCGGCAGCTCCCTTGGCAGAGCAGGCAGCATGGGCGGAAGATCCGGATCTTTAATCGGCAAGGCTAAAGGCAGAGGAGGATTAATATTTGCAATAAGCTTAATCGGTTTTATGCTTTTGGTAGGAGGGTTGACTGCTTTTGCTCCTCCTTCCACGCCTGGCACCGCCGCACCTATCACCGGGCCAGCTCCTACCAGTCCAGTTCGCGGTTTAGACTATACTTTGCCTTTAAAAGATCCTTCAATTCAACCTTTGGATATCAGAACCCAGGTTAAAGCAGCCTTTCCGGGCGCAAAATTGGAATACTGGGATAAAATTATCCAAAGCAGTATTGCCGCCGGTTTTAATCCGGCCTTAGCTTTAGCCTTATGGATAGAAGAAACCGAAGCCTCTCAGGCCACTCTTGCCAAAAACGGGGGAAGCGAAATCGCAACAGGCGGCACCTTTTCCAAAGGTCATTTTGGCTGTGCTCCGTGGGAAGATCAAACCATTGATGAAAGTCTTTCCTGTTTAATAAAGTTCAGCGCAAATTATACAAATGATCAATTTCCAGAGTTTATGGCTGCTTATTCCGGCGGACCTGCAGGCACACCTTTTTCCAATAACCCCAATTTCCCTGCAAATGTTAAAAACTGGTATTCCCAGCTGGTGCCTTCCGGAAATGGGGCGCTAACGCCAATAACACCAGTTTTACCAGGTACGCCAAGCGGGCCTTCCGGATTTGTGTTTTACTGTCAGGGAAATACGCAATGGCAATCAATTTGCTCCTTAGGAAGTTCAGGCTGCGGACCATCATCTTTGGCAATGGTTTTAACCACCTTTCAGGCAAGCTGCAACGGCAATGTTTGTACGCCTTTGGAAGTTGATAAGGTGTTTACAACAAACGTATGGAGAAGCTGCGGCGGACCAAGCAGTATGTATGTGGCTTTACAAAGCGACTGGTTAAAAAATCTGGGCTTTGAGGTAGGCCCGAATCTAGGAAGCGGTGCAACTTTAGACAGCAGCGAGGCAAAAAAATATCTGGATCAGGGATATTACATCATCGGCTCCTCCGGGCAATACCCTTGCGCCAACTGCAAAATCAGCGGCGCTTTAATCGACCATATTTTTGTAATTGATGCCATTGATATACAGGCAAATACCGTAGATATCCGCGATCCCAACAACTGCAGCTATACTGACGGAGACGATGAAAACCAATCAAACAGAACAAAAAGCATAAGCGCGTTTCCCTGGCTATATGCCTATCCGATCAAAAAAGTGAGATAATAAAACCATGAAAAAAGCTTTAGATTTTATAAAAAATAACTTCGTATATTTCTTAGCCGGATTTGCCGTTGCGGTGGCGTTAATCTCTCTTATTATCGGACAGCTCAGCCCTCAAAAGCCACCTGTGCCCACCAACCAGCCTATACCGGTATTTAACCCTTCACCCGCATCATCAGTTCTGGATAGCCGACCGGTGGGCGGGGAGAGCTATCAAAAAGTTACAAAAGATGATCTTGACCAATTCAGGAAAGACTCCTTAGTTTCCAAGCTTATCAAAATGCTTCCGTACACAGGCACCAATTTTTCTTTAGAGTATGATTACTCAACTAACCGGTTTTTTTACGCTCTAACTTCCGGTCAGGAAGCCCGGGGCAACGAAGAACTGGATCTTTTCTTAAAAAACAATCAGGTAGAAAGCAGAACATGGTTAAAGAATTTAATGTTAAAATCTAATTAGATATGAGGCCTAAAATCCTATTTCCGGTTATTCTCGTTATATTTGTACTGATATTTATAATCATTAAATTCGCCGCAATTGATAATAGAAACATCAAACCGTTAACCCAAAACCAGCAAAACGCTTCACAGGCTCCTGACAGCGCCCCCGCGATTATTTCAACCAAACCTGATCCTTTAGACAATACCATTATTTCTGCTGCAGAAATTATTGAAATTACTTTTAACAGGCCATTGGAAAACGTTGGCGAATTTAAAGTCAAAATTGAACCAAATATAGAATACAAAGTCGAACTTTCAGGAGACAGAAAAACAGCCAAAATCATCCCTGTAAAGCCCTACAACTTAGGCGCATCTTATACATTGTCAATCGGACCTGATTCCAAATTTGACGGAGTGGGAAGCTGGGGAAAAGACAAGACCTATCATTTCAGAACCATTAAGTATACAGGAGTATAAGCGTATAGAGAGAAGCGTACAGCGTTTAGTTAAAACTATACGCTGTACGCTAAACGCTATTCACTTAACTTAATCTCACCGGCATAACAATATATTCCAACCCCTCAACCCCGATAGGCTTTATTAAAGCAGCAGACAAAGGTCCTGAAAATTCCATCATCACCTGCGAGGAAGGAGCATTTGATACAGCATCCAATAAAAACTTAGTATTAAAAGCAATTACCATCTCCTCGCCATCTATTTCCCCCTCCACTTCATTTTCCTGACTGCCTAATTCTTTGGCGCGGGATTCAATCTTAAGCAAGCCTTTTTTTGTAGTTAATGAAACAATATTTGCTTCATTTTTAGAAAAAACCGCCGCCAGCTTTATAGCTTTTAAAAGCTCGTCTTTCTCAACTAAAGCTCTTGCTACAATTTTTTGCGGAATAATTTTGCCCCAAGCCGGAAATTGCCCTTCAATCAATCTCGACGATACTATAGTTTTACCTAAGGCAAACACCGCCTGATTTTGATTCTCGCTCGTTGCAATGCTGATTTCGTCAACCTCTTCCTCAGACAAAATCCGCAGCAGCTCTTCAAAAGTCCTCCGGGGAATCAAGCTTCTGAATGCTTCTTTACCTCCTGGCAGATCAAAACGTCTATGGGCAAGCCTGAACCCATCAGTTGCCACAAAATCTAATTTTCCCAAAGATACATCAGTTAAAATACCTGTTAAAACAGGCCTGCCCTCATCAACAGCCGAGGCAAAAAGAATTTGAGCAGAAGTCAGAAAGGCATCTTTTGGAAAACTTATACCCGCAGATGCAGATAAAGGAATTGCCGGAAATTCTGAGGCTGAAATCCCATTTACCGTTGCCTTAAACTTTCCTGACGCTATTGTTAGAACCTCACCTTCTGCAGATAAATCAACTTTGTGCTGGCCTAAGCCCGAAACAAGCTCCACCAAAGTTTTGGCAGGAACCGTAATTTCGCCGGGCATTTCAACTTCTACGCTTATTTCCTTTATAACGCCTATTTCTAAATTGGTTGCAGCTATTTTTAGCTTATCCCCTTCTGCAGACAATAAAACATTATCTAAAACCGGCAAGGTTGATCTTATACCCACCGACCTTGAAACTGCCTGCAAAGAAGGCAGTAAATCCTGCTGTAAAATACTAAATTTCATTAAAGCTATTGTTCCTTTCTGGCAGAAACAAACTTTTGAATATCTTCTTCATTTATCTTAATTAACCGGAAGTTAACTCTTCCTGCAACAATCAGATTTTTAATGTGTTTTTGTTCTTCTGTCAAGACATGAAACTGGCCGGATTTTACTTCTATAAAATCAATAACTTCATTATTTTTGATTCCGATAAAATCAACAGGCTGACCCAAAGGAATAATCCGGTCGTAATCATAGCGAAGCTCAGCATAAGTTAAAAGCTCTGCCATTCTGCCTTTTTGCGGATTTATAGACCCTTGAATCACTTGTAAAACTTTAGCTGGCAAATCCTGCACTCCTTTATAAAGGTCAATTAAGTCTGTGGGGATATCCTGCGGTTTTCTATTATGAAGTCTGCCGATAAGGTATGCAACTGCTAAAAGTAAAATTAATCCGCCTGCTAAAAGTAAGGTGTTTTCCACAGTAGGGTAGATTTTACCTTAATTATATAAAATAGTCATCTCTAGTTATATAGAGCGTGGATAAGTGGAAAAGTCAAAATCTATCTTCAATTTTGGGATAATTTCGTGTGTAAAAGTCATAAATTATTGTGGATAAGTCAGTGGATAAGTGGTTTTGTTTTGTGGAAAACAAAACCATCCTGAGAGATTAGCGAAGGATCTTTGTTTGGCTGTGGACAACTATGCGCTTGCTGAAAGTTGTTGTTTTACTTCTATTAATACTCTCTGCACTTCCCTGTCAGTGGTGATAAGTTTTTTTATTTTATCCCGGCCGTGCATAACCGTAGTGTGATCCCGGCCTCCCAGTATTTCCCCTATTTTTTCCACTGTTAAATTCAGCTCATCAGATAAAATGTGCATAACCAGGTGCCTGGGCAAGACCAGCTCCTTGACTCTTCTTGGTCCTGTCAGTTCATTTAATCTAATATCAAAATATTGGCAGACAGTATTTAATACCTGTTTATAATTTAGGTTTGATAGAGCCGCGGCAGGCTTTTGGCCTAAAATTGATCTGACAGATTCTATGGTGGGCGGCATTTTTTGTATTTTTAAAACCTGTATAATTTGTATAAGTTTACCTTCCAACTCTCTGGCGTTTGTTTCGGTAGCCTCTGCGATTAAGCTTAAACATTCCTCAGGCAGATGATCCCCTCTTTCCATACATTTTGCTTTTAAGATGGCAACCCGCGTATCAATATCCGGCGATTGTATATCCACCATCAATCCTCCCTGAAAACGGGATTTTAAACGGTCTTCCAGCTTGGGCATTTCCGAGGGAGCCCTGTCTGAGGTGAGCACGATCTGACTGTTTCTTGAAGTCAGTTCATTAAAAGTGTGGAAAAATTCTTCCTGGGTTTGCTCCCGGCCGGAAAAAAATTGCGCATCATCTACTAAAAGTAAATCTGCTGAGCGGTATTTAGAGCGCAAATCCCCCATCCGGCGGTTTTGGATTGCTTCCACATAATCATTGGTGAATTTTTCCGAAGAGCAGTAGATTATTTTGAGATGCGGTTTCTTTTCCAAAACTGCATTGCCTATACCAAGCATTAAATGAGTTTTTCCTACGCCGGTGCCTCCGTAAAAAAATAACGGGTTGTAAGAAGCTCCGGGATTTTGAATCACAGCCTGAGCCGCGGCATAAGCTACGTTATTGGAGGGCCCGACAACAAAGTTTGCTAAAGTGTATTTAGGGTTTAGGATAGTGGTGGTTTGAGTGCGTACCGGTTGGAAAAAATCCGTTTCTGTTTGGCTGTTGTTTTCAGCAATCACTTCTTTAATAACAAAATCAATCACAACCCTCTTTCCTAAAAGATTAGCAAAAACCTCTTCTATTAATGGCAGGTGTCTTTGGCTTAACGTTTCTTTAATAAAGGCAGATGAGGTAGAAAGCGTCACCTTCTCTTCAGTCACTCTTTCCAATAAGGTTTTAGAAAAGAATGTCTTAAAATTTGCAGAAGAAATATTAGGTTTTATAGATTCTAAAAATTTATGCCAGAGTCTTAAGTTGTCCATATTATTAACAATAAATTATTGTGGATAAGTTATCAACAATCTATTCTAATGAAGCTGCCTTCGCAATATAGGGAAACTATTAAGAAATAGATCAATCCTTTTTAAGCCGCATTACGTTTCAGACTCGCTCTTGTACATGGAGGGTAAATCTAGTAAACTATCAGCATGCCAAAAAGAACATACCAGCCTAAAAAACTAAAAAGAATAAAAAAACACGGCTACAGAGCACGAGTGGCAACCAGCGGCGGAAAGAAAGTTTTAAAAAGAAGAAGAGCAACAGGCAGAGTCCGACTTGCAATCTAATGCTTCCTAAGCCTCAAAGGTTGAATTTAAAAAAAGACTTTAAATGGGTTGCTTCAGGCAGGAAGCTGGAGACGCAATACCTAAAGCTTTTTGTTAAAACGGGAAGTAATCAAATTCCTAAAGTTGGAATAGCTATTTCTGCTAAGTCTTTTAATAAAGCAAATGAAAGAAATAGAGCAAGAAGACTGGTATCGTCTGCCTTTGAATCTGTTTATTTGAACCTTCCGGAAAATATTAATATACTAGTACTTCCCAAAAGAGGGGTACTTAATGTAAAATCAGATCTGGTTCTTTTGGATTTGGAAGAATTATTAAAGCATGAAAAAATTATTAATTAGTCTAATAGAATTTTATCAACACTTTCTTTCTTTTGATAAAGGAATGTTAGCTGTATTTGCTCCGGGAGGCGCATGCAGGTATTCTCCGACATGTTCTGAATATACAAAACAGATGATTGGGAAGTTCGGGGTGCTGCAGGGAATTTGGCTTGGTCTTCAAAGGATCTGGAGGTGCAGGTGAACCAAATTATTGATATTTTTAATTTAATATTTTTTGCTCCGGTTATTAATTTGTTGGTTTTAATTTTTCAAGGGTTATCAGCTCTTAATATTCCGGGAGCACTGGGGTTTTCCATAATCAGCCTAACCATTTTAATAAGGGTTTTAGTGTGGCCGTTTATGAGTCAGCAGATTAAAGCCACCAAAAAAATGGCAGATCTTAAGCCTCATCTTGATGCATTAAAGAAAAAACATAAAGGTGATAAGCAGGCGCTTGCTTCTGCTCAGATGGCGCTTTATAAAGAACATGGTGTTAATCCGGCAGGCGGCTGTCTTCCAGCCTTGATTCAAATACCCGTATTCATTGCTTTGTATCAGGCAATAATAAATATTCTGCCAGGTGCAGGTGGGCACCTTGATAAGATAAACTCTCTTTTGTATTTTCCACAGCTTAAACTCCCCTCAGCTTTGGACCCTAATTTCTTCGGCCTTAATTTAGGAATTAAACCCTCGGATTTTGGTAAATATGGAATATTGCTTTTATTAGTGCCGATTGTGACTGCTCTTTTGACTTTTGTACAGTCTAAGATGACTTTGCCAAAACCTATCAAGCATTACCCTTCTGATTCCCCCAAGGAGGGTAAGGAAAAAGAAGGATTGGAAGAAAGCATGGGGCAAGTCCAGTCTCAGATGGTTTATTTAATGCCGGTAATGATCGGGTATTTTGCATTCTCATTCCCCATAGGGCTTGCAATTTACTGGAATACGTATACAATACTGGGAATAATCCAGCAATATAAAGTGTCAGGCTGGGGAGGAATGGAGTGGTTAATATCAAAAATTAAATATCAAAGATAAAAGTTAAAGTTTAAAATTTAAAAAAATAACTTTAAATTTTGATATGTCATTTTGATCTTTGTATTTTGATTTTTAAATTTACTTATGGAACAGCAATTATCAGATATTTTAGATAACCTTTTAGGGATGTTGCTTTTAGAGGGCAGCTATGAGATCGAAGAAACAGACGAAAGTTTCCTGGTGTCAATTAAAACAAACGATGCCGGAAGGCTGATTGGGGCAAGAGGTGAATCTCTGGATGCTTTGCAGATTTTGGTTAACCAGATTTTATTCAGGCAAACCGGAGCTTTAGCTAAAGAAGACGACCCTCAAAAAAGGGTGGTAATAGATGTGATGGGTTGGAGAAAACAAAAAGAGGAAGAGCTTGCAGAAAGCGCGGATAAATGGGGCAAACAAGTTTTAGAAAGCGGGCAACCTTTAGAACTTGAACCTCAGTCGCCATGGCAAAGAAGAATTGTGCATATGGTGATTTCAGAAATGAAAGGCTTGGAATCTGAAAGTATGGGAGAAGGACGCGACAGACATATTGTGATTAAACCTGCTAAAAAATAATTTTCAATTAATAGTTTTTCTCTGCTTTTTTATGATCCTTGCTAGGTTTGAAAAAATTCTATTTTTTTTAACTGTTTTATTCCTTCCCACTCAACTAGGCAAACACTTTTGGCCTCCATTTAGCTACATCTACTCTTTAAGAGTTGATTATCTGTCCCCTACTTTATATTTTTGGGATTTATTGACAGTAGCACTATTTATGGTGTGGTTTTTTCAGAAGCCTAAGATTAATCGGTTTGCCTTAAATTTATTTTTATTTTTTATATTAACTCAGGCTTTTTCTTTAGTTGGAGCTTCAAACGTTTTGGCCGGAGCGGTGAGACTGGAGCAATATACGCTGGCTGGTTTTTTGGGTGTTTATTTGGCATCGATGGATTTTAAGAATTTATCCGGTAAAATCTTCCTGCCCCTTGTTTTGTCGATTGTCGGAGAGTCTTTAATAGCTGTTTTGCAATTTATTTATGGTCAAACTTTAGGACTCTGGTTTTTGGGGGAAAGAACCTTTGCCCTGACAACTCCGGGAATTGCTAAATTTGATTTTTACGGAAACCAATTTTTAAGGCCTTATGCCACATTTCCCCATCCTAATGTTTTAGCAGCCTTTGTATTGATTGGGGTGAGTATTTTGTATCAATTATTGCAGAAGCAAAGGTTTGTTGTTTTGGCGTTGATTTTTGGAGGGATTACTGTTTTTATTTCCATGTCCAGAACTGCAATCTTAACAGGAGCAGTAGCGATCTTGCCTTTTATTAAAAAGAAGTGGTGGGTATGGATAGCATTAGGGTTGCTGATTATATCTCCGGTCCTTTTCACCAGGTTTTGGAGTCTTTTTAATTTTGATAATCTGGCCTTTATTAGACGGGAAGAATTAATTGGAAGTGCATGGCTAACTTTTCTAAGGCATCCTCTAACCGGCGTGGGGTTAAATAATTTTATTCCTGCCATGGCAGATAATTTAACCGCCGGCCCTAACCGTTTTTTACAGCCGGTTCATAATATCTTTTTATTGGCGCTTTCAGAAACCGGACTGATCGGATTTTTAGGCTTCATTGTCCTGATTGCTTTGCCGATATTTGAGCTTTTAAAACTATACGCTAAACGCTATACCCTATACCCTATTTTAATCATCGTTTTCCTGGGACTTTTTGATCATTATTTTCTAACCCTGCCTCAGGGCTACAGATTACTTTTTCTTGTGTGGGGATTATCTTTGTCTTTTGCAAAGGACAAATGAAAACTGGATTCTTATCCTGCTTCCTAGTATCCTATTAGGGTGAACTATTTTTCCAAAATTTTCCGGCAAACTTTTTGGCAGGTTTTAGGCAAGGCAGCAACCTCTATATCTACATTTATTATATTAGGATTAATAGCCAGAAATTACGGCGAGGCCGGAACCGGGGTTTTTACTTTGGCGCTTACCTATTTGGCAATATTTTACCTTTTGGCGGATTTTGGTTTTAATGCTCATGTATTGAGGAGGGTTAAAGATCGGGATTTGGAAATCAAAATTGAATGGCAGAAGCTTTTGGGAACAAGAATACTATGGTCTTTGGTTCTGGTGATTCTGGCAGTAAGCTTGCTTCCCTTGTGGCCTTTTGCGACTTCTGATTTTACCAAAGCAGTAATAATCGGAAGTCCGGCAATCATTTTTTCAGGGGTATTTATAACATGCAATTTATTTTTCCAAAGTAAATTAAGATATGATCTTTCGGTTTTAGCGGTTGGGCTTGGGACGGTGGGAAGCTTAACGCTTTTCCTATTTTTTTCTTTAAAAAAATATCCTGTTTCTTCTTTGGTTTTTGCTCACCTTATTGGTTGGATTATCATAGCTTTTTTTGCCTGGGTTTTAATAAGAAAATTTATTTTTAATATTTTTCCGGTATTTGATATTAAGTATGCTTTAAGCCTTTTTAAACAATCCTGGTTAATTGCTGCGACGCTGGCTTTAAACGTTTTGTATTTCCGGGCTGATGCTTTTTTAATATCCTATTTTAGGACACCTTTTGATGTTGGTGTTTATAATGTTGCCTACTCAGTTTTTCAATCCGCCCTTGTGCTGCCTACTTTTATTATGAATTCTTATTATCCCTTAATGCTTAAGTCTTTTGGTAACATTAAATATGTAGGACTTTCGCTTTTGGGGCTTTCTTTTTTCGGCACTTTTTTTACCCTAGTTTTTGCTCCTCTGGTAATTGAAGTTTTAACCGGCGGAGGATTTGCCGGCTCTGTGCAGTCTTTGCAAATTTTATCACTTGGATTTCCGGCCTACTTTTTATCCTCACTTTTTATGTGGATTTTTATTGCCAAGGGAAAGTATAAGGAGATGTTTTTGCTTTACACGTCCGGGCTTTTTTTGAACCTGATTTTAAACTTTTTATACATACCTAAATATTCATTTTTGGCAGCATCCTGGGTGACGGTAATTTCTGAATATTTTATATTACTGATTCAAATATTTTTAATTTACAATGGAACAAGAAAACGTAATCACCTGAAAAAGTAAATTGTGGTATCATTTTTGAAATGAAACTGATTATTTTTACAGACGGAGCTTCCCGCGGTAATCCGGGGCATGCAAGTTACGGATTTACTATTTCAAACGAAGATGGAAAATTGCTTCATGAGAGCGGAAAATATATAGGCATTGCAACAAATAATGTCGCAGAATACATGGCTGTGCTGGAAGCGTTAAAATATGTTAAGGAAAAATATTCAAAAGACCTAAGAAGTATTGAACTTTTTGCCGACTCGAAGCTGGTGGCAGAACAATTATCAGGCCGCTATAAAGTTAAAAGCGCACACCTTAAGCCCCTAATCGGGAGTATTAAAATCCTGGTTCTGGAATTGGGCGGAGTTTTATTTACGCATGTTCCCAGGGCCAAAAATGCGGAAGCAGACCGGCTTGCTAACCTTGCCTTAGACAGCAGGTAGCTATTCGCTTTTTGCCCGCCTGCGACGCTATGCGTAGCATTGCGGGCAGGCTGTTTGCTTTTAGCAGATAACAGCTAAGAGCTATACTCCGATATCTTTTCACTCTCTTGATTTTATACCCGGGGGTGCTACGATTTACGCGTGGGCGATTTAGAGGAAAATATCAATAAAAAAAATAGTATTTTGCTTTCGCGAAATACTCCTGTAGCTTTGGTCGTGGGAGCGGCTGGTTTTTTAGGATCTCACCTGGTAGATGCATTGCTGAATAAAAATATTCAGGTTGTTGGTGTGGATGATTTGACAAACGGCCAGCAGAAGAATTTGCAGACCGCTGTTCAGGATAAAAACTTCCATTTGCTGATTGAATCTGCAGACAACCTGGATTTGGATTTAGTAAGACTGGATTATATATTTATTGCTTCGGGAAAGCAGGGCGGGTTGGATAAGGTGCTCAATTTTTTTAAAAAATACCGCTCAAGATGTCTTTTTATTTCATCAATAGATCTTTACGAAAAACAGGATGATGAAAAATTAGCATGGTTAGAGTCTTTTGAAAAGAAGCTTGCAAAATTTGCATCCGAACATAATTTAAACGCCAGAATTTTAAGACTTGGTCCTGTATATGGACCGAGAATGGATTTTAAAGATAAGGAGCCGCTGGTTAAGCTAATCCAGCAGGCCTTAACAGATGATTTAAATAGTGATGTTTCTTTGGAGTTTTCTTCAAGAGCTTTGTACTGCAAGGATGCAATAGATCTTGCAATAAGAACCATCTTTGCAGGAGCCACTTCGCAGAAAATATTTGACGGGGTTTTGAAAGCTCCGGTTAAGGTTTCGGAAGTTAAACAGGTGCTTATGGACCCTGTTTGGTATGAAAATAAAGGGTTTTCTCCAACAGAATTGCCTCCTTGGCCGACGCCAAACCTTGAAAAATCGATCAAGAGCTTAAACTGGCAGCCAAAATCAAATTTAGTTTCAGCGCTTAGAGAGACTTTGAGCTATTTTAAGGATAATGAAATTGAAATACCCAAAAATGAGAAAGAAGATGTAAAACCTGAAAGTCCGAAAGCGGATGATGGGTGGAAAGAAGATAAGAAAGAGCAGCTCGAAGCATTGAAGTTAAAAAAAACCATACCGGACATACCAAAAATAAAAACTAAAAAGGGAAGTGACAAAATCAAATTTTTCCCGTCTTTATCAAAGATTTATTTATTGGTTGCAGTGGGCTTGGTGACCTATGCATTGGTTTGGCCGTTATTTGTTTTGGGGTGGGGTGTTATAACGTTCCGGTATGAGATGGGGGAGAGTTTTAAAAATTTAGAAAAAGGGGAGTTTGAAAGCAGTTTGGCAAATATTAATAAAGCAGGTGTCGGGGTGGAGGCTGTGAAATCTGTTCTTGATTCGCTGGAGCCTGTGCGCAAAACAGGGGTTTTAAATAAGCAGTTTGAATTAAAAGATGATTTACTTAACTTGTCATTTCTTTCTGTAAATTCTGCGCGCAGTGCGATATTGGGTACGGGATCGCTTTTGCAGGGTTTAAAGGCAGTGACAGGGGAGTTAACAGCCTCGCCGTCCGGTTATTTTAACTCCGCTCAAGTTGAATTGGCTTCAGCTGGTAAAGATCTTGCTAAAGCTCAGACTCTGTTGCAAAACAATAAGTTTGATGGAAACATAACGAAAACTTTTACTAAATTAACTCAAATGAGTCAGTTGGTAGAAAGAGCGAGAGCTTTAAGTGTTTTACTGCCTGCGCTTGTTGCCGCAGACGGATCAGCCCCTAAAAATTATCTGATTTTGCTGCAAAATAATATGGAGCTTCGCCCTACAGGAGGCTTTATCGGATCTTTTGCCAAAGTGTCATTTGAAGGAGGCAAGCTTAAAAAATTAGATGTTAATGACAGCTACGCCATAGATGGACAATTGGGTATTCATGTTGAGCCTCCCAAAGAAATTAAGGAGGATTTGGGTCAAAAAGATTGGTTTATGCGTGATTCAAATTGGGAGCCGGATTTTCCAACCAGCGCCAGGCAGGCAGAGTGGTTTTACACCAAAGAAACAGGCGAAAGGGTTGATGGCGTGATTGCGCTGGATATTTCAGCAATGGAAAAGCTCATTGATAGTATAGGAGCTTTGAATTTGTCAGACTATAAAGAAAAAATTACCGGAGAAAATCTTTTTGAAAGGGCAATTACTCATGCTGAGATGGGTTTTTTCCCCGGCTCTTCGGCAAAGAAAAGCTTTTTAACAGCTTTGGCTAATGAGGTGTTTAATAAAATATTTTTCCTGCCTCAAAATAACTGGCCGGGGATTATTTCGGCTCTGGGGAGATCTTTGGATGAAAAGCATGTTGGTGTTTATTTGAATGACCCTAAGATGTTTTCGTATATTGCCTCACAAAATTGGACTCATGCTTTGCCGCGTCAGTCTTCCTCATCAGGGGATTTTTTGAGTTTGGTTGAAGCCAACTTAGGGGCAAATAAAGTCAATTATTATCTTGATAGAAGCTATAATTTAGAAACTGTTGTTGGCAAAGAGGGCGAAATCAAGCATAGGATGAGAATAAGTTATATAAACAGAAGTCCTTCCGATACCTTTCCTGCTGGTACTTATAAAAATAGAATGCGTATTTATTTACCTATAGGGGCTAAAATGACACGGGCTTTGTGGGGGGAGGCTGATATTACAAAAAAAATGACTGGTTTTTCAGATTATGGCAGGGCGGGTTATTCCTTGCTTATGGAGCTTGCGCCCCGTGAGCAAAAAACCCTTGTTTTAGACTACACAGTGCCGGTAAAGGTTGAATTTAAGGAAGATATTGCCACTTACAGATTGGATATTATAAAACAGATGGGTCTTTTGACAGATCCATTTGTCTGGACAATCAGCTATCCGATAAGCTATCAGCTGGTTTCAGATGCTGTTAAAAAGATCGGTCCCCAGCAGTACTCAATTTCTACAGATTTATCCAGAGACCGGAGTTTTGAAGTAAAATTCAAAAAATAGTGTATACTTAAAAATATGTTTTCTGTACAGGTTTTAGGGTTGGTTGCAGGCGGATTTGTAGTTATTGCCTCGCTGCCGCAGATTTATCAAATTATTAAAACCAAAAAAACAGAGGATCTTTCTCTTCCTATGTATATTGCCTTAAATATGGGCATATTCCTTTGGATAGTGTATGGTTTGTTTACCGGGCAAACAGCAATAATTATTACGAATTTAATTTTTCAAGTTATGAATTTGTCGATTCTTTTTTTGAAGATTAAATACGGATAATTAAGACCCTTGCCTCGCGAGCTTGGATGTGGTAAATTACTAGGCCATGGACAGATTAAGTTTACAAGCCGAAGAAAGAATAATCCTAGGCAAAAAAGTTAAAAAATTACGTGAAAGCGGAAAACTGCCGGCTCACGTTTTTGGTAAAGGTTTGGAAAGCGAACATGTCTCTGTTGACGGGAAAACCTTCCTGCAAACTTTTGCGGAAGCAGGGGAGACAGGGCTAATTGATTTAAAAATTGGAACTGAAAAGGTCAGGCCTGTTATGGTCAGGGAAGTGCAGTATGATCCTGTCAGCGGGGATCCCGTGCATATAGATTTTTATCAGGTTAACCTGGCTCAAAAAGTTAAAGTGCCTGTTCCTTTGGAGATGATAGGGGAACAGCCGGAATCTGTTAAGTTAGGCGAGACAATCGTGCTTCAAACCTTAAACGAGGTGGAGGTCGAAGCTTTGCCTACTGATTTAATAGAAAAAATTGAAGTGGATATCACCTCTTTGCAGAATATTGATGATGCAATCACTGTAGGCCAGCTTAAATTTGACAGAAGCAAATTAACAGTGCAAGCCGCTGATGAAGAGATTGTGGTTAAATTGGCTCCTGCAGTGTCTGCTGAGATGGAGAAGTTGCTGGAAGAACAAGCCGCAGAAACTGCTGCTGTGGCAGCTGAGGCCGGGGCAGAAGCTGCAGCCGAGGGTGGCGTTGAAGGAGCTGCACCAGCTGAAGGTGAGGCTCCTGCAGCCGAAGATCAAATCAAGACTGAAGGCGCAGATACCAAAGAAGAAGCGGCAAAAGAATGATAAATACGTTAATTCTGCGTTAATTTTGCGGGAATTTAGCTTCAAATCCCCCTTGACTCCCTATTTTTTAAATGTTAATCTGCTTTTCAAATGATTGAAGTAGAAGAAAAAGATCGGTTGCGACAGGGTATTTTTACAGTTTTAGAAAAGGTGTTTGATGAGCCGCCTGAGAGGTTCCCCAAAGCTTTAAGTATAGCCTTGAATAAGTTAGGCCCTGCTTATAGACAGCTGTATGATGAGGTTTTTGTAGGTTGGCAATGTCCAATTGAAGAGCGTCCGCAGTTTCCCCAGCGTCCTTCAATATTCAATCCTATCTCTCATTGGACAGCGATTGTTAGATGGTAGGTTCCTTTCGTGTTGAAGCAGGCCATTTGGTTATCATGATGCTTTTTCCTTCATGGGGCAGTTTTTGCCAAAGCTCCTCGGTAATAAACGGCATAAAAGGGTGTAAAAGTTCCAGGGAAGTTTTGAAAACATATTCTAAAACACGTTGAGCCTCAGCCCGTCTATTTTTAGTGATTTCAATATATTTATCTGCAAACTCATGCCAGGTAAATTCATATATAGCTTCAGTTGCCAAATGGAGCTGGTAATTTTCTAAGTTTTTAGTCACAGATTTTATGGTTTTATTTAACTGCTCAAAAATCTGTTTATCATCAGGATGTAATTTGTCATCCTGAACGATTAGTGAAGGATCTCTAGATTTAATCTGGAGATTCCTCGTTTCACTCGGAATGACAGAAGGTGCAGGTTTTAGTTCTATTATAAAACGGTGGATATTGCGGAGCTTAGTGCCGAAATTCCGGTAATTTTTACACCGCTCATCCATTAACTGTCTGGAAGTTTTGCCGTCTCTTCCGGGGATGGAATATCCATAAAGGGCCATCCGGGTCGCATCGACGCCCCAGGTTCTCACCAGTTCATAAGGGTTAATACCATTACCCAATGATTTGGAGAATTTTCTGCCCTGCATATCTCTTAACATGCCATGAAAAAACATATTTTTAAAGGGAATTTCATCTTTGAAATGTAATCCCAGCATAATCATTCTGGCAATCCATAAGTATTTTATTTCCGGGGCAGAAGTTTCAAAATCCCAGGGGTAATATTTTTTTAATTCTTTAGTCTCATTGGGATAACCCAAAGTTGCCATCGGCCAAAGCCCGGAAGAAAACCAGGTATCCAAAACCTGTTCATCCTGTACCCAGTGTTTTTGGCCACAGCTTTGACAGTTTTTACCGGGTTCATCAAAGGAAATAATCATATCTTTGTCTTTGCCCACTTCGTGGTTGGGGTTGCATTTTTGGCAATACCAGACCGGGATTCGGTGGCCCCACCAAAGCGATCGGGAAATTGACCAGTCATGAATTTCTTTTAACCAGTCAGATAAGATTTTATGGTAGTTTTTTGGTAAAAAGTTAATCTTATGAAGGTTTTTTAAGGCTTTTTGTGCCAATGGCTTCATTTTGACAAACCATTCTTCGGAAATAATCGGTTCAACAGTAGTTTTACAGCGTTCGCAAACAGGTACTGAATGAAGATAATCCTCAACTTTTACCAATATGCCTTTTTGCTTCAGTTCCGGCAGCATAGCTTCCCGGGCCTCTGAAACTTTCATTCCGGCGTATTTTCCGGCAACTTCAGTTAAGCGGCCGTTTTTATCAATAACCTGGACAATCGGCAGATGGTGCCTTTGGCCTATTTCGTAGTCGGTAAAATCGTGGGCCGGCGTAACTTTTATAACTCCGGTGCCGAATTTAGGGTCAACTGCCTCATCTGCGATGACTTTCATCATCCTGGGGCCGTTTAAGGTTTGAATTTCAAACTCCTGGCCAATATATTTGGTATAGCGTTTATCGCTGGGATGGACCGCCATGGCTGTATCTCCGAATTTAGTTTCCGGACGCGAAGTAGCCAGAGTCAGCGGGCCGTATTGCAGATAGTAGAGTTTTTCTGTTTTGTCCTGATATTCCATTTCTAAATCCTCAATGGCTGTGGCATCTTTTGGACACCACTGGACAATGTAGGCGCCTTTATAAAGAAGGTCCTGCTCCCAAAAAGTCTTAAATTCTTCCAAAACAGCTTTTGTAACTTTTGGATCCATGGTAAAAACTTCTCTTGACCAGTCAGCGGAAATTCCCATTAAAGTCCAGGTTTTATGGAAAGAGTCGTAAACTTGTGTTTTAAATTCCCAGGCCCTTTTAAGCCATTCTTCCCGCGTTAGTTTATATTTGGACAAGCCTTCTTTTTCCAGGATTTTATTAAAAGTGCCTTCAAATAAAATTCCGGCATGGTCTACTCCCGGTAAAAGCAGGACGTCTTGCCCCTGCATTCTTTTAAAACGGGCGATAGCATCCATGATAGAGTGTTCCATAGCATGGCCTAAATGAAGCTCCCCGTTAACATTGGGGGGAGGCATTAAAAGAGAATAGGGTTTCTTTTTTGAATCAGGATCTGCCTTAAAATATCCACTTTCTTCCCAAAAGCTATACCATTTACTTTCTTCATCAGTCTGGTTGTTTGTTTTATCCATGAGGTTAAGTATAGAAGCAAGTAGGGTTTGGGTCAACCTTTAGGCATGTGCTCAATGCTAATTATTACAGGGTAACAGAAATCGATATTATACTTTTCCAAATGAATTCTGGTAAAAGGACATCCTCTGTTGGAAAATTGTTAGATTTTCCCTGCGTTTCGATATTGGCCCATTAATTTGCCCGTGCCTGCTTCATATACAGTTATTACTTCTTCTGTTTGGTCGGGACTTTGTTGGCTTGGTATTGATTTGCTAAATGTTTCAAGTTTTATTTCAGCGACCATATTAGGGGTACGATTGTACTGATTTGTTATATATTTGTCAAAATTATAAAGCGAGATTGGGGTTAGCCTGTAACTTCAACGGGTTAATTGGTTGATAATTAAAAAAGGCAGCTGAGGCAATCATGGCAGCATTGTCTGTGCAAAGCTTGGGCGGTGGAACATAGAGCCTTGTTTTTAATTTGAAATTTGAAATTTGAAATTTGAAATTTCGAATCAGGGACTGATTCGCTGCTACGCCGCCGGCCACAATGATTTGATTAACATTATAAGTTTTAACAGCTTGAACAGTTTTTGTAACCAAAACGTCGATGATAGCTTGTTGGATAGAGGCACAGAAATTAGCAATAATTTTCTCATCCTGAGCTTGATCTTTTGTCATCCTGAGGCGATTAGCCGAAGGATCTCCCACGAATGTGGGTCTGACATTCGTCAGAGATTCCTCACTACGCTTCGCTACGTTCAGAATGACAGACGAGGATTGCAAAATATTAGCTACTGCTGTTTTTAGTCCGGAAAATGAAAAATCGAAATCCTTGGAATCTATCATCGGCCTGGGTAAATTAAAAGCCTTGGGGTTTCCTTTTTCTGCAAGTTTTGCAATGGAGGGCCCTCCCGGATAGGGTAATCCAAGGAGTCTGGCGCATTTGTCAAAGCATTCTCCGGCTGCATCATCGCGGGTGCCGCCCAAATATTTATATTTGCGGTGACTTGTAAATGAAGCGGAGCTTCTTTCCTTCGGAAATAGCACCAAATCAGTATGGCCGCCGGAAACCAGTAAGCCGATGGCAGGGAAGGCTGGCTGTTCGCTTTTGGCTGTTCGCCCGCCGGCAACGCTATGCGTAGCATTGCGGGCAGGCTTTTGGCTTGCTAATGGCGAATGGCTAACAGCTAATAGCTTATTAACCCAATTTGCATAAAAATGCCCAAGCAGGTGGTTTACAGGGACCAAAGGTTTCTTCCAAACTGTAGCCAAAGTTTTAGCAGTTTCTACCCCCACCAAAAGCGAGCCGATTAGCCCTGGACCGTAAGTTACAGCAATAGCATCTATTTCACTTCCGTCATTGCGAGGAGCGGAGCGACGCGGCAATCTTTCTTTTGGGAAAGCCTGATTTAGTGCCTCCTCAATTACCGGAATAATGCTTTTTATCTGTTCCCTTGCCGCCTGCTCAGGGATTACACCGCCATATTTAGCCTGTAAGGAAGCAGATGATGCCACAACATTGGATAAAATAGTTACTCTATCTCCCTGTTTTTGCACTACTGCAGCAGCTGTTTCATCACAGGAAGTCTCAATGCCCAATATAATCATGAAGTTATTTTAACAGAAATGTCTCTTAACCATTTGGAGATTTGTTCTACAGTGTAATCTTCATTATGCGCTTTTCTGGTAAAGCTAACAGCTTCTTTTCTTTTAAATTCTACATTCCATTTATTGCGATCCAAAAATGTAATTGCAGAAAATAGTGATGTTCTTTTGTTGCCGTCTAAGAAAGGATGATTATTAATTATGGAATGCAAGAGAGCGGCAGCCTTATCAAAAATAGATTTGTATGCATCCTGGAATCCGACTGACATTTGTGGCCTGCCTATAGCGGATCTAAGTAATGATAAATCCCTTACCCCATGAATACCCCCAAACTTCGAAACCATCTCTTCATTGATAGCGATTACCTCTGCCTCGGATAAATAATGGATTATACTCTTGCCAGATCTTGCCATACACCTGCGTATTTTTTGGAGAGTTTTTTAATAATTTTTGCTACTTCAGGATCAATTTCGGTGGGCCTTTTAGTCTTTCTCTCGTGCACCAGAAGCAACCCATCATTTGTTTGCTTCCAATCTATTTGAGATCCATCCCTGATAGAGAGTTGGTGGGCATAAGCTTTAGGTACTGTGACTGCCAAAGAATTACCGTTTTTAAATACTTTTCTCATGGCCTTATTATACCACAAATGTACTGACAATGTAATGACATAAGTTCCAATAAAAAATATTGACTTAAGCAGGTTTGTCTGCTAAGCTATAGGTCTAATATGCGTCAGGAATGTTTAACACCTAGAGAGTTACAGGTTGCCGGATTGCTGGCAGTCGGCTTTTCCCGAGTAGAAATTGCTACTAAAATAGGATGTTCTCCTCTGACGGTAAGAGGCCATCTTTCCGTTATATATACAAAGGTAGGAGCCTGGGATGCTCTTGAGGCAGTGCTGCGGCTTGCCGAAAGAGGAATACTGAATACTTCCAGGGTAGAGGCAGAGCTTGACTTAAGCAGGTTTGGCCTGTTAAGTCCAGCCCAAACTAAAGTGATGGAGGCTTTAATAGTTGAGCACCCGCCGACTTTTGCTGCTATCGGGGCCAGATTATTTTTAGCAAGTAGTACTGTTACCAACCACATGTATGAAATCAGCAAAATTATGCAAACACATCAAACCAAGCCAAACAAAACCCTTTTAGGCATGGGATATTGGTTGCGGTCAAACAAACAGCCAAAAACTTAAGTAATTCTAAGTACTTGTCCTCATTTATGAAGAAGAAGTAGAATCAAAGGTGTGATTGCCAAACAGGATTATAGATTTATCAAAGATGCTTTGTGGATCTCCTATACCGGGCTAAAGGATTTTTTAAAGTGCCCCCGCTCTTTTTATTTAAAAAACAGATACCGGGATCCGAAGACCGGCAACAGACTGCAGGTTGCTTCCGGGCCGATGACCCTTGGTTCTTTGGTGCACGATGCTATTAAGTGGTATTTGCAAACAGGCAGGACAGCCGGTTTTGATGATATTGTAAAAAAATTCCGTAATCACTGGTTAAAATATCAGGGTAAAAAAGGCGGTTTTTCCTCCCGGCAGGAAGAAGGTGATTTTGGTAAACGAGGGCTCGCGATGCTGGATAATTTTTATAAAAACAAAGCAAACCTGGAAAAAAATCTCCCGGCATATGATTTTTTAAGGTATATTTTGGATGAGAGAATTGTCCTAAACGGCAAGGTGGATTTTGCAGGAGAGATGCCGGATGGCAGTTTGCATATTTTGGATTTTAAAACAGGCGCGAAAGATGAAGATGACCCTACTCAGCTGCATGCTTATGCTATTTTGGCAGAAGCAAGTTTTCAAAGGCCTGTTTCAAAAATAAGCTACTGGTATTTGGACAGGGACTCTGTACCAAAAGAGGCAGTACTTGATCCTCTGGCGGAAAAATTAGAGTGGTTTAAAATTCAGTCAAAAGAAATTGAAGATGCTGTGAAAGCGGATAAGTGGGTTTGCATTGAAAATGATTCTCCTTATAACGAGTGCAAAAAATATGAGGCAATTATTGCAGGCAAGGGAGAGTTTCAGTTTTCTGATGAATCATTTAAGAAAGATATATATTTTCTGGATACTCTGAAGCCAGTTTAATTTCAGCCAGAACACGATGTTTGTGTAAGCCGTTCTGCGGCGCAGACTCAAAGAGTTTAATAGATGATATTTTAATCGGATCAAAAGTTGCTCCCATAATCTTGTCCAAATCATCCTCAAGCTCCCGGTTTAATTGAAAATGATTATTAAATTTTGCAATGGTAATGTGGGGGATAAACCTTCGTTCATCAATGGGCAGGTTTAAGTCTTCTAATCCTTCAGTTATTCTTCTGGCAATTATCAGAATTTTATCTATATCTCCTTTGGTGCCTACCCAAAGAACCTGCGGTTCGTGAATACTGGGAAACCCGTCAATATAGGCGGGAGTGACTTCAAACGGCGGGATATCTTGCACAGAACTTGAAATAACTTCAATCAGTTCCTTCTTTAACTCCTCAGGCTGCTCCCCAACAAAGGCCAAAGTCAGGTGAATTTTCCCCAAATTAGTTAATCTGGCTTGAGGAATAAGTGTATGCAATCTATCCTGAATAGCTTGAAATGCAGCTTTATTCTCGTTCGGAATTTCTAATGCAATAAAGAAACGCATAATAAATAAATATTACCACAACTTGATCCTTGACAAATTGCAGGGGGAAAATTATAAGATGATAAAGCCCCTAAAATATGGCTGATTACCAATACTTTAACCATGTTCCCTTTATGGAAGATATGGCTTATTCTTTAAGAGGCTTGGGGTTAGTGCATGATATGGATACTGCGCATATCATATTTAACCCGACAGCAGTTAAAGAAAGGGAGGTTATGATTTATTCAAATGATACAGGAAAATTGCCGAATGGTGATTTATCGCACGCAGCATTTTCTGTTATTGAGTGGTGGAGACGTATTGGGGTTACGAGTTTTGATATGGTAGTTTATATGCCGCCTTTAGGCCCTAAAGATGAATCTTACTGGCACAACTTTTATCCCTTAATGAGGATGGTTGATCGGGGCTCAGAAGGGGCAAAGACTTCAGATTTCGGTACAATGGAAGTTTACGTCTCTCCGGTAGTTGCCTCCGACCAATTAAAACAGTCAGCAATGTTTGGTCAATATCTGGAATCTACACAAAAATTAGCAGCAGCAGCCTGATGATTGACAAAGTTTTGAAAGTATTTTAGGATAAATTTATAACTTTATATTATCAATAAACCGTGGGATTATAATTCGAAGAATTACAGTCTTTCGAAGAAAGTATATTGTCCTGCGGAGAATCAAGAGTGATGGGGAGGGTTTTGGCCTGATGATCCATCCAGCAACCGTCCGTTAAGCCGGAGCGGTGCTAAACCCAACCCTTTAAGGGAGGATTAGTCCTGAGTGAAATCGAAGGAAAAAACTTTTAACCTCTCTTTTAGGAGAGGTTTTTTTGTGGAAAGGAGGTATAAATATGGCTGAAAGAATAAAATTTACAAAAAAAGGAGTTAAAGTGCTTATAGAGTGTAATAATATGCTGGGTCAAAAAGAGGGTTCATGGTTTCCGTTTCGAAAAGATGTTATAAATATTTCTTTTTACAGAGTTATGCATAGGGATCCGGATGCTTTGCCTGAATTACTTACAACAATTGCAGGTTTTAGAGACAAAAATCATTTAGGGCCAAGACAACGCAGTAAGCTTGAATGGGTAAGCGGTTTGGTATTAGAAACTATTGCAGGATTTGGGGTAGGACCGGAGGATGATTAACAGGTTCTATGTACCTTCATTCCAGGAAGCTAAATAGCGTTTTTGTTCTTCTGTCAGGACATCAATTTTGATGCCCAGTGACTTAAGTTTTAAGGCTGCGATCATATCATCCAGCTCTTGCGGAACAGTATAAACACCGGTTGCTAATTTTCCCTGATTTTGGACTAAAAATTCTGCAGCCAAAGCCTGGTTGGCAAAACTCATGTCCATTACATCAGGCGGATGGCCTTCTGCTGAAGCCAGATTAATTAACCTGCCTTCGCCCAGGATAAATAGCTTTTTGTCATCCTCGAGTGTAATTTCTTCCAGATTATCCCGCATGTGGCGGCGGTTTTTGGCAATTTTAACTAAACCCCCGTAATCAAATTCTACGTTGAAGTGGCCGGTATTGGAAACAATGCAGCCATTTTTCATTTTTTTGAAATGTTCAACTGATATAACTGTTTTATTGCCTGTGGCTGTGCAGATAATATCGGCAATTTTTATAGCCTCCTCCATTGGCATAACATCGAATCCGTCCATTGAAGCCTCCAAAGCTTTTAGCGGGTCAACTTCCAAAACTATCACCTGTGATCCCATGCCCCGGGCCCGGCTGGCCAAGCCCCTGCCGCACCAGCCGTATCCTACCACCACAAATTTTTTGCCGGCCAAAAGGACATTGGTGGCTCTGATAATCCCATCAATGGTTGATTGTCCTGTGCCGTAGCGGTTATCAAACATATGTTTGGTGTTTGAATCATTAACTGCCATAGCCGGGATTTTTAGGGTGCCGTCTTTGAGCATAGCCCTAAGTCTGATGATTCCGGTAGTGGTTTCCTCAGTTGAGCCAATGACTTCGGAAAGCTGGGATTTTCTTTCAGTATGCAAAAGTGTGACTAAATCTGCTCCGTCATCCATGGTAATCTGCGGCTTAAAATCCATGACAGAGTTTAAGTGACTGTAGTAGGTATCTTTATCTTCGCCTTTGATGGCAAAGGTGGGGATGCCGTAATCCTCCGAGAGCGAAGCCGCGACTTCGTCCTGGGTAGAAAGTGGATTGGAGGCGCAAAGGGCCAAATCAGCTCCTCCCTCTTTTAAGGCAATCATTAAGTTGGCTGTTTCAGAAGTGACATGAAGACAAGCTCCGAGAGTTATTCCTTGCAGGGGTTTTTCTTTGGCAAAACGCTCCTGAATAAGTTGGAGCACTTTCATCTGGGACCCGGCCCATTCGATTTTTAATTTTCCTTTGGCAGCTAAATTTTTATCTTTGATATCGCTCATAATAGTGACTAGAGTCGAGAGTCAAGTGTAAAATTGTTTTCCTAGACTCTTGATTCTAGATTCTTGACTCTAATTCCAGTTTTTCTCCAAAGCTTTCTTTGTACCTTTTGCAAAACTCTTCAACTGTAAAGCTGTGGTTAGTTGTACCATATTTTTCGATTGCATAACAAGCCGTTACTGCGCCCATCTGCCCGCAAGTTTTTAGATCAAAGTCTTTTAAAAAACCTGTTAAAAATCCGGCCCTGTAAGCATCACCTGCACCTGTGGGATCCAAAACTTCCTTCGGTTTTGCCGGGTCAATCTGGATAACTTGATCTTTAGTCTGAATTTTGGATCCTTTTTCTCCTAAAGTGGTAATTAAAATGTCGACTTGTTCTAGTAGCTTTTCGCTTTTAGCTTTTAGCTTTTCGCTTAAGTAAGCTATTTCATAATCATTGCCGATTAAAATTTTGGCGCCTTTTAGCATATTTTTTAAATCTTCAGAAGAAAGCGCCGGCAACTGCATGCCAGGGTCCATCATAAAAGGGGTATTTTTATTTTGGCACTCTTTTGTAAAATTGATCATGGCCATTGGATTATTGGGTGCAACAATGACAAAATCAGTTTGGATTTCTTCTAAAGACAGTTTTTGGGCATAGTCCATAGCTCCTGGGTAAAAAGCCGTTATCTGATTATCTGATTTATCAGTCATTATAAAACAGGAAGAAGTTAAATTATCATCAGTAGTGTGGATTTTTGAAATATCAACTCCTGCACCTGCTAAAAATTTGCCGTAATCTGAAAAATCACTGCCAACTGCGCCGACAATACCTACCGGCATTTTCAAAAGGGCCAAGTTATAGGCAATGTTGCCGGCTGTACCGCCTTTTTGTTTGCTTAAAGTATTTACCAAAAAAGACAAATTTATCTGGTGGATTTTATCCGGCATAATATGATCCGCAAAGCGCCCCGGATAATCCATAATATGATCAAAAGCAAGCGAGCCGGTAACTGTAATCATTTTTAAAGTATACACTAATTATCTTTGGTGCCAACTAAAAAAACCGCCTGCCATGGCTTAATGCGAGTCTCCGAGCATGAAGACATGTCAATCCGAGATAAATACTAGAGAAATACAGGAATCATTACTGTGTCCCAACAAGGAATACTGCCTGCCATGGCTTAATGCGAGTCTCCGAGCATGAAGACATGTCAATCCGAGATAAATACTAGAGAAATACAGGAATCATTACTGTGTCCCAACAAGGAATACTGCCTGCCATGGCTTATAATTTGATTTCCAGTTTTCCTGTGCAATTACTTCTCCGTTTCTTGTCACAGTTCTTTTAAATATTACAGTTGCTCCTGCGGCAGCCCAATCAACCTGTTTAACCTGACCTTTTGGTAAAGTTGGATCATCCTGCCGCAACTCCGGAGGTGGAGGCGTTTTATTGGTAATCACCGGCTGAGTTAAATTTACAACCCTATTATCAGATGTGCCATATAACTCAATATACAAAGTGGTGCCTGCTGTATGTGCCTGAATTAAAATATGTGCCGGCGTGTCATTTTTAAACTGGAAATCAACTGATGGATAAAAAACAGTGGCGTCAAGTCCCGGCGGGAACCCTTGCTCGTAATACCCAACCCTGTAAGCATGGGCAGTTCTGGAAACAACCGGCAGTCCTGCATTTAAAACAGCCCGGAAAAGGGTAGTTGAATCCTGGCAAACGCCTCCGCCGTCATCCAAAACAGTTCTGCCTTCTTTAATAACATAAGCCTGTTTAAATCCTGTCGCGGCAGAGATGTCCCCAACTGTTTTATTAAAGGAGAAGGTTTCGCCCGGCGGAATCAACACCCCGTTAATTTTGGAAGCAGTTAAATTAATATTGTAAATTCTATTAGTAATTGATCCGGCGAAATTAGAGATTCCCTGTCCCAGCAGTTCTTTGATGCCTAAGCTGTTAATATCGGAAGTTTCAATTTTAGGTTTGACAATATCAACAGGCAAAGTGATGCTTTTGGGAATATTATTAATCAATGCTTCGCTTAACAGTTGGTAGGTTTTATCTTTGTCTAATCTTCTGCCTTCCTGTGAAGGTTTGAAAGCAGCTACCCTTTTTGTTGCCGGATTAAATTCAAATAAGCCTTCTACAACATTCCTGTTTATTTCAGAGGCAATTTTTTCCAAATACAAATAAGTTGTATCTTTGTCCAAAAAATTTTCCCCTTTTTGAAGATCCAATAAAGCCAGCAGTTGTTTTGTATCAACAGTCCAGGCTTTATTTTCGAAATTCAATTTAATAGGGCTGTTTTCCAGTTGTTCAAGCGTAGTTTTGGCTTTTTGGACATACTCGGTGGTAACTTCCGGCCGGACAGTGACAAAAGGAAGTAAAGACTGATACTTGCCAAAAAGTAAATAGCTCGTTATTTCCTCTTTAATCTTTTCTCTGTCTATGGAAAATCCGTCAACGCTTTCTATAATCTTGATACGGGAAGAAGGACTGTCCGCTTCAACTCGTCCGCTCTGTGAGGCGACCGTCGAGCGAGGCGAGTTTTCTGCAGTTGGTGTTTCATCAAAAAATAATTTGGCATTTTCAGGCTGTTTGTTTGCAATAGTTGTAAGATTATCCAATTGCTTATCAATATTTAATGTAATTTTTGGAGAAATTCTTGCGACAGAAAAAAAGGTATAGTTTTTATGGGTGTCTTTAAAATTTTTATCCAGAGATGAATAATCTAATGTTGCAGCTGATGTAGCGAGGTCAATGTTGAAATTTCCCTGAGCCCATTCAAACGGCAACTTGTGTTTTAATCTATTTTGAAAATTGGATTGTACTTTTCTGATTGCCTGACCTTCAGTTAGAAAAGTAATGTTAGTCTCGCCAACAAAAGTAAAAGGATAATACTTATCGCTAAAAATTACCTGATAGGCAATAATTATTAAAATAAAAAGCACTATTGATAAAAAAACAGGTAAGAAGTTTTTTTTAATCTTTTTAGCCACGCTGCCATTGTACAGTTTTAAGGTATAATTGAAAAGGAGCTGCCAGCCTTCAGTCATCAGTCGTCAGACAATTGCAATTTTAGTCTGAAAGCTGAGAGCTGAAGACTGACGACTATTAGATGAAGCGAATAATAATCATTGTTCTATCTATAAGTATTATCTTCGGATTTTTGTTCTGGAAATTTGCACCCAATCTTTCACTTTTTAACAAAGCAAAACCTGCCGGGCCGATCACCTTAACTTACTGGGGGCTTTGGGAGGATGATAATTTGATAAAACCCCTGCTTGCTGAGTATCAAAGCAAAAATCCCAATGTCGTTATAAATTATGAGCGTAAATCGTCCTTAAACTACCGGACAAGAGTTCAAACGCAGGCAAGAGAAGGAGTGGGGCCGGATATTTTCCGGATTCATAACTCGTGGCTCCCGATGTTTCGTAATGATTTAGCTCCTGCTCCTGCAGAGGTATTCACGCTTTCTGACTACAAAGGTTTTTTTTACCCTGTAGCAGCTGATAGCTTTACTGCGGGAAATCAAATTTACGGCGCGCCGATGGAAGTAGACGGTTTGGCGCTTTTTTATAATGAAGAATTGTTGGCCGGTATAGGAGGCAAGCCGCCTAAAAACTGGCAGGAGTTTATAGATTTGGCTGTAAAAATGACTGTTAAGGATGAAAGCGGTGTTAAAACAGCAGGAGCAGCTATGGGAACTGCAGGCAATGTTGATCACTGGTCCGATATTTTAGGACTTTTACTCCTGCAGCAGCCTGGTGTAGATTTAGCAAATGTGGCAACGACACAGGTTGCAGAAGTTTTACGCTTTTATACAGGTTTTGTAACTGACCCCAAAAAAAAGACTTGGGATGTGAATTTGCCTAAATCCACAGATATGTTTGCTTCCGGCAGACTTGGTTTTTATTTTGCCCCTTCCTGGAGAGCGCATGAGTTAAGAGTTGCCAATCCTAATTTAAAATTCAAAGTTGCACCGGTCCCGCAACTTTCCGGCAAGTCCGTGGCATGGGCTAGTTTTTGGGGGGAGGTAGTTTCTGCAAAATCTCAAAATCCAACTGAGGCCTGGAAATTTATAGAGTATTTGACTTCTGCTCAAAGCCAAAGATCAGCTTACCAGCAGGCTTCACAGATAAGGCTGTTCGGCGAGCCGTATTCGCAGGTTAGTTTATCCGGAGAGCTTGTTGCCGATCCAATCGTTGGGGCGTTTGTAACTCAGGGACCAAATTACAAATTTTGGTATTTATCATCGAACACTTTTGATAACGGTTTAAATGATGAAATGATTAAATACTTTGAAGATGGGATAAATGCAATGCTGGCAGGAACGAATGCAAGCACGGTCTTGCAAACAGTAGATAAAGGAGTAAAGCAGGTTTTGGATAAATATACTAAACCTGCCCCTTTACCAAGTACCAGATAAAATGTTTAAGATTATTACTTATGTTCCGGTAGAAGATGCTGAAAAAGTGCGACAAGCAATGGGTGATGCCGGGGCAGGAGTGTTGGGAAATTATCATCATGCTTCTTTCTCAACTCGGGGAATTGGCAGGTTTATTCCTTCTGCAGGTGCACATCCGGCCATTGGCAAAATAGGTAAATTAGAAGAGGTGGAAGAAGAAAAAATAGAAGTGATTTGTCAAAAAGAAAAAGTAAAAGAAGTGGTTGCCGTTATTCGAAAAACCCATCCTTATGAAGAAATCCCGCTTGAGATTTACCAACTAATAAATGGAGAACAATTTGGCGGGTAATAATTTATTTATTGATGTAGACAAAACATGATACGATCGTATACATTTTTGAAAACGAGAGTTGCTACTCAGATTAGCGGCGGTAAATTAATCAGTTGGATTTCAGGATCCAGGGTGATATTGAATTTTTCTTTTACTTTTAAAGCATATATTTTGGCTAAATTATAAAAGGTTTTAGCGTTGCCTCCATCGTTGATAAACAAATTAGCATGATATTCGGCAATTCTTATTCCATCAATTCTTTGGCCTTTGGCTCCGACCATTTCCAAAAGCGCTCCGGCCGGCAACTTGTCATAAACTATTTTTTCCGGAGGGATTTTATCTAAAATATCCTTGGGAAGGGTGTTGGCCACAATATTTTTGAAAAAACAGCCGGGGCATTTTATACCGGGAGGATATTTAACCAGTCTTTTTGTTTTGATTTCATCTGCTTCTTGCTGTAGGATGTGAGGATCTCCCTGTTCGAATTGGAAAGTGACTTCTAAGATAGGATATTTTATTTTTTTAAAAATGCTGCCGCGGTAGGAAAACTGACATTCCTCTTTAGTCAGGGGACACTTGAGTGTATGGATATCTTCCAAACAGGTGGATCCGTCAGTATGTGTTAACGGTTGCATGCGCTTGGTTTTTAATAAACTGGAATCATCAGTAATAACCGAGGGATCAATGGCAGTTACTGTTACCAGATGATCAGAAATAGATTGGCCATATGCTCCGGCATTGCCGTAAACTGCTCCGCCTACAGTTCCCGGGATGCCTGTAAGTTTTTGTAAACCTGAAAGCCCTTTTTGAATTGTATAATCAATTAGTTCCTGCAGAGGTGTGCCACTTTTAACATTCACCTCGAAGGAGTCAGGGCCCACCTTCGAGGTGTTAGTCCCCGTAATCTCATTTTTAATCACTAAGCCGGCAAAGCCTTCGTCTGATACCAATAGATTGCTGCCTCCCCCGATAACTAAATATGGCATTTTTGTTTCTCTAGCGTATTTAATAGCTTCTATTAAATCTTCTTCGGTTTTAACGCGAACAAACTTTTTGGCCGGACCGCCAAGCCGCAGGGTAGTGACATCTTTTAACGGGTAGTTGTCCTGTAATTGCATATAGTTAATTATACATGCTAAATTAACGGCATGGAGAAAGCTATTTTACGGACCCTAATTTATGCTGATATTTTTGATTACCCGCTAAAGGCACAGGAAATTCAAAAATGGCTGATTAGGAGAAAAGCTACTCTTTGGCAGGCAGCAAAAGTATTGGATAAACTTAAAAAAAATTCCAAATTAGAAATTAAATGTGGTTATTATTTTTTACCAAAAAGAGCAGGACTTATGGGAATCAGGAAAAGGCGGGAAGAAGAGTCAAAAAGTTATCTAAGAAAAGCTAAATTCTTTTCCCGGCTCTTAAAAATTATTCCCTGGATAAAACTGGTCGGTATCTCAGGAGGACTGGCTTTAAATAATGCCGCAAAGGCAGACGATATTGATATTGCTGTTATTACAGCAAAAGGGCGGTTGTGGATATGCAGACTTTTTATTTTAGGCCTGCTGTCTTTAGTCGGGCAAAGAAGAGTAAAAAAAGATACCGGTAAAAAAATTGCCGGAAAATTTTGTGTCAATATTTTGCTTGAGGAAGACAGGCTGGAGCAGAAGAACAAAGATATATATGTAGCCCATGAAGTATTACAGATGAAAGTGTTGTGGCAGAGGGATGGGATATATTCCAGGTATTTGGAAGATAATGCATGGGTATTTGAATTCCTGCCAAATTGGATTTATGAAGATGTAGTAAGTAGTGAGTATTATGTATTAATGGAGAAAACAGGAAAAAGCAGAAATTCCCATAATACAAAATACATAATACATAATACGATTTTGGATCGTTTAGAGAATTTAGCCAAATGGTTACAGCTTAAAATTATGCAAACTCCCAAAGGTATGGAAAGAATCGAAGACGGTGCCTTATATTTTCACCCGCAAGATTGCAGATTAAAAGTATTAAAGGAATATAAAAAGCAACTTCAGAAATTATCTTAACTATACCCTGACTTTTAATCAGTCCTTGACAAGCAGTGCTAGGTTTTGATATAAACCATATCTAGCCTGTCCTCTTAAAAAATTTCATATGGTAAAACAAAAAAATACAAGTTCTAAAACCTCAATTAAACCCCTCATGGGTTATGTGTTGGTGGAGCCCGGAGAGGCAGATACCAAAACTGCATCAGGTATTATTCTTCCCGAATCGGCCCAGGAAAAACCGGCTCAGGGAAAAGTAATAGCCTGCGGGGATGATGCAGTGATAGAGGGCAAGACAGTTAAATGCCCTGTTAGTGTCGGAGATAAAGTGGTTTATAAAAAATGGGGCGGAGATGAAATAAAAATGGATGGTAAAGAATTAAAGTTAGTGAAATTTGATGATCTAATGGCAATATTGGAGTAACCCTCCATTGTCATTCCGAGCGATTAGCGAGGAATCTCCCACGAATGTGGGACTGAGACAAGCTCAGAGATTCTTCGTACGTTCATGAAACTGAACGTACTCAGAATGACAAGTAAGAAAAGAAAAAAATGAGCAAAATACTAAAATTTGATAGTGAAGCAAGAGAGAAATTATTAAAAGGTATTAATACCTTAACAGATGCAGTGGCAACAACTTTGGGTCCCAAGGGCAGGAATGTGGCCATAGATAAAAAATGGGGTGCGCCGAATGTAGTGCATGACGGCGTGACTGTGGCCAAAGAAATTGATCTGGAAGATCCTTTTGAAAATATGGGGGCGCAGCTTTTGAAAGAAGCCGCCTCAAAAACTGCAGATGTAGCCGGAGACGGAACTACTACCGCCACAATTTTAGCCAAAGCCATTGTCACAGAAAGCTTAAAAAATATTCAGGCAGGCTCCAATCCGATGATTTTAAAGCACGGCATAGAAAAGGCAGTTACTGCCTTGGTCACAGAGCTTAAAAAGATGAGCAAGAAAATCTCCACAGAGGAAGAAGTGGCGCAGGTAGCCACGATTTCCGCCTCGGATTCGCAAATAGGCAACTTAATTGCTGCATCTTTGCAAAAAGTGGGCAAAGACGGGGTGGTTACTGTTGAGGAAGGCAAAACCATGGAAATGAGTGTGGATTACAAAGAAGGCATGGAGTTTGACAAAGGCTATGTCTCCCCTTACTTTGTAACTGATACTGATAAAATGGAAGCCTCCATTGAAGATGCCCACATTTTAATCACCGACAAAAAGATTTCTTCCGCCGCAGATTTAGTGCCGTTTTTAGAAAAGTTTGTTCAAGTATCCAAAAATCTGGTGATTATTGCAGATGAGGTAGAAGGTGAAGCTTTGGCGCTTTTGGTCGTCAATAAATTGCGCAGTACCTTTAATGTATTGGCGCTCAAGGCCCCCGGATTTGGCGACAGAAGGAAAGAAATGTTGGAAGACATAGCTATTTTAACCGGCGGATCAGTGTTGAGTGAAGATACCGGCAGAAAGCTTGAATCAGTAGAGATTGCGGATTTGGGCAGGGCCGGCAGGGTCACGTCTGATAAAGATAATACTTTGATTGTAGACGGCAAGGGTGTTAAAGCCAAGATAGAAGCCAGGGTTGCCCAGATCAGACGGGAACTGGATAAATCTGATTCTGAATTTGACAAAGAGAAACTGCAGGAGCGGTTGGCAAAGTTAACCGGCGGGGTAGCGGTAATCAATGTCGGAGCCGCCACAGAAGTGGAACTTAAAGAGAAAAAAGAACGGGTGATAGATGCGGTGGCTGCCACCAAAGCTGCAATTGCCGAGGGAATTGTAGCCGGCGGAGAGGTAGCATTGCTTAGGGCAGGGAAAGCGTTGGATGTAATTGTTGCAGAAGGGGAAGAAAAAATCGGGATAGAGATTGTAAAAAGATCACTGGAGCATCCTTTCAGGAAATTAATTCAAAATGCCGGCATGGATGAGGGAATAGCTCTCTCCAGGATAATGGCCCAGAGCGGCAATATGGGAATAGATGTACTGGACGGCGAAATCAAAGATTTAGTCAAAGCCGGAATTATAGATCCGGTCAAAGTGACCCGCTCTGCTTTGCAAAACGCCGCATCGGTTGCGGTAATGGTGATGACCACGAATTGTTTGATAACCGATCTTCCGGAAAAAACTCCTCCGGCTCCTCCGATGCCCGGCGGTATGGGCGGCATGCCTGATTATTAATTAGTCTTAAAATATTCCCTCTTTCTGGTGTAAAATTTAATATATGCCTGAAACACCTTCTCAAATCCATTTGACTAAAGTTGAACAATATCAATCTCACCGTTCCGAAACAGTACTCTCGCAGGAGAATTTAATGGCATTATCGTGGAAAACAGCCACCCAGCCAAGCTTGTACCGTAAATTAATCCCAAATCCATACAGCGATGACTCACAAAAAACTCTCTCGGAATTTTTTCCTGATGTTAAAAGGGAGGACGCAGTTAAGGCAACTGTTTTAGCAGAGCCTGAAGGAGAGTATGACAGGAAATTTAAACAATTATCACGCGGAGAACAGGAGCAAGCTTTGTACCAACAAATTGATAAGTCTGCCGCAATTACTGTTAGGCTGGCAAAATATTTGCAGAAACGCCCCCAAGCTTTCTGGGATATGGCAGAAGACTTAATATATCCGCTCTTAACAGAAGTTGCATTCGGCACTGCAGATCCTGCCGCAATTGAAAAGAATTTTGCCCAAAACCAGAGAAGGGGTTTCAGGTTATCAATTGTTAATTTTATTGAAGATTTGCAAAAACTAAAGCCTTATAGAAAAGAATTTGAAACTAACGCTAAAGCTACAGCCGGTAGAATTTTCGGGCGGGAAATTAATGGAGAAATTGAAGTTGAATCACTGCCCGTAGGCTTTATTTTATACCTGAACCGTGCGGATTATGAAAAGATACATCCATCCGGTCAATTTTTGGAAGCAGGTGAAGCTCTTGGCGGAACAATTAATTATTGGTCTTTATCCTGTTTCCCCCGGGAATTGGAAGGCAAAGTAATCATTATTAATAAAGAACCCAGAAACGCAAAAGGGTTAGAAATGATTAAAGAATCTCGAGAACACGAATTAAGACATGCTTTATTTGCAAATTTTGCCGCCGAAAGAAGACATATTGAAGCACCGGATACAGAAAAAATATTAAGTCAGTTGGTTACATTACAAGATCATCGTGAATATGCTGAAATATTAAGAAAGCATTTTGCCGAGTATGCAAAAAATGAAGCAATATCCTATTTTGGATCTCAAAAAGACAAAGATATATATTTGAGTTTAGTACAGTTGGGAGGGGATCGATGGCTAGAGCATCTAGAAAAAATTAGGGAACATTTATGGGTCAGAGAGGATCTTACGCCTGATGAGAAAACCGTAACTTACAAACAGTATACTGGTAAATCCGTAGATTATCTTTGGCAAATTAGAGAATATCTATGGGTAGCCAGAAATCTTTTTAACTGCGGTTTAAGTGCGGAAAAGGCAGAGGCGTTGTTACAGAATACTACTGTTGATAAGGTTGGAAGATTAGCCAGATATTTCGGAGTTAATCCAAATGATACAGCTCTAAAAATACAACAGGAACAGGATCAGCAAATAGGTGAGTTCTCAAAAGAGGTTGATGAGTTTACAAAACCCAAAAGAGACGGTGTGCCTGAATCAGAGTTAGATCCTTTTGCGTGGGGAAGCTATATGCCTATGTGGGAAAGAATGGAGCAGATCACTATGTTGACACATCCCAAAGAAGCAATCCCGTCGTTGGCAAAATTGATCGAAGGGGTTAATGATGCTGGTATCTTAATAAATGCAATTGAAGGTACAGAAGTTATTTTATATATGCATCAGTTTGAGACTAAAACAGAAGAGCTTAGTATTGTCAGGTCAGCCTTAAAAAATATGATTGCAAAAAGAACAAACGATGATTTCAAATACGTAAGGACGAGGGCTGAAAGTTTAATACAAACAATAGATGAAGTTTATATGCAAGGGGGAGTGGATTTTATCCATCATCCACCGTTGATAGCTAGGGTAGCAAAACTTATGAGAGTTCCCGAAGGACAGTCTCCTGTCTTGGGCCAGATTGCGCAACTAATTGAACTATTGAAAGGCCAGGATGCACTTACTTGGGATAAATACTTTAAATTAGAATACATAGACCTTTTAAAATGCCCGGAGGGGGTGCCTATTGCAATTAGGCTCGCCGAAACAACAAGTTATTCTGGCTGGGTTGTACAAGCGCTCGGTATTTTTGAATCAAATCCTGAAAACCTAACTTCTGAAACAAAGAAACAAGTTTTGGCAGTAATAGATGAGATTTTATCAAGAGAATATTTTATAAAGTCCGTAAGTATGACAGACCATCTTAGACCTTATGTATTACAAGTAAAAGATGAAATAGAAAATAGTTAATCTTAAGAAAAGGGATTGATTACGGAAAGGCCTTTGAATTTTTTAAAGTCAGGAACATTGTCTGTTGCTATGATGTCTATTCCGTTACTTAAGGCGGTAGCCGCCAGATATGCATCAAATATTCTATTGCCGGCCAAAGAGTGCTCGTTTATCAGTTCAAGCCAAAGATAATATGTTGTTTGTGAGGGGGAGACGATGCGGCAGGACTTTGAGATTGCCTGGATTGCTGCTAATGCTGACTTCAGCCCCATTGGTTTAGAAAATTTTTGATGAGTTAATATTCTGATAGTTTCAAGAATATTTTGATGGGTAACTTCTAAATCCTCAAAGCTTTCTTTTAAAAATTCCTGGGATTTTTTATTTTTCGGAGAGTCGGCATTAACTGCATAAATTAAAATATTACTGTCAATAATCATTTGAAATTAGGATCAGGATAAAAATCGTCACGGGTTAAATTATCCAGAGGTTCTCCGAGATGATGTGTTTTGAAGATGATCTTCTTAGCTTCGAAATGAGCGTCTTTTTCCAGATATTCTGCCAAGGCCTTGTTAAAAATCTCCTGTAGGGTAACATCATCCTGTAAGGCTTTTTTTTCAGCAGTTTTTTTCAAATCTTCTTTTAATCGTAAAGTCGTTCTGATTAACATATATATTAACTTTAGCATATATATGACAAAATGTCAAAAATAGCACATACACCGCAATTTTAATATAACGTCATTTATTGTAAAATTCAGACACCCTAAAACCAGATTTTACTTACCATTATCTGATACAATACTTTTTGATGGCTAAGTTTCATTACCGCGAATCTCCCACTCTAAAACAAAAAAATGTCTTCAAAAAATATTTATCAGAAGACGAAGAACTGGTACTTGTGGCCGGATTGTCCAGGGCTTATATAAGATCAAACTTTATGATTTATCTGCTTTTTCCGGGCATGATCTTTTTTGGTTTAGGTTTAGGATTAGGCTGGCTTTTGGGAGTTGGGAAGATCTGGGCTTTAGTTTTTGCCTTAGCAGGTATGCTTTTGGCGGCTATATTAAAAACTATGCACATCTATCATGCCAACAGGTATTTATTAACTACAAGAAGAGTAGTTATTAAAAAAGGATTATTTTCCGTAAAACTTACTGCCGCACTTTTTGATAAAATTACTCATTTGGAAGTAGATCAAGGTTTCGTGGAGCGTATATTTTTGCACCACGGTACGATTATCGTAAATACTGCCGGCGTAAATAAAGGAGAGATAGCCTTAAAGTTTGTTGATTATCCTTTGGAGCTTAAAAATTTACTGGAAAGACTTATAAACCGGGAAAGAGAACAATTTGGATTACGCGGCGTCAATTTAACAGAGGTTGAAGGAGAGATCATCTCCTAGCTGTTATAGCTGGAGTGGGTGTAGTCTGGAGCGATGCCGTATTAACAGCAGGCATACCAGGAATTTCCGGAAGTAAAGCTAAGGGATTTACAAAATTTCCATTGCGGGTAACTTCCAAATGTGTATGCGGGCCGGTAGTCCGCCCAGTTAAACCTACTTCTCCCAAAGTATTCTCAGAAGTCACTTTATCTCCAACACTAACAAAGATTCTTCCCATATGAGCGTATTTTGATCTGAAGCCGTTCTGGTGCAGAACTTCAACAAAATTCCCCAAACCAAAAAAGTCTCTGCCAACTTTTTCAATTTCTCCTTCCGTGATGGGATGAATAGGCATTCCGAGTCCGGTTGCAATATCCACGCCCGGATGATATGAGGAAAATCGCGTGGAAAGATAACCAGGATGAGGCAAGACTAAGGGTTTGGAAAATGAGTTTGCAATAATTTCTCCTTTTTGTTCTAAAGAAGAAGCATAAACTTGGGATCTTTTAACAGGAGGAATCGCAATGGTCGGATAATATCCTGATAAAGCAAATGACAGCACTAAAGAAATTATGGCAAGCCTTTTAAACCACCTGGGGAACTTTAGCTTGATTTTAGATAATTTCCAATTTAGGGCAACCCTTTTGAAAATTATCTTAGGCAGAAGTTTTTTGCTGCGTGATAACAAAACAAATCCCGTCCAGTACTTTGTAGTACACAGACAGGATAAGTGCAAATTCTAACATAATTTAGGCTGGCTGTCAAAAAGATAAGGTATAATTTAAAAGTGATGAAGAAAGCCTTAGTTTGGATTCTAGTACTTGTTAGTTTGGCTGCACTACTGCTTCGCTTTTCTGATAAATGGGCAGAAATTTTCTTTGGTATTAGAAAAACGAGCGGTATTTTTGTTTTATCATTGCCTCAAGAGGCGACTGTCTATATTAACAATAAAGAAGTCGGCAAAACGCCATTTGAAGATAAAAATTTGGAAGTTGGCACTTATACAGTAAAAATTGAAAAAAGTGGAGCTTGGTGGGAAGGCAAAGTTAATCTTATGCCAGGGACTGTAACTTTTATCAACAGAGACTTGGCTTCCGACTCGGCTTCTTCTGCCGGGGAAATTTTAACTTTGGAAAAAGGAAAAGGTTTAACAATTATATCTAATCCCCCGGAAGCAGATGTTGAGGTGGATGGCAAGAGTTGGGGCAAGACTCCCATTACTGTTGATGCAGGCAGCGGAGATCATACTATTTTAATCAGTCGTGCCAACTACTTAAACAGAAGCATCAGGGCAAACCTGCCTTCTGATTTTAACCTGACAGTATCGGCTGATCTTGGTTTATCCGAAGCAGATTTAACAGCTGTGACTACTCCGGTTATTACTCAAACGCCGCAAGTTCTGGTAAAAAATACACCAACCGGATTTTTGCGGGTGAGAGACAAACCCAATTTAAACGGGAAAGAAATTACCCAAGTAAAGCCCGGGGATAAGCTTGTGTTGCTGGAAGAGCAAGGGTCATGGGACAGGGTGCGTTTGGCTGATGAAACAGAAGGTTTTGTGTCCTCTGCATATGTTGAGAAAATCAAAAAAGAGTAATCCTCTTAGGCTCCCAGGTAATAGATAATGCCAATAATCATAACTGACCAAAGTATCACAGTTATAAGCAGGGGTTTGTCCGTTAAGATAATCCGCTCAGGTGATTCCCCTTCCTTTTTCTCGTAAATTATATATAGGTATCTCATGACGGCATAAAGCACCACAGGCACTGTCGCCATCAGATATTTCGCTTCAATAAATGGCAGTTCCATTCCCCCAAGAAATGTTGATAAAATACGGCGGGCTTGAATAGGCGGCTGCAGGAAAGCAAAAAATGCATAAGTCAGCCAGGTAGAATTGGCAAACATGCTAGTTAAGCTGTCCAGTAAACTTTCCGGATAATGCAGCAGGGTTTCCCGGTGCCGAAAGTCTGATGATTCCATTAAAGTTCGTTCAGAACGTCGCTTTCCGATAGCTAAAAACAATGCAAAGCTGGTTACGGAAAGTAAAAACCATACATTTAAATGCGCATCAATTGCCCAAACTCCCGCGTAAACCCTTAAAACAAAACCGGCTGCAATCACAAGTACATCTATTAAGATGATTTGTTTTAAGTAAGCTGAATAAAAAAGCTGCATAATTAGGTAGGCTAAAGCCGCAAAGAAAAATGCAGGCGACAGGCTGTATGAGAGAGGCAGAAAAATAACAATTAATACAAGAGATAAAAAGATTGCTAAAGGCATGGGAATAAGCCCTGATGCAATCGGCCGCTTCCGCTTAAAGGGATGAAGTCTGTCTCTTTCAATATCGAACACGTCGTTTAGAAGATAGGTGGCAGAGGAAAAGATACAAAACAACAAAAAACCTTCAAAAGCTTTAAGCTGATTTGTGCTGTCAAAAAGCGTTCCTGAGAAAATTAATGCAGCAAAGACAGCAAAGTTTTTTATCCATTGTCTGGGGCGCGCCGCTTTGAATATAGCCCAAAAAAGTTTAACCATAGAATGCCTCCTAAGATTACTGTTCCAACTAAAGCTGCTGCAAACAGCTTACCTTGTGAAGACAGACTTAAGGCCGCTGCACCTAAGATAGCAGATCCCAAAATATAAAACAAGGATATTTGTTGATGAGAGAGGCCTTTTTCTAAAAGTTTATGATGCAGATGTCCTCTGTCGCCCCAAACAGGCGATTTGCCGCTTATTATTCTTCTGGTAAATGTATAGGCAAAATCAGTAGCAGGAATGAGTAGCACTAAGCCTGCTGTGGCTAACTTGGCACCTGAAAGGATTGCCAAGACTGCAATCATGAAGCCTAAAATAGTAGACCCGGAAAATCCGGGGAAAATTTTGGCCGGGTGCCAATTAAAAATTAACAGCCCGGCAGATGAGGCAGCAGTGATAAAGGCCAGCTTAGTCACATTGGTTTGAGAGGGATCAGAAAATAAATTAATTTTTAAAGATAATAAGCCTAAAATAATAGCGGCAATGGTTACAATCCCGGGCATCTGTCCATCTACGCCTTTTGACCAATTAATCATATTCATCACCCATACTATCCAAATTATCGCCAATAAATCCGCCAGCAAAATCATTTGTGAAGTGCTGTCAAAATGAAGGATCCCGCCAAAAGGATTAGTCATAAATTTAATACTTATTCCGCTTGCAACAGTTACTGTGGCTGCAATCACCTGCGCGAGCAAGCGCAAGTAAGGAGAAAAGTTTTTATACCTATCATCCAAGAGACCAACGATAAGTAAAATAGAAAGCCCTATTAAGATTCCGACAGCTTGCGTTCCAAACGGAGTAAAAATTATTGCAGCAATTGTTATGCCAAAAAATACTGCTAAACCTCCTGCTCTGGGCACTATGCGTTTTTGTGTATGAGCAGGATGCGGTCTGGTTTCCGGATTATCAATTAGGTTGAATATTTTTGCTATTTTAATTGTAAATGGAATAGCAGCAAAAGTTACTGCAAATGAAATTAGTGCCGGCAGTATTAAGTCCATTAGATAAAGGTTAAAATAATCTTACCAAATGCAATGGTCAGTATAAGGCTTACCAGCAGTGATTGTATAAATAGTATAGTCTTGAAGAAAGACTGCTGTTTATGCAGCTGCCATGAAATAATAAGATTTAAAAACGCTATTGCGCCGATGCTTGCCGGAAGGACTAAAAATTGCTGATGCGTTGCCAGTTGGCCGTCTCCCCACGGCAGCGAATAAAAAAGAGGCAGCTTAGGAGGTAAAAATTTGGGAATGGCTAAAAGAGTTATCGTAATCAAAAGGCCTAAAATCAAAGGAGGCAATCCTGCTAAAAGAGGTAATCCGTTGTAGGAGTTTTTTTCAAAAGAAGTATTTTTTAAGTTAAACATAAATAGAATTTCTATACTTTTTCCAGCAGTCGCGCCTTGTTTGTAACCCGAAATTCTAATTTTCTGCCAAACATTAAAGAAGTTTGGGCGTCAATAGCCGGCAGAGAAGATATAGTTATTAAAATAAGCGGAATCAGCATCCATTGAAAGTATGACCAAATCTTCTTAAATATTGACCAGTCTTTTGGTCTTGGGGGGGCTGTTTTTTCGTGTACAAAAATAGTTACAAATAGCGCAAAAAAAGTTACTGTTAATATCCAGGAAGAAATAATTGGCAGATTTACAGAGAGTACGGATGCTTTAAACTGAGGGTTAATAAGGGGGATTAGCAAGCTGCCGAAAGTAACAAATATGGCCAAAAAACCCCATTTCAAATCACCCCAAATTTTAAATAACACTTTATCGGTTTTGTCCCAAAAATTAATTTCTTTAGTGAAATACTGCTTAACAATGTAAGGGATGTGTTCTACCCCATAAGCCCATCTTTTAATTTGGAAGTATTGGTTTTGGAAGGTTTTCAGTAAGGTTGTATCCTGTACTGCATCTCCTGAGATTGGCAGGAAATGAGGAACAACCTTGTAGTCTCCGTTGAAGTGGAAATAAGCCTTCCAGTAAAAGCCATTATCATCATTAACTTTATCCGGTAGCCAAAGGCCAATATCGAGCAGGGCTTTCAAAGAAATCGACATAGAAGAATAATTCATATATTTATCTGAGCCTACCATTTCTGCCATCTGCCAGAATGAAGTACCGGTCGCCATAAGTCTCATAGGGGTGGGGGTTTGCCAGTAATTGTTATGGTATAGGAATACCCCTGTAAAAGTTCTTTTATCTCTTTGGTCTTTGGGTAACGATAAGTATTTATGCAATGCTCCTGACAAAAATTGTTTGTGAACTACAAAATCAGCATCCAGAGTTGTTACAAATATATCATCAATTTTGATTTTCCTTTTTTGAAGATTTGGCAAAAGATGTTTAATCATCCAGTTTTTATTTGATCCCTGGCCCGCAACTTCACCCGGTAGATTATACGGATGAATGGTGGTAAAAACGCCTGCAATTCTTTTTTCTATTTTTTTCAGATATGCTTGGGTTTGTTTAATTTTTTCCGGATCATCTCTTTCCTCAAATCCCACCGCTAAAATTATTTTATCTTTTGGGCAGGCGCTATTTAAAATAGCCTCAATTGTAGGCTGCAAAATATACAGGGCTTCCTTATAAGTGGGTAGAAGGATTAATTGGTAATATTTTCCCCACTCCTGGGGAAAATCTTTTTGTAACATTTCCTGCCAGTTTTGATTTTTTGCCCATATCATTTTTTTGTATCCAACGATGATTAAAATAGCAATCCGAAATGCTGTTAAAAGCCAGTATACATCTGCAATGAGTATTAAATACGCCACAGCATAAGGGAGGGCAAAAGAGAGCCAGATTGGGGAGGTAAGCGCAAGCCAGGTTAAGCTTCCCGGCAGAATTTCCAAAAATCTTTCAAAAGCATTTTCGTGTTTTAAGACAAAAGCCTGTTCCTTTTTTTCAAAAAGAACAAATCTTTGTGTCAAAAGATGATGCAATATAATTCCTATTCCTGCTCCAACAAAGAAAAACGAGGCCAAAACATTCATCCCGCCGTCCAAAAAAGCTTGTCCCCAAAAACCTATTAAAAAGCCAAAGGCAATAAAAAGTATTCCGATGTAGCTATAGCGGATTCCCTTGATCGTCTTTCTTAAGACTTCCGAAAGATAGAAAAAAGACAGGAATCCAATAAAAAGAAATAGTAAAATTCGCATTGGTACCGTTAAGTATACCTATTTTCAGCTTCCAAAAGCAAATGACGAGGGGCTCAAACACCTACGGGGTGGGCTTTGGTCCAACGGAAGATTTCTCCTCGGAGGTGGGGCGTTGGTTTCATTTGACATTCGTTTTGGCTCGTAGTAGATTTACGAGCATGGGAACTGAGCAGGATATATTAAGGGAAAGAGCTAAAGGGATTGGCGCGAAATTAGATAATGTTTCTCCCGTGTTGCTTTATAGAAGATATACACCTCTTGCTCAAGAAATCTCGCAAGGTATTGAGTTAGCAATGCCCCGTAGGGGTTATTCCCCCAGATATGCATCTTTTCAAGTAACACCGTTTTGTAATTTTGATTGTTCCGGTTGTAATGTTAAAGAAATAAGGGATAGCAGGCAGACACCACAATTAACAACAGGCGAAGCTAAAGTGGTGTTGTATAAATTAAAGGAATCAGGCACTCAATGGGTAGATCTCACAGGAGGAGAACCGCTTATTAGAGAAGATTTGCTTGAAATTGTTGCATATTCGCATGAAGTGGGTATGCGAACCACGATTAATACAAATGGAGGAATTGCACGAGATAATTTTGATAAAGAAAAGCTTTATTGGCGCGAATTAGCAGAAGCAGGTTTATTCGGAGCAGTATTTTCTTATGATGGGATAGGCGAAAAGACCGATTCGAGGGTTATCGAGTTGGCAGCATTTTTAGTTAACACGCTGCATATTTATGGTGGAGTAAGGACTGTAGTTACTAAAGATAATTTAAAGTTTGTAGAAAATATAGGTACAGCGTGTATGTCGAGCAATGCTTTTTACGAGCCTGTGCCAGCAGTTGCCTTGGGAGGAGAAATTTCAGCGCTGCCTAATGATAATTTCCATCCACTTGATGCTGATGGCAGGGATGAGTACATAGAAATTGTTAATAATCTAAGAAAAGTACGCGGACCTTTTGCAGAATTTCTCCATATTGAAGAAGCTTATTTGAAAGAAGTGGTTATTCCCGCCACGGAGTGGCATTGCAAAAATCCTGCCAAATATTTGATTTTTGTTAACGCCCTAGGTAGCCTTGCAGTTTGCAATGACAAGTCTTTGCAAGGGGAAGCATATTCCTTAATAGGACAAGATAACCCTCTTCTTAAAAGAGAATTTTATGAGGCTGTAAAAAAAGAATCTAAAGAATGCGGAGGATGCAGATGGCTTTGTAATTGGAGAAGCGAACGAAGACAAACATTGGATCGGTTTAATATAACAGCTGCTGCGATGACCTAAATATTAAATACGCTTTTAGCATTTTGGGTAGTTTGACTGGCTACTTCCTCAAAAGATACTCCTTTTAAATCAGCAATAAGCTCGGCGATTTCTTTTACAGATGAGGGTTCATTTCTTTGTCCGCGTTTGCTCTGGGGAGCTAAAAACGGCGAATCAGTTTCTAAAACAATCCTGTCCAAAGGCAATAATTTGACAGCTTCTCGCAAGTATTCATTTTTAGGATAGGTAATGTTGCCTGCAAAAGAAACTGTTAGATTAGTAGTATGTAGTATGTAGCTAGTATTATGGGAGAGACCGGAATAACAGTGTAGAATAGCAGATTGGTCCCCAAGTATTTCAAGCGTATCGTCCCAGGCCTCGGAATTTTCGGGATCTTTTGATCGGTCGTCGCGGCAGTGGATTATTAAAGGAAGATTTAATTTTTTGGCCAAGTCTACCTGAGCTTGTAAGAGTTTTTTTTGTAAAACCTTAACTTCATCAATTGTTATAGATGGTGGAATAAAGCCGGGATTACTTTCAAAAAAATAATCCAGACCACATTCTCCTATACCGACAACTTTTTTTGGGTTAGAAAGATAGATCTGTTCTAACTGCTGCGTATCATTTTTAAGAGTTTCATTAGAGATATACTTTGCTGCCTCATGCGGATGGATAGCTACGGTGGAGTACCCTTCGACTCCGCTCATGTCAAGTTTTTCGCAAATTTGAAGTGCTTCCCGGCTTTTTTCAATGTCTACTCCGACATTAATAATGGCAGTAATTCCGGCATCTTTAGCGCGTTGTATTACCAGGTCTAAATCGTTTTGGTAACTTTCCCAATATAAATGTGCATGTGTATCAATTAACATTTTTTAACCCTAAAATTGTAACAAATCTTCCCTCTTTTTGGTTAGTATCTTCTGCCCTTCGGTGAGAAAAATAATTCATGTTTTCATAGGTGCATATTTTGGGATTATCCATATTTTCTTTTAGAATGCCGCAATCAATTAATTGTTTTTCTGCTTCTTGCCAGATATTTAACCGATAATGACAGGGTCCGATAGATGGACCTAATTTTGCAAGCAGGTTTTTGGGATTAGATCCAAAATGTTTTTTCATTTTTTGAATTGCATTTTTAATAATTCCTTTTTGTAAACCTTTAGAGCCGGCATGGATCAAGCCTATTGCTTTATTCTGCGGGTCATATAACCCAACAGGAATGCAATCTGCTACTTTTACCATTAATACAAAATTTGGATTGTTGCTGATAAGAGCATCGCCTTTGGTATTGGGATCCGGGTGTTCTTTGACAACAACTACTTTATTGCTGTGGATTTGCTCCAGCTCTGCAATCTCGTCATTGCGAACCCACTTTTCAAAAAACTTTTTCCTGTTTTGCAACACTTCTTGTGTGGGTCCAAAACGAAAATCCATATTTCCATCAGAAACTTGTGACGAGATAAAAATCATAGACGAGGAAAAAGAGGGGGGGCAGATTTAATTCCGACGGAAGTCGGAATAGTCCCACGGTTTATTTCTCCTGAGAATTGTTTTAATATTTTCTCTGCAGTTTCGGGTAAAAATGGCTGCAGATTAAAAGCAATAATTTGAATTCTTTTCACCAAATCCTCTAAAACTTGTTTCGCTTTTTCTCCGGACAGCTCCCAGGGTTTTTTTATATTTATTTCTTTGTCTGTTTCAGTAATATTTTCCCAAATATAGTTTAATGCTTCGTTAAATTTATAAGTATCCAGATGTTTAGTCATTTTTGGGTCAAATTCTGTTGGACAGTTTAATACTTCAATATTATTTTGCTCGCACATTTTTGCCACTCTTGATACTAAATTTCCCAAACCGTTGGATAAGTGGGCAATATAACTTTCATGTATCCGCTCAGGCGTAACATCGCTGTCTTCAAAAGTGTTTAGCTCATAAGCTATAAAAAATCTGACAGCCTCGGTACTATATTTTTTAACCAGTTCAAAAGGGTCTATAACATTCCCTAAACTTTTACTCATTTTTTGGCCGGCGTTTGTTACAAAACCATGAATAATAATCTGCCTGGAATTAGGTAAACCTGCAGACATTAACATTGCCTGCCACATGGCTGATTGCTGTCTTAGGTTATCTTTGCCAGCAATTTGTATTCCCGGCCAGTAATCACTAAATTTCTTATCCTCTTCCGGCCATCCAAGGGTAGAAATATAATTTATTAAGGCATCAAACCAAACGTAAAAAACTTGGTCTGGGTCGTTAGGCACTTCAATGCCCCATGGCAGTTTTTCCTTGAGTCTGGAGATACTAAAATCCTGCAAACCAGAAGAAACAAAATCTTTTATTTCTTTAAGGCGGAAACCCGGTACTACAAATTCAGGATTTTTTTCATATAAATCCAAAAGTGATTCCTGATATTTTGACCATTTAAAAAAATAATTTTCCTCCTCTAAAATTTCTATTTGCAGGTTAGGGTGAATGGTACATTTACCGTCAGTCAATTCAGAGTCGGTTTTTTCCAGCTCACATCCGATGCAATATTTAATTTTATATATTTTTTTATAAATATCACCGTTTTTAAGGCATCTTTTCCAAAATTCTTGAGCAGCTTTTTTGTGATGAGGATTTGATGTTCTGATGAAGTGGGTATAGCTTAAATTGAGCGCTTCTTTTAGAGCGTCAAATTTAGCAGCATATTCATCTACATAAACTTGCGGATTTTTATTTTGTTCCAAGGCAGCCCGGTAAATTTTTATTCCATGCTCATCAGTTCCTGTGTTAAAAATCACTTCGTCCCCGATTAATCTATGATATCTTGCAATAATATCAGCCTGAACTATCTCCATTGCAAAACCCAAATGGGGCTCTGCATTAACATAAGGGAGAGTTGTGGTAATGTAAAATTTGTTCATATTTACTTTCGTATATGCGTCAGTTTAGGGATTTTTGGTAATTTAGTCAAATTTCTTTTGGCCTTTTTAAAATAACTCAAAAGCAAGGCAACTGATATGAAAATAAGACTCCCGCTTACCAAGTTTAAAGTATCCAACCCCTTTAATATCAAAAGAAAAATTAATCCTGAAGAAATAACAGTGGAGTTTACGAAAGTTTTAAGTAAAAAAATTAAAGTAAAAAGAAGCGCCAAAAAAAGTGGGGCAAAAAAAAGAATTATTTGGGAAAAATTTGCCTGAGTTAAGGAATCAGGATATGGCATTATGAATACAACTCCTGTAAAAATCCCCCAAAAAATTAAAGGCAGAATGATTTTTGAAATAATCTTCAACATAAATACATTGTAGCTTACAAGACCGGTTACTTCAAAAGTAAAAACAATGTTAAAATAACAACATGTTAATTCTTGTAACAGAGAGAGCTAATGAAGAAACCCTAAAAAAGGCATCGGAAGATTTGGCAGGCTATATAAAATTTGTAGTGGATATAGAAAAGAAAATTTTGACTATTGGTGGGCAAAGGCATGTTGAAGGTGAGCAGATGCTTTTAAAAGAAGGTAGCAAACAGGAAAATTTATGGGGAGGCGGTTTGGATCTTGAGACAGGAGAAGTTGATTTTGATTCCATGATAAATATCAGGCCTAATCAAGACAACACCAGCAGGGAAATTTTATCAGAGCGGATTAGAAAACAGGTAGAGGAAATTGTTAGGAATTTACTTAAATGAATGCCCGGGATTTAACTTTAAATATTGCTGTTAATTTAGGCAGGTTATCACGCTATGCTTTAGATGGAAAAAAACAAAGAGTTGAGCAGTTTATTAAAGATACAGATTATTATGTAAACCAGCTTGAGACTGCCCCTAAAAGTGAAAAATTTTTACCTACTTTTAAAATTTTTACAAATAAGTTTAAGCAACTTAAAAACAATGTTAAGTTAGATGAAATTTGGGCAGAAGATGCCCTGACCTGGGCAAATATCTTAACCCATCGGGCTAAATTGGCTTAATTAACGACCCAGTTTCACTTTTTGTTCTGAAGTAAGCTATAATCCGTTAATATGGTTGAACAGAAACATCTAAGAATGCCTTCAGAGCAAAAAATGCATAGAGGCCGTTTAACTATTGAAGCTCTTCAAAAAGAGATTTATCTATTTGGATATATGTTTATAGCAAGAGAACCTTTTAAAAGATATCCAAACTGGCGCACGGATAATCGAGACTATAACCAGATGTTAAGAGCGGCTAGAAAGATTATGGATATGGGAGTGCATGCTGAAGTTGAAGCCAGCGGTTTTGGCGGGGAAGCCGGCAGCCAGTTTATGGTTCTTGGACATATAACTCAAAGGGGTGTTGACCCCTTTGAGTTAATAGATAAAGCAGTTGCTAAAATTGCTGCCAGAGAACAAGAGACTAAAGGAGTATCTTCTGAAGAAATGCATCGGATTATTGAGGAAGCTGAGCGATCTGGTGAAGATCTTCACCAGATTTGGCGTGAACGAGTGATTCCACGTCTTCCTAGAGATGTAGATCAAATTAGGTCTAGTTTACTCAGTAAACTAACATCTCATTCTGGCGTTGATTAAAATCTCCTGATACAATAAAAGTAGAAAAGCCTGGTTATAACTAATCGTTACAGCAACTGATTGTAAGTAATTTATTAATAGCTGGACTATATTCCCACTATTTCAAAAGTGGAGCCGGCGGAATTTTTAGAAACCTCAATCCTGACCGGAAATTCTTCTTTTAATTCTTCAATGTGGGTGATGACTAAAATTTTTTCAAAGTCATTTTTTATTGTATCTAAAACTTCTACTAACCTTGCCCTGCCCGGAGCATCTTGCGTACCAAACCCTTCGTCGATTACTAAAAACTGAAGCCTTGCTCCGGCCCTATGGGTGAGTAATTTTGATATAGCCAGTCTTATTGCAAAATTAACCCGGAAAGTTTCACCGCCTGAATAAAGTTCATAAGGCCGTTCACCCATTTCATCAGAGATGACAATTTCCAAAGTCTCAATAGTGCCGTATCCTTTTTCTCCTTCAGACAGCAGTACTTTGGTCTTGGTTTCTTTTTGGGTTTCAAGTTTTATTTTCATCCGTCCTTCAGTTAGTTTTTCCAACAACCTGTTTGCTTCATCTTCTATCTCAGGAATTGCATTTTCAATAATCATGGCCTGAATGCCTTTTTTACCAAAAGCCAAAGTCAGCTCGTCAAAAATTTGCTTGCTTTCTGTTAATTTTGTTTTTTCCAATAACTTGGTTTCATTTAATTTTATAAGTTGCTCGGACCTTGATACCAATTGTTTCGCTTCCCCGACTTTACCGGAAAGCTCTAAAGCTTTTTGAGATAGATCCTGTTTGGTTTGTTCCTCCGCTTTTAATTCATTTTGTATTTTTATCAAATGATTTTCATAAGTTTCCAGATTTTCCAATTCTTTTTGGTCTTTTAAAATTTGATTCTCTTTAGACTGATAGATTTTTTGTAAATCAGATAAAGCTTCCTGGTGGGTTTTTACTCCGGTAAGTGCCTGTTGCAGTTTAGTAAATTTTTCTGTAAAGCCTGAAAGCTTTTCAAGAATTTGAGTAATTTCAAAATAATTTTTAGTTTCTTCCTCAAGTATTTTGATGGCTCTTTCTTTTTCCTGAGCTATTTCAGATTCGGGTAATACAATCTCTTTATATTTTTTAATCGTTGACAGTAAAGTTGTTATTTCCAATTCGTTTTTTCCGATTTGTTTTAAATTTATGCTTATTATTTCTTTGTTTTTTTCTTCATTGATCGGTTGCTTGCAGGTGGGGCAAATATCTTTTTTATTTTGCAAAGCACTGTTTTGAATTTGTAATTGTTCATTTCGCGTCTGCAGTTGTTTAGCCTGAAGCTCGATTTTTGATATAGCTTCTTGCCTTTTATTTTCCCTCTCGGTTATAATTTTTTGAATATCTACCAGCTCATCTTTTACGATAATCAGTTGGCTTCTTTTTTCATCCAGTTTTTTCTTATCTTCCTGTAAGGTTAAAAGCTTTTGGTAATTTTTTTCAATGTCTTCTTTTTGGTCTAAGATAGTCTGAAATTCAGACTGGGCTTTTTGGTTTAATTCTATTTTTGTTTTTATATCAGCCAGTTCTATTTGAACTGAATCGATTTGTTTTTTCTTTTCCTCCAAAGATTTAATTTGTAAACTTATGCTTTCCTGTTTCTCGTTAATCTCTTTAATCAGGATTTCAACTTCCCTTAACTTGCTTTCAACTTTTTTGGATTCTTCCTGAGCTAAAGTTAGCGTTTTTTCCCTTTCTTCTTTTTGTGATAACTCGGTTTCAATCTCCAGGAGTTGGTATTCTAAAAGAGTCAGTTTTGTTTGAGCTTCTTTGGATTTTTCTTTAGCCTTTTCTTCCAGTTGGTCATAATGATCCAGTCCTAAGATATCTGCCAGTATTTTCTTCCGCTCAGTAGGTCCTTTAGTGGTAAATTCATCAGCATGTCCCTGACGAAGATAGGCAGAATTAGTAAAAGTTTCAAAAGTTAAATGAAGGGTGTCTATAATTTTTTGTTGGGTTGCTTTGATTGTTCCTTCGGTCAGATTATGCCCTGAGTGAACGGAGTGAGTCGAAGGGTTACTGCTCCAAAACTCAAGGTTTGTTGAACCTCCGCCTTTTTTAGACCGTTGCCGCTTTACTGTAAAAATATGTCCGTCAAGCTCAAAAGCAAATTCTACATTCATCTTTTCAGCTCCTAAATGGATTAGATCATCTGAAGAATCCCCGGCCCTGGATGTACCCCAAATGCACCAGGTTATGGAATCAAGCAAAGAGGATTTGCCGGCTCCGTTTAGACCGGAAATCGCTGCCAGTTTAAATTTTGTAAAGTCTAGCTCCCGAGGACTTTCGCCGTAGGAAGTAAAGTTTGATAATTTAAGTTTAACCGGTATCATAGTATCTTTTGTCATCCTGATGGTCCATTGGACCAGAAGGATCTCTTGTGAATACAAGTTCTTCTGAAACAAGTTCAGAGATTCTTCGGGTCAAAGTTTTGACCCTCAGAATGACAGTTTCCTTTAGTTTTCCAAAAGTTGTGCAGCATATTGTTCAAGTAATTTTTGTTTTTGGGGTGTATATTTTTTACTTTCAAAATATTTTTTTAGTGCTTGCAAAGGGGTTAAGCTTTCTACCTCAATATCAAGTCTTTTCCTTTCAACTTTTTCAACATTTCTTGAGATTCCGGCTATAAAATTGGCACTGCTTAAAGATTTTTTAACCAAATCCATTTTTATTTCCTCTTCGCATTCTGCAGGAATATTTATGATGACCCGGACGATCTTATCTTCTATTTTGTTTTTTTTGATCTGATCAAGAATGGTTTGGTTTGGGTCAGCATCCTTGGGATCCAAATTAATGCTGATAGTTAAAAATTGCCTGGCGTTGGTGGGTAGAAACTGGAATTGGCTTTTCCATCCAGTAGACCTCGCAGGTTTAATGCGTGCAACCTGCGAGGTCGGTAATATCTCTAATAAACAAATTCCTTTTTCTTCTTTTTCTTCTCCAAAATCTATCCTTTGTGGGGAGCCGGAGTAAACAATCAAAGGAGTGTCGCCTGGTTTTGATAAAGTCTGATGCTTGTGAATATGTCCAAGCGCAACATAAGCCAATCTTTTATCCTGTATTAAAGGAAGGGGGATAGTTACCTCATTTGCAATAGCCATGCCTTTTTCGCTGCCAAATTCTGCTCCAACCACTTCTGCATGGGATAAGAGTATTGCAGGGGAATCAGGGCTGATTTTTTCATACAGCAGTTTTAATTTTTCTGCCACATCTTTGTAGTCATTTTTATGAAGCCAGGGTAAGGTCACTATTTGCAAAGCGCCTGATTTTGTTGGGACAGATAATAATTCCGGTTTTCTGGAGACCCAGACATTGTCAATTTCTAAGGCTGAGTAAATATCCAAAGTATTGGCTTTTCCTTCGGCATTCGGGGTATCATGATTACCCACTACTAAAATAACCGGAATCTTTTTGGCCATTTTGGCAATTCTTTCCCCAAAACCTCTTTGCTGGGTTGGGTTGGGGTCGCGGGTTTTATAGGCATCCCCGGCAAAGACTACCGCATCCACATTTTCTTTAAAGGCAGTATCTACGATAAAATCAAAGGTATTAAAAAAATCAAGCAGTCTGGTAGAAAGGCCGGTTTCAGGATCCAACTTGGCATAATTTTCCATCCCAATATGCAGATCAGAAAAATGCAGTAGTTTCATGGTTGGATTATAATCAAGCAGCAAACATTTGACAAATGACCTATAAGATAATAGAATTCAAAAATTGTGGAAAAAGTTTCAGGAATGGTTAAAAAATTTAAAGAGACTTTTGGAGATGCACCGGAACTTAAAAAACCTTGGACCAGAGGCAAATACTCTGTGCCGCTCAAGTTGAGAGATATCCACTATAGAGACTCTCTTCCATTCGCAAAGTTTGAGGGAATTAGCGGGAAAGAAGATGATGGAGTTTTGAAGGTCAGGGTTGACTATGCTGGTAGTTTGGATTTAAGAAGAGAGCAAGCTTTTATTAAGAGTGGTACCCAATTTACTCTGAATTATGTTGACATCAGGTTTAATACAGGTCCAGTGGACATTATTTATTCTGCAAAGTATGACCATCTTATTGAAAATTCCTATACAGACGAAAGAGCTTGGCCATATTTTTCGCGTGAGCTACTAATTCAATTTACAGGAAGACGGGACATGCCGTTGGCTATGGCTGAATATTTTAGTAGCAACAGGAGGATTCAGTACGCACTATATATGACCTGCGGTGAATTTGGTGATTTACAGGCCTCTCTTGGGGCTCAAGCTGGGGAAAAAGATGACTCTGGACTGGGGTTTGCCAAAGTAGATATCGGTGCTCTTCCCGGTGCTCATATACAAGAGTTAAGGAACAGCGCAGATAATATAAAGACTGAAACATCACCCAAGCCTATTCCTATAAATGGAGTTCCGATGAATATTGACGACTCTCCTTATATATACCGGGTTTTACATAGTCAAGACCACCAGGAGTGGGGACAGGGTAGGTTAGCGTTATCCAGACTGCATTTTGAAACAGGATCGGTGATGATGTTGTCGGTACCTGAGTGTGTAAATCAGCATGAATACATGAGTTATATGATAGGCGATCAATGGAATGATATTTTACACAGATATCCTGTGAGATTTGTAACAGTGGAGAGTGGGAAACCTCGACAATGGTTGCATACTTTTGGTAGAGACGATAAACTTTTAGAAGTTAGATAGCCTTCCCTTTGAGCGGAAAAATCTGAGAAATTAGTATTTTTGGTAGAATAGGGTTCATGTTTAAGCAACGAATTCAGCAGGTTAGACAAAAACTTTCAAAACAAAAACTGGATGCAATTTGGATTTGTGATGTTTCCAATATTTGTTACCTGACCGGTTTTTCCACACCTTGATTTTTGTACAAATTTGTTCTAAAATGTACGTATTATGACACAAGTAATGAAAGCCTCAGATGTAAGGCAAAACTGGAGTAAACTGCTTAATAAAGTATACCGTAATCAAACCCGCCTGGTAGTGGAAAAAAGCGGAATTCCGGTCGCTGCCTTAATCTCAACAGAAGATTTAGACCGCTTGACAAAATTAGAAGAGCTTAGAGAAAGAAATTTTTCTGTTCTTGATGAAATCGGTGAGAAATTCAAAAATGTGCCTGCGGAAGAGATTGAGCAAGAGGTTAACAAAGTCTTAGTTAAGATTCGGGCACAAAATCGTAGAAAATCTCCTGTTGCCTAAATCAGTATGATATCCGCAGTCCTGGATGCCAATATAATTACCTCTGGTATTTTAGGATACCGCAATCCTGTCAGTATTCCAGGAGCAATACTTAGATTATGGCGGCAAGGTACTTTTATTCTTGCAACATCTAAACATATTCGTGATGAGGTAAAAGTAGCACTGAGCAAATCATATTTTAAAAAACATTTGACTATCCAGGAAATATCCCGCATACAAGCACTTCTTCAATTCCAGGCAAAACAGACAGTTATTACTGAGGATGTACATGAAACTGCTACTCACTTTGAAGATGATCTGGTTCTTGCTGTGGTTGTCAGCGCAAAAGCCGACTATTTAGTAACCGGCGATGGTCCGCTACTTCGAAAAGTCGGTAACTCTTATCAGGGAGTCAAATTGGTCAATCCGAATGATTTTCTACAAATTCTTAAGCAGCAGAGTTAGTTTGCTGTCTGTTTTTTGATAGAATTGATTTCATGTTTAAGCAACGGATTCAACAGGTTAAACAAAAAATTTCGAAAGCAAAACTAGATGCGATTTGGATTTGTGATGTTTCCAATATTACCTACCTTACTGGTTTTTCCAATTTTTCAAAAGAAGAAAGAGAGGCATATTTGCTAATCGGTAAGGATTTTCAATTTATTATTACAGATGCCAGGTATTCTGAGGCAGTAAGAAAAGAAATCCCTCATTTAAAACTTTTTGAAAGGTCTCATCAAAACCCAACTGAAAAATTATTTGAAAGCTTAAAAAATAAAATAAAAGTTTTAGGGATTGAAGAAGATGAGTTAACAGTTTTAGAATATAAATCGTTAAAAAAGCATTTTAAAAAAACAAAACATTTTAATTTAAAAACCAACCGTTTGATAAAAACTCCGGAAGAAATTAAAAAAATAGAAAAAGCATGCAAATTAGGTGATTTGGCATTTAAATATATTTTGAAAAAAATAAGGACAGGTATTTCGGAAAAGGAGCTTGCTTATGAATTGGAGAAATTCATAAAAGAAAATGGGGCAGAACTTTCATTTCCTTCAATTGTAGCTTTTGGTAAAAATTCTTCCGTTCCCCATCACCAAACAGGCAATACTAAACTGGAAGAAAAGCATGGACAGTTTGTTCTATTAGACTTCGGAGTCAAGTTAGAAAATTATTGTTCAGATATGACCAGGACTGTTTTTTTTGGCAAACCTTCTAAAGAACAACAAAAGATTTATGAAACAGTTTTATCAGCCCAACAAAAAGCTGTTGACTATATAAACAAAACTTTAAAATCAGGTAAAAAAATTTGGGCTTCCAAAGTTGATATAGCAGCCCGGGATTATATTATTTCAAAGGGTTTTCCAACGATTCCCCACTCGCTTGGTCATGGCATAGGGTTGGAGGTACACGAGCATCCGTCGTTATCACCTAAAAGCAAAGAAGATTTAAAAAGCGGAATGGTTTTTTCCATAGAGCCGGGGATTTATATACCAAACTTAGGCGGGGTCCGAATTGAAGATTTATTTGTTTTGGAAAATCAGCAACTTCGGGCATTGACCGGCTCCTCAAAAGCGCTGATTATTATATAATGAATTTATGGGTAAATGGGACAAGTTGGCTGACAGGCAAACTATTGACGAAACAATTGAAAGCTTAAAGAAAAATGGCCTGGAGGCAATGTTCGTAAATGATGGTAAAGAAGCTAAAGAAAAGGTTTTGTCATTGATTCCTGCCGGGTCTGAGGTGATGACCATGACTTCTGTCACTTTAGATACCATAGGTTTATCAGAGGAAATTAACAAAACAGGAGGCAGTTTTAAGCCGGTCAGGGATAAACTTTATTCGATGGATCGAAAAAGTGAGGCCCAGGAAATGAATAAACTGGGGGCAGCGCCGCAGTATGTTTTAGGAAGTATACATGCAGTCACTCAGGCAGGGGAAATAATGGTTGCTTCCAATACTGGTTCTCAATTACCTGCTTATTCTTATGGAGCACTAAAGGTAATTTGGGTAGTTGGAGCGCAAAAAATTGTCAAAAATTTAGATGAGGGTTTTAAGCGTATTTATGAGCATAGTCTAATACTGGAAAGCGAAAGAGCCAAAAAAGCATACGGCGTACCCGGTTCATCTGTAAATAAAATATTAATTATAAACAAAGAAGTGCAACCGGGAAGAATGACTATTATTTTGGTTAACGAAGTATTGGGTTTTTAGGCACGGTATAACCAGAAATTTTCTACTTTTTTATATGGTCTCCAATTTGGAAAGTGATAAGTCTGGGTAATTACAACAGCGCCTTTTTTTAACTCTTTCCGTAATTTTTCTTCTAATTTCTTAACTCCTTTATGTAATAAATAAATATAGACAATGTCCGCATCAGAATAGCTTCTGGCAAAAATATTTCCATGAAAAAACTTTACGTTCCCACATCGGAAGTGGGAAGCTGATTTCCAGCGAGAATACAAAACTCTAATCCAGGATTGTTCAATGCCGACTGCATCAGCTCCCAGTTTTGCTGCTGCAAAAACCACCCGACCGTCTCCGGATCCAAGTTCATAAAATTTCTTACCCTTTTTAGCGCCTGCAAACTTTAAGATTTTTCTAATATTTTCCATTTTGGTGGGAACATAAGGTGCATCAGTCCCGGCAAACCACGATAGAGCTATAAAACAGCCGATTAAGATGCCGCCTGAAATTATTAAAGTAATATCCATTTTATTTCCCAAGCAATTTTAGCAGAAAAACCTTAAGCGGTGTCAGTCTATCTATAAAAGTAAATATCAAATATATTGGCCAATCAAAGACCATATCATAAGTTCCAATATTTTCAATTAATTTTCCCCCATATCCCTGCTTAAATTTATGAAATCCATACCACGGGTCTTTTTGGTTGGCATCAGGACCTAATGCTCCCCACATATCAAATTTTTTAAGCCCTAATTTTTTTCCTAATCTAATAGCTTCCCAGGCTACTAAATTATTTGTCATAACTTCAGGGTGTGTTTTAGAAGACCCGCCATAGGGATAATAGAGTGTGTCTTTAGAATTTAAAATCATCCAGGCAGTCAAGGGTTCATTCTCAAAATAGGCAATTAAGATATGAGCCATACCAGCTTCTTTTAAGGTTTCCCATGCTTTTTGATGATAATTTTTATTGTGGCCATGATATCCCTGTCTTTTAGTGGTTTCAAAATATAATTTTAAATAAATTTTGAAAGCTTCATCATCAGTTCTGCTTTTAACTTTTACTCCATGCTTTTGAGCAACCCGGATATTGTAACGGGTCTTTGGATGCATGTTTTTTAACAGCTCCTCTTCTGATTTTGTTAAATCAACAATAAAATTATATTTGGTAAAGAGTGGCTTTGGTGATCTTATAAAACTTGAATCAGTGCTGTCATTCTGAGGTCGCTGTGGCGACCGAAGAATCTCTGAACTTGTTTCAGAAGTGCTCGCATTCGCGAGAGATCCTTCGGCTAATTTCCTCAGGATGACATTGGGTTCCACCTTGATAAAAGCACAGTTATTTTCCCTGCCGATTTTTTTTAAAGCTTCTGCCAGTTCTTTGTCCGGTGCCGGGCCTTTTGGCAGATAGCCCACACATTTATTAGTAAAAGGGATTTTATGTAAAGTCAGCTGAAAGGCTTTTATTAATTTACTGTTTTGGTAAAGGCCATACCTTAAAAGAGGGATTCCCAAAGATTTTCTAAATTCTCCCCATTCCCAGGACTGGATTACATGAGTAACTAATTTATTGTAAGCAGTTTTTTGCTTTGGGGTAATTGGCCGCAGATCCATTGAAGTAATTATATCTCTAAAAAATCTTAATTTGGGCGTTTTGCCTAAGCTCCTGAAATTTTTGAGAGAATATTTGCGAAAGCTTCTGTTGTTTTAAAAGATCAGCTGCTTCTTTGGTTTGACCTGCAGAATCGGTTGCTCTTAGCTGTGCTTTGTTGCTTTCAACAAATTTTTCCACTTCTTCTGCAGAAGTAGTTGCGTCTTTTGAGTAAAGCTTCTCAATAGCAAGCTGTAATTTTATTTGCTGTCTTAGGCTGTCTTTAGTCTGCCCTTGTTGGGATAGAAGTGCATTTAATGCATCTGTCCCTCCCACATTGGTTTCTATTTCTGAGATTTTTTTGTTAATTTCCGCTTCGGAAACAACAGCATTATTTTTAACGGCTTCATTTAAGATAATCTTTTCGTTAATAAGCTGGTTTAGGGTTTGAGAGCGGAACTCACGGTTTAAACGCATTTGCAGTTCAAGATTGGTAATAGGCGAACCGTTAATAGTTGCCGCAACAAACCAATTTTTCTTATAAATAACCAAAGCTACGAGAATAAGAGCTACGAGAATAATATAGAATTTCTTTGAGGATCTGAAGTTTTTTAAAGAGGACAATTTATCTAATAAATTATTAACTGTGCTGTAAGGTAGTTCTTTTTCATTTTTGGTAGTAGATTTTTTAGCCATTGACCGATGATAACTAATAATTTGTATTTTGGCAATAGTTGAATTAATATAATAATTATGCAAAAGGGTACTGCCGCTCTTTTTATTGTGGTTATTATTTTATTAATTGTTGTCTTAGGTTCTGCTTTGTTTTTTGGCTTATCTAAAATAAAGATTGACCCCCCTTCTGAGGAAAAAATTTTAGCAAACTTACCGCTTCCGGCTCCCAAGCTTAACCCCTCGTCTTCGCCGCAAATTTATCAAAACCAAAAATTAGGAATTAAATTTGAATACTTTCTCAAGGATTATCTGGTTAGAGAAGATTCAGAAGAGGATTTTAATAAGCGGTCTGCCGGCGCAGCGCGCAACACATCCAGTGGGGATTATCGCAAAAACTTTAAAGGATATGTAGGGTATGAACCCCCGGGTTTTTTGGGAGGAGTAGTGTTGCTGGATAAGAATAATTCTTACGATATAAGTCCGCTGACAGTTTGGATTTTTGGCAATCCTGATAATTGGACCATTGATAAATGGTTTGGCAGCTTTTGGTATTATCCTTTTGTGTGGGGTGTGTTTGACTGGACATCAAAGGGTCATATTACACCGGATACGGAGGCGACAATCAGTGGTCAGTTGGCCAAATCTAAAATTGTTTCCTATCAGCCGGGAAAGCCAAAATTTGTATATGTTGCAAAAGGACAAAAGATGTATCTATTCAGGATAGTTGGCGAAGATGGGGATAAAATCCTTACCAATTTTAAGTTTTTGGACTAATCAATAATGTAGATATCTGTGAATTTAGCTCGCCATCACTTCAGCAAGTTCAGTGTTTTCGGGCACGCTAATCCATTAAATATATATCAATGAAGCGCGCCCTCCAACCGGCAGTACGGGCATCTTCAAACCCCAAATCAATAATGTTGCCCTTTATGGCTCCGCCGGTATCGCCTGCAATGGCCATTCCATACCCCGGTATATAAACTTTACTTCTCATCTTAATAACTTTCGGGTCAACGGCAATTACGCCTTTGCCGGCTTTCATTCCAATGGCTGTCCATTCATCGCAACCTTTACACCTTGAATCATAGTGGGTGGCATAAACTCTCATCTTTTTCCAATATTTAATTTCTCCATCTTGAACTTGCAGGGTTTTCCAGATAATTTTGGTACCCCGTAAAATTTTTTTATCTTTTGCGGGAATTGTTTCTAAGGAGACAAGTTTTCTTTCAAACTCTTTCCCGTCTTTTGAGTAGGTGACTTTAAATATTTTTGTTTTCTTGCCGTCTTCGCCTTCTTCTAAGATTTTTTCTTCTCCGGCTTCGGTTTGGGGATCATCCTCAAAAATGACTTTTTTTAAAATAATCTCAGTTTCCTCATGTAGTTTTTCCGTAAAAGAAGAATGGGTTGTAATTGGTTGATTCATTGGCAGAGTCTGAGTAAGAGAAGGAGAAGTTTCCCCGAGTACAGCAGGAGTCTGCCAGAAGGTTTTGGCAAAAACTGTAAGAGCTATTATTAAAAGGGCTCCTAAATATCTTTCCATTTAAGCATTTAACCAGTCATCATCATCTTTCGATATTTTATCAAGGTTTTCTTCGTCGCTGTAGCTGGCATTACTGATAATCAGTTCTTGTGGAATATCTGCCAAAAATCTGGATACTAAATTATTTGACCTGGTGCCAAAATATAACCTCTGTCTGGCGTAAGTTAAATATAGTTTCTCTTTAGCGCGGGTGATTCCGACATAGCAAAGTCTTCTTTCTTCCTCGAGTTCGCCAGTATCCAACATAGCGCGGGAGTGGGGGAATAAGCCTTCTTCCATGCCTACCATAAAAACAATCGGGAATTCCAGACCCTTAGCAGAGTGAAGAGTCATTAAAGTGACTGCGTCAGATTGCTGTTGACTGTTGGCTTTTCGCTTTCGGCCGGGAATATTGCCATTTTCAACCAGAGCAACATTTTCTAAAAATTCCACCAAATCAGGAAATTCTTCGGCTACAGACCGGAGCTCCTTAACGTTTTCTATACGCATTTTACCCTCTTCGGTGCCGTTATCAAGATATGCCAAATATCCTGTTTTGGTAAAAATTAAATCCAGTAAATCTAATGTTGTGTATTGATGAAGCTGCGTGGATATTTCTTCATAAAGTTCGGTAACTTTTACAAGCCTTCCTTTGCCTATTTTTTCAGCCCTTTTTAATGAAATCGAATCCTTAGGATTTTGCAATAAGCGCAGATATGCTAAAACGTCCTTTATTTCCTTTCTCTGGTAAAAGCTTACTCCGCCGACCAATTTATATGGCATTCCGGCCTTTAAAAATTGTTCTTCTAGGGATCTTGATTGAGCATTGGTCCGGTAGAGAATGGCAAACTCAGACAGTTCTTTTATATCTTTGAGTTTGCTAATGGAGGATATGATAAAAAGAGCTTCTTCAACTTCATTTCTCACCTCAACTATTTCTATCTTTTCTCCGCCCTCTTTTTTGGTCCAAAGTTTTAAGACAGGATGGGATTTATTTTTGCAAATAATCGCATGGGCAGCGTCCAAAATATTTTGAGTGGAACGGTAATTTTGTTCAAGATTAAAAACCTTTACCTGCGGATAATCTTTTTGAAAATTGACTATATTTCTAAAATCAGCTCCCCTGAAGGAATATATGGAATTATGTACAATGATTCCATTAGCAGAATAATTATGCAGAGTATCTATATCCAGATCATAAACTTTTCCAACATAGTCCTCATGAGAAACTGAAATAACCTCATCAAGAATGATTCGATCTTTTTCTAAAATTCCAATTTCCATAGTTTCTCTAAGATGACTAATAGGGGTAAATAAAAACTTTTTATTATCAACAATGAAAGCAGAATGGTTAATAGTGAGTCCGCCGCCATCCAAAGCAATCTTTTCTGCTAGAGATAAAGCATTTTCATAACCCCAATGACAGGTTTCAATTCTCCATGTATCTCTATTGCCCGCTCTGGTAAAATGCCCCAGTTCATGAAGACTCTTCTGCAAGTTCTGGTTGGAAGTGTTAATTGAGACTCTGTGGCCACACCATGGACTTTTTAAAGTAGGCCGTTTATCGCTAAAAAGAGTGAAATGGACTAATTGTCTATCTGGAGCAATTTTACTTGCTACACCTTTAGGATGATGATGGGGATAGTCTTCAAACAGGTAGTAATCTTTGAAAATTGTTTTTACCCGTTCTCTGGTATCTATAGAGTCAAAAAGTTTGTTAATTTGTTTTTGAGTAATAACCATATTACGGCCGCCGGTAGAGAAAACCATACTGGGGATTCCGTATTGAACTATAAACCACTGTTCCCAATAATTTGCTTCTGCTCTATCCTTGCAAACTTTTAAAATCCACATTTTATCTGCGCTCTCTTGATTTGAACGCACCAATAAGCCAATTTGAGTTTTTCCTTTCTCTGGAGTTCTGAAACTTTTAGCAATTCCAATACGATAGCCTTTATCTTTTCGAAACATAAGGTATACATAGTAGCAATTTATTTTTAAGCTTAAACGGGCAAAGGTAATATGATTTGGGGTTGCTTTTAAAGTTTTACCGGATTTAGTTTTAATTGTGAATAATTTACCTTGGAAATTAGAAATTCTTATTTTTTCAATCGGAACTTTGTGAATTCCTCCGCGACCAGCAGCAGCTATTACCAAATCGTTTCGTTTGAGGTCCTTAATAGATTTTAATCCAGTTGGAGTTGAAATTTTGGTATCAGGAGGGAGACATTGGCTGGCATCCCCTACAACACAAATATTTTGATGGCGTTTGGATAAATATTTACTTATTAAATATTGGGCCGGATTGGTATCCTGGTATTCATCAATTAATATGTAGCGGAACTGGATCTGGTAGCGGGTTAAAACAGAGGGTTCGGTTTGAAAAAGCCGGATGGTTTTAAGAAGAAGGTCATCAAAATCCAAAGCCTGATTTTTCTCCAGGATTTTTTGATACTCAAGATAAATTTTAGCAACAATTTCCTGGAAATATCCGCGGGCGTATTGAGGATATTCCAAAGAAGAAATCAGTTCGTTTTTAGCGCCGGAAATGGTGGAGCGGACAGAGTAGGGGGAAGTTTTTTGGGGGGAAATATTTAGATTACTCATGGCCTCTTTTACAGCATCCAAAGCATCTCCTTCATCATAAATTGCAAAACCGGGCGGCAGTCCCAGGACTTTGCCGTCGCGGCGCAGTACCCTGGCACAAAAGCTATGGAACGTTCCCATAACCGGTTTGGCATTAAAATCCCCAAGCAGTTTCTTGATTCTTTCCATCATTTCTCCGGCGGCTTTATTGGTGAATGTCAGGCACAGGATATTGTCAGGCGGAATACTCTTTTCAGATATTAAGTGAGCTACTTTATAAGTCAAGACTCGTGTTTTGCCTGAGCCTGCTCCGGCCATAATCAGGGTTGGACCTTCAGTGGTCTGCACGGCTTTTTGTTGGTCTGGATTTAAATCATCTAGTAAAGAAGAGGGCATAGCGTGGGATATATTAGCATATTTTTCCTTTAGATTATGAATTGGCTGATGGAGGTTTCAAGGTTTTGTTTATCGATGCGCTTTTTGAGTTTTTTTAACCGGTTTGGATCCAGATTAAACTGTCGGGCAATGTTTTCAAGGCTTTCCTCCTTTTGCAGCAAAATTAAAACCTGATCCATTTTTGTCCAGTAATCGTATTCTTCCGGTACTATTTCCTGTAAGCCTAGAAATTTTGCCAGATCAAAAACTTCTGATTTAAAAAGCGAATAAAAAGGCACCAAATGTCCATAAAACCCCTCCGGCGGAGGGTTTAAGAGTCTGTCGCTTTTATCAATAGTATTCACTAAGTCTGCTTTCATTTGGTCTGATTGTATTAACAGGTGATAATTTTTGAAGCGCAGATAAAAATTTTTCAAAGCTTCCGGTCCGCGCAACCGGTAGGCAGCCAGCTCTTTTTGATAAGCAGCAGCCCGGTTAAGGATAAAGGGATTAAGATTTAAGGTTTTGCAAACCCTGGTCAGCGCATTTGTTTTAGGACTGCCAAAATCCAAAACTATCAATATGGTTTTTTCGCCCAAAGCCTTTTGAAAAAGCACTCCCGCCGCAAGCGAGGTGATTGCACTGTTTATCTCTACGACTACCTTTGATGATTTCTTACAGGAAGACCGGATGTAGTAAATCAGTTTGTTTACCAGCTGCTCATCAATAACTTTTTTGTCATCAGGCAGGTTCATAAATATAGTATACTCAAATTATGGATGATCTGCCTCCACCCATAAAGCTGACTTCTAATCCTTCTAATTTTTCTAATTCTTCCAATAATTTTGATGATCCCCTGTTTGAAGCCAAAATTAACAACCCTTTTAGCAAGTTTTTTAACTGGATTAAAAGCTTTCTAAGAAGAAATCAAAATATTACCATTAAAATACCAATCCTTGGGATATTAATTGCCTTATCAAGTTTTAGCCTGGGCTTGGGTTCAGGCTACAACTGGGGTTTTAATACAGCGCTAGCAAGATTTTTCCCTGATTCCTCGCCTGTTTTTCAAAGGGCTATAACTTCCGAAGGGGTAATTGAAAAATCATCCTCCGGAAAATTTTACTTAAAATCAAAGGATCAAATACTCTGGACTCTAAAAGCTGTCAATTCCGGTATAAATTTTGCAGATTTTACTGGCAGGCAGGTAACAATTAAGGGTAATTTAACCAAAGAAAAACTGCTTATCGAGGTATCAGAAATTATCCCTTCTGAACAGATAGCTCTCCTCACGGAGCCTGCCATTCCTCCTCCTTCCCAAACTTTCCCAACTTCCCCAAATACCGCTGTCCTGCCCGCCCTTTACTCCGGCCTGCAATGGGAAACTAACCAGAAAAAACTTTTAATCTTTACCTCGGGTAAAAGGAAAATAGAACAGGAAGGGGTGTATCTGGAATCTGTGCAAGTTTCAACTTTTCCGCAGGATTTTATTAATTACTACCTGGAAGGATTAAAATCCGGGGGTTTTAAAGAAACCTTGAATTCTATAAATCCCGAAGGGATAACAATCACTTATGCTCAAAACGATCTGTTTTTAACCTTTGGTATTAAAAATATCTACAAAGGCTCAAGGAGTAATAATCAGCTTGTTGGTTATAAAGCCTATCTGGAGCACAACTGATCCTTGGAGAGCTTGACAAAATAAAGCAGAGGTGCTAAATTTTGCGCATGTTAGAGAAACAACCTATAGCCAGCAATAAAGATTGGAAAGATTGTGATTTTGCAGTAGAAGGTAAAAACCCTCCACATAATGGTGTATATGGTTGTCGTTATCCTGAAGTTGTCAGATCAGGTCTGTTTGTTCCGGGGTATGTCAGAATAGACAGACTCCAAACCCACGTTGCGTGGCTAGAAAGGCGAGACCTAAGCCCTTATAGACAATCAGCTTGCAATAAAACCATTGAACAAATTTGTAGCGATTGTCCTTATTTTAAGTCAAAACCCACCTCAGAAGAATCTGCAAAATTGGTGGAAGCAGGAGCAGGTAAAATTTATGCAGATATGGCAGCTATTGAGCAGCAAAGATTAGACTATTTATCCTCTATTACTCCTAAGCAGCTGGAAAACTGTTTTGGCCACATGTTCGCGGCCCTCACCTTTGTAGATTCTATTAATAATGGGGCTTTGGGTGACGAAGGCAGAGGAGCGATGGAGCTGGTACAGGCTGCAGGGCAGTATGTAAGTCTGTTTGATAAAAGAATGGGGGTCGCTTTAAGCAAATTTGGTGATCTGATTTGGGATGTTCCCCCTGCTTCTGCTGAGTTGGTAGCAAAGGCAAAAGGCTGGAAATCAACAGGTGGAGCTGAGTATGACACGCTATTTAAACTATTAGGGGAAAGAGCTTGGGAAAGGGATAATCAGCAGTTGCTGGCTATACCTCAACATGTTAGGAAAAACCCTTACTCGCACCCTTCTTTGGAAGTAATCAATAGCTGGGGTGTAATAGGTGCAGGAGTGAGAACGGATAATGTAGCTAGATGGCTTTTGAATGAGCCGGTTACAAATGTTTCAAAGTAGATACCCTTTTTACAATTTTAAAAAGCATCTTGATTTCGGGTAATATTTGGAGTAATGTAAATTAATGGCAACAAAGTTAGCTATTTTTGAAGACAAAGAAATCCGCAGACAATGGGATAAGAAACAAGAAAAATGGTATTTCTCTGTTGTTGATATTATTCAAATCTTAATTAATCAATCCAGTTTTCAACTTGCGCGGAACTATTGGAAGGTATTGAAAAATCGCTTAAAAAAAGAAGGAAGTGAAGTGGTTACAAATTGTAACCGATTGAAATTATTGGCAGAAGATGGCAAGTTAAGATTTACAGATGTAGCTGATGTGGAGACTTTATTTCGGCTTATTCAATCTGTCCCTAGTCCTAAAGCAGAACCGATTAAGCTTTGGCTTGCAAAAGTAGGATATGAAAGAATTCAGGAAATAGCTGATCCTGAAAAATCTGTTAACAGAGGACGGACAAATTGGGAAAGAATGGGTAGAAGCGGAAAATGGATTCAGCAAAGAATGATGGGTCAAGAAATCCGTAATAAACTTACGGATTTTTGGAAAAACAATGATGTCAAAGAACAAAATGAATACGCAATATTGACTAATATAATCCATAAGGAATGGAGCGACTTATCAGTCAAAGAACATAAAAATCTAAAAAAGTTAAAAACACAAAATTTACGTGATCATATGACAGATGCGGAACTAGTTTTTACTGCTCTTGCGGAACTTTCAACCCGGCAAATTGCGGAAACGGTAAAATCTAAAGGTTTGGAAGAAAACAAGATTCCGGCTAAAAAAGGCGGACGAATTGCCAAAAATGCCCGACTGGAATTAGAGCAAAAAACTGGCAAAAAAATTGTTTCCGGAGAAAATTTTAAGTTTCCTGGAAAAAATGCATCTTTAACTCTGGACAACTCATGAAAGTCTTGTTATTATTTTCTTCCTATGGTTAAACTTTTAGATTTCTGGGCTCCGTGGTGCGGACCTTGCCGGGCCATGGCTCCGGTGATTGAAGAACTGGAAAAAGAATTCAAAGGTAAAATAGAAATAGAAAAAATCAATGTTGATGAGGATCAAGCTAAAGCTTCTGAGTATGGAGTTATGAGTATTCCTACCTATATTGTGTTAAAGGACGGTAAAGAAGTCGGCAGAAAAATCGGGGTTACTCCTAAACAAGATCTTCTTAAATTATTGCAATAGTAAACAATTTTCAATTGAAGTTTAAGGCTAAAGTTATAGAAATAGTAAATAAAATACCGCATGGTCATGTTACTACTTATGGGACTGTGGCAGCTTTGGCAGGTATTCCCAGGGGCGGTAGGCTTGTAGGTGGGATCCTGCATTATCAGGGGGAGAAAACAGACTGGTATAAGATAGTAAACCGTCATGGATTTATTTCTACTAAATGTTTAGATCACCCCAAGCTGTTACAAAAAGCCTCACTTGAGGCTGAGGGGATAGAAGTAAGTCCTGATTTCGTGGTAAACTTACAAAAGTATGGCTGGTGGGGATAAAAATATTTGGATTGTAGCTAATTGGAAAAGTAATAAAACCATTGCTGAGGCTTTGGAGTGGATTGGGCAAGTCGGGCCGCAAATTCCGAAAGCTGAATGGTTAAAAGTAGTGGTGTGTCCTACTTTCAGCGCATTGTCTGAAGTTAAAAAAGCCATTACTGTTGGCAATTTTCCTATTTTGGTAGGCTCACAGGATTTATCGCCTTTTGGCAATGGAGCTTATACCGGAGAAGAATCAGCGCAAAATTTAAAAGAACTTATTTCACTTACAATTTTAGGTCATTCAGAGAGGCGCCAAAATTTTGCCGAAAACGATGAAATCGTTGGCAGAAAACTCCAGAAGGCCAACGAATCCGGCATCCTTCCGCTGGTCTGTGTTCAAAGCACCCAAACACCTGTGCCTTCTGGATGCGGACTGGTGGCTTACGAGCCCTCCTTTGCAATCGGTACCGGTAATCCCGATACTCCTGAAAATGCAGATGAACTAGCGAAGCTATTAAAAGGGAGTTACGGAGAAGGGTTAGAAGTGCTTTATGGCGGCAGTGTAAACAGCGGGAATGTCAATAATTTTATTATTCAGGAATACTTAAGCGGAGTGCTGGTGGGAGGAGCGTCTTTAGATGCTGCTGAATTTACCAAAATTTGTAAAATTGTCGGGGAAAGGGTCTAGGTGAAAATTTGAAACCTCTAAAGCTTCAAAAAAGCCGGAAAGATTATTCTCTTAAGTTAAAAAGAGTGAAAAATACCACAAGAAAACTTATACCTTTGCTTGTAATCATTGGAATTTTAATATCCATTGCTTTTTTCTTAACAACTTTATCAGGCACCAGTTCCTACGTAAGTCATATAATTTCGGGAACATCGCTTAAATCAGGCGAGGGAAGAATAAATATCTTATTACTCGGCATTGCCGGCGGCAGTCATGGCGGAGCCAGTCTGACAGACACCATTATGGTAGCCTCGTATAATCTGAAGACCAGTCAGATTGATTTAATTTCTCTCCCGCGGGATTTATGGCTGCCTTCTTTGCAAAGCAAAGCTAATGCAGTGTATCAAAAAGGTTTAGTGCAAGGTAATGGATTGGGTCTTTCCAAGGTGGTTATAGGCAATATTTTAGGAATACCGATTCATTATGCGCTTCTTGTGGATTTTCGTGGGTTTGTTGCTGCAATAGATGCTTTGGGCGGTATAGATGTGCAGGTGGAAAAATCTTTCGATGATTACCAGTATCCAATTGAAGGTAAAGAAAATGATATGTGCGGACTTGAGGAAAAGGAAATGGATTTTAATGAAAATGATGCAAAGAATTTAAATATTGAGCCGGGTAAAAGATTAGTGTTAATTTTGCAGGACGGCAAAATAGCCACAGATGCCGCGCAGGAGGATAGGGGGGTTAAGTATTTCAATTGCAGATACGAGCATATTAAGTTCGAGAAAGGCCAAATGCATATGAGCGGAGCAGTTGCATTAAGTTTTGTCCGTTCAAGGCATGGAACAAATGGGGAAGGGTCGGATTTTGCCCGCTCAAAAAGACAACAAAAGGTGATAGAAGCGGTTAAAAGTAAAATACTCTCTTTGGAGACTTTAACCAGTCCCCAAAAAGTGGGCGATTTAATTTCCGTTCTTGGTAAAAGTATTGATACTGATGTAAAAGTTAAAGATACTTTAGAATCTTATAAATTATTACGTAAAATAGAGCAGGTGCACACTTTTGTTCTGGATGACTCTCTAAGAAGCGGTTTGCCTGACGGCAGAAAAACGCTTTTTGTTAATCCGCCCAGGAGCAGTTATGGAGGTGCTTATGTTTTGGTATCGCAGGATGATGACTTTTCTATTGTGCAGGAATATGTTAGAAAGATTCTCAGAGGAGAAATAACTGAGTATGAAGCCACTTCTGCTGCACGGCCCCGCTAAAGAAGCTTCAAGAAAAAAGCTATTAGAAATAAAAGAGAAATTTACCCAAAATAATGTGGTCGTTTTCGAGGAGGGTACTGATTTACAAGTCATTTTAGGTGGTGTGGCTACTCAGTCGCTGTTTTCTGATGAACGACTTATTGTTTTGGAGAATCCCCACGAGGATGTTATTTTAAACTTATCGCTTATCGCTTATTGCTTATCGCTTGCAATATGGTTTGATCATGAGGTGAATGTAAAGAAGTTCCCTGGTTTTGAAGTGATGTTTTTCCCGGAAGGCAAAGAGGTTTCAATCTTCCCCTTTTTAGATTTATTGGCAGCCAAAGACAAAAAAGCCTTTTTAGAACTTCAGAAACTAAAAGACGGAGGATTTGATATTTACTATTTTTTGACCATGACCTTTTATCTTCTAAGAAATTTGGTGGCTACTCCCAAAAGAGCTCCTGACTTTGTCCGCACTAAACTACAAAGACAAAGAAAAAACTTTACCGAAGCTAAAATAACACAACTTTATAAAGATCTTCTGGAAATTGACTTTAAAATCAAATCCGGTTTGATGGAAATTCCTCAGGCAGAATTTTTATTAATTAATAGATTCCTTGAGCACCCAATTCTTTAAGCTTTTTGGCCATCAGATCCAAATCTTTTTGATCGATTGTATTGTCGCCGTTTAAATCAGCTTTTTTATCTTTAGAGCTTTTAGTTTGGCCAATGTTTTGTAAGACGATCGCGTTGTCAGCCGCATTTATTTTTCCATCGCTGTTTAAATCATAATTGTTCAAATCTTTAGTTGTGGGGCTGGGTTGAGGAATTGTGTTATCAGGAGGTGCTGAAGCAGTCAGATCTATTTGTTGTCCCAATTTTATAGGCGGCAGAAGCTCGGAGGATGATTTCAGTTTAAAAAGGACGATTGCTTCTCCTTTATCTGATTGAATAGTTATTTTACCGGTGAGATCATCTTCTAACGGATACACACCTGAAAGATCGTCTTTTCCTACTTGTGAAAGCGGGATTAAGAAATTCCCTCCTTTTTTGATTAGGGAAGATTGTGTGACAGCTCCTCCGACAGAAAGATATGCGATGCCTTCGTCTAGGGGAATTTCACCATAAAGCACAGACCCGATAACGGGTGTGAATCTTGTTTGGATTGTCAGAGGTTGGGAAGTTTCAAAATTTAAAGTTTCTGAAGCTAATTTGCCGGAAATAATTTTAAACTGGTAACGTGTTTTAGGTAAAAGGTTTTTTAAGGTAACGTAGTGAATTGACCGGGGTTTTGGTCCAGCTGCGTTTGCGCTCAAATCCCTGTCGTCCAAAACTGTTTTTTCCCGGGGATCATTTTGTCCCCATGTGATAAAGGACGCAGCTGCAGAGTTTGTTTTCCAGGAAATCACCACGGAATCTTCGGTTATGTTTGTAAAAGTAATATTTTGCGGTGTTAAATCAGGCGAAGCTTGAGAAAGAAATGTTTGTTCTTTTAAGACTAAATAAAGGCCCGCTATAATTCCTAAAAAAATTATGGAAAGACCCAAAAGAGTAGGGATTTTAAATTTGTCAATAAATTTCATCATGGTGCGGATTCCAGGCTTTGGGTGTCGAAATCCGGGCTTATGGGTTCCATCACCTCTTTTGTTTTCTGAGGTATCTCAACTTGGGAACGGGTATGAATAACATCAAAAATAACCCAGGCAATGATTGTGATAAAAGTGAGTATTGCGGCTATTAGCCATTCTTTGCGTGTCATGTTATTTTAGATAGTAAGCTTTCCCTGATAAAGACATGATAAGTCCAGAGTCCTCGTTAGTCTTGGTTACAGAGAGGTTATCGATAGAGACTAACCTACTACTTGTTTTAAGATCTTGCAAGAGAGCAACTAAGCTTTCGTATTTGCCTTCCAAGTTGAAGATAAAAGAGATCTCGGAAACTTGTCCGATTTGACTGCTCAGCTTGGCGTTTATTGTAAGGGGCTGTATCTGTAATGCAGATATAGATGCCTCATGCAGTCGGGCAGCTTCTTCCAGGCTTTGGACTACAGATTTTAAGCTGATTGCATCAGGGATTGCCTGGGAAATTTTCTCTTTAATATTCTGATCTAAATTATCATAATTTCTCTGCCCTAAAGAAAGATTGTTTACTTTGTCAGTGACTTTTTGTAAAATTTCTTCTTCATCAGCCAGCTTTTTTTGCAATACTAAAATTGTTTCAACAGTGGGTCTGATTGCAAAAATAGTGAGTATGGATATTGTTAACAAAGTAAAGATTGTTGGACCGTAATTTTTAATGATAGGTAACTTAGAAATTGGTTTAATGTAGGTAAAATACCGGGAATAAAGAGTAGATTTATTTTTCATAATTTTATTTTAAAGACTTTTATTTCCTAAGTTTACCAATTTGGCAGTGGCATCCAAAGTGAATTTAATAACTCCCTGTTCAAGTCCTACGCTTCCAATATTCGCGCCTGTGAAAGTATTATCTGTCCTAAGGCCCCCGACAAAGCTTGCAAGATCGCTATTTATTTGGGTTTGTCCGGCAATATGAATCATAGCATTGCCTAGATCTTTTTCTATGCTTATGTTTGTTATTTTGACGCTGGCAGGAGTTTGGTCGGCGATTTTTTTTAAGAGAATAGACCAATCAGGCGACCCATTTTTTATATTATTTATGGTTGATAACTTAAGCTGGGTTTGCCTTATCGCTATCTCGTAAGAGCTGAGACTTTCAATGTAGGGAATTTGTTGTTCTATTGCCTCTTTTTTGGAAGCTATATCTGCATCCAGTTTAAATCTGGCTCCAAATGCGATTAACACTAAGGCTTCTACAAAAATAAAGATGAAACGGCCGGAAGAAAGCAGCCAGCGGAAAAGTTTGACCGGAATTTTTTCAGGATTACTTTGAGGCTTTAACAGATCCAGATTAATAGTTAGACCGGGTTTACCTTTGGGCATGTACCTATTATACTAGGGTTTAGGGTTTAGGGTGTAGGGGTAAGTTGCGTTTAAGAAAGTTTACTTAATAAACTTAAAAGTAGGAAGAATTTGAGTAAATATTTTTTGTCCTTCCTGAACTTTGGCAACAGGTGTCTTATCTGGAGTAGTGCCTGTTTGCAGCGATAGATGATAGATAAATTGCTCGTCTTTAGAGAAAAATACTACCTCATTAATATTTTCACTACCGGCTCTGGGCAGAATTTGTCTGCCTTCCTGACCATTAATAGTTATTTTTTCAAGTACTGAAGACATATTTGTGTATTCATCTATAGTGTTATAAGACCCGCCTGTAAAAGGGTTCCAATTAGGACCACCGGTGGCGGTAAAGATAAATGTTTTATCGGGATTTTCAAACACTTCGGCAAAACCATCTGCAGGTGCACGCTCGCTTCTTCTTGTCCACTCGGAGGGAAGCTTGAAGCTGATATTTTCAACCTGATGTGTTTTCCAGCTTGTTTCAGCTTGATCGGGGTCGCTGGTTGGACCTGAGGAAGCAGGAAGAAATTTGAATGTAGAGAGAATTTTTTCTCCTGTTGAAGATAAACCTGGTTCAAATACCAGTTTATAAATTTTCCCCTTATAAAGGGAAAGCAAAGTATAGCTTCCCCATGGGCCGCCGGTATTGCCCATTAAAGCCGGTTGCTGATCGATTATGGTATTTTTGATTTTTATCCCTGCTATATCTAAATTTCCTCCGCTGGTTAATTCTTTTTTTAAGTCGTTTAAGGTCAAAGTCTCTTTGTTATCTTTGACAGAAATGGTTAATTGGAAATTATCCATAGCTAAATCTTTGGCTTCTTGTTTATCTACAGCAACGGTAAATGAAGTTAACGAGCTGTCTTGTACTAAAACCCCGTCAACAGAGTATCTGCCGCCTTCTGTAATCTCCGCTTTTGGTGGATACTTAAGCGAATAACCAAGTGTAGTATTTGTATAAATTTTCCACTCAAATGTTTCATCGGGCATTGAAGAAGGCGAGGGGGTGGGCTGAACAGGTTTGGTAGAAATTTGTTTACCCAAATAAAACGCTCCTGCTCCGACAATAATCAAAGCAACTATACCCAGAATCATAAATTGCCCAAAACCTTTTTGGTTCATTAAATTAACTATATACTTCCTTCGGAAGACTGTAAACTAATCGATAATTATTTGGATTTGGGAGGGGATTTTTTGGGAGCAGTTTTCTTAACAGATTTTTCAGGTGCAGTAGTTTTGACTTCTTTGGATAATCTTGATTTTAATCGGGAAGCTTTATTGGGGTGGATCAGGTGGACTTTAGCCGCTTTATCCAAGGCAGAAAAAGCTGCTTGCAGATTTTTATCGGATTTGTTTATTCTTGCTTTTTTCACTAATGATTTAAGGGCTGCTTCCCTTTTGTCGTTACGGATTGTTCTGACTTTATCTTTCCGGACTTTTTTAATTGCTGACTTAATGATCGGCATATTTTATATTTTCTCGTTTAGAGATTATTTCGGAATGGTATCATAGCCACTATTACATTGCAAGATTATCTAATATAATAATTTAGCCCAAAAAATATGGTTAAAAACATTGTCAGACTTCTTTATTCCAGACAAACATCAATTTTATCCGCCGCCTCAATAATAATGGCGACGATGATGCTGTCTAAGGTGCTGGGATTAATCCGAGACCGGTTACTGGCCCATGTATTTTTACCGGAGAAGATTGATATTTTTTGGGCGGCATTCAGATTGCCTGATTTAATATTTCAGATAATAATTTTAGGCGCATTGTCGGTTGCCTTCATCCCTGTTTTTACAGAGCATTTGGAGAATAAAGGCAAAGAAGATGCTTTTGCCATGGCCAGGGCAGTTTTGAGCGTAGCATTGGCTATATTCATCGTTATCACGGTTGTAATGTATATTTTTGCAGAACCGATAATCGGCAGTTTCATTGCGCCCGGATTTTCATTGGCAAGACAGCTTCAGGTGGTGGAGCTGACCAGGATCATTTTATTTGGCCAGGTTATTTTGGTTTTCGGGTCTTTTTTTATCGGTATTTCGCAGTCTTTTCAAAGGTTTATTATTCCTTCTCTTGCGCCGGTATTCTATAACTTCGGGATTATTTTAGGGATAGTTTTTTTGTCTAAGCAATGGGGTATTACCGGTGCAGCTTACGGCGTAGTGATAGGCGCTTTTTTGCATGCGGCTATTCAATTGCCTTTAATTTGGTCAATAGGATTCAGGTTCAAGCTGCCGCTTAACTTTTTTAATACTGGTGTAAGGGAAATAATGAGACTGATGAGTGTCCGGACAATTGGGCTTTCTGCCGAACAGATAAACGAAACAGTAGGACTGGCTTTGGCTTCAATAGCTTCTGTCGGGTCTGTGACTTTTTTGACCTTTGCTCAACATTTGCAGGTGGTGCCGATTGGTCTTTTTGGGGCAACGCTGGCCCAGGCCGCTTTGCCGGTTTTATCTGCCGAGCGGGCGCGGGGAAAAATAGAAGAATTTAAGATAACGATTTTGACAACACTTCAGCAAATTCTCTTTCTGACTCTGCCGGCAACGGTAATTCTTATTGTAATTAGAATTCCTGTGGTAAGGCTTATTTTTGGCGCTTCCCAATTTAACTGGGAGGCCACAGTTCTAACCGGTGCGACCCTGGCTTTTCTTTCTGTAGGGCTGGCTGCTCAGGCAATTTCACTTCTTTTGGTAAGAGGCTTTTATGCATTAAAAGATACCAAAACACCTGTTTTGGTATCTTTGTTTGTAGTGATGTTAAATATTATTTTAGGTGTATATTTAATTGTAATTTTAAAGCTTGATGTTTGGAGTATTGGATTGGCAAATTCTACTGCCGCTATTGTCTCAGCGGTGTTGCTTTTCTGGGCGCTTCATAAAAAGGTGGGGAATTTTGATTTAAAGAGCGTGCTGGGTCCTTTTTCAAAAATGCTGATGGCAACCATAATAATGGGCGCTTCTTTATACATACCTATAAAACTATTGGACCAGGTAATTTTTGATACCACAAGGACTATAAACCTTTTAGTTTTAACCGGACTTTCTTCAATATTTGCCTTATCTATTTATGTGGCAGTGGTTTGGTTTTTGAAAGTCAGGGAACTCAGTACATATTTGGAACTTATTAAAAGATTCGGCAGGTGGCAAAGTGTTGTTAAATCCAAAGAAATCCTTCCTGAGACTGTTTAGCCGTAACCTGATACAATACCCTCTATGAATATAAGGAATTTCTCGATTATTGCGCATATTGACCACGGCAAGTCTACTTTGGCAGACAGATTGCTGGAAATAACAGGCACTGTGACCGGAGATAAAATGAAGCCTCAATTACTCGATTCACTCGCCCTGGAGCGCGAGCGCGGCATTACTATCAAACTTGCTCCTGTGCGCTTAAACTATACCCTGCCTCCGAAGGAGGGGCGTGTTAACGCTATACCCTACACCCTGAACTTGATAGATACTCCCGGCCATGTAGATTTTTCGTACGAAGTCTCCCGGGCTTTGGCAGCAGTAGAAGGAGCGGTTTTATTGGTTGATGCCACCCAAGGGATACAGGCGCAAACTTTAGCGCACGGTCTGGCAGCTTTGGAGCAAAACCTGCTACTGATTCCGGTGGTTAATAAAATCGATCTTCCGAACGCAGATTGCGAAAACGCCAAGAAACAACTAATTGATACTTTTGGGTTTTCAGAAGAAGAAATACTTTTGGTTTCCGGTAAAACCGGTCAGGGCGTAGACAAGCTTTTGGAGGCAATAGTTACAAAAATTCCTCCTCCCAAACAGGAAAAAGATAAGCCGTTTAAAGCTTTAATTTTTGATTCATTTTTTGATAGTTTTAAAGGAGTGGTTGCGCAGGTGAGAGTTATGGAAGGAACTACCCCAAAAAATCAGGAACCTATTGTCTTTTTAGGAACTAAAGCTTCGGGTCATGTTTTGGAAACAGGTTTTTTTACCCCCCAGCTTATTGCAAACAGCGGTCTTTCGGCAGGGGAAATAGGCTATATTGCCACCGGCATTAAAGAGCCGGATTTAGTGCGTGTTGGTGATACCATTGCAGCTGATTTTTTTCCCCAGCCTTTGCCTGGTTATAAAGAAGTTAAACCAATGGTTTTTGTGGGGCTTTTCCCCATAGATGCTGATGAATATTTTGAGCTTAAAGAAGCTTTGGCAAAATTCCGCTTAACTGACCCTGCTTTTTCCTATGTTCCTGAACACTCTCAGGCTTTGGGGGCAGGTTTTCGGTGTGGCTTTTTAGGGCTACTTCATGCAGAAGTGGTACAGGAAAGGTTGTCAGGGGAGTTTAATGTGGACCTTTTGGCAACTGCCCCCTCTGTTGGATATTTATTAAATGATTCTCCTATAACTTCGCCAAGTGATTTAGCGCAGGGGGAAAATATAAAGGGTTTAAAAGAGCCCTGGGTTAAACTTCGGATTTTTGTTCCTCAAACTTATATCGGCCCGGTTATGGAACTGGTGCAGGATAAAAGGGGAAAGTTTTTGGATATGCAGCATTTTGGAGTTGCTGTTGAGATGAGTTATGAAATGCCCTTATCAGAGATGGTTTCTAATTTTTATGACCGGTTGAAATCCGTTTCCTCCGGCTTTGCATCTTTGGATTGGGAGCTTTTGGATTATAGGGAAGTGGATGCTGTACGGGTGGATATTTTAGTGGGAGGAGAAAAGGTAGATGCGCTGTCTACCATAGTTTACCGGCCCAAAGCAGAAGGTTTTGGCCGCAGGATGGTTGAAAAATTAAAAGAGGTTTTGCCACGGCAAAATTTTGTTATAGCAATTCAGGCGGCTATTGGGGGGACTATTATTGCCCGGGAAACTTTGTCAGCATTTCGGAAGGATGTTTTGATGCATGGTAGCAAGGTTGTCGGCGGAGGAGACTACAGCCGCAAGAGAAAGCTTTTGGAAAAACAGAAAAAAGGTAAGAAAAAAATGAAAATGGTCGGCAGCGTAGAAATCCCCCAGGAAGCATTTTTAAGTATTTTGAAATCGTAAGCTATCCGCTTGTCGCGGTCGCAAAGCACTTGGTGGTGGGTGATTGCTTTGACTGACTCGCGACTCGCTCTTTGTGATTTATATCTTTGACTTGGAACAAAGCGCGTTAAAAATTCTGCAGTGAGTGCAACAGGGCGAGCCTGCATTTATGGCAGAGGGGGTTGCCATCCCCCGTTAAACGAACGAAAGAATTTAGCGCAACTTCCCGTCAAAGAAACTTTTGGTACTTTTGGTTACAAAAGGACATTAAAAAAGAAATTTTGCGACTAAAAGTGTCAATAAAGGTAATTTTGTATAATACTGGAATGAAAAAGTATGTTTTTAAGCCTTACCTTACGATTTTCCCGGATCTTTATAAAAAAGAAGAGGCAAGGATAAAAAAGATTTTAGACAAAGATGATTTGATCGAGCATTTTGGCAGTACGGCTGTTCCGGGGTTAGGCGGTAAGGGGATAATAGATATTTATATTGCTACAAAGAAAAATAGAATGAAGGCTTTATCGGAGGAACTTCAAAAATTAGGCTATGAGTATAGACCGCAAGCTGTTTCTGAAGAACGTTTATTCCACAAAATCTCTTTACCAGATCCGGTGGAGGGAGAACGTGTTTATCGTGTCCATGTGGCTTTTATCAAAAATAAGGATTGGGTTAATGCAATTAAACTTAGGGATTATTTAAGAAAACATCCTGCAGATGCTCAAAAATATGCAAAAGTAAAAAAAATTGCAGCAAAAAAAGCAAAAGAAGAAAGGGAAATTTATATTCAAATCAAAGGCCCTGTTTTAGAAGAGATACTAGAAAAAGCATTAAAATAATAAAAAATTGCAAAAGTTAGGGGTAAGTTTGACTGGTACGGCAGAAACTTCTTCTGTAAGATTCGTGGCAATTCTGATATCATTTGTGAATGATTCAAGCTCAATCAGCATTGAAAATCAGAGAAGTAGAAATCCAGTGTTCTATTTGCGGTAGTCGCTTTATCACAAAGATTTTTCCTGATAGGACGTATAAAAGCGGTAATTGTTTTGGCAGCATAGGCGGCAAGGGGAAAAAGTTTGAGTATTGGGAATGCGATGAGTGTTATAAACAGTAATGAAAATTATTAAGTCGAAGAAATTGAATATTGGAGATACTATTGGGATTGTGGCCTCATCTTTGCCGGTTTTACCTTCCTTTAAAGAAAATTATGAGCGGGGGAAGAAGATTTTGACTGATTTAGGATTTAAGGTTAAGGAGGGCAAGACAATCGGGAAGAGCAGATGGTGGGCAGCAGGAACCCCCAAAGAGGTGGCAGAGGATATTAACTCCATGTTTGCAGATAAGTCTATTAAAGCCATCATGGCTCAAACAGGAGGCTATTCTGCAAGTTCTGTTTTGGAATATTTAGACTATGAATTAATAACTAATAACCCAAAACCCTATATCGGCATAAGCGATGTGACAAATTTCCATATGGCTTTTTTGACCAAATGCCATATGGTTGGATTTCATATGGATGATGTGACTTTTGGTTTGGGAAATCCCTGGGCAGAAGGAGAAGAACATTTAGGAGAATTTGACAGGGAAGTATTTTTAAAATTCTTGACTCAAACAGAACCTGTAGGAATCATTCCGCCTTTGACAGAATGGGAAGAATGGAAAAAAGGCAAAGCAGAAGGGTTATTAAGCGGGGGTAATTTGCATCTTTTAGTCAACTTAATCGGTACCCCCTATTTTCCGCCTAAAGAATTTTTTAAAGGAGCCATTCTTTTTTGGGAAGAGGTGGGGGAGCCTTTGCACAACATTGCCAGATTCTTAACTCATCTAAAGTATGCCGGAATCCTGGACCAAATCTCCGGGATGCTAATTGGTAAAATTACTTACATAAAGCCTCCCCGAGAGAAAGAAGTAATTGAACCGCATGTTAAAGAAATGATTTTGGAAATTTTCAAGGATTATAAATTCCCCATTATGGCAAATTTGGACTTTGGTCACTATACAGTTAATATCCCGATGCCTGTGGGCATTAAAGCCTCGTTTGATACTTCAAAGTCCGAGTTAAACTTTTTAGAAGGGGCAGTAGTTTAAATGTCAAATAAAATAAAGGCGGTAATTTTTGATATGGATGGTTTGATGATTGATACAGAACCGTTACATCTTTTAGCTTTTAACGAAGTTTTTAAAAAATATGAAAAATTTTTATCTGCTGAAGAAAATACCAAAAGATATGTGGGAGTGTCGGACAAAGATGCCATAACAGATATGGTTATCAGATTCCATTTGCCTCTTTCCTCAAATGAACTGGCTTCGGCTAAACAAACAGAATATAAGAAATTAATACAGGAACAGTTAGTGCCTTTGCCGGGACTGATTGGATTGTTGAAAAATTTACAAGATAACGGTTATAAAACCGCCATTGCTTCCGGTTCCACTAAAGAGGAGATAGAAATGGTTATAAAAAGGTTAGGGATTGCTCCTTATATAGAAATCTATATTTCAGCTGACCAGGTGCAAAAAGGCAAACCGGCTCCGGATATATTTTTAAAAGCCGCAGAAAAATTAGGTGTTAAACCAAATGAATGTTTGGTGCTGGAAGATGCGCCTAAAGGAGTACAGGCAGCCAAATCAGCGGGGATGATTTGTTTTGCAATTCCCAGTCTGCAAACTCAAGGGCAAGATTTTAGTCTGGCAGACAAAGTCTTAAATAATTTATCCCAGGTTTTTCAAATTATCTAACTTCTATCTTCCATCATCTATCGTCCAGCTTTTAGCCTCTTGTAACTATACATTTAGGGCATCTTAAGGATTCCAGCTCAAAAATTTTGGCTTTTTCCTCAGATAGCTTAAATGTAATCTGGGATCCTTCATCCACTTTCAATAAATCAGGGTTATTATCAAAAGATAGTGTGGCAGTTCCCCGTATTAATTTAAAAGTCACCTTATCGTTATCTTTAAAAAAGGAAGGAGCAGTTTTTTCAGTTGTATTATTAAAGGCAATCCCAAATCCGCTTTTGAAAGTTTTTCCTGTAATGCTTTTAAAATAACCTGTGGAGCCAAAAGGGGTTGATAAAACTATGCCGTCTCCGATTAAGAGTTTTTCTTCTTGATTGGTCTTGAACCGAATAGTGTGAATAGGCGTTGCATTTCTTATTACAAAATCATTCAAGGCCAAAAGTTTTTGATAAAAAATTGTAGTCTCAAGTTTTGAATACTGCTTAATTTTTAGCCTGCCTTCTGCTAAGTTTTTTAGTAAAACTTCTTCTTTATGGTCAGGGCATTTTTTGCAAACAAGGCTGTTTCTGATAGGAAGCTTTGGAATGCCCGGATAAGTTCGCTCTGAAGAAAGCAGGGTGCCGTCTCCTCCGTAACTAATGACAGCATCAGGATTTAATGCCGTTATCTCGAAGCCGAAACTTTTTACTAAATCTTCTATATCTTTGGAATTTTTACCAGTTAACAACACTTTCATGGCCTAATGATACTATAAATTTTGCCAAAAAGTGCGTATACTGGGTTACATCATTTGTCATTCTGATCCGCCAGCAACTACGTAGCTGTGGGCGGATCAGAATGCAGAGGATTATGAGTAAAACCTTATCTTTTCCGGCTCTAAGAGTGCCTGTTTTTAGAAATTATTTATTTGGAGCATTTATCTCCGAGATGGGGAATCAGATGCAGACAGTGGCTGTGGCCTGGCAGATTTATGAACTGACTAGAAATCCGCTTTATTTGGGGTTAATAGGTGTGGCAAATTTCGTACCCATCATGATTTTTTCCTTATTTGGAGGGTTGGCAGCGGACAAGTTAGACAGAAGAAAACTCTTAATTTGCAGTTTATTTGTACAAACCGTAATGGCTTTGATACTTTTTTATCTAAGCCAAACAAATCAAATCAGTCCAACTTTAATTTATTTAATCCTGTTTTTTGTGGCAACTGCCCAGTCTTTTTCCGTTCCGGCCCGTTCCGCTATTTTCCCAAATCTGGTGCCCAGGCAATTTTTTATGAATGCAGTTTCTTTGCATACCCTGCAATTCCAATCAGCCACCCTAATCGGTCCGGCTGTAGCCGGTTTTTTAATTGCGGGACTGAGTGTTTCTACAGTTTATCTGGTTAATGCATTCTCTTTTACATTTTTTATAGTCAGCGTTTTGTTAATTAAAGTTCCGGTTTTCAACCACGATAAAATAGTGGCATTTAATTTGAATTCTTTAAAAGAGGGTGTTAAGTTTGTGATTTCTACCCCGATATTATATTCCACGATGGTTTTGGACTTTTTAGCTACCTTTTTTGGAACAGCTACCATTTTAATGCCGGTTTTTGCCAAAGATGTCTTACAGGTGGGGCCAGCCGGTTTGGGATTATTATATTCAGCTCCTGCCGTCGGCGGGGTGGCCGCAGGATTGATTTTATCTTCATTAAACAATATCAAAAATCAGGGAAAAATAATCCTGGGTGCTGTGTTGCTGTATGGGGCAGCCACCATAGGATTTGGGATGTCTAAGTTTTTACCATTATCAATATTTTTCCTGATTCTGGTAGGGCTTGGAGATATGACTTCCTCCATTGTCCGAAATACGGTAAGGCAGATGATAACGCCGGATCACCTAAGAGGCAGAATGGTTTCCATTATGAGGCTTTTCTTTCAGGGCGGGCCCCAGCTTGGGGAAATTGAAGCCGGATTTTTAGCCAAAGTCATTGGCGGCCCGGCTACGGTTGTAGTCGGAGGGGTAGGGGTAATCCTCATTACCTCCTTAATTGCCTGGAAAAATAAGAGTTTAAGGAATTTTCATCATGGAAAAGATGACAATTTAGTGACTTGAAATTGAAGTATTGACAAATATTAGCACTCATGATATGTTACTGCTAACATGACCGAGCTAAGCGAGCGGCAACAGGCGCTTTTAAAAGCAATAATTGAAGAATATATTGAGGCCGCAGAACCTGTAGGTTCAGAGGTTATTGAAAGAAAACATACTTTAGGCGTCTCCCCTGCCACCATTAGAATTGAAATGGGACGCTTGACTGATATGGGATACTTGCGTCAGCCTCACACCTCTGCGGGTAGAACCCCGACTTCCATGGGCATGAAATTTTATATCTCTCAGCTGATGAAAGAAAAGACTCTGCCTGTGACAGCAGAAGTTTCCATTAAAGAGCGGATGATGTCCCAAAGATATAAGCAGGAAAGGCTGCTAAAAGAAGCTGTTTCTGCTTTAGCGCAAAGGCTGGATATGCTGGGGCTTGCTATTGATGATGCCGGTCAGCTGTATTATGCCGGCGCCGCAAACATATTAGACTGGCCGGAGTTTTACGATATTGATGTAGCGCGGTTTGTATTGTCGCTTTTTGATGAGTGTCCACGTCTGCAGGAAATTATAGGAAGGGCAGTAGGGCCTGACCCGGTTCATATTCTTTTTGGCGAGGATATGGAGTTTGAATATCTGCGTTCAACAAGTTTTGTCTTTACAAAATATGACTTGAACGCAGCTAAAGATGGAATCATTGGTGTAATCGGGCCGGCTAGGATGAATTTCCCGCTGGTTTTGCCTTATGTAAAATATGTCAGAGATTTACTGGTGGAGGCAGGAAGAAGTTAAGTTATGAGTAAAAAACAGGACGAAAGCCAAAATATTAATGTGGAAGAGTTTGAAAAACTGCAAACAGAGTTTAATAATTTGCAAACTTTAACAACTCAACTGGAAGGGCAATTAAAAAGAGCAGTAGCTGACTATCATAATTTGGAAAAAAGAGTTGCAGAAGGACGGTCTGAATTGACAAGATGGGGAACCAGTGCATTATTAACGCGGATTTTGCCTGTTTTAGATCATTTGGAAAAGGTGGTCGACTTTGGTCGGCCAGCCTTGAGCGAGCGAAGCGAGTCGAAGGACTGGTTTAAGGGAGTAGAAATGGCGGTAAAGGAACTTACAGGGGTTTTGCAATCCGAAGGCCTGGAACAAATTGCAGCAGATGGACAGTTTGACCCCAATATGCATGAGGCTCTTGACACAAGGGAGGGTGAGGATAATAAAATATTAGAGGTTGTTAAAAAGGGGTATACTTTAAACGGAAAAGTCTTAAGACCAGCTGGGGTAGTAGTTGGTAGAAAGCAAGAATCAAGCAATGAGAATCAAGAATTAAGGAAGGAGAAAGAAACTAGTCTCTAGACTCTAGCGACTAGTCACTAAACAATATGGCTAAAATTGTAGGAATAGATTTAGGAACAACTAATAGCTGTGTGGCAGTCATGGAAGGCGGAAAACCAAAAGTAATCCATTCTGCTGAAGGGGAAAATATTATCCCCTCTGTTGTTAATCCCTTAAAAAATGTGGTCGGCCGCGTTGCCAAACGTCAGGCAATTGTTAACCCCAAAGAAACAATTTTTTCTATCAAAAGACTGATGGGTCGCAAGTTTAAAGACCCGGAGGTGCAAAGAGATATTAAATGGCTTCCATACACCATCAAAGAAGGACGCGAAGGGATGGCAGTTGTGGAAGTGGAGGGTCATGAATACACCCCGCAGGAAATTTCTGCTCAGATTTTACAAAAAATAAAAGCAGATGCAGAATCCTATTTAGGAGAAAAAGTCACTGATGTGGTAATTACTGTGCCGGCTTACTTTGATGATGCCCAAAGGCAGGCCACCAAACAGGCAGGAGAGATTGCCGGGTTAAATGTCCAAAGAATTATTAATGAGCCGACTGCTGCAGCTTTGGCATATGGTTTGGATAAATCCCACGCCCACACCATTGCTGTTTATGATCTGGGAGGCGGAACCTTTGATATTTCCATTTTGGAGCTTGGAGACGGGGTAATTGAGGTAAAATCCACTAACGGCGATACCCACTTGGGCGGGGATGATTTTGATCAGGTTATTTTAGACTTTCTGGCAGAGGAGTTTAAAAAAGAACAGGGTATTGATCTAAAAGGCGACCGGCAGGCTTTGCAAAGGTTACGTGATGCAGCGGAAAAAGCCAAAATTGAATTGTCCTCTACTCAGGAAGCGTCAATTTCTATTCCATTTGTAACTGCAGACTCTTCCGGACCAAAGCATCTGGAGATGAGGCTGTCCCGGGCAAAACTTGAGGCTATGGTTAAGCCTTTGATTGATAAAACCTTTGAAGCGGTAAAGGCTGCCTTAAAAGATGCTAAACTGGAAGCTTCCAAAATTGATGAGGTAGTTTTGGTAGGAGGAATGACAAGGATGCCTTCGGTACAAAAGGCTGTCCAGGATTTCTTTGGCAAAGAACCACACAAAGGCATAAACCCGGATGAGGTAGTAGCAGTGGGCGCAGCAATTCAGGGAGGAGTTTTAGGCGGGGAAGTTAAAGATGTTTTGCTTTTGGACGTAACACCTTTAACTTTAGGCATTGAAACTTTGGGAGGAGTTAGAACCCCTCTTATTTCCAGAAATACCACAATTCCCTCTTCTAAATCAGAAGTTTTCTCAACTGCTGCTGATAACCAAACTTCGGTGGAAATCAATGTCTTGCAGGGGGAGAGGGAAATGGCTGCGGATAATAAATCCTTAGGTAAATTTATCCTTGATGGGATTCCGCCTTCGCCCCGGGGAGCGCCGCAGGTAGAGGTGACTTTTGACATTGATGCCAATGGAATTTTAAATGTGACAGCGCATGATAAAGCCACCGGCAAAAAACAAAATATTACCATCACCGGTTCCACAGGACTTTCAAAAGATGAAGTAGAAAAGATGACTAAGGAAGCTGAGGCTCATGCTGAAGAAGACAGGAAGAAGAAAGAAGAAGTGGAAATCAGGAATCAGGCAGATACTTTGGTCTTTACAGCGGAAAGAACTTTAAAAGATGCCGGAGATAAGGTAGATCCTCAGATAAGAACAGACGTAGAGCAAAAGCTAAATGATCTAAAAGGCGTTATCCAGACAGCTTCTCCTGAGGATCTGAAGCCTAAGATGGAAGCACTATCAGAAGTTTTGCAAAAAGTGGGAGCTGCTATGTATCAACAACAGGGTCAGCAAGGTCCGCAAGCAGCGGGGGAGCAGTCTGCCGGCGAGCAACCTGTCGGTGATGAACAGCCAAAAGAAGAAGCTCCTAAAACAGAGGACGCGTCATCTGAGACTGGCGCGAAAGAGGAAGCTGTAGAAGGTGAAGTGGTGGAGGAAGAAAAGAAAGACTAGTAGTTAGAGTCTAGAGTTAAGAGTTTGGAATGCCTCGGGCAACCGGGGCTTTTTTAATCTGAAGATGTACAATGTATAATGAGCAATCTATATGGCTACAAAAAGAGATTTAGATCGAAGATCGCAAGATTTTTTACTAATATATGAGTAAAAGAGATTATTACGAAATATTGGGGATAACTAAAAGTGCTTCGGAGGCAGAGGTAAAATCTGCTTACAGAAAACTGGCCAGGAAGCATCACCCGGATATAGATAAATCAGCCGGAGCAGCTGAAAGGTTTAAGGAACTAGGGGAGGCATACCAGGTTTTATCTGATCCGCAAAAGAAACAGGCTTATGATCAGTTTGGACACGCGGCTTTTGATAGGTCTGCAGGCTTTGGAGGAGGAGCGCCTGGTGGAGCAGGCGGGTTTAATCCTTTTGGCGGAGGTGGAGGATTTAAAACTTATTCATGGTCCTCTGGGGGTGGTAATCCCTTCGGTTCCGCTCAGGGCGGGCCGAATATCCAGTTTGATTTTGGGGGATTTGAGGATCCGTTTGAGCTGTTTGAACAAATTTTCGGCGGAGGAGGTTCGCCTTTTGGGGGATTACACCGCCGGCCGGTCTACCAGCTTAATTTAACTTTTGAGGAAGCAATCACCGGTGTAACAAAAGAAGTAGAAGTAGAATCAAGGACAGCAGAAGGCAGGGTGCAACGGCGGAGGATGAAAATTAAGGTTCCGGCAGGAGTGGATAATGGAACAAAAATGAGGTTTGGAGATATGGATATTGTGTTTAATGTTGCCAGAACCTCAAAGTTTATACGTGAAGGGGCTGATATTTTTTCCGAGATTACGGTTAATATTCCACAACTTGTTTTAGGGGATATTTTTGAAGTAGAAACAGTTCAGGAGAAGGTAAAGGTACGGGTTCCGCCAGGTACTCAGCCAGGTTCTCTGGTTAAATTAAAAGGTAAAGGTGTATCAAGGTTGGGTGCAGCCGGCCGGGGGGATCATTATGTCAGAGTAAACTTAAATGTGCCTCAGCATCCCTCAAAAGAAGAAAAACAGCTTTATGAAGAATTAAAAAACTTGTCTTCAAAAAAGAAAAGCTGGTTTTAACTTAATTTTAAAAGTTGACTTCAATTTGGGAAAGATTTAGAATACAGATGTTAATAATCAAGGGACCTGAAAGGTGGGCTAGTCCCACCTTTTTTTAAGCTAAAGCTTAAAAATGATCAAGTACCAAATAACAAGATACAAACAAAATTTAAATTTGTTTGGAAACTTGTATTTTGAAATTTGATTATTACAACCGAAGGGAGTTTATGGCACAAGCTAGAACAGAATTTGCAGCAGCGTTAAATCAAATCGCCTCTGAAAAAGGGGTTGACTCTGAGGTGGTTTTAGATGCCATCAGGTTTGCCGCCTTGGCTGCGTATAAAAAGGATTTGATGCTTCGTAATGAACCAGTTCCTGAAGACTTTGAGAAATTTATTTCAAAAGTGGACCCAGTAACCGGGGAAATATCCATTTATGACGGGGATAAAAATGTTACTCCTCCGGGATTTGCCCGGATTGCTGCCTCCATTGCCAAACAGGTGATAATGCAAAGGCTGAATGAAGCAGAAAGAGGCACAATTTTGGCAGAATATGAAGGTAAGGTTGGAACTGTTATTTCAGGCAGCATACAAAGACAGGAAGGAAATACTTTTTTTATAGATTTAGGCAGGGCAGAAGGCATTTTGCCGCCATCAGAACAGGTTCATACGGAAGGTTATCATCAAAATCAGAGATTAAAGTTTTTGGTTAAAGAAATCCGTGAAGGCGGCAGGGGTGGAGCTGAGATTGTTGTTTCCAGATCAGATCCGAATTTGGTGAAAGCGCTTTTTGCTCTTGAAGTGCCGGAAATTCAATCAGGAGCCTGTGATATTAAAGTTATCGCAAGAGAGGCAGGCTCAAGGACTAAAATTGCCGCTTTTTCTTCACAAGACGGGGTTGATCCGGTTGGATCTTTAGTAGGGCAAAAAGGAGTCAGGGTGCAGGCTGTGATAAGTGAATTAGGCGAAGAAAAGATTGATATTATAAGTTATTCTGACGATCCGGCCAGATTTATCGCAGCTGCTCTGTCTCCTGCAAAAGATATTCAAGTTAGTTTAAATGAAAAAGATAAAATAGCCACAGTTACAGTTCCGCAGAATCAGCTTTCTCTGGCAATCGGAAAAGGCGGACAAAATGTCCGGCTTGCCGCTAAATTAACCGGCTGGAAGATTGATATTGAAGGAGCAGAAGAGCCGGAAGTTGCTAAAGAAGAAGCCAGGCCGGAGAGCGAAGCCGTAAAGGAAGATGTAGCAGCAAAGACTGGTGAGAAAAAAGAAAAAGCACAAAGTGAACCCGTTCCCGCAGAGGACGCAAAAATAACAGAAAATAAAGAGCAAGCGAAAGAGGCTATAGAAGAAGAGGTTTCTGAAGCTGAGGAAAATGCAACAACTGCTAAAGAGAAAATAGCAGCAGAGGAAGCAGGGGAAGTTTTAGAAAAAGCAGTTGATGAAGAAAACCCCCAGCAGGAAAAACAGCAACTGGAAGAAGCAATTGGAGAATCAGGTACGGGTAGTCAGTAGTATGTATTAAGTATTATGTATTAAGGGTATGAAAACATTGAATTTATTATTTCCCATAATACTAACTGCTTGATACTTAATACTTTCTCGGTATCGAAAGGAGAAAATAATTAAGTATGAGTGAAATTAACAGATCACCTATCGTAACAATCCTTGGCCATGTTGATCATGGCAAAACTACGCTTTTGGATTTTATCCGTAAATCTTCTGTGGCTGCAAAAGAACACGGAGGAATTACTCAACATATTGGTGCATATCAAATTCCCCACAACTCCAATCTAATCACCTTTATTGATACTCCCGGGCATGCGGCTTTTGAAAAAATGCGCTCCCGGGGGGCCAAAGTGGCAGATATTGCTATCCTAGTTGTGGCTGTTGATGATGGAATTATGCCTCAAACTGAGGAAGCTATAAAGCATATTAAAGGGGCAAAAGTGCCAATTATTGTGGCTGTTAATAAGGTGGATCTGCCGGGTGTTAATACCAAAGTTCAGCTTGATAAGATAAAAAAACAATTGTCTGACAGGGAAATTATGCCGGAAGAATATGGGGGAGATGTGCCTGTGGTGCCGCTTTCTGCAAAAACAGGTGAAGGCGTAGACAAGCTTCTGGAGATGATTTTGCTGGTTGCAGAAATGAACGAATTAAAGGGCGATCCTGCTTTGCCTGCCGCCGGCGTAGTGATTGAATCTAATTTGGATAAATTTAAGGGGCCTGTGGCCAGCATCTTAATAAGAAACGGAACTCTCAAAAAAGGAGATCAAATAACAATAGGCGGAGTAAAAAGTAAAGTCAGGGGTATGTTTGATTCCAATGGTAAATCTGTGGATTCTGCTGGCCCATCTGTTCCTGTAGAAGTTCTTGGACTGGAGGCTGTGCCGCAAGTTGGGGCAGTATTGGGAGAGCTTGCAGAAGTAAAAGAAGCTGAAGCGATTCAGTCTTTGGTGGACAGGCTTAAGCAAGGGGATGCAAAATCCCTAAAAGTGGTTATTAAAGCTGATAAGCAGGGGTCTTTGGAGGCAATTGAAGCATCTTTGGATAAATTTAATGTTGAGAGAAAAATAGTGACTGTAATTTCTAGCGGTACCGGAGATATAGGAGAGGAGAATATTAAACTTGCTGCAACTGTGGGAGCTATCGTAATCGGTTTTAACGTTAAAATCTCCTCTTCTGCGCAAAAACTTGCAGAAAACGAGCATGTTTTAATAAGAAATTACAATATTATTTATGAACTTTTGGAAGATGTGGAAGAGGTTGTAAATACTTTACTTGAGGTTGGGCAACTGGAAGAAGTTTTAGGCAAAGCCAATATTATTGCAGAGTTTCCGCACGGTAAAAATGAAAAGATTGCCGGTTGCAGAATGATAGAGGGAATTATTGCTAAAGGACAAAAAATCAGGGTTGTGCGGGAAGGGCAAAAAATTGGCGAAACAAAGCTTAAATCATTGAAAAAAGTCAAAGAAGAAGTAAATAAAGTGGAAAAGGGTAATGACTGCGGGATGCTTTTTGATCCTCCGGTTGATTTTGCAATCGGCGATACCGTCGAATCCTTCAGGGTAATTTAAGCACACTTGATTTTTATAGACGTGGACTGTAATAGTCTACGCAAAGCCTTGACTATTATGGGCTAGTGGTGGTAGAATTGGCCTGTTTCTAAAATATATGAAGTATGACGCCCAAATTGCAGAATTTAAAAATCTTCTGCCTTCTGCGAAAAATATCTTAATTGCTGTACCTGCCGGAGCTGATATAGATAAACTGGCTGCAGGACTTTCCTTATTTTTAACATTTGAGACTGCGGGGAAAGAGGTTAGCATAGTTTGCGATGATAATATTTTAGTTTCTCAATCTCATCTTTTTGGGGTAGATCATGTAAGTAAAAACATTTCTCTGTCAGAGGGTGGAAATTTGACCTTAACTTTGGAAGGCGTGGCTGCAGCGGATGGTTCGGTTCCTTCCCTTGAGAAATTAGACTGGTATGCTGAGAATAACAATTTAAATTTGGTCTTTCATGTTTTGCCCGGTCAGACTTTTCAGCCATCAAGGATCGTGCCTAAGTTTCAGGGTTCTGGTTTTAATTTAATTTTTGTAGTGGGAGCTTCTAATTTGAATGTTTTAGGAAATCTTTATTCTCAAAATCAGCAGGTTTTCTCAGGTACTCATATTGTTAATATTGATTCCTCAAGTGTAAATACCAGCTTCGGACAAACAAATGTTTTAGACACTTCGGCTTCTTCAGTTTCTGAAATCATGACAAGTTTAATTTCTGATTTGGGATACAGTTTAGATCAGGATAGCGCAAGCAATCTGTTGGCCGGTATCTTTGATGCGACCAATAATTTGCAGAATCCCAAAATAACAGCCGACACCTATATGGCTGTTGCCAACTGTCTCAGGGTGGGAGGAAGAAAACCGTCTTCTGTTGCGGCTCAAGCTCAACCCGCCTATGATTGGAATGCGATTTCAGTGGCAGGCGGTCAAAAAACCGTACCGCAAACCCCATCTATTCCGGATTTTATGACGCCTCCGGTTGTTGCACCTGTTTCACCGACACAGGCATCTACAGATGTAAATGATAAAAACCAAGCCTCCCCTGAGGAAAGGCCGGTTGAAGAAGGAGTAATTTCCGAGACGGTTGAACCTGAATGGCTGACCCCCAAAATCTTCAAAGGCACAAATTTAGGTTGACAAACGTCCTATAATATGTTAAAATCACAAAAATATGATTGATAGAGGTTTCGAGAAGGCACGACAACTGCCAGAAAATAATACTGCTGCCAGACAATTGGCGATCCAGGAAGCAAGAAGAAAGTTAGAAGAAGCAGGTGTGTAGATCCTGACTTGGAGGTTGGAATACAATTATCAACAGAGGAAGCTATAGAGTTTAAGGTTGCTCCAAAGGTAGATCGTCGCCAGCAAACGTACGATCTTTTAAAACTTGTCCGAAAACCTTTAACCGAAGAAAAAGAGGTACTAAGGCGTAGTAGAGGGATAGTTTTTCTACCTGTGAACGAAAGATCATACGCCCAGGTGGTGTCAGAGAATATAGGACATTTTCGTTCAGGCGAATTAGATTATGTCCTTGGGTATGTCGTTGGCAAGATTCAACTTATAAATTACAAATTACCGGCAGCGATAGAAGTTGGCTTTAACCCAGAAGCTATGGTTTGGCACGGAGGAAATGGTTCACGAGCAGGTCAATTAGAAGTGATTGAAGAATATTCCCAATCGTTACAACTTGAACTTCCTGATGCAAGAGCGATCATGCTTCCATCAACAGGATATGCGCAGGCAGATATAGCCTTTAAAAAAACAACTGGGAGAGTACTAATTGAACATTACTTTGCGAGGGCTCTAGATGATCTTTCTAATGTCCATTCTGCTAGTGTAGGTCGGTGTCATCGATCAGAGCGGTTTCATGTCAGTGAGCTGAATGAGTGGGATCCTAGTATGTGGGTGAAAACTGTTCCCGCGGTAGTGTTTGTTAGAAATAAGTAATTGGTCAATTGGATTTTTGCATCTAGGATAACTCTTGTATATTTTTTCCTTCTTTGTTACAATACGCCCAAGTTAAAAAGAGCAACGTCTTGGCACCGAGGTTGTTTCAGAAAGGATTACGATGCCACTTGATCCAAAGATTAAGCAGAAAATAATTCAAGAATTCGCAACAAAATCTGGTGATACCGGTTCCCCTGAAGTTCAGGTAGCGCTTTTAACAGAACAAATTAAAAATTTAACAGATCATTTAAAAGAGCATCCACACGATATTCACTCAAGGCGCGGGCTTTTATCCATGGTCAATAAAAGAAGAAGACTTCTTCAATACCTGTTTAAAAAAGATAATGAAAGATACGGTGTAGTTATTGAAAAATTAGGCCTTTCCAAGTAATTGGACTTTAATTTGCAGATATAGTAAAATGTATAAGTTGAGAGATTTGGGGATTGCAAAGAGTTGGGTAGCTGTTAGCCAAAAGCAAATAGCTAGTTGCCTCTTCCACAGTTTCCAAATCCTCGGAGTTAAGAATCTAAATATAGATTCAAATGATTAGATGAATAAAGTAATAATAAAAGAAATTGACCTTAATGGTCGCAAGCTTAAACTCGAAACAGGTAAGTTGGCTTTACAGGCTGATGCATCTGTTGTTGTCTCATGGGGCGAAACAGTTATTTTGGCAACAGTGGCAACTCAACCTTTAACAGAAGATATCGGATATTTCCCTCTCTCGGTTGAATATGTAGAAAAGCACTATGCCGGAGGGAGAATCTCATCTTCCCGGTTTATTAAAAGAGAAACAAAACCTACTGACGAAGCAGTCTTAACCGGCAGACTGATTGACCGCTCCATCCGCCCCCTTTTTCCAAAAGAGCTTAAAAATCATGAAGTGCAGGTCATTTTAACAGTGCTTTCGATTGACCAGGCTAATGATCCTGATGTTGTTGGTCTAATCGGAGCTTCAGCCGCCTTATCTATTTCGTCTATTCCGTGGAAAGGGCCGATTGCCTGCGTGAGAGTCGGGGAGCGGGACGGAAGCTTAATGGTGAATCCGTTAGTGAGCGAGATGGAACATCTTAATATGGATCTTCTGGTTGCCTCGACTAAAGAAAAAGTTGTGATGATTGAGACTGAAGGTAAAGAGATTGCGGAAGAAATTGTTTTTAATGGGATCAAAGAGGCGCACGCTCAGTCTCAGCAAATAATTGCATTAATAGAAGATTTTACCAAAGAAACAGGTAAAGAAAAATTTGCTGTTTCTCATTTGGCAGAAGAAATAGAAGAAGCTTTAATTGCCGAAGTCACCAAGCTGACCAAAGACAGAATTGAAAAAGCGCTTTTTGACAGCGAACATGCCTGGCATGAGGCAACCGGGGATCAAATTAAAAAAGAACTGGCCTTGCAGTATGCGGAAACTTTAACCCCTCAAATTATTTCCGGCATTTTTGACAAAGTAGCCAAAGAAATCCTCCATGAAACAGTTTTAGAAAAAGGCAAAAGAGTGGATGGCCGAGCTATGGATGAAATAAGACCTATCGAAATGGAAGTGGGTATTTTGCCAAGAACTCACGGCAGCGCTCTTTTTCAAAGAGGAGATACTCAAGTATTATCGGTTGCCACCTTAGGTGCACCCTCGCTCAAGCAAACTCTGGACGGCATGGAAGGCGAGAGACAAAAGAGGTTTATGCATCATTATAATATGAGCATTAATCCTTTTTCTGTGGGTGAGGTAAAAAGATTAGGCGCCCCAAACAGGCGTGATGTTGGTCATGGAGCTTTGGCTGAAAAATCGCTTACAGCTGTTATACCTGCTGAAGACCAGTTTCCGTATGCTATAAGAATAGTGTCGGAAGTTTTGGCGGCAAATGCTTCCACTTCTATGGCTTCTGTTTGTGCGGCCACTTTGGCTCTTCTTAATGCCGGTGTCCCCCTGAAAGAACCGGTTGCCGGAATTGCTTTAGGGCTTTTTTCCAATGAAAAGAAATTTCAGGTGGTTACAGATATGCGGGCTGTTGAGGATTTTTACGGCGAGATGGATTTTAAAGTTTCAGGAACTAAAAACGGCGTGACTGCTATACAAATGGATACCAAACTTGAGGGGCTCTCATTCGAAATTATTGAAACTGCCTTGAAAATGGGTAAGGATGCAAGGCTTGAGATTCTGGAAAAAATAAACAAAGCAGTACCTTCGGCAGGTCCTTTGTCCCCGCATGCCCCAAGAGTGGAAATGCTGCATATCAAGCCGGAAGAAATTGGGCTTTTGATCGGGCCGGGCGGCAAAAATATTAACGGCATTATTGCAAAAACAGGTGCGCAAATTGATATTGAAGACGACGGAACAGTGATGGTTTCCGGGACCAACTCCGAGGGTGTGGATGCAGCAATTGCAGCAGTTGAAGGAATGTTTAAAACAGTCAATGTTGGAGATGAATTCACCGGCAAAGTTGTTCGCCTTGCTCCTTTTGGAGCGTTTGTGGAAATTGCGCCGGGCAAAGATGGACTGGTGCATATTTCTCAAATGGCTCCGGGACATGTGGAGAGGGCGGAAGATATTGTCAGCGAAGGACAGGAAGTAAAGGTTAGAGTAACTGATGTTACTCCTGAGGGAAAGGTCGGATTATCCATGCTTTTTGGAGCAGATATAAAACCTGAATCTGAAAGCAGACCCCGTTCTAGTGGCGGATTCAGACCAAGACCTTCTTTTGGAGACTCACCTCGCTTCTCGCCTCGCGGCGGAGCAGGCAGTCCAAGACCATCAAGCGGAGGTTACAGACCAGGTGGATTTAACAGAGGTGGTTCCAGAAGTTCCGGCGGATTTGACAGGGATCGCGGCGGCGGAAGAGATCGGGGCGGCAGAGGCGGCTTTAACCGCTAATTAATTTTTGCTTCTTCTTTATTAGGTAGTATAATTCTTATAATTGTTATTCTCATATAGCCTCAACTTAATCATTTCATGATGCGATCGCATATCATCATTATAAAGACAAAACTTGATACGATCGTGTACATTTTTGAGCAAGCTTGGTTATGCTATGATTAGGTTATGCAAAAAGGGTTTATCAGCCAGCCGATAATTTTTGTTCTGCTTGGTATTTTGGTAATTTTACTGATTGCCGGCGGTGTTTATTATTTTATCAGTTCATCTAAATTAAAGCCTCCCTCTTCTCAGGCTCCCCAAGCCTGTACTAATGAGGCTATGGTTTGTCCTGATGGATCAGCTGTAGGTAGAGTTGGTCCAAACTGTGAATTTGCCCCTTGCCCCGCAGGAAAGACAACAGACAAAATCATAACTCCTTCTAATCCTCCTGATTCCTCTAATCCTTCTACAACTCAAGATTATCGGCTAGGTGGGTCGTTTACTGAAAAGGCAACTGAGAAAGAGATAGGATCAATAAGCAGCAGATTTGGATCTGATGTTTCTTCTGTATCCTTACTGGAAAGTTTCCCCCTGCAGTTTCAAATCACCAGCCCTTCCCAAACCTCCTGTGAGAAAGTAAGAAAAGCCCTGGCTGGTTTAAAATTTATCCAAAGTGTTGGTGATTGCCAAAAGGTTGAATCAGGTAACTCTGATCCTAACCAATCCGTAATAAGCAATTAACTTAAATGAACCAAAAAGGTTTTGTGCTTTTATACATCCTAATAGGAATTTTGATTCTGATAGGAATAGCTGGTGGAGCATATTATTTATGGGCGCAAGAATACCGTCGAACGCATCCTATTGGTCCACTACCAATAGTGGTACCTGAAAATATACCACTATCTAGGAATATTGATGAAACAGCCACCTGGAAAACATACACCAATACAGAATATGGCTTTTCAATCAAATATCCAGACTTTATTACATATAAAGAAAAACTCTTTAATGACGTGACTTTTTATTACAAAATTGATGATGAAGATATTCCGGAAAATAAATACGATTTTCCAAGCTATTTTACCAAAGGACTAGGGATTCTATTTAGAACAGGACCAGCTGAACAAGCAGCTAGTTCAGAATTACCAAACAGACCTCAGGAAAAAGTTCAAATTAACAATAGTGAGGGGGTAAGAATCAAAGATTCACTGTTTAATTATTATCTGTCTTCTAAGGGTAATGACAAATACTCTATAAGGTTAGTTTATCAAGGTCGTACTGTATACCAAACAAAAGATGAAATAGAAAAAAGATTACGTATTTATCAACAAATTCTTTCTACCTTTAAATTTCTTCCTTAAAGTATCCTCTTGGGAAACGATAGTGTTTGAGGTAGAATATACAGTGAAATGGATTCTGCCCGGGCTGTTTTAGAAGAATTAAAAATAAAGGTTTCACAAGCTAGTCTCCCAAAAGAAGTAGAAGAAAAACTTTTAAATCTTTTAAAATTTACAGCTAGCGGTGCTGAAGCAGAAAGCCTGATTGGTTATGTGAATTTTGTAATTTCTTTACCCTTTGGGAAAATGTCTCAGGATATTTTGGATATAAACAGAGCTAAGCAAATTTTAGATAAAAATCATTATGGTCTGCAGTCTGTAAAAGACCGGATTTTAGAATACTTGGCAGTAATGATTTTAAACAAAGGAAGGCCTGAGCGATCCGGCGACAGCCTGAGAGTCGAAGGACATGCGCCGATTTTGGCATTTATCGGGCTTGTGGGAACCGGTAAAACTTCTTTGGCGTATTCCATAGCAGAATCTTTGGGAAGACCTTTGGTAAGAATTCCTTTTGGAGGATTGGGAGATCCCTCTGCTTTGCGCGGGTCATCCCGTATCCGTCCTGATGCAGAACCCGGACAGATTATAAAAGCTGTACAATCTACTAAAGTTTCAAATCCTGTTATACTGTTGGATGAGATAGACAGGGCGGCAGTTGAGCATAGGGTAGATATTATGGGAGTTTTGGTGGAGCTTTTAGATCCGGCCCAAAATCAGGCTTTTACAGACCATTACCTGGATTTTCCTTATGATTTATCGCAGGTTTTATTTATCGCAACCGCCAACAATACCGGAAATATTGCAACAGCAGTCTTAGATCGGCTCGAACCAATAGTTATGCCCTCGTATTCAGACGAGGAGAAATTGATTATTGGTAAGAACTATTTATTACCTAAAGCCATTTCCGAAGCAGGCATCAATGGAGATTTATTAAGTATTGATGAAGCTGTGTGGCCGCAGATACTCAGACCCTTAGGATTTGATAGCGGCATCCGGTCTTTATCCCGAAGTTTGCAATCAATTTGCAGAAAAATTGCACGAAAACAAGTTGAAGGAGGAACGGGACCATTTAGGATAACAGGAGATAATTTGCGAGAATACCTTAGTTAGTATTAAGTAGTATGTAGTAAGTATTATGGGTAGAAATCATTAAAATCCTTAATACCTAATACTTGATACTTAATACAAAATATTTATGAAGTCGTTTAAACCGGTTTTTAAGCCACAGTTTAATAGCAGTCAACCGCTCAAGATTATTCCCCTTGGTGGGGTAGGTGATGTGACCAAAAATATGTATGTTTATGAGTATGGGGACGATATTATTATTGTGGATTGCGGGGTGGGATTTCCGGATGAGGCAATGCCGGGAGTGGATTTGGTGATTCCGGATATCTCCTACCTTAGAAGTAAAATAGATAAAATCAGGGGAATTATTATTACTCATGGACACGAGGATCATATTGGCGGCTTAGCTTATATCTGGCCGGAACTTCAGGTACCTATTTATACCCAAAAACTTACGGCAGGTTTTATACGGGCCAAATTCACCGAACATAATTTGCCAAAAGATAAAATCATTGAAGTTAAATTTGACCAAAAATTAGATTTGGGGAATTTCAAAATTTCTTTTTATATGGTATCCCATTCAATTCCTGATTCTATGGGAATAGTTATTAAAACTCCTCAGGGATGCGTGATTCATCAGGCAGATTTTAAGATTGACTGGACACCTGTCTCAGGTCAGGTCACAGATGTGGGGGCAGTAGCCAAGCTTGGCAGTGAAGGAGTACTGTTGCTTCTTATTGATTGTTTAAGGGTTGAGAAAGCAGGTTTTAATAAATCCGAAAAATCAATTGAAGAGTCTTTTGAGAAAGCGAGCAATGAGACTGCCGGTAAACTCTTAATTACCATGACATCCTCAAATGTTTCAAGGATGCAGCAGGCAATTAATGTAGCCAAAAAACATGATAGAAAGGTTGCTATAGTGGGCCGCTCTTTTGAAAATAATTTCCAGGTTTCCAGGGATTTAGGGTACTTGCATGTACCCCCCGGTATTATGATCGCACCGGAGGCAATTTCTTCCTTTGATCCTGCAAAATTATTAGTCCTTATTGCCGGCGCACAGGGGCAATCCGACTCTTCTTTAACAAGGGCGGCAAATGAGGAGCATCGTTTTATTAAGCTCAGGGAGGGTGATAGTGTTGTTTTTTCCGCAGACCCGATTCCGTCTACAGAGTCTGCGCAAAACGCGTTGATAGATTCTTTATCAAGACTTGGGGTGACGGTTTATTATTCTGCCGTGAATTCTTCTTTGCATGTTTCCGGGCACGCAGCACTTGAGGAATTGAGGCTGATGGTTAATTTAATCAAACCAAAATACCTGTTTCCGATTGGCGGGACTTATAGGCATATGGAAGCTTTTTCAAAGATGGCTCAGGATATGGGCTATGACAAGAAGCAAATCCTTCCTGCAGAGGATGGAGACATTATTGAAATAAGAAAAGATGATATTAAGTTAGCTGGTAAGGTTGAGGTACAAAATGTATACGTAGATGGATTGGGGATTGGTGACGTAGGACATGTGGTGCTGCGCGACAGGCAAAAAATGAGCGAAGAAGGGGTGGTGGTAGTGGTGGTGTCCATGGATTCGCATACGGGTCGGTTAGTGTCTGATGTAGATGTTATTTCCAGGGGTTTTGTATTTGAAGAAATGGCTAAAGATCTCCTGGAAGATGCAAAAAGATTAGTAAAAGAGACTTTAGAAAAACATACCCATAAAAGCGCTGATTGGCGTTTTGACAGAAAAATCATCGAAGATGTCCTGGAGAAATTTTTGTATAAGGCAACAGAGAGGAGACCGCTTATATTGCCCATTATTGTGGAAGTATAATCAATCCTATAGTGTAATATGGTATAATCTAAGTTATGGCAAGAAAAAGATCTATTTATAAATTACCCAAGTTTAAACTAAGACAAAAAACTATAACGGCAATCGGCACCTTAATAGCATTTATCTTTGCAACTATTTCTGCGGTGGCGCTTTTTTCGCACTCTCAGACCCTGTCTTTTTGGAGAGATTTTCTAAGTGAGTATTTAGGGCTTGCAAAATTTGCAGCGCCAATTGTTTTTCTTTTATCCGGGTTGGTGCTGACTAAAGCCAAATGGGCTTTTGCGCAAACTAACGTGCTGCTGGGATTTATTCTGGTAGTTGTGTCTTTTTCCTCTATGCTTGCAGCAGTCAGGTTTAACGCGGGAGGTACCATAGGGCAGACTTTTTGGCGCGAGTTGTCTTCTTTTATTACGCCTTTAGGAGCTGCGGCGCTCCTGGTGCTTGTTTTTTTAATAGGTTTGGTTGTGCTTTTTAACACTTCGCTGCAGCAAATTTTGGGTATTTTTGTTTGGATTTTTAATATAGCGCAGAAAGTATTTAAGTCAATATTTCAGCGGCCCCGGACTTTTGAAGCAAAGCATATCCCTATCAAAGTCTCCGGAGTTGATGACCGTCCTTTGGCAAAGCCGATGCAAAAGATTCAGAAAGAGCCTGTTATTGCCGATGTGTTAGTGCAGAATGTAGCAGGACAGAGTAAAGTCTGGAAATATCCGCCTTTGAATCTGTTATCCGATAAAGTAGGCTCGGCTGCCGAAAGAGGCGATGTTAAAAGAAATGCCAGTATTATTGAAAAGACTTTAGATTCATTTGGGGTTGCTGCCCGGGTAGCTGAAGTTAACGGAGGTCCGGCCGTTACCCAATACGCTTTAGAAATTTCTGCCGGTACAAAAATTTCAAAAATTGCCAATCTGCAGCATGATCTGGCTTTGGCTTTAGCCACCCCCACAGGTACTGTCAGAATAGAAGCGCCTATTCCGGGAAAGTCTTTAGTGGGCATTGAAGTGCCAAACCGCTCTCTGGAAATAGTTGGCTTAAAACAGGTTTTGGCCTCAGAGGAAATGCAAAAGCATAAATCAAAGCTGGCTGTAGCTTTGGGAAGGGATACTTCCTCGAAGCCTATGGTGGTAGATATAGATAGAATGCCGCACTGTCTTATTGCAGGTACTACAGGTTCGGGAAAATCCATCATGCTTAATGCATTTATCACTTCTTTGCTTTTTAGGAATTCGCCGGATCAACTTAAGATGATTTTAATTGATCCCAAAAGGGTGGAGCTTACCAATTACAATGGGATTCCCCATCTTTTAACACCGGTTATTACTGAGCCGGAAAAAATCCTGTCTTCTTTAAAATGGGCTATGGCAGAGATGGACAGGCGGTATAAATTATTTCAGTCAGTCGGGGTTAGAAATATCACCGGGTATAATGAGATGTCAGGTTTTCAGGCTTTGCCGTACATTGTAATTGTCATAGATGAGCTGGCAGATTTGATGATGTTTGCACCGGTTGAGATTGAAGATTCAATTACCAGAATTGCCCAACTTGCCCGGGCAACGGGGATTCATTTGGTGGTAGCCACCCAGCGGCCGTCAGTTGATGTTATTACCGGTTTAATTAAAGCCAATGTTCCCTGCAGGATAGCTTTTAATGTTTCTTCCATGATTGATTCAAGAGTTATTTTAGACGGACCCGGCGCAGAAAAGCTTTTGGGCAGGGGAGACATGTTGTTTATGCCTCCGGATGCTTCAAAGCCGATGCGTATTCAGGGAGTCTTTGTGCAGGATGATGAGATTAATAATTTAATTAAATACTTAAAATCCACCGGCATTGTGCCTGAATATACGGCCGAGGTAACTGAGATGCCCCTTGGCAGGTTGGGAGGCAAAGGATCTGATGGGGAAAGAGATGACTTGTTTGAGGAGGCGGTCAGGACTGTTTGTCAATATGACCGGGCTTCAGCGTCGCTTCTTCAGAGGAGGCTTAAAGTTGGTTATGCCAGGGCAGCCAGAATTATTGACGAGCTGGAAGTATCCGGCATTATCGGTCCGGGAGACGGAGCCAAACCCCGGGATGTGTTGGTCCGGAATGCCGATGAATACTTTACAGCCCAAAGTGAATCTTCTACTGAAAGCTAATGGAATCCGAAATTGTTAATTTATTGAAGGAAGGTAAAGTTGGAGTAATGCCTACAGATACAATTTATGGGCTAGTAGGTTCAGCTTTAAATCCTCAAACCGTGGAAGAAATCTATCTTTTAAGAAAAAGAGCAACGGATAAGCCGTTTATTGTACTGATATCTTCGATTAATGATTTGGGAAAATTTGGTGTTTTTTTAACAAAAGAGCAAAAAGAATTTTTAGAAAAAAATTGGCCGAATCCCTTGAGTGTTATTCTGCCTGTAGTAGGCGAAGAATATAAGTATCTTCACCGGGGGAAGAATTCTATAGCATTTAGAATGCCAAATGATGCAAAGCTATTGGAAACATTAAAGCAAACCGGTCCTCTGGTTGCGCCAAGTGCCAATTTTGAAGGCGAGAAGGCGGCAGAAACAATAGAAGAGGCAAAAGAATACTTTGGCGGCAGGGTTGCGTTTTATCTGGATGAAGGAAGATTAAGATCAAGACCATCAACAGTTGTCAGGCTATACGAAGATGGCACAAGGATAATTTTGAGAGAAGGCAGCTTTAAGGAGGCGGCATGAGAACTGTGGGACAAGTTTTAAAAGAAGAAAGAGAAAGAAAATTTTATACTTTAGATGAAATTGAAAAGGCCACAAAAATACGTAAAGAATTGCTTGAGGCGCTTGAGAAAAGTCAATATTCAAAACTTCCTCCGACAACTTTTATACAGGGGTTTATAAAAAATTACGGCAGATTTTTAGGATTAAATCAGGAAAAGTTGTTGGCGATATTCCGCAGGGAATTTTCCGAAGGAGCGCATCCGCCAAAAGTTCTGGAAACTTTCTCAAACCCGGTTAATGAAAAAAAATTCAGATTGACTCCGGCAAGGGCTTTGGGCAGCCTGATTTTGACTTTGGTTATTATATTTTTTGTTTATCTTTGGTTTGAATACCGGTTTTTAATTGGCGGGCCTTTTTTGGAGATATCTCAACCAAATAATGAATATAGTACAAACTCCCCTTCGGTTCAGGTTACCGGCAGGACTGATCCTGAGGTGAAATTAAGCATTAATAATCAGGAAATAGGAGTTGATGTTACGGGTAAGTTTTCGCAGGAAATTAAACTTTCAGATAATATTAATACGATTGTAATTGAGGCAACGGCAAAAGGCGGAAAAACAACAAAGATCGAAAGAACGGTTTTTTTGAAGAAATGACACAGAATCCTGCATTGCAATTTTAATTACGGTTAGTATATATTGAAACATTATGGATTTATTGCAGATTGCGTTAATTTTTCTGATTTTACTGTTGTCGGTTTTTTTAGCTATTACAGGTATCCAGGTATTTTTTATTTTAAGAGATTTAAAAAAAGCTTTGGACAAATTTAATGCTATTTTACAGACCGGTGAAAACATAGCAGAAGATATAGAAAGGCCGGTGGCAGCTGCCAGTGTGGCAGTAACCGGAGCCGGTATGCAGGCTGTTGCAAATGCAGCCCAAGCTTTAAGAAAAGTAATTAAACCCAAACCAAAAAGGTTTTACAAAAAAGTTCTCTGAAATTTTATTTAATTAATTTTTCCAGATCTTTTCTGGTCATTCCGGCTTGTTTGAGGATGCTATTGAAGGTGCCGATGGCGATTTCTTTATGGTTTGGCACAATTACTGTAAAAGCTTTATCTCCATGTCTTTTAAATAGTTTGATATGGCTACCTTTTTGGCTGATGATTTGAAATTCAGCTCTTTGTAGGGCGGAAAGTAAAATGCGGGCAGAATATAATTTAGGCATTTACTTGAATGGATAAGTCTTGGAGCTTTGGTTTACTAACAGGGGTTAATTCTATTTTAGCTTGGTCTTCAAAATATAGTTCAAGAGCCTCCTTTAAATTATCTAAAGCCTCTTTTTGGCTTTTGCCCTGACTGGCTATCTCTACCTCTAAAGCTTTAGCCACATACAACTTATTTTCTTTCCAAACTACAGAATGAATTCTTTTCATAGGTATATTATACTAAATTAGATGAATCAACAGAAGGGTCTGGCTCCAATATTGATAATATTGCTAATAGCTGCAGCAGTTGGCGGGTATTTGATATACAGCAAATATTCAGTTAATCAAACAAAAACTCCTCAGCAAAATACTACTTCTCCTGTTCCAACAGATGTTAGTCCTGTGCCGAATAATGCCGGGGAAACTACCAGCTGGAAAACATATACAGACCCACAAAGTCTATTCACTATTAAATATCCTAATGATAACGCTATTAAAATAGGAAGGGTATTTAGTCCCCCAGTAGGAGCATTAACAGATATGGAAATTCGGAAAGTTGTTGAAACCTATCGCGAAGGTGATATTAGACCGTTCTTTTTAACAATCATAGTTACTAAAAACGATCAAGGGTTGACTATCGAAAGACAGAAGGCAGCTATTCAAAAGCTTCTTAGTCCTAATATGAAACCATACAAAAATGGCGAAATTAATGGAATATATTATGTGGGTGGTGATGGGCTAGGAATAATTTTACAAATAACCGAAGATAAAATCTACGAATTTAGTTTTGTCGGTGGAGAAGGGCAAGATGCTGGGATTGGTCCTGAAGAGGAAACAATGAAATATATCGACCAAATGCTCGCCACCTTTAAATTGATTCCTTAACTGTCATTCCAAACGCAGTGAGGAATCTTCCGTCCTCATCAACCATCTAAACTTGGAAGATTGCCACGCTAATCACTCGCAATGACAAGGTGGGGTATTCTTGATACAATAGCTTCATTAATGTCATCCTGAACGTAGTGAAGGATCTCCCGCGTATGCGGGACTCAAAACGAGTTGAGAGATTCCTCGCTCGCCTCGCTTGCGAAGCGGGCTAGTCGCTCGGAATGACAAAGTAAAAGTATGAATTCGAAAGATATCAGGGAAAAATATATAAAGTTTTTTACGGATCGTGGACACAAGGAGATTGCACCGAGCAAGCTGGTGCCGGAGAATGATTCGACTACTCTATTTATTTCTGCAGGAATGCAGCCGTTAATCCCCTATCTTTTAGGAGAAACTCATCCTGAAGGGACAAGGTTGGCGAATGTCCAAAAGTGTTTGCGGACAGACGATATTGATGAGGTAGGAGATGAGGTTCACCATACTTTTTTTGAAATGCTGGGCAATTGGTCTTTGGGGGATTATTTTAAAAAAGAGGCAATTAAATATAGTTTTGAATTTTTAACTTCTAATAGATGGTTAAATATCCCCTTAGAAAAATTAGCAATTTCGGTTTTTGCAGGAGACTCGGATGCTCCTTTTGATGACGAATCTTATAATGTCTGGTTATCTCTGGGTATACCGGAAGCGAGAATCGCTAAACTGCCTAAAAAAAACAATTGGTGGGGTCCAGCCGGAAAGACTGGTCCATGTGGCCCTGATACAGAGATGTTTTACTGGTCTTCAAAAGATGTGCCGCCTAAGAACTTTGACCACAATGATCCTTTTTGGGTGGAAATTTGGAATGATGTATTTATGCAATATCTTAAAAAAGATGATGGTAGTTTTGAACTTTTAAAACAGAAAAATGTGGATACCGGCATGGGATTGGAAAGAGTCTCGGCGGTTTTACAGGGATTGAATGATGATTATTTAACAGACCTGTTTTACCCCATTATACAAAGACTGGAAGAACAAACAGGAAAAGCTTATAAGGAAAATAGGGTTTATTTTAGAATTATCGCAGACCATATTAAAGCTGCCACTTTTTTGATTCAAGATGGGATAGTTCCTTCTAATAAGCAACAAGGATATGTTTTACGCAGACTACTCAGAAGAGCTGCTATCAAGCTACATCAATCAGGTGGAAAATTGGATATTTTGCCAAAATTAGTAGATCTGGTAATAGATATTTATGAAGGAGCCGGGTATTTTGAAACTGGGGATTGGGAGCAGATTAGGCAGGTAGTTGCAGATGAAATAAAGAAGTTTGAGCAAACTTTGGCCAAAGGCTTGAAGGAGATTGAAAAGATTGAAAAAATTGACGGTAAAAAGGCATTTGATTTGTATCAAACCTTTGGTTTCCCATATGAGGTAACTGAAGAGCTTTTTAGGCAAAAAGGGCAGGAAATTGATAAAAAGCAATTTAAAACTGAGTTTGAAAAACATAGAGAGCTGTCCCGGACTGCCTCAAGCGGTATGTTTAAGGGGGGGTTGGCGGATCATAGTGATATTGTGATTCGCTATCATACTGCCACTCATCTTTTGCATCAGGCTTTACGTGATGTTTTGGGGCCGCAAGTCTTTCAAAAAGGCTCAAATATCACTTCTGAGCGGACCAGGTTTGATTTTTCCTTTGATCGTAAAATGACAGATGAGGAAATTAAAAAAGCGGAAAGTATTGTAAATGAGAAAATCGAGAAAGATCTAAAAGTGGATAGAAAGATTGTTAAGCCCGTGCAGGCAAAAGCGATGAATGCAATCGGGCTTTTTGATGAAAAATACGGCAGCGAGGTAAGTATTTATGGGATCGGGCCTGGAGAAAAGCTGGATCCAAAAGCCAAAGATCAAAGAGACCGCGCCGGGTATTATTCCCTGGAATTTTGCGGCGGGCCGCATGTTGAGCGTACTGGTAATATTGGCAAGGTTAAAATTACCAAAGAAGAAGCTGTTTCTTATGGCATCCGTCGTATAAAAGCGGAAATTATGTTAAGATAGTTTCAGCCTATATGAGCTTCCTTGATAGTGTGACTGCCTTTTTGCCGCTGGGAAAAAAGGAAGAACAAATAGAATATTTTTTCGCTATAAATATCGGAGTTGAAAAAGCTCAGGCGGCCCTTTGGAGCATACAGGACCGCCAGTTGAAGATATTGGAAATCGCTTCCGAGCAATACCCCTCATCAGTGATCGCCCAGGGATCTCATCAAGAAATTGTCGCAATTTGCGATAAATTGTTAGATGCTGTTGTGGGTTTAAAGGAGATTGAACCTCAGAAAATTCTTTTTGGTGTGCCGTATTCCTGGATTCTAGACGACAATTTGAAAGATGAATATTTAAAGGTTCTGCGCAGTCTGGTTAAAGAATTAGAGCTGACGCCGATGGCATATGTAGCTACAAGCCGTGCTTTAACTTACTTTTTAGAATATCAGGAAGGGGTTCCAACTACTGCCATACTGGTTGGTTTTGAAAAGTCGCATTTAAGTGTGACAGTTGTAAGGGCAGGCAAGCTTGACGGAGTGAAGATTGTGGAAAGAGGCGAAAACGCCGGCGCGGATATAGAAAAGGCGCTTTTGACATTTACAGATGTTGAAACCCTGCCTTCCAGGATTCTAATCTACGGACACGAGGCTCTGGATTTAAAGGGGCATTTATTGTCTTTCTCATGGATGTCAAAGCTTTCGTTCCTGCATTTTCCCAAAATAGAGGTTTTAAATGATGATGTTGAAATTAAGAGTGTTTGTTTAGCCGGGGGATCAGAAATACAAAGCGGTGTTAAATTTGTTGAGCAGCCTATTCAGCAAACCAAAGTTGAATCAAAACCTTCGCACCCGATTGCTGCTCATGAAGAAAAAGAGGCAGCCGGCGAAGACTCCGGTTCTGTTGATAAAACCGAAATACCGGCTGATCGGGTAGGTGCGTTTAACGAAAAGGAAGTAGTTAGCGGCGAAGATTTCGGTTTTATGGCAGGAGATGTATCCGGTCAGATTAAAGAGGAAGATGAAATGAAAGAAGATGCGGTTATTCCTGTGGAAGAGTCATTATCAGAGATTGAAGACTTTGAATTTCAGCCACAGTCTCCTGCGCCTCAGCGGCACGAGGCGATGAATGCATCTAAAGAAGGAAGCAGGATAAAGAAAAGGATTAAGTTTGGAAGTCTGGTCCCCAAAAATCTCACAGCGGTCTTAGTTTTAATAGGAATAATATCCATTATAGCTTTAGCAGGAGGCGCTTATTTAATCCTTCCAAAAGCAGAAGTAAAGGTATTTGTAGAACCGAAAATTTTGGAAAAAGATGCAACTGTTATTGCTGATCCTAACCAAAAAACCATTAATGAGGAAGGTAAGATAATTCCCGGACAAATTATAGAAACAGAAGTATCAGGATCTGCAAAAGATCAGGCTTCCGGAAAAAGAAAGGTTGGCGATCCTGCTAAAGGAACTGTTGTAATTATTAACAATACCTCTGGGGGGCAAAATTTTTCTGCGGGTACAATTCTTACATCTGCTTCGGGCATTAAATTTAAATTGGATAATACGGCTTCTGTTTCCGCCACTTTGCTTGATTCTGACTCAAAAAGCAAAGTCACTGCAATGGTGACTGCTTTAGAGATAGGAGCTGATGGCAATATTTCTTCTGAAACAAACTTAACTGTCGGTAATTTCTCTTCGTCGCAATTTGTTGCCAAGGCCCAGGGAAATTTTTCCGGGGGGAACTCTAAGGAAGTGGCGGTTGTTTCAGATGGCGATCAAAAAAGGCTTCTTGCCTCTTTAGCCTCAGATTTACGAAAACAGGCGCAGCAAAAACTTCAGGAAAAACTATCCGGTCAGAAGATTTTGGAGGAAGCATTATCAGAAACTATTGTCAGTAAAAGCTATAATAAAAATATAAATGATACTGCCAATGAATTCTCCTTGAATATGAAAATTCGCTACAAAGGTACTGCTTTTGAAGATAAGGATTTAAGATTGATTGTTTCCAAGTTAGTGGATACACAAGTGCCGGATGGTTTTATGCTGGATATTTCTGGCACAGAAACTCAGGCAGACGTTTCTAAGCTGGAAAAAGACGGTAAGCTTGTATTTTTAGCAAAGTTTAAGGCAAAGATGCTTCCAAGTATTGATACTGAAAAAATCAAAAATCAGATTAAATTTAAAACTCCCCAAGAGGCTGAAAACCTGATAAAGGGGATGAACAACGTTTTGGGTTCCGAGATTAAAATAACACCAAGCTTGCCAAAGATGCTTGAGCGCATACCCTATTTTTCCAAAAATATCCAGGTTGAAGTGGGACTTAAATGAAGTTTGTGTCGCTTGGGCTTTTATCATTTGGAATTATTCTTCTGATGCAGGTTATTTCCCCGGTAATTTCATTCCAGATCTTTTCAATTGGCCAAAAGGCCAATAATCAAAGTTTAATAAGTCCCATGAGCGAAAGCGGAAGCATTTTAGGAGTTTCCGTTCAAAACCGGAATAATTTTCCTCTTTTTATTTCTTCTCTGGTAAGGCAGACTCAGGCAAATTATGACAGTTTTTATTTGACTATCCCCAAACTGAAAATGGAAAGAAATAATGTATATGTTGATAGCAATGATCTTTCTCAGGGTCTTATTCATCTTCCGGGTTCTGCATTACCGGGGGAGAAAGGTAATATGTTTATTTCCGGCCATTCCGCGGTTAATGGGTTTTTGGCTGGTCAAAAAGCCCCTTTTGCAAAACTTACGGAATTAAAGAAAAATGATGAAATTTTAGTGGAAGCTGCAGAAAATAAATTCGTTTATCAAGTTGTGGAGATAAAAATTGTTGACCCAAGCGATGTAGCTGTTATTTCAGCGCCAGACCTTTTAGGAAGGTATATTTCTTTAATGACTTGTGTGCCTCCCGGATTAAACTTTAAAAGACTGGTAGTAATTGGTAAAATGATATAAACATATCCCGTCATCCTGAGCAATTAGCGAAGGATCTCTGTTCTACGAAGTAGTTGCTCTGCAACACTTTTTTCAGACACGTCAATGTTACTTGCATTCGCAAGAGATTCTTCGTACGTTCATGAAACTGAACGTACTCAGAATGACAAATATTGTATGATATTGTGATGAAATATCTGGGAATTGATTTTGGGCTCAGAAAAATTGGTTTGGCTGTTTCAGAAGGCGAGCTTGCTTCCCCTTGGCAGATCCTAGCAGTTAAAGGATTTTCTGATGCTATAGAAAAGACTTCCCAGATTATAAAAGAGGGAAATTTTGAGAAAATAATTATTGGTTTGCCGGAGGGTAAAATGGGACAGGTTGTTAAAGGTTTTGTAAATGCCTTGAAAAAAAACGGTATTGATGTAGAAACCGCAGATGAAACCTTATCTTCAAAAAAAGGTTTGAAGGCAATGATTAAGGCAGGTATAGGCGTTAAAAACCGCAGGAATGAAGATGCTTTTTCTGCAGCAGGGATACTGCAGGATTATTTGGATTCCCGTGATTTGCCATTATGAAGAAAATAATTTGGTTAGCTATAATCGTTGTATTAATATTTTTTTTGGCAATGGGGTGGTGGAATAGGCAACTTTCTTTTGTTTCTTCAGATAAATCCGCCAAAGTATTTGTAATCGCAAAAGGAGCTGGGGTTTCGGAAATTGCCAAAAAGCTCAAAAGTGAAGGACTTATTAAATCAGAACTTGTTTTTAAAATCTATGTTAAACAAAATAACTTAACAAATAAACTTCAGGCAGGCTCGCATAAGCTTTCTCCTTCAATGACTGCGCAGGAAATACTCAAAACTTTGCAGAAAGGCAGTGAGGACAGCTGGATAACTTTGATTGAGGGCTGGCGGATAGAAGAAATGGCAACCGAGATAAATTCCAAATTCCAAATCCCAAATTCAAAATTTTTGGAACTGGCAAAAGAGGGATATATGTTTCCCGATACCTACCTTTTTCCTAAAGAAAGCACAGAAGAGCAAATAGTAAAAAAACTAAGAGAAACTTTTAATATAAGATACACAGATGAGATAAAAGCGAAAATAAAGAAATTGGGTTTAACAGAAGAAGAGGGGGTAATTTTGGCATCCATAGTAGAAAGAGAAGCCCGTTCTGATGGGGTAAGGCAAATGGTGGCCTCGATTCTTTTAAAAAGATTTAAAATCGGAATGGGTTTGAATGCGGATGCAACAGTTCAATATGCTTTGGTTCCAAAGGGGTCGAAAAATCCGCCAGCCGGCGGATGGTGGAAAAGACACTTGTCCAGAGAGGATCTTAAAATAGATTCCTCATATAATACTTATATTCACAGAGGTTTGCCTCCGGCACCGATTGCAAATCCGGGGGTTTCATCATTAAAAGCAGTAGCAGAGGCTGATTCTTCCACTCCTTATCTTTATTATTACCATGATTCAAAAGGAAATTCTTATTATGGTAAAACTTTAGAAGAGCATAATCAAAATATAGCTAGTTATCCATAACTTTATTGACACTTTTGGTCGCAAAAGTGTCCAAAACTCCTGCAAGTGATGTTCGAGCTAAAAACTCTTCGCTCGTTAACGGGGGCTCACCCCCTCGGATATTCACTAATCGTTCAGTATCCGGTTCCCCCTGTTGCCTCGCTCCGAGTTTTTTTAACGCTCTCTGCATCAATTGCAGTAATAAATAAGCTATAATCCTAATAATTATGAACAAATTTTGGGGTAAAGTTAGAAAACATAATCAAAGAGGAAAGAAGCTGGGTTTTCCTACTGCCAATGTAAATTTGAGGAAAAAAATCCCGGAAGGAATATATATTTCTCAAACTAAGATAGGACAAAATTTATTTCCATCACTTACTTTTATCGGCATTGCCAGGACTTTTGAAGAAAAAAACTTTCGTGCAGAAACCTATATTTTGGATTTTGAAAAAAACATTTATGATAAATGGATTTCGGTTAAATTGATAAAAAAAATCCGGGATAATAAAAAATTTTCCTCTATCCCGGAGCTGATTGCTCAAATGGAAAAAGATGAGCAGGTAGCCAGAAAATATTTTAAAATGAAAGAGGGTTTGTATGAATTAGGTATGAAAATACCAAAATTTGAAAGATTTGGTTGAAATTTCCTTCCCAATCACCTATAGTTTGATCTTTATATGTTCAAAAAACAGGAAAATATTTTAGAAAAAATTTATGATTCTGCGCTTAGATTTCTAACGCCGTTAAGCTTGGAAGAAACTTATGAGTTGATAATCAAAGAGGCTTTAAGGTTAGTTAAGGCAGAATTTGGCTCAATTTTCCTTCCTGAGGATGGGGAATTTAAAAGGGTATATACTAACAATCCAGCGCTTCTCAACATCAAAGTCAGGAAAAAGGGGGTGACTTATAAAGTATTCCAAACCGGAATTCCCACAGTAGTTCATGCAGAGACTCTTCGCCGGGTTCATCCATATAAATCATTCGGGATTGAGGTAAGATCTGATGTGGTATTGCCGCTTTCGACCAAGGGCAAACCATTTGGAGCTTTAAGTTTAATGTCAGCTAAGGAACACAGTTTTACTGAGCAGGAATTAGAGTTGTTGAAATTTTTCGGGCCTTTTGCCAGTTTGGCTATAACTAAAGCCCGGCTTTATCAGGAGACAAAAGAGGCTTTAGAGGCACGTTCTGTTTTTATTTCTATGGCTGCACACGAGCTTAGGACACCAATTACCACTATATATGGGTATGCTCAATTATTAGAAAGGAAAACTAACGGCACAAAAGAAATTGAGGGAAAGTGGATAAAAGAGCTGCATACAGAGACTCATAGGCTGTCGCTGCTGGTAAATGATTTATTGGAAATCAATAGAATTAATTCTGGTCACTCCCATTATATTTTCAAAAGTTGTAACCTGAAAAATATTATCGATGAAGCTATTAAAACTTTTAATAAGGATCACCCTAATAGGGTAATGCTTGTGGAAGATGAAACTAAAGAAGAGAAATGTAATGTTATCGGAGATTTCAATAAATTGCTTCAGATGATTTTAAATTTATTAGATAATGCAGAGAAATTCTCCGCTAAAAATATTATTCTTAAACTGAAATATCAAAAATCGGATTATATTATTCAAATTCAGGATAAAGGAGAAGGTATTGGAGAAAAAGATATCCCTAAGTTGTTTGAAGTTTATCAAAGGGGCAGCACTGACAGGGAAGGAATCGGATTAGGTTTGTTTTTGGCTAAAAATATTATCGAAAGGCACAGGGGTTCAATCGATATAAAATCAAAACGGGGAAAAGGTACAATTGTAACATTAAGATTTCCGAGAATCCGTTTATAACCACTTTGTTATGTTTTAATTTATTGTCTTGCTGTTTATGTGACTTCGTTTTTCTCTATTAAAGGGGGATTATTTAAGACAATAATTGTGTCTTCTTCGGGATTCTTTGTATAAGTTTTTCCAACCTTTTCCATTATTCGTCCAGAAGCGAGAATGATTAAAAAATCGTGAATTGATTTTACTAGTCCTCCGCCTAAAAGCCTGGTTGTTTCTATATTCTCTTCTATTAATTTTTTGAGTATAGGATTACCTATCTCGTTGATAAACTCAGATTCGATTTTTACAAACACCTGATCTGTTGCTTTTCTGCCTATTGTTGCGCCTACTGCTGCTATAGCATAAATATAGTTCAAAGCGTTAATTATTTCTTGAGGTATATTAAGATTCAATCTCTGATTTGTATCTCTGTATTGGGATTTTAACACTGCTGCTATAGCTGTTATAGTTGCATCAACCTGTTCAACACTGCCCCCTTTGGGGGTTTCTTCCAATTTTTCATAAGAAGAAAAAGGGCGTAATCCCAGTGTTGATGCTAACCTATTACAGGTTTCTAAACCTGAACTATCCCTTGTTTTTATCGTTTCCTGCACTTGTTGACGGAGTTCCACATATAGTTTCATTCTGGGGCCTGGTAACATGCCGACATAGCCAATATGTACAAACTTACTGATATCCTCAAAATCCAGCAATCCTTCACTTAAGCTTCTTACCATGTCTACCCCAAATGTCCTATACCGTGTATTTGTAAATTCTGGTTCTTCTGTCTTTGTAAAGGGTTCGCTTAGCAGTTTTTTTAAACCGGCAGCTTGTTCTTCTTCTGGGGCAGTAATCCCGGGTTTATCAATGATAAGTAGCTTATACGGTGTTCTAGTTCTAAGTTCACGCGCTAAATCGATTTTAATAGCAACATCGTTAACGCAAAGAAATTCCAGCGGATAAGGCTTATCGTGTTGAATTTGGCCGGGGAGCCTGAGTAAATTACCTACTATATTTGGTACATACTTTCCCCATTCATCCATTGTTTTGAGCCCTGTCCATTTGGCTATACCGACAACCAAGGCGTTGAACTTTACTTTCAGTTCGTTAGGCAAATCATCGCCTACTTCGATACACTTTTGTACGTCTCTTATCATAGTTAATTCTCTTCTTTCTATTGCATCCCAACCGATCACTTTTATATCGGGTACATATGAATTTTCTATCTCCTGTGCTCTTAATTGTGCATAAGGCAAAATAAGGCTATTTGCCAGAGTGGTTTTGCCTGCACCTCCCGGACCTTCAATAAATAGGGCATGAGCAGTAGATTCTCCGGTTTGAATATAGCGATCCATGAACCTGCTCATAAAAACATCAAGTCCGGGCATTCCTGATGCATAGTAAATCCTTTCATAAACAGCCATTCTTTGTTCCAGATTTGTGCGCTCTGGGTGGCTGTCAATATGTTCAAGTTCAGGTTGTCTGCTCATAAATTAGAGTAATTTAAGGAATAATTTTAAACAGGAATTACTGGTTTTAATTTCGGCGCAAGTATACCATGTATGGATAAGTTTATCTAATGAAAAAGGTTGAGGAAGTTGAGCTTTGATGATTTAAAGAATCTAGGATTGGAGGAATCTCTCTGATATCTTTTACTACGTAATCTGCTAAAGAAAAATCCGCTGTCTTCCTATTATGGTCAGCTTCTAATGCAATAAGTGTCAGCTTGGCCTCTTTAGCTGCTTTAAACCCGGGAGTAGAATCTTCCACTGCTACACATTCTCTCGGATTAAGACCAAACCTTCTGGCCATTTTCTGGTAAATTGCAGGATGAGGTTTCCCGTTTCTAACATCATCTTTATACAAACAAACGTTAAAAAAACGTAAAAGATCATACCTTTTAAGAAAAGGTTCAGCATTTGTTCTTCTTTGAGAAGTTGTCAATGCAAGAGGATAACCGCTTGATGATAAAGTCTGTAACACTTCTTCAAGGTGCTCAACCGGTTGGATTGCACCCCCTTGGTAGGCTTCTGCTATTCGTCCTTTGTGAATTCTAAACATTTCTGATAGAGGACGTCCAAGTCCCTGTGCTGCGCAGATAGTTCTTGCTGAGTCCGTAAACCTGAAGCCGGTATGTTGGGCCATAAAATCTTCATCGGCACGGATATCAAATTCAGTTAAAATGCCAGCTTCTATCTTTCCGATTACCTCTTCTGACCTAGCAGAAGTTCCATCGAAATCAAAACCAACTCCGCATTTTTTCCTAGCAGAACAGCGCACTACTTCAGTCATAATCGTAAATTATACCCTATAATCTTAGATATAGGAAACCCCTCCTTTTGTGGAATAAATTAAATTATGATAATAGAATAATAAATCAACCAGAGGAAGGTAAGAATCCTGTGAGATTGCCTCTTGACCTATATTTTTATTTGTGGTAAATTACCTTTAATTAAATAGAAAAAAAGACAGGCGTACGGATACGTATGCTTTCTTTTGTTGATCCTGTCCCAAGGCCATCTACAAAATGCGATCAAACTTAACTGAAACACAAAGCAATGTGCGTAAATATTTTAGCAAGCCTCCTGCTTCGCTTCCTCAGCTTAACTTAATTCAAATTCAACTTGACTCCTATAACTGGTTTTTGGAAACCGGGATTAGGGAAGTCTTAGAAGAGATCTCCCCTGTTGAGGATTTCACAGGAAAAAATTGGACCCTAGAATTAGGGTCTTTTTATTTCGGCAAAGGCAAATATACTGCTGAGGAAGCCTCCAGCAAAGGGGTGACCTATGATGCGCCATTAAAAATCGAGGCGATTTTGACCAATAAACAAACAGGTCAAAGATACAAACAGGATGTATTTTTAGGCGATATTCCCCAAATGACTGATAAAGGCACCTTTATCATAAATGGTGTAGAAAGAGTCATTATTAATCAGTTGGTACGTTCGCCGGGAGTGTTTTTCCAGGCTTCTGATGATCCGATTACCGGCAGAAGATTATATTCTGCAGAAATCCGTCCATACCGTGGATCATGGCTTGAATTCTCCGTTACGCGAGGCGGAGTTTTAACAGCAAAGATTGACAGAAGAAGAAAATTTGCTGCTACAACCTTACTTCGTGCTTTAGGGTTTTCCGATAATGAATCAATCCTGAAGCTTTTTGCAGATGTTGACACCGGAGCAGATAAATTTATCGATGCAACTTTAGCAAAAGACTCTACTGCCAATACTGATGAAGCCTTGCTTGAAATTTTCAGAAAAATGCGCCCCGGGGATCCTGTTGTTTTGGAAAATGCCAAACAGCTTCTGGCTGGTATGTTTTTTAATTCAAGGCGCTACAATTTGATTAAGGTCGGAAGATATAAAATTAATAAAAGGTTAGGCTTAGATATACCCAACACTCCTGAAAACTGGATCTTAACCAAAGACGATATTATTGCTACCTTAAAATATCTTATTAAATTGTCTCATGGTGAAGGCAAGCTTGATGATATAGATCATCTTGCCAACAGGCGCGTGAGGTGTGCAGGGGAATTGGTACAGCAAAATGCATTCAGAATCGGAGTTTTAAGACTGGAACGCATCATTAAAGAAAGAATGAGTCTGACAGCAGCAGATCAGGAAGTTTCAGCAGGAGGACTTATAAATGCCAAACCGGTGATTGCCGCTATTAATGAATTCTTCAGGTCTTCTCAGCTTTCTTCTATTCTAGATCAGGTGAATCCTTTGTCTGAACTGGACCATTTAAGACGGCTTTCTGTTATGGGAACAGGTGGTATCACAAGAGACCGGGCTTCGTTTTCTGTTCGTGATATTAATCATTCTCAGTACGGAAGAATTGATCCTATCCGGTCTCCGGAAGGTCAAAATATTGGTTTGGTTACTTATCTTGCTTTGTATGCGCGTATAAATGAATATGGGTTTTTGGAGACTCCGTATAAAAAAGTGGTGCTAAAAGGCGGTAAGCCGCAGGTTACTGATGAAATGATTTATTTTACAGCAGATGATGAGGAAGATTATCATATCACCGAGGCAACGGTTGCAGTTGATGATAAGGGTTTTATTTTAGATGAAAGGGTTCCAACCCGCTTCCGGGGAAGTTTTTTTGAAGGACCGGCAAAGGAAATTTCCTTAATTGATATCTCTCCGCAACAAATTTTTGGTACATCTGCCTCGCTTATTCCGTTTTTGGCAAATGATGATGCAAACAGGGCTCTGATGGGTACGCAAATGCAGTGTCAGGCAGTTCCGCTGCTTAAGCCAACCGCGCCTATTGTCGGAACAGGGATGGAGGGGGTTGTTGGCGATAATATGGGAAGAGTTGTTCGGGCTGTGGATGATGGGGTAATAAAATATGCAGACGGCAAGAAAGTGATTTTAAAGACAGCACACCCCTCCTCCGGAGGTAAAGATACGGAATTAAAATATGAAATCAAAAAATTCATCCATTCGCCGCAAGGGACTTGTTATTCCCAAAAAGCAGTAGTGACCGTAGATCAAAAAGTCAAAAAGGGAGATCTTTTAATTGATGGTGCAGCCTGCGATAACGGCGAGCTGGCGTTGGGTCAGAATTTGCTTATTGCTTATATGAGCTTTGAGGGTTTGGGGTATGAAGATGCTATTGTTATTTCAGACAGGCTGGTTAAAGATGATGTTTTAACTTCTATTCATATCGAAGAATATGAAGTGGATGTTGTTGAAACCAAGCTTGGACCGGAGGAATTAACCCGTGATATTCCGAATGTGGCTGAAGATGCCCTGATTAATTTAGATGACGGCGGAATTGTCAGGATTGGAGCAGAAGTTGGGCCGAATGATATTTTAGTTGGCAAAGTACAGCCTAAGGGCGAAACTGAACTTACTGCAGAAGAAAGATTACTGCGCGCAATTTTTGGTGAAAAGGCTAAAGAAGTAAGAGATACATCCCTGCGGATTCCTCATGGAGAAAGAGGTACTGTTATCGGGGTGCAAATTCTCGCGCGGGACGAAGGGGACGAATTGGATACCGGAACAATGATGAGGATTAAGGTTAAAGTGGCGCAAATGAGAAAAGTAACAGAAGGAGATAAGCTTGCAGGCCGCCACGGAAATAAGGGAGTTATCTCAAGAATCGTTCCGGCCTCAGACATGCCGCATCTTGAAGATGGGACACCGATTGATATAATTATTTCTCCTCTGTCAGTTCTTTCCAGGATGAATTTGGGACAGCTTTTGGAAACCCATTGGGGACACGTGGCGAAGAGTTTGGGTTATAAAATAGCTGCACCTGTTTTTGAAAAGATTCCGGAAGAAAAAATGATTGAGGAGTTTAGAAGGGCAGGATTGCCTGTTGAAGGCAAAATGAAGCTTTTTGACGGAAGAACAGGTCAGCCGTTTGAGAATACCATTGTAGTAGGCAGGAATTACATCCTTAAGCTTATTCATATGGTTGAGGAAAAGATTCATGCGCGTTCTACAGGTCCTTACTCATTGGTTACTCAACAGCCATTGGGAGGAAAAGCCCAAATGGGAGGACAGCGGTTGGGAGAAATGGAAGTTTGGGCATTGGAAGCATATGGAGCAGCGCATATTTTACAAGAGTTATTAACTATTAAATCTGATGATGTGGTTGGCCGGGCAAAAGCTTTTGAGGCGATCGTTAAAGGGATTGAGATCCCTCAGGCTTTGATTCCTGAATCATTTAAGGTGTTGGTTAAAGAGTTGCAGGCTTTATCTATCTCTGTAGAAACACTTGGCGCAAAAATGGTGCAAAAAGCCTTGGAAAGTGAAGAAGGCAAAGTAATTGAGGAAGTAACCCAGCTTCAGGAAGTTTTAGAGATGAAACCTACTGCCGATAAGGGCGAATTAGAGGCTGAAAATAGTCCGTTTGAGGTGTTGGAAGCAAGCGCTCAAGAAGAGAAGGAAAAGGAGGAAAATAACGAGTAAAATACTCGTAGCGAAATTATGAACGATTTACTGGATTTTGAAAGTCTAAGATTAACAGTTGCATCTCCTGAACAGATCCGCAGCTGGTCTTTCGGAGAAGTGACCAAACCGGAAACTATAAATTATAGAACCTTAAAAGCAGAAAAAGACGGGCTTTTTTCTGAGAATATTTTTGGTCCCACTAAAGATTATGAATGTTACTGTGGTAAATATAAAAGAATTAGGTTTAGAGGAGTAATCTGCGACAAATGCGGAGTTGAAGTCACTCAAAGCAAGGTAAGAAGAGAAAGAATGGGTCATATTAACCTTGCCTCTCCTGTTGCACACTCATGGTTTATTAAAGGTGCGCCTTCCAAACTATCATTAATACTTGATGTTTCGCCTAAGAACTTAGAGGCAGTAATCTATTTTGCTTCATACCTTGTAATAAGTGTTGATTCTGCCGGAAAAACTGCTGCTTTGGAGAAATTGGAAAAAGATTTGGAAAGTAAAGTTAAGCTTTCAAAAGAAGCTCTGGAAGGGAATATCGCAACTTTGGAAAATAATTTGAAGAAAGATTTTGTTTCTTTAAGGAAAAAACTGGAAAAAGAGAAATTTGAACTTGAAGTAGAAGAGCAGGAACTAAAAGGAAGAGCGGAAATACAAAAACTAAGAGATGCGCATGTTGCCGAAGTCGGCACCCTGGAGGGAATATTTAAGGCGATAGCGGATTTGGTTAAAAGTGTTACTCCGCTGAGACTTTTGTCAGAAGAGGAATATTCAAAACTTTTTGAATATGGAGTTTCAGATTTTGTAACTATTGGTATGGGCGCTGAAGCTCTTTTGGCAGTTTTAGAAAAGCTGGATTTAGACAAGCTTTCTGCTCAATTGCGGGATGAAGTAAGAAAATCTTCAGGACAAAAGCATATCAAAGCCACAAAAAGACTGCGGGTGATCGAGGGGATGCGTTCATCCGGGATATCCTCTTCCTGGTTGATACTTCGGGTATTGCCTGTTTTGCCTCCGGATCTACGGCCTATGGTACAGCTTCCGGGAGGAAGATTTGCAACCTCTGATTTAAATGATCTTTACAGAAGAGTAATCAACAGAAATAATCGTTTAAACAGGCTTATAAATTTAGGCGCTCCGGAAATAATTTTAAGAAATGAAAAAAGAATGCTTCAGGAAGCAGTGGATAGCTTAATTGATGCCTCGTCCCGCACCTCCAGACGGGGCGGACCGGCTGTTACGCACGTGCTCAGATCGCTTTCTGATATGTTGAGAGGAAAACAGGGAAGATTCAGGCAGAACCTTTTGGGTAAAAGAGTTGATTATTCAGGAAGATCAGTTATTGTGGTTGGACCAAAACTTAAACTGGATCAGGTCGGATTGCCAAAAGAAATGGCCCTTGAGATGTTTAAACCCTTTGTGCTTCGCGAAGTGATCGCCCGGGGATTGGCGTCTAATGTTAAGGGTGCGAAAAATGTTTTGGAAGCAAGACCTTCTGAGGTGTGGGATATCCTGGAAGAAATTATTACCGGGCACCCTATTTTGATCAACCGTGCTCCGACTTTGCACCGTTTGGGTATTCAGGCATTTTTCCCGGTGTTGGTTGATGGTAATGCGATTGCTATACATCCTTGTATTTGCGCCGGGTTTAATGCTGATTTTGACGGGGATCAGATGGCTGTTCATGTACCCCTGTCAACCAAAGCTCAGGAAGAAGCTAAAGACTTAATGATGGCAAGGAATAATATCTTTGGTCCGGCTAATGCTCAGCCAATTACTGTTCCAAATAGGGAAATGGCACTCGGATGTTATTACATTACCGTAATTGAAGAAGGGGGAAAAGAAGAAGAATTGCCTTTTTTTGATGCTAAGGAAGACGCAATAAGAGCCTATTCCCTGGGTAAAATCCGTGTCCAGCAAAAGATTAAAGTTAGATTAAGCAGGGAAGAAACCCTTGAAACATCTGTGGGAAGAATCCTTTTTAATCAGGTTTTGCCCGAGAGTATGCAGTTTATAAATTCGGTTATTAAAGGGTTTACGATCCGTGACATAATCCTGCGGGCAATGGAGACTTTAGGCAGAGAACAGGTGACAGATCTCATTGACAGCATTAAAACTATCGGTTTCTGGGGAGCAACAATTGCAGGTATTTCAATTGCCATCTTTGATGCTAAGGTTGTGCCGGATAAAAAGAAATATTTGGAAAAGGCCGGAGAAGAGATTGAAAAAATAGAGGCTAATACTAAAAAGGGCCTGATTACTGCTCAGGAGAAATCTCAGCTTTGTCAGATGGTTTGGATTAAAACAACAGAAGAGTTGGCAAATGCCACTTGGGAATATTTAGGTTCGAAAAACCCCATCAGGATGATGGTGGAAGCCGGAGCCCGGGGTTCCAGAGATCAGGCAAAACAGCTTTCTGCCATGCGTGGTTTATCCACTGATCCAACAGGTAAAATTGTGGAACTGCCGACTAAATCCAATTACAGAGAAGGATTATCCGTGTTTGAATACTTCACCTCAGCCAGGGGAGCCAGGAAAGGCGTTGCAGACAAAGCCTTAAAAACAGCTGACGCAGGATATTTAACCAGAAGACTTGTTGATGTAGCACATGATGTAATTATCAGGATGGAAGATTGCGGTACATCCGAATGTTTAGAGTATGAGCTTACTAAAAATAGTTTTAATACGGCAAGGGAAAAGCTGTTGGGAAAAGTAGCTGCTGATAATGTTTTAGAGCCTAAAAGCAGGAAAGTGATTATCAAAAAGGGTGCTGTGTTTATAGAAGATGCAGTCACTGCAATCTTAAAAGCAGGAGTGATAAAAGTATCTACACGTTCCCCCTTAACTTGTGAAGCGCGTTACGGCATCTGCAGCACTTGTTATGGTTTTGATCTTACCACCAGAGAAATGGTTAAAATTGGTACACCTGTGGGAGTGGTGGCTGCTCAGGCAATCGGAGAACCGGGAACCCAGTTGACAATGCGTACTTTCCATACCGGAGGAATTGTGGGACTTGATATTACCCAAGGATTGCCAAGAGTGGAGGAGCTTTTTGAGGCAAGAACTCCTAAAGTAGCATCTCCGATGTCAGAGGTTGCCGGTAAAGTTTCGATTTTAGAAACTGATATGGGAATTAGAGTTAGAGTGAAAACTACTCAAAAGCCGCACGAAGAGAGGGAATACATTATTCCGGCCACTGCTACGCTTTTGGTGGAAGAAGGTCAACTTATTGATGCAGGAACGGTTTTGGCATCAGGGCATGTAGATGTAAAAGAGACTCTGCGAATTCAGGGGCTTCGAGCAGCTCAGCGTTATATTGTTGATGAGGTAAGGACAGTATATGAATCTCAGGGAGTGCCTATTAACGAGAAGCATTTTGAAGTAATTGTCAGGAAAATGTCGGATAAAGTCAGGATTGAATCTCAGGGAGATACAAATCTTCTGCCAGGCGAGATCATTGACAGGATCCGGTTTGAAGAAGAAAATAAACGGGTTTTGGCAGGCGGCGGTGAACCTGCAACAGCTGAGGTTGTAATTTTGGGAATCACAAGGGCAAGCTTGCAGACTGAAAGTTTCCTGTCTGCTGCTTCATTCCAGGAAACAACATCAATACTTTCAGATGCTGCTATCTCCGGCAAAGAGGATAAGCTGATAGGACTTAAAGAAAATGTTATAATTGGCCGGCTTATTCCTACAAGTGTAGAAAGAGCAAAGATAGAAGGATAAATATATGCCGACAATTAATCAATTGGTGCGAAAAGGCAGACACAAGATTACCAAAAAGATCAAAGCTACAGCTTTGCGCCGCGGTTTTAATGCCAAAGACAGAAGGTATACCCAAGATTTTAATCCGCAAAAGCGGGGAGTGGTTACTTTGGTGAAAACTATGACTCCAAAAAAACCAAATTCCGCACTTAGAAAAGTAGCCAGAGTCAGGCTTTCCAACAGAACTGAAGTAACGGCCTATATTCAAGGCGAGGGTCACTCTCTAGCAGAGCACGGAATAGTATTGGTGCGGGGTGGAAGGGTTAAAGATTTGCCCGGAGTTAAGTATCATTTAGTCAGGGGAAAATATGATTTAGCAGGAGTAGTTAACAGAAAACAAGGCAGATCAAGATATGGTACCAAAAGAGGCGGAGGCGGTCCTGCTCCGAAAGCAGCAGCAAAACCGCAAGCAGCACCGGTTGGAGGAGGAGCATGAGAAGTAAAAAAGCACCAAAAAATCTTTTATCTCCTGATCCAATTTTTGGATCAAGACTGCTTACCCGTTTTATAAATAAAGTAATGGAAGATGGGAAGAAATCCATTGCTCAAAAATTGGTTTATCAGGCATTGGAAGAAATAAAAGAACAGTCCAAAGAGGAGCCTTTGGTTGTGTTCGAAAAAGCTATTAATAACGTTGCGCCAAAAATGGAAGTTAGACCCCGCCGCGTTGGGGGAGCTTCATATCAGGTTCCTGTTGAAGTAAGGGGAGACAGAAAAGAAGCCTTAGCGATCAGATGGATTCTTGCAGGCGCCAGATCCAAGTCTAATAGCCAGTATCATTCGTTTGCTAAAAAGCTGGCGGCAGAACTTATGGATGCAGCCAATAACGCCGGTATTGCCATCAAGAAAAAAGAAGATGTGCAAAAAGCAGCTGCAGCCAATAGGGCCTTCTCTCACTTCCGCTGGTAACCATCTCTTTTCCCTGTCATCCTGAGGCGATTGGCCGAAGGATCTCTGAACTTGTTTCAGTTGCATTAATGTAGCTTATATTCATAAGAGATTCTTCAGCTTTGCTTCAGAATGACAATTAGGGGTTAGATAGATCTTTGAATTCAGGATTAATTGTTTTTATTAAGTCCATTTTCTTTCTTCTTGTCCAGCCTTTAATTTTCTTCTCTGCCGCTATTGCCTCATTAATAGCTGAAAACTCCTGATAATAGATTAATTTATTTAACTTATATTTGGATGTAAAAGAAGATATGGCTTTGAATGAGTGCTCAGAAATTCTTCTTTCCAGATTATTTGTTACTCCAACATATAAGTTGCTTGATTTGTTAGTCAGGATATATACAAAATAGAAGATGACTAAATTGTATCTCAAATGAATTGAGAGATCCTTCGTCGACTCTGTCTCCTCAGGATGACAAAAAATAGTTAAAGCATCTTAAATGGCAGCCGGAATGGAAATATCTGTTGAAGTGGTATGGTAATATATAATAACTATGGCTGAAAGAGATATTGGGAAAGGGCCGTTAGAGAGGATAATAGGGAAAGATCTTGGTGGGTTTGATGTTCCAGATAAATTAGAGTCGGCTTGCAGGATGGATTCATCTGAGTTGGAAATTTTAGCAGGAGCGCAGCGCCTGCCTGATCCCGCTGATAGTCCGGATTTAACACTAACTTCCAGGCAAATTGCACATAAAAGAACCAGAAATGCTGTGCCACCTTTGAGATTAGTGCCATATTGGCGCCATTAATTGATTTGACTTTTAGGATCGAAGAAGTATAATATTGACAGTTGCCTCCCGGAGAATGAGGGAGGCTTTTTGGATAAATATGGATGATAAATTAAGACAAGAAAAATTAAAGATGTGGAAGGCTAATTTAGCTGATCTGGAAGAGCAGTTAAAAATTATTGCGCAAAAAAAAGGCGCTGCTGCTGCAGAGGGAGATTTATCTGAAAATGCGGCTTATTCTATGGCTATTGAAGATGCAGAGACAACCAGAGTAAGAATTGGGGAAGTGAAAAAGATAATAAGGGATTTAGAGAAAGGAAGCAAATAATTTTCAAGAATCAATTCTCAATTTTCAATCAAATCTCAATGTGACAATTTTCAAACATTGAAAATTAAGCAATTGAAAATTCATTGTAAATTGTAAACTGAAAATTGTAAATTTCTTATTATGGCTATACAAAAAACCAAAAGAGATTTTCCGCTGGATAGGATCCGTAACATTGGTATTATTGCTCACATTGATGCCGGAAAAACCACCACCACTGAGCGGATTTTGTTTTATACCGGAAAAACTTACAAAATCGGCAATATTGACGAAGGAACTACTGTTACTGACTGGATGGAGCAGGAGCGCGAGCGCGGGATCACCATTGTCTCAGCGGCCATCACAGCTTTTTGGACTGTTAAAAAAGGTCAATTTGAAGGTGAAGAAATGAGAATCAATTTGATTGATACTCCGGGCCATGTTGATTTTACTGCAGAAGTAGAACGATCTTTAAGAGTTTTGGATGGGGCAGTAATTGTTTTGGATTCCTCTTCCGGCGTACAGTCTCAAACAGAAACAGTTTGGAGACAAGCGAATAAATATAATGTGCCTTTAATTGCTTTCTCTAATAAGATGGATGTGGTAGGCGCAGATTTTGTTGCTACTATCCAAAGCGCCCGGGATAGACTTGGGGCCAACGCTATTGCTTACAATCTGCCGATAGGCAGGGAGAATGATTTTAAAGGGGTGGTCGATTTATTAACTGAAAAAGCCATAATTTGGGAAGGTGATGAAACAGGTGCTAAGTTTCATGAAACAGAGATACCGGCTGATATGATTGATGCGGTTAAGGTTGCCCGGGAAAAATTAGTAGAAGAAATCTCCGGTACTGACGATGTATTGATGGAAAAATATTTAGGCGGAGAGGCAATTACGATTGAAGAATTAAAAATAGCTTTAAGAAAAGCTGTGATTGCCAATAAAATTGTGCCTGTCTTTGCGGGCTCCTCCCTTAGGAATAAAGGTGTCCAACCAATGTTGGATGCGGTTGTTGAATATTTGCCATCGCCTCAGGATATCTTTACAGTAACCGGTATAAACCCGAAAACAGGTGAAGCAGAAGAAAGAAAAGGTGAATCCAGCGCGCCTTTGGCTGCTTTGGCTTTTAAAATTCAGGTTGATCCGCATGTAGGAAAATTAACCTATATCAGAGTTTATTCAGGCACTTTAAAGAGTGGTTCTTATGTTTACAATGTGACCAAGCAACTCAGGGAAAGAGTCGGCAGACTGCTTTTGATGCATGCTAATGACAGGGAAGAGATTGATGAGGCATTTGCAGGAGAAATAGTGGCAGCAGTAGGTTTGAAGGATACTATTACCGGCAATACACTTTGTGATGAAAGCGCTCCAATTATTTTAGAATCTATAAGTTTTCCGGATCCGGTAATTTCCCTGGCAATTGAACCTAAGACAAAGAGCGATCAGGAAAAATTAGGTTATGCGCTGCAAAGACTGGCTGAGGAAGATCCGACTTTCAGGGTAAAATCCGATCCTGAAACCGGGCAAACTATTATTGCCGGGATGGGTGAGCTGCAGCTTGAAATTTTGGTTGACCGGATGAAAAGAGAGTTTAAGCTGGAAGCGAATGTGGGACAGCCGCAGGTGGCTTACAAAGAAACAATTACTAAAATTGCAGAAGGTGAAGGAAAATATATCAGGCAGACAGGGGGCCGGGGCCAATACGGACATTGTTTACTGCGGATCGAACCTTTGCCGCGCGGAACCGGCAGGGAGTTTGTGTCGGAAATTGTGGGCGGCGCCATCCCCAGAGAATTTATTTCACCGATTGAAAAAGGTGTTATTGAAAAAGAAGACACAGGTATTTTGGCAGGTTATCCTGTAACTGATATTAAAGTGGCAGTATATGACGGGTCGTTCCATGATGTTGACTCTTCCGAGGTAGCATTTAAGATTGCTGCATCTTTGGGGCTTTCTGAGGCAGCTAAAAAAGCAGATATGATTTTGCTAGAACCTATTATGAAAGTGGAAGTTACTACCCCGGATGAGTTTTTGGGAGAAATTATTGGCGATCTTTCTTCAAAAAGAGCGCAAATTCTTTCTTCTGAAACCCGCGGAAATGCCAGGGTTGTGGTAGCTTTGGTGCCTTTGGCAGAAATGCACGGTTATGCAACAGCTATAAGGAGCATGTCTCAAGGAAGAGCCACATATTATATGGAAGCAGATCATTATGAAACCGTTCCTCAAAACGTTACTCAAAAGATTATAGAATCCTCAGGCTTCACAGGACGCGTTGAGCATTAATCATCTATCGTCATTGCGGGGAATTTTTATCTTTCTTCTTCCGTCATTCCGAACTTGTTTCGGAATCTCTTTTGGAATACTAGAGATCCTGAACTAAATTCAGGATGACGGTTTAAAGTAAGGAATCATGCAGATCGTTAAAGTCCGGATTATTTCTTTTAATCAAGTTAATTTTCCATTCTCTATGCCAATTTTTTAGCTGCTTTTCTCTTTTGATAGCTTCAATAATATCTTCATAGATTTCATAGTAAACAAGTTTGTTTACGTTATATTTGGAAGTAAAACCGGAGACCACTTTCATTTTGTGTTGATAGATTCGTTTAATTAAGTTATCAGTTACCCCAATATAGAGAACGGTATTTATCTCATTCGTAAGAATGTAAACATAGGAATATCTCATACCTATATTGTAGAGATTGCTTCCCCGGGATCAAGTCCGGAGTCGTAATGACGTTTTTAGCCTCAGACTTCACGGGCCGTGTTAAACATTGACTTGACAATTAATTGTGACTCCTCCATCATAAATGTATGAGCAAAATTTTGGAAATTATTGTTTCGCTAGGATTAATAGCATTTGGTTTAAGTTGTTTTTTAAATCCTAAATTTTATAAAGAGTTAGTAAAAGCGATAAATGCAGGTAAAGGTCTGAGGACCACAATTACCCCACAAACTACCCAGATAGGAAAAGGGGTAGGAATCATAGCAATTATTATTGGTACCATTATATTTCTTATTACACTTTCTAACTAGCTTTACATATTCCTTTTGACTATGGGGCTTTGAGCTAGTATAATCGCCCTCTATGGAGAGATTAAGGATTGCCGTTGTGCCTGGAGGTGGCGCTTTTGGAACAGCTTTATCAGTACCTCTTTCAGCTAATGGTCATGAAGTTACTCTTATATTTCGGGATAAAGGAAAAGCTCGGGTATTTGGTGAGACGCGCATGGTCGAGAGACTCTCGGGCATATTGATACCGGAAGAAAATGAGAAAAGCGGAGGCAGAATTGGTTTCAGTGCTGATGCAGAAAAAACAGTTAAAAATGCTGATGTGGTGATTATCGCTGTTCCTACCCCTTTTATGCTTCCTGCTTACAGAGAATCGGTAATGCCTTTTAAAAAAGAAGAAACGCCGGTTATATCCGGAGCAAAAGGACTGGCAAGAATTGAGGGTAAATACCTGCGTCCTTCAGAAATAATCTCATTGACAGATCCTAAAGTTGCAAGACGTTTAATTGTTTTATCCGGTCCAAATTTAGCCCACGAGATTGCCCGGGGATTATTTTTTGTATCGGTTGCTGCATCGGAAGATACAAAACTGGCAGAGTATGTAGCTCATGATTTATTTGGATTGAACCCTTTCTCTCGAATATATGCTTCTGATGATGTTGCAGGAGTTGAGTTAGGAGGAGCGTTTAAAAATGTTATTGCCATAGCAGCAGGAGTTTGCGATGGCAGGCATTATGGAGAAAATGCCCGGGCAGCGTTAGTTCAGAGAGGCCAGGAAGAAATGATCCGCCTGGGGATTAGATTGGGAGGGCGGGATGAGACCTTAAGAGGGGTTGTTGGAAGCGATTTATGGATGACTTGTGTAAGTGAAGCCAGTAGGAATCATGAGTATGGGGTGGCTATAAGTCACGGAGAGGATCCTGTAGAAGTTTTAGCCAAGTTTGCAATGAATAAAAAAACAGTGGAAGGGTATACTACCACTAAGGTAGTTTGGGAATTGGTTCAGCGACTTGGGATAAAAGCACCGCTAACAGAGGCAGCCTATTCGGTACTTTTCTTAGGGGGTAGTATAGATGATGCCATTAAAGGATTGCTGGCACGAGAACGTGTTTATGAAAATGGCCAACCTTTAAATGGTAATAAATAAGATAATGCTCAATGTAAATTTAGCCTCTTGCATTCTTGGCAGGTTTATTGTATATTTTATTTACCAGCTTGACAGAGGCTGGATTTTAATGTCTTAATTGTGATTATTGCATAAATCTAGATTTTGTTTTAAACTATTCACTAATCACTTAAGACTAATAACTAACTAAAATGGCAGACGTAAAAAAATTTGATAGAAGCAAACCGCACGTTAACGTTGGAACCATGGGTCATGTTGACCACGGTAAAACAACCTTAACTGCTGCAATCACCAAAGTATTGGCCGGCAAAGGCTTGGCTGAAGCGCGATCGGTTGATCAAATCGATAACGCTCCGGAAGAAAAAGCCCGCGGTATCACCATTAATATTTCTCATCAGGAATACGAAACAGAAAAAAGACATTACGCTCACATCGATATGCCGGGTCACGCTGATTACATCAAAAACATGATCACCGGTGCCGCACAAACAGACGGCGCTATTTTGGTGGTATCTGCACCGGATGGTCCGATGCCACAAACCAGAGAACATCTTTTATTAGCCAGACAAGTGGGAGTTCCGGCAATCGTTGTTTATCTTAATAAATGCGATATGGTTGATGACCCGGAGCTTTTGGATTTAGTAGAAGAAGAAGTGCGGGACTTACTTAAAAAATATGAGTATGATGCAAATTCTCCTATAATCCGCGGCAGCGCTAAAAAAGCTCTGGAAGGTGATGCTGAGGCAGTTAAATCCATTGAAGAGTTGATGAATAAAGTAGATGAGTGGATTCCAACTCCGGTTAGGGATACAGACAAGCCGTTCCTGATGGCTGTGGAAGATGTTTTCTCCATCAAGGGTAGAGGAACTGTGGTAACCGGAAGAATAGAAAGAGGCAAGGTTAAGGTTAACGAAGAAATAGAAATTGTCGGTATCAGGCCTACTAAAAAAAGCGTTGTTACCGGAATTGAAATGTTTCACAAAATGCTTGATGAAGGTCAGGCCGGAGATAATGCCGGAATTTTGCTCCGGGGTATTGAAAAAGATGATGTTGAGCGCGGACAGGTTCTTGCCAAGCCGGGTTCAATTACTCCTCATTCGGAGTTTGATGCCGAAGTTTATATATTAAGCAAAGAAGAAGGTGGAAGACACACCCCATTTTTTAAAGGCTACAGACCGCAATTCTACGTTAGAACCACAGATGTGACCGGTGAAGTGACGCTTCCGGAAGGTGTTGAAATGGCTATGCCGGGAGATACAGTTAAGGTTAAGGGAAAACTGATTACTCCGGTTGCTATGGAAGAAGGTTTAAGGTTTGCAGTCAGAGAAGGCGGTAAGACTGTTGGAGCCGGAGTGATTACTAAAATTATCGCCTAAAGCTTTAAAGTGAGAGTGTTTTAAGGGCCCAAAGTGGCCCTTTTTTGATGGTTAAGGTATAATGCACTTTAACAAGGAAGGAATATTTAAATTATGCCAAGAGGACGTATTCGTGTTAAATTAAAAAGTTATGACCACAGGGTACTGGATAACACCTGTGAATCCCTATTGGATACAGCTCTCCGAACAGGCGCCAAAATAGCCGGTCCTGTGCCCCTTCCTACAAAAACAGAAAGAATTACAGTTTTAACTTCTCCTCACACAGACAAAGATAGCAGAGAAGCCTTTGAAATAAAGACCCACAAAAGAATGATTGATATTATAGAGCCTACCCAAAAAACCATAGATTCCCTGATGCACCTTGAGATCCCAGCTGGAGTTGATATAGAAGTTAAAATGTAATTTTACCTCATAATTGTTTGGCTTGCATTTGAGCTCACCCTTTGTTACAATTCCCTTACATGATAGCATCAGGTTAAATTATTTAACCTAAAATTTCAGTAGATTGTGCGTCCGCGAGGATACGGCAATTGAAGGCACATTTACTGAGTGATCCGCCTTTGGCGAGATCACTCTTTTTAATGCTTTAATTATGGTTAATACACTTTTAGGTATAAAAAAGAATATGACAGCAACTTATGACTCTCGGGGCAGAAGGGCAGGAGCTACTGTTGTGCAGATTCAGTCTAATTTTGTAACTGCAGTAAAAACTTCTGATGGTAAGGATGGTTATAATGCTATTCAGTTAGGCTATGGAACCAAAAAATCCGTCAAAAAACCTCAGCTTGGGATTGGAAAAAAAGCAGGGATTGAGCAACCGCTTCGTTGGTTTAAAGAAGTTAGAATCAAGGGTAAAGGGGAAAGCGTAAAAGGGGAAGTAGAAAATTTAAAGCCTGGAACAGAAATCAAACTGGACCAGGTTTTTTCAATAGGAGATGCGGTTAAAGTTACTGGTACCTCCAAAGGTAAAGGTTTTCAGGGTGGAGTAAGACGTCATGGATTTCACGGTGGTCCTAAAACTCACGGTCAATCAGATAGATTACGTGCTCCTGGTGCCATTGGGTCTGGTACTACCCCGGGAAGAGTTTATAAAGGTAAGAAAATGGCAGGTCATATGGGTGCAAGTCAGTTTACTGTTAGGAATTTGGAGATTGTCGGCATAGATAAAGGAAAAGGTTTATTAATAGTTAAAGGCGGCATTCCCGGTCCTGAAGGGTCTCTTGTGACGATTACGAAATTAGGCAGAATAAAAGGTTATACCCCGCCGCCTGAAGAGAAGCCATCAGAGGAAGAAGAACAAGTAGAATCAAGCAGCGAGAATCAAGGACCAAGCAAGGAAATTACAGAGCAGAAGCCGGAACAATCGCAGGAGGAAAATAAAAATGCCAGTTAAGAAAATAGCAGTTAAAAAAACTGTTCGGGGTCCTGCCGCCTCGGTATCCCGTCGTGCATCCTCACTCTCCGGTTCCACCGGATCGCTGCGGCTACGCGCCGGGACTCCCTCCTCGGCGTCACCCCTCACATCTCGTCCGCGGAGCTTATCTGTGCCTGTTTATTCTTTAGCGGGACGAGCTGTTGGAACATTGGCTTTACCAAAAGAAATTTTCGGTCAAAAAGTTAACAAAAAACTTCTAGCGCAAGCAGTCAGGGTTTATACAACTAACCAAAAAGTTTTGCTTGGTTCCACTAAAACCAGGGGCGAAGTGGAAGGTTCGACTGCTAAAATCTACAGACAAAAAGGGACAGGGAGAGCAAGGCATGGTGCAATCAGGGCGCCGATATTTGTGGGTGGAGGAATAGTTTTTGGTCCCAAACCCCGTAAGGTGCAACTTGAGCTGCCGCAAAAAATGAAAAAGGCTGCGCTTATTGGGGCTTTGTCATCAAAGCTTTTAGATAAAAACATAATAGGGCTTGATATTGAAAAAATCTCCGGTAAGACAAAGGAAATGGCAAATTTGGTTAAAGAGCTGAAATTGAGGACTGCCTTGATCGTAACTGATAAAAAGGTGGAGAGTATAGTTCGTGCTGCGAGAAATATCCCGGGCTTAACTGTCATACCCGCTAGCCAATTAAATGCATATGAAATTTTACGCCACCGGTCTGTGATTTTAAGCAAAGCTGCAATAGAAGCTTTAGGTAAAAAGGAGGCTGTTTCAGCTCTATGATTATTTTGAAAAGACCTATTATTACTGAAAAGTCGATGAAGCTTGCCCAAATGGGATTATATGTTTTTGAAGTTGATAAAAATGCAACTAAACCTATGATTGCAAAGAAGGTTGCAGAAAAATTCAACGTTAATGTTTTAGGAGTTAGAGTGATAAATATTAAGGGAAAAGAAAAGTCTCAAAAAAGAGTCAGAAAAGTTTACGAGACCGGTGGTTTTAAGAAAGCTTTAGTACAAGTCAGTAAAGGTCAGCAAATTGCTATTTTCGAAACTCCCAAAGAAGAGGCAGTGGTAACCACAGCTGGAGATGAGCCAATCCAAATAAAAGAGAAGAAAAATATCTTGGGAAGAACTAAAGTTAAAATTGAAAAAGGAGCGGTGGGAGCCGCGCCGACAACCCAAAGAAAGGTAATTACAGGAAAGTAAAATTATGAATAAGCAGTTAAATTCTAAAAATACAAAAGGTTTAAAGAAGTTATTGAAAAAACATTCGGGTAGGTCATCTGGCGGCATGGTTACGGTCAGAAGTCAGGGAGGAAGACACAAAAGATACTACCGTGAGGTAGATTTTAAAAGGAATAAATTTGGAGTCTTAGGTGAGGTTGTGGCTTTGGAATATGATCCGAATAGAAACATTGATATTGCTCTTGTTAAATATTCAGACGGGGAATACAGGTATATTTTGGCTCCTAAAGGGATAAAAGCAGGAGATAAAATTACATCGGGAGACAAAGTAGAGGCAAAAACAGGGAATGCTATGAGGTTGAGGAATATTACGGTAGGAACATTAATTCATAATGTAGAACTTATGCCGGGCAAAGGCGGGCAATTAGGGCGCAGCGCAGGGATGGCTTTACAACTTCTTGCCAAAGAAGGAGATTTTGCCCATTTGAAATTGCCCTCAGGAGAGGTTAGAATGATACCTTTGGAAAGCTTGGCTACAATTGGCACTTTGGGTAATGAAGATATCAGGCAGGAAGTTTTGGGTAAAGCAGGTCGGTCCAGACATATGGGAATTAAGCCAAATGTCCGTGGTGTGGCTCAGGATCCTGATTCTCATCCACACGGAGGAGGAGAGGGCAGGTCGGGAATAGGCAGAAAAAAACCAATGACCAAATACGGCAGACCGGCTGTTGGTAAAACCAGAAATAAGAAAAAGCAGAGCAGCAGGTATATAGTTAAGAGGAGAAAATAATGGCAAGATCAACTAAAAAAGGACCATATATTGATGAAAAATTGATGAAAAAAGTGCAAGTCCAAAAAGCTGGTGGCGCCAAAAGCCCGATTAAAACCTGGGCCAGGAATTCGCAAATTCCCCCGGAATTCGTGGGCCATACTTTTTTGGTTCATCAGGGTAAAAATTTTGTGACAGTATTTGTTACTGAATCAATGGTGGGACAGAGACTGGGAGAGTTTGCGCCAACAAGACTATTTAGAGGTCATGGAAAGGTGACGGAAAAATCTACGTCAAAGACGTAATTTTAAGGATCTAATATGGAAATACAAACTATACAAAAATATATTCATACCAGTCCCCGGAAACTCCGGCTGGTTACTGATATGATTCGCAAGATAGCACCCGCTCAAGCCCTTAGCGTTTTGAAAGTGGTTCCTAAGGATGCAGCAAAGGATTTGGAAAAAGCTTTGCAAACTGTATTGGCAAATGCAAAAGTTGCAGGGATGGATGAGTCGAAATTGGCTTTCGCAAAAATTGAAATCAATGAAAGTATGAAAATGCGCCGTTTCAGAGCAGGTACAAGAGGAAGAGTAAGGCCATATAAAAAAAGAATGAGCAATATTAAAATCGTCCTGTCGGACGATTTTAATCTCAAATCTCCCGCTTCGCCGCGAGGCGAGAAGCGAGGTGAGCAAATATCAAATGGTTCGCAAAAGCGAATTTCGCAAGCGAAAACCAAAACTGAAGATGTAAGATCGGAAAAGAAAATAGAGAAAAAAGAAGGAGGCAGGGCGGAATCGTCCGAATAAAAAATGGGAAAAAAGATTCATCCGGTTGGTTTTAGAATGGGCATTGGAGCTACCTGGAAATCACGTTGGTTTGCCCGGGGGGCAAAATACCAGCAATATGTTTCCGAGGATATAAAAATACGCGAGCTTTTAATGAAAAAACTGAAGACAGCAGGAGTGGCAAATGTGGAAATTGAAAGGGCTGTTAACAAATTGAAAGTGATAATTTTTGTTTCCCGTCCCGGAGTCTTAATTGGTCGCGGAGGGACAGGTTTAACAGAGATCAAAAAGTTTTTAATGGGTGAGCTTAAAATAAAAAATGAAAATGGTTTGGAAATTGCTCCGATGGAGCTTCGTTTTTCAGATCTGTCTGCTTATCTTGTAGCTTTGTCTGTTGCTGAACAACTTGCGCGGAGACTGCCTGCGCAAAGAGTGATGAATCAGGCGATAGAGCGGACAATGAGGGCAGGCGCAAAAGGAGTGAGGATAGTTTTATCCGGAAGAATTGGCGGAGCGGAAATTGCCCGGAGAGAATGGAAGGCTGCGGGGACTATGCCGCTGCATACCTTAAGAAGCGATATAGATTTTGCAATTTATCCGGCTTTAACAAAATCCGGATATGTTGGAGTAAAAGTCTGGATTAACAAAGGGGAGGTAGAGATATAATGGCATTACTTCAACCAAAAAGGACTAAGCATAGAAAAACATTCAGAGGCAAAAGAGGCGGGGTGGCAACAAGAGGCAATAGTTTATCTTTCGGGACTTTTGGATTAAAGTCTATGGAAGCGGGTTGGATTACCGCAAGACAGCTGGAGGCGGCAAGAAGAGCTATGGCTCATTTCACACAAAGGGGTGGCCGTATTTGGATCAAGATTTTTCCGGACAAGCCTATTACCAAGCATCCGGCAGAATCTAGGATGGGTTCCGGTAAAGGTGATGTAGAAGGATATGTGGCAGTTGTAAAGCCGGGACAATTGATTTTTGAAATGGGTGCTGTTGAAAAAATAACAGCAGCGGAGGCATTTCGTTTGGCCGCTCACAAGCTGCCGCTTGGTACCAAATTTGTGGAGAAATAAATATGAAAAAAAACGATTTTGTGCAAATAAAAGGTATGGATTTAAAGGAATTGGCGGGTAAAGATAAGGATCTGAAAAAAGAAATAGCAGACTTGACTTTGGATAAAAATATGAAAAAATTAAAAGATTTAAAAATTATAGCGAAAAAGAAAAAAGACAGAGCACAAGTTCTGACTGTGATTAAACAAAAAGAACTGCTCAAGCAGTTAGAATCAATCGTCGGTAATTCTGCCAAAGACCAAAAGAACGAGCTTCGTCAAGCACAACAAGAGCAAGGTAAAAAAGTGTCAAAAGAAGAAGAAATATCAGACAAAAGAAAGGAGAAAACTAGTTCCTAGAGTCTAGTAACTAGTCGCAAATTAATGATAGGTAGAGTTGTTTCAATAAAAACAGATAAAACTGCTACGGTTATAGTCAGCAGGATAGCAAAGCATCCTTTATATAAGAAAACCTTTATCAGAACTAAAAAATATCTGGTTGATGCAGATACAGGAGTACAGGAAGGGGATATGGTGGAAATGATTAAAGTGAGGCCAATCTCCAAAAATAAACATTGGAAAATTACTAAAGTAGTCGGAAAGAATTTGGAGGAAATTACAAAAGAAAAATTAAAAAGCGAGGCTGAGAAAATAATTGCAGAAGTAATGCCGGAAGAGAAGAAAGAAGTGCAAACTGATGAGGGAAAAGTGATAAGTCAGAAAAAAGAAGATTCAAAAGAGAAAAAGGAGAAAAAAGGGAAAGAATAGACTTTGCACTTAGCACTATTCACTATTCCCTAATTTTTTATGGTACAACACAGGACAAGATTGACGGTAGCAGATAATAGCGGCGCAAAATCGATTCAAGTGATTCAGCCTCTTGGCGGATCAGGTAAAAGAAAAGCGAGCCTTGGGCAGGTGGTTGTGGCAGTGGTGAAAGGCGCAGATCCTAATGGCCAGGTTAAAAATCACGAGGTCATTAAAGTGGTGATTGTCAGGACTAAAAAAGAGGTAAGGCGTGATGATGGTTCGTATATAAAATTTGACGATAACGCAGGGGTGGTTATAGACAATGACGGAAATCTACGAGCTACCCGGATATTCGGACCTATTGCAAGAGAAGTACGGGATGCCGGATATACAAAAATTATTTCGTTAGCACAGGAGGTTTGGTAGTTCGACTACGCTCACTATGAAAATACAAAAAGGTGATAAAGTCAAAATACTTTTGGGTAAAGACCGCGGCAAAGAAGGCAAGGTTGAGTATGTTTTGGGTAAAGAAAGTAAAGTCTTTGTCGGCGGAATAAATTTAAGCAAAAGACACGTAAGAAAGCATGGAAATATGGAAGGCGGGATTATTGAAATACCTAAACCTTTGAATGTGTCAAATGTAGCTTTGATTTGCCCAAACTGCAATAAAATTACAAGGATAGGGTTTAAGACAACGGCAGATACTAAAGTGAGAATATGCAGGAAATGTGATAAGGAGATTAAATCAAATGCAAAGGCTTAAAGAAAAATATATTAAAGAAATAAAAGGTAAATTACAACAGGACCTAGGCTTAAAAAACAGCATGGCTACGCCCAAAGTAACCAAAATTGTTATAAATATTGGTTTAGGTGAGGCAAAAGATAATAGCGGCATTTTGGACAAAGTGAAAGTTTACTTTTCTCAATTGGCTGGACAATCTCCTGTTGTAACGCTGGCAAAAAAGTCTATAGCATCATTTAAAGTCAGCCAGGGACAAGCGATTGGTATGATGGTAACCTTAAGAGGTGATAAAATGTATGCTTTCTTGGATAAGTTAGTAAGTATTGTTTTGCCGAAGGTAAGAGATTTTAAAGGAATATCTGCAAATTCTTTTGATAGTTTTGGGAATTTAAATATCGGCTTAAAAGAGCAGATTATTTTCCCGGAAGTGGATTATAAGAGCGTAGACAAAACAAGGGGTTTGGCAGTGACTATTACAACCAGTGCCAAAAATAAAGAAGAAGGTAAAAAATTATTGGAATATTTAGGGATGCCCTTTAGGAGTTAGGTTATGGCTAAAGTATCAAACATTGTAAAAAAGAAATTTAAATATGATATACAAATAAGAAACCGATGTATGCGGTGCGGCCGTCCGCGGGCATATATTAGGAAATTTGGGCTTTGCAGATTGTGTTTTAGAGAGTTTGCACATATGGGATTACTTCCCGGAGTCAAGAAAGCGAGTTGGTAATATGGATCCAGTAGCAGATGCATTAATCAGAATAAAAAACGGTTATTCGGTTGGTAAAGTTTCTGTGGAGGTAAGGTTCTCCAAACTTATATGGAAACTTTTAAAACTGCTTTTGGAAAAAGGATATCTTTCCGGCGTTGAGCAAAAGGAAAGAGAAATTTTAGTGACTTTAAAGTATGATTCCCGAATCCCGGCTATAACTTCTGTTCAAAGAGTGTCGAGGCCTTCTTTAAGAGTTTACAAAGGCGCTAAGGACCTGCCGCATGTATTAAACGGTTTAGGTATAGCGGTTATTTCAACGCCTAAAGGTTTGATGACTGATAAAGATGCGCGTAAGATTGGCCTGGGAGGGGAGGTATTGGCGCTGGTTTGGTAGTCCAAAATAAAATATGAGCAGAATTGGAAATGCACCTATTATAATACCGTCCGGTGTGACTGTTGAAAAAAACGGCAGTACTGTTAGTGTGAATGGGCCAAAAGGCACCTTGTCGGTAGAATTGGATGCAAATATTTCCCTGGAGATTGAAGGGGATAAAATTATTGTTAAGAGAAAAAACGATCTAAAGAAAGTTAAGGCCATGCACGGTTTGATAAGAAGTTTAATTGCCAATATGATAACAGGAGTAAACAGCCTTTGGAGTAAAGACTTGGAATTGGTTGGGGTTGGATTTAGAGCGCAGGCTCAAGGCAGTAAATTGGTACTTAATGTTGGTTTCTCGCACCCGGTAGAAATTGTGGCACCGGAAGGAATTTCTTTTGAAGTAGTAGATAATACCAAGATTAAGGTTTCGGGAATAGATAAGCAATTGGTCGGGCAAATTGCAGCCGATATTAAAAAGGTTAGAATTCCGGATGTGTATAAAGGTAAAGGAATAAGGTATAAGGACGAATATATAAGGAAGAAAGTAGGAAAGAGCGCAAAGGTCGGAGCAACCGGAGCAGGAGGTAAGTAAACTATGAAAAGACAATCGAGAATAAGCAGACATAATAAAATAAGAAAAGAAGTTATAGGTACGAAAGACCGGCCCAGGTTATCTGTATTCCGTTCAAATCAGCATATATATGCTCAGATTATAGATGATGCTACCGGGAAAACATTAGCAGCGGCAGCAGACTTTAAAATGGAAAAAATACAAAAAAGTAAAAAGGCCTATGAGGTGGGAAAAGAATTGGCGAAAACTGCGCAAAAGCTCAAAATTAAAAAAGTGGTATTTGACAGAGGTGGATTTTTATATCATGGCAGAGTGGCAGAGCTTGCAAAAGGCGCAAGAGAAGGAGGATTAGAATTTTAATCTAAATAATTTATGAATAATAGAAATAGAAGACCAGAGCATAAAATGGAGCAACCCGGCGGAGAAGAATTTTTTGAACGGGTTGTTAAAGTAAACCGCGTTTCCAAAAAAACAAAAGGCGGAGATAAAAGATCCCTATCTGTTTTGGTAGTGGTTGGAGATAAAAAAGGTAAAGTGGGGGTAGGTTTAGGCAAGGCTGTTGAAGTTCAGTCTGCTGTTAGAAAAGCTACGTCTTATGCACGAAAGCATTTAATTGAGGTATCCTTAAAAGGCAGAACCATACCTCATCAGGTGTTCGTTAAAAGCGGAGCAGCAAAAGTGCTTTTAAAGCCGGCGCCGCTGGGGACCGGTGTGATTGCAGGCGGAGCAATAAGGATAGTAGCTGAAGCAGCAGGCATTCATGATATTGTTGCTAAGATCTTAGGCACCAAAAATCAGGCATCGAATGTTTATGCAACACTTGAAGCGTTAGGGAAACTTAAAAATGTAAATGGAGGCAAATAAGCTTAATATGAAATTGAATGAACTAATAAAAATTAATGCCCGGTCTAATAAGCGGTTAGGGCGCGGAGTGGGGTCGGGTAAAGGAAAGACTGCAGGACGGGGCACCAAGGGGCAAAAGGCCAGAGGTAAAATCCCGGCCACTTTTACCGGCAGTCTTGCTTTCTTTAAAAAATTACCTCTAAAAAGAGGAAAAGGAAATTTGAATCTGTCAGAAAAAATTAAAGTAATAAATCTTTCACAGCTTACCGGTTTTAAAGCAAAAGAAATTGTGGATACAGAGAAGCTTATCCTGGCAAAAATTATTTCAAAAAAAGATGCCAAAAAAGGAGTGAAGGTTTTGGGAGGCGGAGACATAGAGACTGCATTAATTATTAAACTTTCCGTCTCCGATGCTGCCCGCAAGAAGATCGAAAAAGTGGGCGGAAAGGTTATGGATGCCTAGTATATTGTCCCCGATTATTAGTGCGTTTAAGATTAAAGAACTTCGAAGAAAAATCATTATCACAACAATATTGGTAATAATTTTTAGAATTTCTGCGCATATTCCCGTTTCTGGAGTAGATTTACAAGGACTCCAGCAGCTTTTTTCCTCCAATCAATTCCTGGGACTTTTAGACATTTTCTCCGGCGGAACTTTAGCCAATTTTTCCATTATTTCTCTTGGCCTTAATCCTTATATTAATGCCTCAATAATATTTCAATTATTAACAATGATAAGTCCTAAGCTGGAGGCTTTATCTAAAGAAGGTGAGACGGGCAGGCAAATGATAAATCAGTATACAAGATACTTAACCGTACCCCTTGCAATATTGCAGTCAATTGGAATGTTTGTGCTCTTAAAAAACCAGGGAATAATTACTCAGACATCTCCACTGCAGATAGCTTCTATTATTGTTGGAATGACTGCCGGGACAATTTTTTTGATGTGGATTGGAGAATTGATTACAGAATACGGTATTGGCAACGGTATATCGCTGTTAATTTTTGCAGGGATTGTTTCGCGTGTTCCGGTAGTGTTGACACAGACCGTTTCCGTCGTAGACCAAACACAGATTATCAATATTCTTCTCTTTCTGATTCTGGGGATATTAACTGTGGCAGGAGTAGTTTTTATTAATGAAGGAAGAAGGCAGATAGCTGTGGCGTATGCCAGAAGGTTTGCAAACGGTAAAGGCTCAGACAGCGGCGCTCAGACTTACTTGCCTCTGCGAGTTAATCAAGCAGGAGTTATCCCTATAATTTTTGCCGTTTCTTTAGTATTGGTTCCCTCTTTTGCAGGTTCTTATCTTGCAGGATTGCCTAATCCGGGGTTAGCGTCTATAGGCAGGCTCTTGGCGGCGAATTTCAATCCGGGAAGTCTTGTTTATAACCTGGTTTATTTTATTTTGGTGGTAGGTTTCACCTTTTTCTATACTGCTGTGATATTTAATCCTACTAAAGTTGCAGAAGAAATTAAAAAATACGGAGGATTTATTCCGGGGATACGCCCGGGTGTTCAGACAGCGGCCTTTCTAAATTATATTATGGTTAGAATTACTTTAGCAGGAGCATTATTTTTAGGTGCAATTGCGGTTTTACCTTCGCTTGCCTCCTCTGTAACAGGGATTCAGACTTTAATCATAGGAGGAACAGGGCTTTTAATCGTAGTCTCAGTCATTTTGGATACTGCTAAACAATTTGAAAGTAAACTGATAGAGCGAAGTTATGATGTGTTTGCAAGAAAATAAAAAATATTATGAAAATATTACTAATTGGACCGCAGGGATCAGGTAAATCAACACAGGCAGAACTTCTTGCCCAGCATTTGGGTCTGTCAAAAATTTCCACAGGAGATATTTTCAGAGAGTTGTCAAAAGAAAACTCAGAAGAGGGTATGCGGATAAGGCAAATTGCAAATGAAGGAAAATTAGTTGATGATGAAACAACGGCAAAGATTGTGGAACAAAGACTTAAAAAGGAAGACTCAAGTAATGGATTTATTTTAGACGGCTATCCGAGGAATATAAGGCAAAAACAAATTTTTGATCCTGGTTTTGATAAAGTTATTTTTCTTAAAGTTTCTGATGAAGAAGTTATTAAAAGGCTTACAGCAAGAGGACGGGCAGACGATAGTCCGGAGGCAATTAAAACCCGTCTAAATTTATATTACGGGCAAACTGTACCGCTTTTAGATGATTATAAAAATAAGGGGTTATTGATTGAGATAGATGGTGCCGGCAGTATCGAAGATGTTCAAAATGAAATTCGGAAAGCATTTTAAAATATACTTTCCGGAGGAATTTATTTTAATCAATTATGAAGGTGAGAAATGTTTATGAGCAGGGGTTGATGAGGAAGTCTGGGGTGATTGCCGCAAAAGCCCTTAAACGCGCCATAGAGGCGATTAAGGTTGGCGTTAGCGAGATTGAGGTGGATAAAGAAGTTTGTGAAGAAATTTACAGATTGGGCGGGGATTTATCTTATAAAACCGTTCCGGGATATAAATATGCAACATGTATTACAGTAAATGAACAAGTGGTGCATGGTATACCTACCGGCAGAAAGTTTGAGGATGGTGATTTAGTAAGCGTAGATTTGGCAGTCATGTATAAGGGTTGGCACACGGATTGCGCCTGGAGCATATTAGTCGGTAAAGATCCGCAGAAGGAAAGGTTTTTGCAAATTGGAGAACAGGCTTTATGGGAAGGGATAAAACAGGCCATTGATAATAATAGGGTTGGGGATATATCATATGCTATTCAAACAGAAGTTGAAAAGGGCGGGTATCAAGTAGTCAGAAGTTTGGTAGGTCATGGAGTAGGCAGGAAATTGCATGAAGAACCGGAAATACCGGGCTTTGGTACAAAAGGCGCGGGACCTCTTTTGAAAAGAGGCAATACGCTGGCAATTGAAGTAATTTATACGCAAGGGGGGAAAGATGTAGTTTTAGATACAGATGGGTGGACTTTTAAAACAGCGGATGACTCATGGGGAGGGCTTTTTGAGATGAGCGTGATTGTAGATAAACAGAAAGCTGAGATCTTAACAGACTGGCGAAATGTTTAACCCCATAGTGGGTTGACGGTTTGTGCGTAATCTGCTAAAATCGATTGATTGATTAATATGATGAATACAAATAAGTTTGCTGCCGGCGTGATAAAGGATGTTATTGAAGTAGAAGGAAAGGTTAGGGAGGTGTTGCCGAATACTTTATTTAGGGTTGAAATTGATAGAAGTGTTTCGGTGCCCGAGTTGATTGGAAGGATTATTTTGTGTCATATTTCGGGAAAAATGAGAATGCATTACATCAGGCTTTTGGAAGGCGATCGGGTGAAGATTGAAATGAGTCCAAAATATGATTTGGATAAGGGAAGGATAACGTTTAGACTAAAATAATTGTTATTAACAATTATAACAGTTATAAACATTATAAAAAGTATAGTATGAAAGTACAAGCAAGTATAAAAGCACGTTGTAAATTTTGTAAAGTCGTTAAACGCGAGGGTATGTTGTATATTATTTGCTCTCGTGACCCGAGACATAAACAAAAACAAGGATAAAAATAAAAATATGGCACGTATTGCTGGTGTTGATCTGCCGGAAAATAAAAGAGTTGATATTGGATTAACTTATATCTTTGGTATCGGTCGTTCAAATGTGGCCAAAGTTATAAAAGTTGCACAAGTGGCACCGGATAAGAGGATTAAGGATTTAACTGAGGAGGAGATTGGTAAATTGCAAAAAAGCGTTGAGCAGTTTAAGGTAGAAGGAGATCTTAGGCAGGAAATTGAACAAAACATAAAAAGACTTGAGGAGATTGGAAGCTATAGAGGTACAAGACATAGAAAAGGACTGCCCTCAAGAGGACAGAGAACTAGAAGCAATGCAAGAACTAAACGGGGTAAGAGAAAAACTGTTGGTACTGTCAGGAAAGAAGTTGTTGCAAAGACTGGCGGAGAAACCGGAGGAGAAGCTAAGAAATGACAAAAAAACAGATAAAAACTAAAGTGATAAAAAAAGTGGAAAAAAGGGTCACAAGCGGCAGAGTATATGTTACTGCGACTTTTAATAATACTCTCGTTACTTTAACAGATATCTCTGGTAATGCTTTGGCTTGGGGCACTTCCGGAACAGCAGGTTTTAAAGGGGCTAGGCGCGCAACGCCGTATGCCGCTATTTCTGCTATGGAAAAAGTTACACAAAAAGCCAAAGGTTTTGGAATGAATACAGTCGAAGTATATATTAAAGGTCCTGGCTCAGGGAGAGACGCTACAATTAAGGCACTCCGGAGCGCAGGAATAAATATCACTATGATTGCCGATGTAACGCCGATACCGCACAATGGCCCCAGACCTAAAAAAAGGAGGAGGGTTTAATGGCAAGATATACAGGACCTAAACGTAGGTTATCCAGAAGAGAGGGTTTTGCTCTTTTTGCCAAAGATGCAAAGGCTTTAGAGAAAAAAGGAGCAGTACCGCCAGGACAGCACGGAATTGGCAGAAGAAGACGGATATCGGAATATGGTGTACAACTTAGGGAAAAACAAAAAGCTAAAAGAATTTTCGGGTTACTGGAAAAACAATTCAAGCGATACTTTGAGCAAGCCTCTAAAGTAAAAGGTGCAACTGGGCTTGCATTGCTTCAGGTTTTAGAAACCCGGCTAGATAATGTAGTTTATCGTTTAGGTTTTGCCAAGAGCCGGGATGGCGCAAGACAATTGGTTAGTCATGGACATATTAAAGTAGATGATAAAAAAGTGGCTATTCCTTCTTATCAAGTGGGCATAAATCAAACTATTGCAATCTCAGACAAATTAAGAGATAATACTCAGATCAAAAAGAGTTTAGAGGAATCTGAAACCTTGCCGGAGTGGCTTGAAAAACGCGCCACAGTGGGCAAGGTTTTAAGAAATCCTGCTAGAGAAGAAATGGAGCAGTCGATTGACGAACAACTTATCGTAGAGTTTTATTCTAGATAATTTGTTAAAATTTATATTATGTTTAAAATTAAAACAGAACAAGAGTCAGAAAATTTTGCCCGTATTGCTATTGAACCACTTGAGGTGGGTTTTGGTCACACCTTAGGAAACAGTTTAAGACGGGTGCTTTTAACTTCTCTGCCGGGCGCTGCTGTAACTTCCATTAAAATTGATGGAATTTCTCATAGATTTTCAACAATAGACGGAGTGTTGGAAGATGTTATTGAAATTATTTTAAATATTAAAAAGATTCGTTTAAATGTTAATTCTGAAAAAGGAATTAAATTGATTCTTAAAGCATCTGGCAAGAAAGAAGTTAAGGCCTCAGATCTACAATTAGAAGGTGATGGAGAGATTGTAAATGGCGATCAATGCATTGCAACTTTAACAGATGCAAAATCCAAACTTAATATAGAAATGGAAGCTCATGCAGGTAAAGGATACTCAACTGCAGATGAGAGAAAAGGAAGTGAAATTGGAGTGATTGCAGTAGATGCTTTATTCAGCCCGGTGGTATCAGTCAATTACGGCGTTGAACCAACCCGTGTGGGGCGGAGAACGGACTTTGATAAACTAATGCTAGATGTGACAACGGACGGGACAATAACTCCGGTTGAGGCTATGAATTCAGCTGCAAAAATTTTGTCAGAAACTTTCCGTAAAGTCTACGAACCAGATCTTGCAGAAGAGGTAGTAGAAGGGGAATCCAAAATCTCCGACGAAGTTTTGAAATTGACTATTGAAGAACTTGATTTGCCTGTAAGAATTACTAATGCTTTAAAGGCGATAGAAATTAATACAATTGAAGATTTATTGAGTACTCAAAGACAACATCTTTTAAAAGCTAAAAACTTAGGTGTTAAGTCTATAAATTTGATATCGGAGAAGTTAGCTGAGAGGGGGTTGTCTTTGGGTGAGGCATAGAGTTTATGGTAAGCACTTCGGAAGAAATATAGATGAGCGCAAAAGTCTTTTTAAAGGACTTGTGCATTCTTTGATTATTTCCGGTACTATTTTGACTTCTGAGACAAAAGCCAAAGCGGTTAAAGGATTAATCGATAAGGTGATTAATTTGGCAAAAAATAAGAAAGCAGAAAATAGATTTCAATCTTTCCTAACTGATAAAACTTTACAAGAGAGATTAATAGGGGAGATTATCCCAAAGCTGGGAACAAGAACCTCAGGATATACCCGTACGGTAAGAATAGGACCACGCTTAGGAGATCAAACAACTATGGTTAAGATGAGCCTGATTGGGACAGAAGATTTAAAGCCTTTTGACAAAATGTCAAGTGTCAAGAGACCAGAGTCAAGCAAAAAAGAAGTTAAAAAAGATACTGTAGAATTGAAACAAAAAATAAGCAAACCGGTTAAAAAAACAAGAATAACCAAGAACGCTAAAAAAGGAGTAATAAAATCCTAGTCTCTAGATTCTAGCGACTGGCCACTTATTTATGGGCACCAATAAATTATCAGCAAAAGATATTAAGCGGGAAAAGCATATTGTAGATGCAAGCGGAAAAGTATTAGGAAGGCTTGCAACAGAGATAGCAACTATGCTGATGGGGAAAAATAAGCCGCAATTTGTTCCTTACTTAGACACGGGAGATTCGGTTGTGGTGACCAATGCCAGCAAAGTTAAGGTGACAGGTAAAAAATCAAAAGTAAAAACTTATACCCGTCACTCCGGATACCCAGGCGGACTGAAAGTGGAAACTTTCGATAAAATGATTGTCCGGAAGCCGGAATATGTGATAGAGCATGCAGTAAAAGGCATGCTTCCTCAAACAAAATTGGGCAGGCAAATGATAAAAAAGCTTAAAGTTTTTTCCGGCGAGGAGACCAAATGACACAAACCGCAACAAATGTAGTAGGTAGAAGAAAAGAATCAAAAGCTCGTGTAAGAGTAAATCCTGGTAATGGACAGATGACGGTTAATGGTAAACCAATTGTAGAGTATTTCAGCGGACCTATAATGCAGAGAATTTATTCCAGACCTTTAGAAATTACTAAATCGGCAGGCAAATACGCAATCTCTATAAAAGTTGAAGGCGGGGGTAAAGTCTCGCAACTCGGAGCAGTTGTTCACGGGATAGCAAGGGTTTTAGCAAAAACAGATCCATCTTTGCGGACTATCCTAAAAAAAGAAGGTTTTCTTACCCGTGATGCCAGGGCCAAAGAACGAAGAAAATACGGCAATGCCCAAAAAGCCCGAGCCAAGAAGCAGTCCCCAAAGAGGTAATTTCTATTTACATTTTGAAAAACCTGGGCAGTTGAATTTAATTTAAAAATTCTGTATAGTAAAAACTCTCCGCCAAGATTATGCCAATACTTAAAAAAACAATGTTTCGCGAATACGACATGCGCGGTCGCGAAGCAGACGATGAACTTAACGATGAATCAATGTACCATGTCGGCAGAGGGTTTGGCACCTTCCTTATTAAAAGGGGTGTCACAGAAGCGGTTGTTGGTCATGATGCAAGAGCTACATCTGAAAGCTTTCATGCAAATGTGATCAAAGGTTTAATAGAATGCGGTGTTAATGTAATTGATATAGGAATAATTACCACCCCAATGGGCTATTGGGCGCAATATTACTTAAAAGTTAAAGGCTTAGTCACAGTTACTGCTTCTCATAATCCGGTTGGATGGAACGGCGTTAAACTCGGTTCAGATCTTTCCTATACTTTGCTTACTGATGATCTGCAGGAAGTCTACAACATAATTGCAAAAGAAGATTATGTTAATGGTAAAGGTACAATCAAAAAAGAAAATATTTTAGAAGCCTATATGAAAGATCTTCTTTCCCGGACAAAAATTACTAAAAAATTTAAAATACTGATTAATACCGGCAATGGTACAGCTGGGATAGTGGAACCGGAAATATTTAGAAGAGCCGGATGTGAGGTGATTGAGCATTTTACCAATATAGATCCAACTTATCCTAATTACACTGCAAATCCTGATGGAACCGCTATGATGGAAGATACAGGGGAGCAAACTGTTGCAAATGAGTGTGATTTAGGATTTGCCTTTGACGGGGATGGAGACAGGTTGGGTCTGGTTGATGAAAAGGGACAAACAATCTGGCCGGACAGGTATATCATTTTACTTGGCCGTTTAGTTCTTTCAAAAGAGCCCGGAGCCAAGATTATTTTTGATGTGAAAGTATCAGAGGCTTTACCTGAAGATATTAGAGCGCACGGCGGAACGCCAATTATGTGGAAAACGGGTCATTCACATATTAAAGCTAAAATGCTTGAGGAAAAAGCTGCTATGGCAGGAGAGATGAGTGGACATGTATTTTTTAAACAGGATTTTTATGGTTTTGATGATGCGACTTTTGCGGCTTTGAAATTACTTGAGTATTTATCAGCACAAGAAGAATCATTATCTGGAGTTATCGCTACAACGCCTTATTATGTTTCAACTCCAACAATTCAAGTGAAGGCTACTGATGAAGATAAATATGAGGTGGTGAAAGAGTTGACTGAGGAATTTAAAAAGGATAATTACAAGGTCATAGATATTAATGGGGCAAGGGTTTACACCAGGAATGGTTGGGGATTGGTCCGGGCCTCCTCTAATACTCCTACTTTAGTTTTAAGATTTGAAGCCAAAACACAAGAAGATTTAGAAAAAATCCAAAAAATATTTAAAGATAAACTGGATAAATTTCCTGTTGTTTCAAAGGAATGGGATAGCAGTGGTCATTAAACGTTTTTGAGGACTTGCCAAAGTAGGCAAGTTATGGTTTACTAGAGAATACATCAAGAGAGCCGCCCCAGGAGGCGAGCCGGCAACCTTAAAGCCTAAGGTGCCAGATCCGAGAGAGGATGATGTGGCCTGAGTCCTGAGCTTGTCGAAGGATCGAAGGCAAACTTTTAACCTCTCGTCTTGAGAGGTTTTTTTAAACATATGATAAAAACAAACGGTATAACAACTTTTACTTCAGAATCAGTCTGTGCCGGTCATCCGGACAAAATCTGTGATCAAATTTCCGATGCAATTTTGGATGCAGTGCTGGCTCAAGATCGTCAAGGCAGGACTGCGATAGAATGTTTAGCAGGACATAATAAACTTATCATTGCAGGAGAAGTAGGGGCAAATGCTAAAGTAGATTACGCCTCGGTTGCAAAAGATCAAATAAGGCGTCTTGGGTATACAGATCCTAAATTTAATTTTTGTGATAAATCCTCCATAGAGGTATATGTTCATGAGCAATCACCGGAAATAGCAGTTGGTGTAAAGAAAAAAGGAGCCGGTGATCAGGGGATGATGTTTGGTTTTGCCTGCCGTGAAACAGACAGCTTAATGCCGCTGCCTATAACTATGGCTAATGCTTTAGTTAAAAGGATGGATCAAGTGAGGGAAGAAAAGATTGTTAAATATTTGCGTCCGGATGGAAAATCTCAAGTGACTATCGAATACAAAGACGGAAAACCCCGGAAAATCTTGCAAGTAGTTGTAGCTATTCCTCATGAGGAATCAGTTAATTTAAATCAGGTAAAAGAAGACATATATGAATTTGTAGTAATACCGGTTTTGGAAAGGTTTGGTTTTAAGATTAAAATAGATGATTTGGTGGTTAACGGCACAGGCATTTGGCATAACGGCGGCCCGGCCTCTGATTGCGGTTTAACCGGTAGAAAGATTGTGGTTGATACGTACGGTGGGTATGCCAGAGTTGGAGGGGGAGCCTTTTCTGGAAAAGAGCCCTCTAAGGTAGATAGAGGAGGAGCATATGCTGCAAGGTTTTTAGCTAAAAATATTGTGGCTCATGGCTTAGCAGACAGGGCAGAAGTCAGACTTGCCTATTTTATCGGGGCAAAAAAACCTACCATGCAGGATGTGGAAACTTTTGGCACCAATAAAAAATCCCACAAAGTAATTCTTTCTTTTATGGAGAAAATCTTAGATACTTCTGTTTCCGGAATAATAAATGGTTTGGATTTACAAAGGCCGATATATCTGCCAACAGCAGCTTATGGTCACTTCGGCCGCGACGAATTCCCCTGGGAAAAGATAGTTTAAGCAAAACTTTAGTTATTTGGAACGATCGGACAGTTTACGTAAAGTTTAAAGAATTTCTTTTGAACAAAGTCTAATTTACTTTAAACTTCTTAAAATCTTTTAAAGGACCATCGGAAACTTCAACTTTTTCCACCCGGGCCATATTTGAACCGGTGTGACACCAATGCAGGAATTTTTCTAAATTATCTTTTTCTCCTTCTGCTTCAATATAGACTGAGCCGTCCGGCTGGTTTTGGGCAAAACCTTTAATGTCTAAATCATCAGCTTGTTCTTTGGCATTGGCTCTGAAAAATACCCCTTGGACCAAACCAGAGATCTTGATATTAAGATGTATATTCATAATTTCTCCGTAATTGCGAGGAGTCTTACGACGAAGCAATCTTGAGTAATAATTAATAGAGATTGCTACGCTAATCGCTCGCAATGACAATTAAAAGATTTTAGGAAAACTCCAATATCATTGGTAAATGATCGGATATTTCCAGATGAGGAACCTGAAAATTTTTGATTTGGATATCTTTTGAAGTAAATGCATAATCAGCGTATTTTTGAAATTCTGGTTTTCCGTAAAAAGGACTTAGACTACTTCTAGTTAGTTCAATTTGAAATTCTTTTATTAGGTTTTTCATATTGTTCTCAACAATTTTGATACATTCGGTGTGCGGCAATAAATTAAAATCACCAATCAATATTTTTGAGTCGTTTTCAGCATCCACAATTTGTTTTACTCTTTCTGTTTCCAAAAGCCGCCTTTTCGTATCAAGTTTATTTCCCGGAAAAGGCGTTCCATGGAAATTAAAAACTGAAAAATTTTTACTCTCTGTATTAAAATTTATATATTGCAAAGGGGTTGAGAGGTTTGAAAAATCCTTTTTTAAAGGTTGAGTATCATCGTTTTTAAAAATGAAGAAGTCTTTTTTGGATATAATTTTGATATCATTTTTAACAAATATTGCCAGTCCATAAGTTAAATCAAAATCTACAGGAACAGCGTTGTCATCAAATCCGCTTTTTGTTGGAAAATAGAACTCTTGAAAATTTGGTAAGATATTTTCTATTTCCGAAAGTAGATTAGCCCTAATCCCCCTGCATGTTTTGATATTAGATTTTGTGTCATAGATTTCCTGGAAACAGAAAATATCAGTATCTTGTGAATGGTTTTTTATAAAATCCATCAAGGGCTCAAATATTTTCCCGCCCCAGGTATTTAGAGAAATAAGTTTCATAATTGAACGTAGTGAAATTATAAGTCCACGTCTATGAATAGTATTCTACGAGGCTGAATGGTAAAATACAACAAGCACCGGAGATTAGTTCATCGGGTTAAAGTCGTAAATCGACTTTAACGGGATAACTACAATCAAATCCGCATTTAGCGGATATTTTAAAATCATGCTTATCCCAGGAAGACCGCGACGGGGAGTAGTATAGTGGTAACACGCCGCGCTGGGGGTGCGGCATCGGGAGTTCGATTCTCCCCTCCCCGACCAATATAGTACATTTTGGGGTATTGACCTTTGGGATATATTTGGTAACCTATAAAGTAGTATAAAATTATGGCACAAACAAATAACGATGCCAGAAAAGCTGCAATTTCTGCAGCTATGGCTCAAATTCAAAAGCAGTATGGCACAGGTTCTATAATGCGTTTGGGCGAGCGGGTTGAAAAATTTACTACAGAAGTTATCCCTACAGGTTCTCTGGCATTAGATTTAGCATTAGGTGTTGGGGGTTTGCCAAAAGGAAGAATTATAGAAGTTTACGGACCTGAAGCAGGCGGGAAGACCAGTGTATGCTTGCATGTAATCGCTGAAGCTCAAAAAAAAGGCGGAGTGGCAGCATTTATAGACGCAGAGCATGCCTTGGATCCTCAGAGAGCGCAAAAGATCGGAGTAAATTTGGACGATCTGTTGATCTCCCAGCCGGATACCGGCGAGCAGGCTTTGGAAATTGCCGAGGCCTTAATCCGTTCAGGCGGAGTAGATGTTTTGGTAATAGATTCTGTGGCAGCGCTGGTACCAAGGTCAGAGCTGGAGGGCGAAATGGGTGAATCTTCAATGGGTGTACAGGCTAGACTAATGTCTCAGGCTTTACGAAAATTAACCGGCGCAGTTTCCAACACCAACACTATTGTAATCTTTACTAATCAGTTAAGACAAAAAATCGGGATTATGTTTGGCAATCCAGAAACCACAACAGGAGGCCTTGCATTGAAATTTTATTCCTCTATCCGCTTGGATATCCGGAAGATTGAAAATATTAAAGATGGGGATTTGGTTATTGGTTCAAGACACAGGGTTAAGGTGGTTAAAAATAAAGTCGCTCCCCCGTTTAGAATTGCGGAATTTGATATGGACGAGAATGGAATATCTCATGAAGGAGAGCTTTTAGATGTAGGGATAGAACTTGGGATTTTAACCAAATCAGGAGCTTTCATAAGATGGGGAGAAAAAATGCTGGGTCAGGGGCGACAGGCAAGCATTGCATACTTAAAAGAAAATAAAAAAGAGGCACAAGTTTTGGAGAAGGATATCAGGGAAGCTTGGGGCAAGCAAAAAGAAGGTAAGGAAAAACTTGTAGTCGGGAAAGAAGAAGATAAGGGAGTGTTAGAAGAGGTTGTATAATTGATGCATGCCTAAAATTACCTCGGTAGAACCTCAGAAAAAAAATCTTCGCCGGTTTAATGTTTATCTGGATGGAGAATTTGCCTTTGGGGCAGATGAAGATCTGGTGGTTAACAAGAGATTGGTAGTTGGAAAAGAAATTTCAAAAGAAGATTTAGAAAAAATTTTATTTGAGGCAGAGGTGGGGAAATTAATGGAGCGGATGTATGGGTGGTTTTCTTTAAGGCAGCATTCAGAAGCAGAGGTTAGGCAATATTTTAGAATCAAGAATCAAGAATCAAGAATAAAAGATAAAGAACCAATAAGCCAGCTGGTGATTGATGCTACGATAGAAACTTTAAAGAAAAAAGGCATGGTAAATGATTTGGAATTTGCCAAGGCCTGGGTAGAGGCAAGAAGAAAAAGCAGGCAAAAAGGCATTCGGGCTATAAAATCAGAGCTTTTTCAAAAAGGGATTGATAAGGAAATTATAGAAAAAGTGATAAGTGATACGCGATACGAGATAAGTGAAGAAGAGTTGGCAAAGCAGGCTTTGGAGAAAAAAATAAAATATTGGAAAAATTTAGATCCCAAAAAGCTCTATCAAAAATCAATTGAATTTTTGCTCAGAAAAGGATTTGATTATGAGGTTGTTAAGTCTGTAATTGAAAAAGTAATAAAAAAAGAGTAAAATAGTTCTAGAGAATCAGAAAGAGTGGATTTATCTATGAAAAAATTAATTCTCAAAACCAAGTCAGACTTGGTCAAAAAATTAATACTCCCTCTAAGCTTCGAGTAATCGGAGTCTTTTCTGATTCTGTTAATGTCATCCTGAACATAGTGAAGGATCTCTGAACTTGTTTCAGATGGATCTAGAATAAATCTAGAGATTCTTCGCTAATCGCTCAGAATGACCAGAGAGAATATTATGCAACGATCATTTGGTCCAATTAAAACTAATCAGCAATCTCCATCATCTGATGGAGATTTTATCAAACGTGAAGCAGAGCTTGCCAAAAGAGAAGGGGTTTTAGAAGAAAGAGAAAGACAGATTACTCAAAAACAAATACTTCTGGATGAGAAATTGGAATCTTTGGAAAAAGTCCGTAAAGATTTAGTTTCCAAGCTGGAGAAAGTTTCTTCTATTTCCAAAGACGAAGCTCAAAAAATTCTTTTAGAAAATGTTGATAAAGATTTATCTTCAGAAATATCCAAAAAAATAAAAGAGGCAGAAGAAGAAATAAAGCTGGCAGCAGATGAGAAGGCTAAAGAAATTTTAGCCAGCGCAATGCAACACGGCGTGACAGATTATATTTCAGAATTTACGACTTCAAAAGTAAAGCTTCCGGATGAGGAAATGAAAGGCAGGATTATCGGTAAAGAAGGCAGAAATGTCAGAACGTTTGAACAAGTGACAGGGGTTGATGTAGTGATGGATGATGAGATTCCGGATACTTTGATTTTATCTTCATTTGATCCGGTAAGGAGGGAAATAGCTAAAGTTTCTTTGGAAAGACTTATGGAGGATGGGAGGATTCAACCGCAAAGAATTGAAGAAATTGTTCAAAAGACCAAGGAAGATATAAATAAAATCATGAGAGCGGCAGGCGAAAAGTTGTGTCATGATGTCGGGGTTTATAACTTGCCTGTGGAGTTGGTGGATATCATCGGCAGGTTTAAATACCGTTATTCATATGGACAAAATTTAATCATGCACACACAGGAGGAAACACAAATCGGAATTGTTTTAGCAAAAGAAATCGGAGCAGATGTTAACGTAGTGCGCTTGGGGTGCTTATTGCATGATATTGGAAAAGTGGTAACAGAGGGTGATGAGGGTACGCATGTGGAAAAAGGAGTACAGCTTGCAAAAAAATTCGGGATATCTGAAAAAGTTATCAATTGCATCGCAGAGCATCATGAAGATAAGCCTTTTTCAGCAGTTGAATCAATCCTTGTATACATTGCTGATGCAATATCCGGAGGCAGGCCTGGTGCCAGACATGAAAATGTCGGAGATTATATAAAGAGGATGGATGATATTGAAAAAATTGCCACATCTTTTGAAGGTGTTGAAAAAGCTTTTGCAGTGCAAGCTGGACGAGAAGTCAGGGTGATTGTAATTCCGGAAAAGGTTCCTGATGATGAGCTGCCGAAATTAACTCATGAAATAGCTGATAGGATTTCCAAAGAAGTGATGGTTCCCGGAGCTGTTAAGATAACTGCAATTAGAGAAACGCGCTATTCTGAGTCTACTTTGACAACCTAATTATCTTCTTTGGAAAATAATTAAACTTCTGTCTTCAAGCTTAATTTTCCAATAATTGGATTTTTTGAAAGTAGCTATTCTCTCTTTTAGGCTGTCGGGGTTCATCGGATAACTGCTTAAAGAGCTGTCTAAAACGATGTATTCTGCACCAAATACTTCCGGAAAAAAAAAGATCTGTTCCCTGTTTGCAAGATGTGGAATTATTGGTGATTGTGCGGAAACTGAAGCAGAGGAAGAGATAGTTTGCAGGGATTTTTGTATGTACTGTAAATGCGAAATATCCTGAATGGGGTTTTTTATTACTCCCCAGACCAAGCCGTTTGGCGCAAGTCCCCCGGTAAAGAGGAAAAATATAAAAAGAATAATTACGGGACGCAAAGGAATATTGAATTTGCTTAGGGCAAAGATTGAGCTGACTGCAAGGAAAGGTATTAGGTTGGCGCTATGATGAAAGTTATTAGTCCATGTTTGAATGTAAGTGGAGGAAAATCTAAGGAATAGGGATGGGAAAACAGTAAGCCAGCTTAATATGGATAATACAGGTAAGAAATCAAACGAACGGTATAGCTCATCAACTGTTTGCATTTTTATGGGAGAGTTGAAAAGTTGATCAGTAAATATAGAAGGGCGGGTAAGGATTAGCAAAATTAAATCGAGAGGCTGATTTATAGGAAGGATAGAGGCAGATAAATAAGCTGAGCTGGCTCCTGCCCAAAGGAATGGCATTATTTGAAACTTGATAATATATACGCTTACCAGCGCAAAGATTACAGTCAGTAAGCCTAACTTTATTTCACGTTTAATTATTTGAAATAAACCCAGTCCCAGAATAAATATCGGGATATCTTCTTTGAAAGTTAAGCTTAAAGCAAGAATAATCCAATACATTCTCCATTTTTTAAAATACCAGAAGTAAAGTATTAAAGATAAAGGCAATACAGAAATAGTTGCTAAATGGAAATCGAAATTTACAGCGGATATGATCCCCTGTGAGGTTAGATAAGATAAGGCAATTAAAAAACTAACTAAAGTATTTTTTAACCTGTCTTGGGCGATTGCATAAATAGGAATACAGCTTAATGCTACGAAAATTGCTTGTAGGATGAGAAGAGTTGAGGCATCGGGAAAGAGTTTGTAGAGAGGGGAAATCAAAAGCAGGATTAAGCCAAAATGATCGGCTAATATTAGCATATGTTTTAATGTGCTAAACGGAGTCAGGCCTTGGCTGTAAAGATATGTCGCCTGAGTATGAATTCCTAAATCAAATGCATGGGAATTAAAACTGAAGTGTCTATTGAGAGTATGAAGTGAAAATATAACTATAAATAGTGCTGCCAAAAGAGAAGGGATGATAATTCTTTGCGCCATAAGGAGGGCAGAAAAATATTTTAACATATTATTATTTTGGGGCTTGATAAAAGGTAAAACATCTGGTAATTTATCCCTGTTATGACGAAAAATGAACTGATTGAAAAGGTTGCTAAAAAAGCAAACCTGACCAAAAGAGCTGCAGCTGATGCTGTAAATCAAACATTTAATTTAATTAAGGATGGATTAGTCAGGGGAGAAAAAGTTGTTATCACAGGATTTGGAACCTTTCTGATAAGATCTCGCGCAGCAAGACGGGGAAGGAACCCGCAAACCGGGGAAACTATTCAAATCCCCAATAAAAAGACTCCGGGCTTTACTTCCGGCAAAACCCTTAAGAGATTAATCAAGTAATTAAATAAATTACTGCTAAGAAATGGCAAAAGCTCCCGGCGATTGTAAATAAATGCCAAACCCCATGACTGAAAGGTAATTTTTGCCATAAGTAAAAAATAGTCCCCGCACTATAAAGAAGTCCCCCGGTAATAAGCAACTGTAATCCAATTAAAGGGAAATCCGGTAGCAATGATCCACTGGTAACAACTGCCAGCCATCCCATTGCAAGATAAACAAATAAGAAAACCTTTCTTTTGCCTGCGGGGCGGATAGCTTTAAGAATAATTCCAGTAATAGCCAATCCCCAAATAAATAGTAGTAATGTCCAGCCTGTCTTGGGAGGCATGGCAAGCAAGGCAAAAGGAGTATAAGTTCCGGCAATAAGCAGAAAAATAGAGGTATGATCCAAAATTTGGAATACTTTTTTTGCACCGGTAAAAGATAAACTATGGAAAAGGGTTGAAAAAAGGAAAGAGATAATCAAAGCTCCTTCAAACGCAATAATAGCTGGAATATTTTCAGCTTTGTGGTTTTTAAACGCCAAAGACAAAAGTATCACAAGTCCACTTAATCCAAGTAATACTCCTATACCATGGGTTACGCTGCTAAATATTTCTTCTCCGATTATTAAACCTTTACTCTTTTTCATATACACATTATCGCATAGCCTTGTTAAAGTATTTATCAAGATGTAAGATTTCTTTATGAGAAAAGAGCTGGAGGCTTTTAAAATAAAAATAGGTAATAGAATTTTGGATTATAGATTAGGTCAAAAATTAGATTTAAATAAAATAATTAGCTTTTTTGAAAAAAAATATAAGGTTAAGAAAATCTGGTCAGGCGACCGGCATATATTAGGAATCTTAGAAAAATTTCAAAAAGAATATTTTTTAAAATTATCAACAAGTGAAGGTATTAGTTTTTTCGGCAAAAGGGAATACAAGTGGAACGAAATTTTTAACAATAAGATTTCTCATAGCGAATTTCAAGTACCCCGTAATCTTGAAAGCGGATACTTTGAGAAGCTGTTTTATCAGATTACTGAAAAATTTGATGGTGAACTTTTATGCGATAGAGTCGCTTCCAAAGATCAGTCAAATCGGATAATTGATGATATTGAGAAGATAATAAGTTTATCAAGATTAATTGAGAGTATAAAAGTAGATAACTTAGAATATCCTGTTTCCAAGGTAGAAGATAACTTCAGGAATTATTTTATTGCAAAAACGAAAAGTTGGTATAAGAGTATTCCTTTGGAGATTGCTAAAAAATTTGACGTCTTAAGTTTGTTGGAGTTAGTTGAATCGGATAGCATTAAGCTTTCCAAAAAGCCACGTCATGGAGATTTTGCTCCCTGGCACATTTTTAGACTAAGCAATAATAAATTGGGGCTGATAGACGGGGAGCACTTTTTATCTCAGGGAGTGGCGGGATATGATATTGGTTATTTTCTACAAAGGGTATTTAGTGTCCTTAAAAATTCGGATGTTTCTCAAATGATTTTAAATCATTTAATTAAATATGGTTATGATTTACAAAAATTAAAAGTGATTTTAGCTGCGCGGGCTATTGGCGGTTATCTTGACGAGTCGCTGGCTCCTTTGCCAAATTACGATTATGCTGTCAGGTTCCAAAATTGGATTATGCATTTGAAAGCATAGTAAGGATCTAGAAAGGATTTTTTGATAAATTAGTCAGAAAAAATAACTTAATCCATTCTTTGGAAATAGGTACTCCTGTTAGAAATGGAAAAATTAAAATAAAACTGATAATAAATAAAAGTAAAATTATAAATGCTAATTTTCTTTTTTCCTTATCCTCAAGTAGCGCATTAAGCATGTGACCTAATACAAGACTTAAGAAGGGTACAGACGGGCTAAAATGGTACAGAAACATAATTCGGGGAGATGCAGCCCATGGTAGCCAGAAAGCAAAAAATCCCAGTAAAATTATTGCTAAATTTACAGCTTTTTTTCTAATTGCCTCTAAAACAGTCAAAATTATCGCAATTCCACCTGCCCAAAAAACTGCCGGATTGCCTGAGGTGAAAATATTGGCCATGGTGTCTTTTTGGTAATCTACAAAATACCAGACTGGATATAAATTAAGGGGCCATGACCACCAGGGCGATGCATAGCCGTGTGTGGCTTTTAGTCCGGTATGATACCACCACATTTGCTGCTGCAGCTGGATAAATTGATCAATAGTATGTCCCAGCAGAAAAAAAGGCAAATAACTAATCAGATAGATAATAGGTGGAATAAAAACAAAAAACAAAATCTTTAAGTATTGTTTACTAAACAGTAATAAAGGTATAAAAATGAGGTAGGAATAAACAGCTGCCCATTTGCTGGATAAAGCCAGCCCTAAAACGATTGCAGAAAGCAAAAATCGTTTATTTAAAAAACAATAGATTGACCCCAGTAAAAAAGTGACAAAATAAATATCATTCATGCCGGTGCGGGATTGGACAAAATTAAGACCGTCTAAAGAAAACACAAAAGCGGAAAGCAAGGAAGCAGTTTGATTTTTTAAAAGCTTTAACCCCAAAAGATAAATTAAATAGACTGATAAAACTCCAAGCAAGGCTCCCGGTAATCTGTATGCCCAGGCATTTTCTGTTTTGAAAATAAACATGGAGACAGTCATTATTTCTTTAGCAAGAGGCGGGTGGGTCCATTCATAAGCTACTCCCGGGGGAGGTGTAGTCCACCATTCCCATGCTTCTTTTGAGCCTTTTAAATATTCTTTTGCAGTAAATGCATGATAAACCTCATCAAAAACATATTTGTTTGGGTAATCAAGTCGAAACAAACGTAAGAAGGCAGTTAAAAGTAAAATGATTATTAAGATATGTTTTGGTTTAAGTTTCGGAAGATATGGCATAATTTTTTATTATACTAATAACGATTAGGATAAAGAGAATCGTTGAAACTAACGATAACCCTTTGCTGTTGGTATCTAGAAAATTATATATGATTGGATTATAGAGCACCTTAGGTAATTTAAAATAGAATTCGTTGTAATAAACATAGACATAATACAAGTTTAAGAAATGTAGTAAACTCAATATTCCGGTTAACACCAGTAACAATTTAGATTTATATGTAACAGCCACAAGTATCAGAAAAACTAATCCAGGATAGAGATATCTTTCATGGACACGAGTTGGTAAAAAGAAAAACCCCAGTGTTGCAAGAGCTGCCAATACATAAACGGATAACTGTTTCTTAAGGTATAAATACCCGATTATTATCCAATAGCCTGCCAATAAGATATATCCCCAGCTTTGGTAGGATATGTCATTCCAAAGTGTGACATCGGGAATCCAAAAGCCTACTGCCCCCCAGAAATTATAAGCAAATAAAGAAGTAACAGTATATTGGCTTGCGGTAGTTATTATCAAATTAATAAGACCGATTAAGGAATAAGTAAAAAAAGGTAAAGAGAATATAAAGAGAATAATTAAAAAGGGCAGAACTATTTTAATTATATTTCTGGTAGAAAAATTGGCTATACTAAATAAAAAATAGACAGGTATTATCGCGATTGTTTGCGGTTTTATTAACAGAGATATCCCAAGCAGTAAGGATGAAAGAATTAATTTTTTATTTTGAAGAAAATCAATCGTCAGAAAAAGAGAAAGAGCGAGGATGCTGTCAATTTGTCCCCAAATAGAACTATTAAATATTAAAGCCGGATTTAGAAAAATTAAAAAAGCTGCTAATTTTGCGTAAAACCCCGGTACAATTTGTTTTAATTTTAAATATATTAGTGCACCTAAAATTATTTCAGCAAAAATCGCGGGGAGTTTAAGTATTAAATAAAAAGTCGGATTATCTATTTGTAGCAAGTTTTTTACAAATACCAATAAACTTAGGATATACATATAACCAGGGGTATAATCGCTAAAAACCTGATTACTGTAAAACTTACTAAAACCCACTTCGTCAAGCCTTAGAGCCCAGGCAAACCAATCATCAGTATCTATTTTAAACCCGGGTACATTGGCTAATACCAGCCTGATAGTCAGCCCCCCTATCACCAGAAAAAAAAGGAAGCGATATTTTCTCATCTTACTTTATAAATACTATAATTTCCGCTGTCCAATATTATTGGATATTGATTTAAGAAAGCTCTATTAATATACATATCTTGCGGATCGCTAGATTCCACGACTATGTAATCGATACTATTTTTTTCAATTAATGGTTTGGCATTATCAGCACCTGCAAATATCTCGTTGATATCTTTCTCCCGGTCTTGATAATTGATCCCATGTACCCAAAGAAGGCCCGGATAGCCCATCATTATGGATCTGCCAGCCAAATTACTGACAGGAGAATTATGTAGTTTATATGTTAGAAAAATACTGTCTCTTGGGGTAATTTCTTTAAGTTTTTCGCCTGTTTCTACTGCCTCTTTGGAAAAAAGAAGATATGTAACATTTATTTCCCTCCATATGGATAGTAAAGCTGATGAAATCATAGTGATTATGATGAGTACTGTAGCAATTTTAAAAGACAAGTATTTGAATTTAAATAAATATGTAAAAAAAGAGGCTGCGCTAACAGAAAAAAACAGTCCTGCCCAGAAAAGAAATTTTACATTATCCCAATTATAAGGTGAAAATAGAGCAAGATTGATTATTACTAATAAAATTAAAGCATTAACTTGTAATATCTTTACCCATTTAGTGGCTAGCGGGAATATCAGAATAATTAAAGACAACGGGATAAAAAGATATGTATTTTTAAACCAAAACCATATTATGGATTCGTTCTCGCTTTTCATCCACCAAAGATGAGGTTTAAAAAAACTTTCCGATCCGCTGATATGATTTAAAAATACAGGAATATGGGGCAATGCAAATATTACTGTCAAAAACATTACAAAGATATAATTTCTCAGTTGGATTTTCCAGTATTGTCTGGCTAGGGTTAACAATCCTATAAGAGGAAGTGTGATTGCCATCGCCAATACTGTGTGGGTATGCATTAGAGGCATTAATGATATTAAAAGTGCAGCCAGGACTAAATCAAAAATACTGTGATGTCTGTCGGTATTTTTAAAAAATAGCAGTCGTAGAATAATAATTCCTGCCGGAATTCCGAAAAGCAAAGACCTTTCAGGAATTATCATCCTGGAAAGAAAATTACCCCATTGGATATTTTGTTCAAACAGATGGGAATACTCTTTGAGCATGGTAGGGTTTAGTAAAGCCTGGATAATTGATGTTAGATTGAATGAATAATCGCTTAAGAAAAATATAAATCCTAATCCTCCGTTAAAAAAGTAAAGAAGCACAGCAAAGAAGCTTTTCAGCCCATCCCTTGTTAAATTATAAGTAAAGTCATAAATTAAACCGATTAGACTTAAGGAAAGCATAAGACCGGGTATGATAATCGACAGACGTAGCGACCAGCCTTCAAAAACTAAAATTGCTGAAAAAAAATTTATTAAATAAGGATATGCAAGTTGAGCATTTGCATAGAATGGATTATCCGGAGGAAATTTGTAACCGTAAGCGATATGGGAAATTATACTTAAATGAAATGGCAGATCACCATATGTACTTTCACCTGTTTGTAAATTTCCTTTGACTGAAGGAATAATATGATGATTAAAAAGTGTAAAAAGTATCAGTCCGATTACGATTGTTAAAATAAATAATAATTTTTCTTTAAAAAGGTTTTGTAAACAAGGCAAGAAATTTAAATTAATTTTATATTTTAAAAAATAAAATATTTCAAATAATATAACTATAAAGTGGGCTATATAAATACCCGTGGGAAATGAAAAGATGATGCTGCTAAAATAATTGATTGCAGTAAATAAAATAATTCCCAAAGAAACAATATAAGAAATTTCCGAAAATTTTGGTATGGTAATTGACAACCTTTTTGTTACAATTACTCCCAATATTAAGCTTATAAAAAGGCTGAAAAACGGAAGGATAAATGACATTAATAAATAATACCAGATTAGTAGTAATTTTAGGTCCGACATCGACAGGTAAAACAGATTTGGCCTTAAACCTTGCTAAAAAATTTAACGGAGAATTATTATCTTGCGACTCAAGGCAGGTTTATCGGGGGCTGGATATTGGGACTGGAAAATATCCAAATTTAAATATCAAATATCAAATATCAAATATCAAAAAGAGGAAAGCGCATTGGGAAATAGAGGGGGTTAAAATCTCGATGTATGATGTGGCTGATCCAAAAAAACAATATACGGTTTATGATTTCATAAAAGACGCAACCCCAATCATTGATGATATTTTAAAAAGAGGAAAACTTCCTATTATAGTAGGGGGTACTGGGTTGTACTTAAAAGCTTTACTTGAGGGTATTCCTAATTTGGGAATCCCGGTTTCGGAGAAATTAAGGATGCAGCTGCAAAAACTTTCTAAAGATGAGCTGCAGGGAAAATTACAACAAATAGCTCCTGATAGATGGGAGCGTATGAATTACTCGGACAGACAAAACCCCAGAAGGTTAATCAGGGCAATAGAGATTGTCATTCAGCTCACTGTAAACAAGCTCAGGACTCAGGATGACAAAGGTAGAAGTCAAAATGACACTTACGTTTTAAAAATCGGATTAACTGCACCGCGCGATATTTTATATCAAAGAATCGATAAGCGGGTTATCATCAGGGTTAATCAGGGGATGATTGATGAAGCACAGCAGTTACATAAGAGGGGCCTGAGTTTAAAAAGAATGAGACAATTGGGGCTTGAGTATGGAGTTTTAGCTGATTTTCTGGAGGGCAAAATTAAAAGTAAGGAGGAATTGATTAAAGTATTGCAGGGCAAAATTCATGGTTTTGCCAGAAGACAGCTTACTTGGTTTAAGAAAGAGAAAAATGTATCTTGGGTTGATACAGAAGGTAGAAATTATTTCCAAAAAGTAGAGAATTTGATTTGTAAATGGTATGATAATCCTATAAATGTCGCATAAAATTGATATTTCGCATAAAACAATAATTTTTGTTGCTTTATTCATCCTATCTTTATGGATAATATTTTTAATCCGTGATCTTTTGATAATTTTATTTATTGCGGTAATTTTTGTATCTGCTTTATCGCCTTTGGTAAAATTTTTTATTAAATTAAAACTTCCGAAAGTTTTAAGCATTGCTCTAACGTACATTATTATAATAGCAATAGTAACGGGTTTAATTGTAAGCATAGTGCCGCCGCTTATTGAGCAAAGCAGTAAACTGGTGGTTGCATCTCCGGCACTTGTGGCTCAATTTTTTAATGTTACTAATCTTGACAGATCAATATTTTCCCAGGAATTAACAAATATTTCAAAAAATTTATTCTCAATTACCTTGTCTATATTCGATAACTTGGTTACAATAATATTTCTCCTGGTTTTAAGTTTTTATATGCTTTTAGAAAAAGAAAAGCTTGAAACCCGCTTAGCTTCATTATTTGGCAGCAAAGAAGAAAGAGTTAAGTTATTAATTGTGAAGATCGAAGAAAAACTAGGCGCATGGCTGCAGGGTCAGTTAATACTGAGTCTTGTAATAGGCATCCTTTCATACATCGGACTTACTCTTCTAAATATTCCCTATGCTTTGCCTCTTGCTATGATAGCCGGCATTATGGAGGTTATTCCGGTTATCGGACCGATAATTTCAGCATTGCCTGCAATTTTTCTGGCGCTGACAATATCCCCGTTTTTAAGTATTGCAGTTGCAGTTATGTATCTTGTGATTCAACAGCTGGAAAATAATTTGATTGTGCCTCAGGTAATGAAAAGAGCGGTTGGCTTAAACCCTTTGATAGTTATTCTGGCCATTGCTATAGGAAGCAGATTGCTGGGTATAGCAGGCGCTTTATTGGCAGTTCCGTTGGCAGTTGTGATACAAATAATTGCTGCTGAAATAATTGAGGAAAAAAAGATATAGTTGTATAATATAGGGGCCTGGGAAGAAGGATAATCGGTCCGCCTTTGGCGGACAGGAAAGTCCAGACAGCAAAAAGCAGGGTGATCTGCGTAAGCAGGTAGCCGTAAGGCCTAGTTAGAGTAACAGAAACGATCTGGGTGACGCCAGCTGAAACGACCAAGTGACTGGGTATCCCGCCTTAAGGCGGGAGGACAATCCTCCCCGCTGCAATCCTAGAATCAACAGAGCCGCTTGCTCAATTGTTGTAATCAGGAGCATTAGATAAATGATTATCTTGAAACAGAATCTGGCTTACTATCTTCCTAGGCAAATTTTTCTTCCCCTATAGTATACTAATTATAGATGCTTGCAAAGATAATTTCAGGAGCTAATATAGGCCTTGATGCGGTTTCTATTACAGTGGAGGTTGATGTAAGCGGCCAATCTTTACCTTCTTTTACTATTGTGGGGTTAGGAGACAGGGCAGTTGAAGAGAGTAAAGAAAGAGTCCGGGCTGCATTCAGGAACACCGGCGTAGATTTTCCTTTGCATAGGATTGTTGTTAATTTGGCGCCGGCTGATTTACCAAAAGAAGGACCATCCTACGATCTGCCTATTGCTTTGGGTTTGCTCTTGGCATCGGGTCAAATAACTGCGGGAAAAACAGATTTGTCTAAAACTTTAATTGTAGGAGAATTATCATTGGATGGTTATCTTAGGAAAATCAATGGAGTATTGCCTTTGGCAATTCTAGCAAAAAATAGCGGCATAAATAAGATGATAGTTCCAAAAGAAAATGGGGCAGAAGCGGCAATTGTTGAGGGCTTAGAAGTAATGGCTCCTCAGGATCTGCGGCAGCTCGTGAGAGTTCTATTAGGACAGGAAGTTTTGGAACCTGAGAAAAGGAATACTTCAAATTTAGAAGATAATATAAACTATGAATATGATTTTTCCCAAATTAAAGGACAGGAGCAGGCAAAACGCGCATTGGAAATATCTGCTGCCGGCGGACACAATATCCTGCTTAAAGGTCCTCCCGGAGCAGGAAAAACTTTACTCGCCAGAGCTTTTCCGTCGATTTTACCACCTCTTGTTCTGGATGAGGCAATAGAAATAACTAAAATTTATTCAATAGCGGGCCTTATTCCGGATGGCAGATCGCTAATTACCAAGCGTCCGTTCAGGTCGCCGCATCACAGTGCTTCATATGTGGGGTTATTGGGAGGAGGGGTTAATGTCAGGCCGGGAGAAATTTCGCTTGCTCATAGGGGAGTTCTATTTTTGGATGAGGTGGCAGAATTCCCACGCCAAAGCCTGGAAAGCTTGCGTCAGCCGCTTGAGGATCGAGTTATTACAATTTCAAGAGCGTCAGGATCTATTAATTTACCGTCACGGTTTATTCTGTTTGCTGCTCAAAACCCTTGTCCCTGCGGATTTCTGGGAGATAAGAAGAGAAGTTGTTCTTGTATGCCCGGCCAGATTGCCAAATACAAAAGAAAGATTTCCGGACCATTTTTGGACAGGATAGATATTTATCTTGAGGTTCCTCCGGTGGAGGTAGATAAACTGGCATCGGATTTAAAAGTTGAAAGCTCCTTTGAAATCAGAAAAAGAGTAATTGAAGCAAGAAAGATTCAGGAAAAGAGATTCAAAAATAAAATTCTTACTAACGCTGAGATGAGAAACGAGGATATTAAAGAGTGCTGTACTGTTACAAGCGAAGGTTTGGAGCTTTTAAAGATGGCTATTTCTTCCCTTAATCTTTCGGCCAGAGGTTATCACCGGGTCCTAAAATTATCAAGGACTATTGCAGATTTATCCGCTTCCGAAAATATTCAGGCTGAACATATAGCAGAAAGCTTGCAGTACCGTGCAAGAGAAGAGAGCTGACTATAATAGACTTCCCCGGGATAACTATCATTTTAAGCTATCCGCTTTAACCTACAAAAAATCCCACTTTCCCCAGCGAAGCTGGATTTTGCGGGATTTTTTGAAACGGCGATCCATCGGCTTGTGCCTCAGGATACCAATTTTTTAGCCACCGATTTTAAACATGGAGGTTCCACAAACCGGGCAAGTGCCTTTTGAGGCTTTTTTACCATTTTTCATAGTTACCTCTTGTACATTTTCGGCGTCTCTTTTTTGGCGGCATTTTACACAATACATTTGCATAATTAAGTATTTCACCCCCTTTCTAAAATATTCTTAAATTCAGAAGATTGTTTTTTAAGAGAAAAAATAATGAAATTTGCGCTCCGATAGCCATAGAGGAAAGTATTAAAATTTTTGCCAAGTCGTGGCGTAGGTAAGCGAAATCGGTTCGGAACGACTCGGAATGACTCGGTGCGCCAGAGTATTGGTGTGTTAGAATTCCAGTTCCGGTTAACTGATTCTCCGATTTAACTGGTTCTCCGATTCTTTCTGAGTTTTCTGAATTCTTCCCATAGACTTGTCTGCGCAGTATTTGTAAGCGTTTTTCCAGGTCTGAAAGTTTTGCAGTTTGTTGGTATGCCATGCTAAGTTTTAGATCGAGCGTGCGAAATGAGCCTAGCACGAACAGTTGAGGCTGTCAAGCACCAGTTGTATTGTCGAATATTGTAGTTGACAATATTTGCATTCATAAAGTATATTGAAAGAGTAACTTATGTATCCGGATTGGTTCGTCATTGCCTTGCCTGCAATGGCGGTAATTTTTCTTTGGCTTGGATTTTTAAGTTTTTTTATTGGGAGGCAAAATAAATTTCTAAAATCACTTTTTCCTAAATCAGGAGAAAGGGATATAAGGAAAAAGTTTGAAGAGATACGAGAAACGGTGGAAGGATTTCAAAAAGAGTTATTCGGTATAAGCAAGAAGATAGAAACGGTTGAAGAAGAGGGGTTTCAGCACATACAAAGAGTTGAACTTATGCGGTTTAACCCTTATGATGATACAGGAGGAGACCAAAGCTTTACTGTAGCATTATTAAATAACGAAGGGTCTGGTATTGTTGTAAGTAGCTTGCATGCAAGATCAGGAACAAGGGTATTTGCAAAGGATGTAAAAGAGGGAAAGGGCGGCAAGTATCAGCTCTCTAAAGAGGAAGAGCTGGTTATTAAGAAGGCAATGGAAGATAAATGAAAAAAATAATAGATACATTTCAGACTTTAACTAATCTGCAAAGAGTTTTAGTTTTAATAATTTTAGGAGTGGTAGTGTATGGCGCTTCCACAAGCTTATCGTATTCTTTATTCAGCCGGTTTATTTCAACTCCTTCGGTTAAAGAAGGCGGTACGTCTTCACTGCCAACTGCGACAACAGCTTTTGTTGAGGATCCGAACGAGCCAAGGACAGAAATTTGCCCGTTAAACGGTAATAAACATACCAAAAAAGCCAAAGAATTCTGGGAAAAGAGACGCCCTCTGGCAGTTATGATTGAAAACCACACAGAAGCAAGGCCCCAGTCCGGGTTATCCTCTGCAGATGTAGTATATGAGGCTGTGGCAGAAGGCGGAATTACCAGATTCATGGCTTTGTTTTATTGTAATCTTGCAGACACTCAGGTGGGTCCTGTCAGATCAGCAAGAACGTATTTTCTGGATCCGCTTGCAGAGTATGATGCTTCGTACGCTCATGTAGGAGGAGCTAATACTCCCGGCCCCGCTGATGCATTGTCACAGATTATTAAATACGGAGTTAAGGATTTGAACCAATTCAGTATAGGATTTCCTGTTTTTTGGAGAGATTATCAGCGATTGGGTCATTCTGTCGCTACAGAACATACAATGTATTCAACCACCGCAAAACTTTGGGAGGTTGCAGCAAAACGTGGATTTTTGGCTACAGATTCAGCCGGGATACGATGGGATAAAAACTTTAAGCCATGGACCTTTAAAGATGATGAGCAAAGCTCTTCTACGAATAAAGCCGGAGGTGCAACCGCTAAGATTGCAGTTAATTTTTGGGAAAGCCAGCCTTCATACAGGGTAGAATGGAATTATGATGCTGCTACAAATTCATATAAAAGGAAAAACGGTGAGTCTCATCTAGATTTAAACAATAAAAAGCAGCTTGATGCAAAAGTTGTTATTGTGCAATTCCAAAAGGAATCTAATGCTAACGACGGCTATCCGGGGAATGTGCACCTGTTATACGGGACAACAGGTACCGGCAAAGCATTAATTTTCCAGGATGGGAATGTTTTGGAAGGGAAATGGGTTAAGACCTCAAGAACTGCAAGAAGTAAGTTTGTGGATAAATCAGGTAAGGAAGTGGAATTAAACAGAGGCCAAATTTGGATCCAAACTGTCCCGGAAGGATCCAAAGTAAGCTACTGATGAGTGATTGCCTGCCTGAAAGGAGGTGGCAATGTTAGAGGAATTATTTGTTTCAAGAGTCCGGGTAAAAATACTACAACTTTTTTTGTCTTTACCTGTTGATACGCTTTTTCATGTCCGGGAAATTGTGAGACGTGTCTCGGAAGAAATCAATGCTGTTAGACGAGAGCTTGCAAGAATGGAAAAATATGGGATGGTCTCGTCAGAATGGCGCGCCAACAGAAGATTATATAGATTCAAAAAAGACTATATTTTTTATGGAGAATTATTAGCTTTAGTGGCTAAAACTACTGGTTTAGGCGGAAACTTAATTAAAAATAAGAATAAACTTGGAAAGATTAAGTTTGCTTTTGTATCAACAAAATTTTTTAAAGGAAAAAAGCTTGAAGAGAGCGATAATGTTGATATTTTAGTAGTGGGGAGTATCGTACTTCCGCAGTTGCAAGCTATTATTTCCGACGAGCAGGCAAAAAGAGAAGCGGAGATAAATTATTCGTTTATGGATGAGGCAGAATTTAAATTTAGGGTTAAAAGAAGAGACCCATTTATTCTAAAAGTATTAATCCAACCGAAAATTATGCTAATTGGAGATGAGGATGAAATACTGGAAGGGATAATTGTTTAGACTAAAGTTATGAAGCCGCGGGCTGTGTTGTGGATTATTGTTTTTATTACTATAATTTCGCTCTTTTTTAATCTTCCTGCATTTCCTAAAGTTAAAATATTGGGCAGAAGTGTAAACATAGATTTTCCTTTGAAATTAGGACTTGATTTGCAGGGAGGGACTCAGGTTGTTTTAGAAGCTCAAATGGATAAGATAGATCCGCAGAACAGGGATGCGGCGCTTGAGTCTGCTAAAAATGTTATAGAAAAAAGGGTTAATTTGTTTGGCGTATCTGAAGCTTTGGTCCAGTCTTCAAAGATAGGCGATCAAAGAAGAATTTTGGTTGAATTGCCGGGTTTAAAGGATGCCTCAGCAGCAGCGGCCATGATTGGCAAAACTGCACAGTTGGATTTTAGGGAACAGATTGCAACCCCCTCATCTGAGGCAACCCGATCCGCGCAGGCATTATTTGATAGTTTTAGACCAACCGGGTTAACGGGGGCGGATTTAAAAAAGGCTCAGGTGACATTCGGAAGTGGAAATGGAAAAACAGGACCGCAAGTATCGATTGAGTTTACCCAGGAAGGGGCTTCCAAGTTTGCAGAAGTTACAAAAAGAAATATTAACAAGCCGTTGGCTATGTTTTTAGATAATGCACCTATCAGTTGGCCTCCTCCTGTTGTTCAACAGGAAATTATTGGCGGAAATGCCGTTATAACGGGCAACTTTACAACAGATGAGGCGAAAAACTTGGCCATTCAGCTTAACGCGGGAGCATTGCCTGTGCCGATTAAGATTTTGGAACAAAGATCCATCGGTCCAACGCTGGGAGCAGAATCGGTGAATAAAAGTTTGGTCGCGGGAATAATAGGGCTTGCCATTGTTGCCGTATATATGGGAGCATATTATGGTGTTTTGGGGCTGATTGCAGACGTTGCTTTAATTATTTATACGATTTTGATTCTTGCAATATTTAAAACAGGTCTTTTTATTCTGCCGCCTGTAACTTTAACATTAGCAGGAATTGCCGGATTTATCTTATCGATCGGGATGGCAGTTGACGCAAATATTTTAATTTTTGAAAGAATGAAGGAAGAAATCCGCTGGGGAAAGGGCAAAACTACAGCATTAGAATTGGGTTTTAAAAGAGCTTGGTCTTCCATTTGGGCTTCTAATGTTTCCTCTCTCATTACGGCTGCAATTTTATATGGAATGGGCACTTCCCTTATACGGGGTTTTGCCATAACTTTAGCAATAGGAGTGATGGTTTCGATGTTTACAAGTTATGTGGTGACCAGAACATTTTTGAGATATGTAATAAGTGAAAAAAGATAGGTTTCAAGATGAAATTTATAAGCAGAAAGCCTCATTATGAATATTTAAGAAATAAATGGACTTTGCGCAATCAGGCTATCCAAAATAATTTTTGGGAAAAACATAGCGAAGCCTTAAAGCATTTTGCAGTTGGTTCTTTAGGAGGGTTAATGTTATTATCTGCGCCTTCTCATCCGCGGTTGTCGGCTGCTTCGGAATATGCGCTAAGCCGCGACGATGTCTTAAAAAGTTATGACCGCAATGTCTTATTGGCTCAGGAATTATTGGATAAAATACCCAAAGAGGTTAGACCCTTGGAGCAGACAGAAGAAAAAGATATAACTGAGATATTATCCCGCAATTTCGATATAAAAATAACGGCACAGCTGAATGACATCAGGCTTAATAGGAATTATGGTTTAATTGGAGGAGAGCAGCACCTATACCGTTATCCTGGTGATAATTTGTCTGCTCATGCATATAATGCGTCTGATTTTGCAAAGTACGCTGATGCCGGTATTGCGCCGGGACTTGGAGCATGGGGCTATTTTGCGCCTTCGCAAAAGGATTTCGGAGAAGTTAATAAGGAAAGGGAAAGGTATTACCTGGCAATTCAAACTTTTAAAGCGCCGGGTTTTGCAGAGAATTTTATAAAATACAGGGATTTTTTTAAGTTTCGGAAGATGCTGGTGGTGAATCCTAAAACCGGACAGACTGTTGTGGCAGTAGTTGGCGATGCAGGTCCTTCCGAATGGACAGGTAAGCACTTGGGCGGTTCACCAGAGGTGATGGATGAGTTGGGGCTTGCCTCGGGTCCAAGAAAAGGGCCGGTGCTGTATTTTTTTATTGATGACCCGGAAAATAAAATTCCTTTGGGTCCGCTTAAAGTTAGGAGTGATGCATGAAAACTTTTTATTCTCATTTAATCGAAATAGAGTCTGTAAATGTGGAACTTTATAAGTTAGATTTATCAAAAGAACAAGCTTTGCACCTTGCGGGATTAATTGATTCGAGTCTGCATCACACGATTTTGGATACTATTTTATCAAAACTTTCGTCAAGCGATAAAAGAGTTTTTTTGAACCATTTAAAAGAAGATGATCATGATAAGATATGGCGGTTTTTAAATGAAAAAGTTGATAAAATTGAAGTTGAAATTAAAAAAGCAGCAAAGGATTTAAAAGACCAGCTGCAGAAGGATTTAATGGAGGCAAAAAGAAAGTAACTATGAATCTGATGAAATATAAGACCTGGTACTTTGTTTTTTCTATGCTGATTATTTTGCCCGGATTATATTTTTTGGTAACGTCGGGATTAAAAGCAGGAATAGATTTTACAGGGGGGGCTTTGCTGGAATACAGATTTGAAAAAAGCATAAATTCAAGTGATTTAAAAACGCAAATTTCTTCACAAGGTATTGAAGTGGGGCAGATAACTCCGTCTTCAGATAATGTTTATATCATCAGAACCAAACCCATAGAGCAGGTAAAAATAAATACTTTAAAGTCTGCTCTGAATGAAAAGTTTGGAGCAGTGGAAGAAAGAAGAGTGGAATTTGTGGGGCCTGTAATAGGAAACGAGCTCAGGCAAAAGGCATTTATTGCAACTGCCTTAGCCTCAATTGTGATCGTTTTATACCTGGCGTTTTCTTTCAGGAAAGTTCCCCGGCCGATGTCTTCCTGGAGGTTTGGTATTGCAGCGGTTATTGCGCTAATTCATGATATTTTAGTAGTTGTAGGAGCATTCGCTATTTTAGGAAAATTTTTAAATGTGGAGATTGATACTCTTTTTGTAACGGCACTTCTTACTGTGATTGGTTTCTCTGTTCATGATACGATTGTTGTTTTTGACAGGATCAGGGAAAATTTAACCAAGATGACGAGCAAAAAGTTCATTGATGTTGCTAATCTATCCGTCATTCAAACTTTAGGAAGATCCCTGAATACTTCTTTGACAGTGGTTTTTGTACTGCTGGCGATGCTTTTATTTGGGGGAGAAACCATCAGATGGTTTGTGGTGGCGTTACTTATTGGCATTATCTCCGGGACATATTCTTCCATTTTCAATGCAACGGCATTATTGGTTTGGTGGGAAGAAAGGCTTGGTCATTAAGCTAGTTCTTTTATTCTGTTTGAAAGGTAATCAGAGTCATTTTTAGAAGAATCTTCCAAAACTTCTTCAAAAAGTTTTTGTAGGATTTCACCAACTTTTGGACCGGGTTTAATTTGTAAAGTTTTCATCACATCACTACCATTTATTTTAAGATCAGAAATAGAGAAAGGTTTTTTTAAGACTTCTTTAATCCTTTTGCTAAATTCTTCCATTCTCCACGAAACTGCATTTTGAGTTCCTCCCCCTAATCTGTCCCCGATTCTTACTGCCATCATATCTTCGATATTTTCCAACCCGACATTTTTAATGAACCTTCTTATAGCAGAATCTGTTTGATTTTCGTCAACTGTAAACAAATGCCACCGAACAAGACGATAGATTCTGTCGGTTTGCTTTTTGGATAAATTAAACCTTCTGGTTATCTGTAAGACAATTTGTCCGCCAACTACATCATGCTGATAAAAAGTGACATTGCCATCAGATGCAATTTCTACAGTATCTGCTTTGCCGACATCATGCAAAAGTGCTGCCAGTTTTACCAGCGGGTCAGTTGTTGGAGTATGTTTTAAAGCAAGAAATAAATGTTCTCCGATATCATAAACCCTGTCATGTTTTGGGCCTTCCTGGACAATACCAAAACATCTTTCCACCTCAGGTAAAATGATCTGTAAAATTCCTGCTTCTTTTAATTTAATAATGCCTTCATAAGCCTGCCCGCCCGGTGCTTCGCCGTCAGGCGATGGCAGGCGGGCATTGTCTGACTCAAGCATTTTGAAAAGTTCATCCCTGATTCTTTCATTGGCTATTTCTTTTATCAGCAAAGAATTTTCTTTGATGGCTTGAAGAGTTTTTTCCTCGATTTCAAAATTAAGTTGTGCGGCAATTCTAATAGCGCGCATTAAACGCAGGGCATCTTCTTGAAATCTTTTTGCAGGATCCCCAACTGCCCGGATAATTTTATTTTTAATATCTTGTTGCCCATTAAACGGATCAATAATAATGTAATTGTCATCCTGAGCGTTAGCGAAGGATCTCTGAACCGATTCGGCCTGAGGGCTCACGGCCTCGAAGGCTTGTTTCAGACCCACATTCGTGGGAGATTCTTCACTTCGCTTCGCTTCGTTCAGAATGACAGAAGGAAAGCCTAATGCTATCGCATTAATAGTAAAATCCCGGCGCTTTAGATCCTCTTCAATTTTATTGGTCCAGGAAACTTCAACAGGATGACGGCTGTCTTTGTAGACTCCTTCTTTTCTCATGGTGGTAATTTCGTATATTTCGCTTTTAGCAGCTAACAGCGAATAGCTAATAGCTAATGGCGATACTCCCACTGTCCCGAATTTATTATCATAAAAACCTTCCGGGAAGAGTTTTAAAATCTCCTCAGGTTTAGCATCAGTGGTAAAGTCCCAATCATTAACCTCTCTTCCCATAATCAAGTCACGCACCGCCCCTCCAACAATATATATCTGGAATTTAGCTTTTTGAAATTTTTCTAAAATCTCTTTTACTTCTTCAGGTAATTTTATATCCATAATCCAATTTTACCTTTAAGTTGTCTATGTTACAATTGCGCCAATATGCTTTGGAAGATTTTACCGAAAAAAAATGATGATTTAATAGAGCAACTTTTAATTAACCGCGGGATTAAAACTGAAAAAGAAAAAGAACTTTTTTTCCACCCTAAAATTTCTGATTTCAAAAAAGATTTACAAATTCCCGGAATCGAGAAAGCCATAAAAAGAATTAAAGAGGCAATAGAAAAAGGGGAGCAGATTATTGTGTACGGGGATTATGATGTGGATGGGATATCTGCATCAGCGATTTTATATAAAGCACTTGCCTCGCTTGGTGCGAAAGTCCTGCCGTATATTCCTCACAGGGAAAAAGAAGGGTATGGATTATCAAGGGTGGGATTGGAATTTGCCAGAGATTCTGGTGCAACTCTTGTTATTACTGTTGATAACGGCATCGTGGCTTTTGAGCAGGCAAAAATTGCCAAAGAACTTGGTTTGGATTTAATCATTACTGATCATCACGTTCCGCAGGAGGAAAAGCCTGATGCTTACGGAATAGTCCACTCCACTAAGATGTGCGGTGCGGCAGTTGCCTGGTGTTTAATAAAAGATTTAATAAAAAAGGATTTATCAAAAGAGCTTTTGCAGTTTGTAGCTATTGCCACAATTTGCGATCTTATTCCGCTGATTGGTTTAAACCGATCATTTGTTTTTGAGGGGTTAAAGATTTTAAACACCACCACAAATTTAGGCCTTTTAGAGTTGATTAATGAGTGTGGCATAAGGATGGGCAGCATCGGCTCTTTTGAAATAGGATATATGATCGGTCCGCGTTTAAATGCCATGGGTAGATTAGAACACGGCATTGATTCTTTAAGGCTTTTATGTACAAAAGACCCGCTAAAGGCAAAAAGGTTAGCAAAGCTTTTATCTGATACTAACAGCACCCGGCAAACTATGACCTCTGTTGCGCTGGATCAGGCAAGACTACTGGTAGATAAAACACAAACTATTCAGGTTTTATACAGCAAAGAATGGTCAATGGGGATCGTGGGGCTTTTGGCAGGAAAAATTTGTGATGAACACTCTTGTCCGGTAATTGCGATTTCTGTAGGAGAGGAGATTTCCAAAGGCTCTGCCAGATCCATTGGCGGGATCAATATTGTAGAAGTTATAAGGAAGCATTCTGATATTTTGATAGATGTGGGAGGGCATCCGGGAGCTGCCGGATTTTCTATTTTAAGTAAACACCTGGAAGTTTTTAGAAAAAGGCTGGAGTCTGACGGGATAAAGCTGCCCTCAAGTGAGAAAACTTTAGAAGTTGAGGCAGAGGTAGAAAGTAAAAAACTCACCAAAAATTTGATAAAAGAACTGGAAAAATTTGAGCCTTTTGGAATGAATAATAGAAAACCTCTTTTTGCTACATATAAAATGCGAATTTCCGATATCAGGACAGTAGGTAATGGGAAGCATTTAAAATTTAAAGTCTCTTCTGGATTCAATTCTATTGATGTCATTGCTTTTGGTATGGGAGCGCAGGCTGATCAGCTAAAGCCAGGCCAAACTGTGGATTTGGCATATAATTTTGAACTTGACACTTATAACGGTAATGAAAAATTACAGTTAATAGTTAAAGATATTAAGTAGGTTTTACTCTTTTCGGCACATATTTTCCATCAACAAAAACATAATTAGGAGTACCGGTTTCCCTAAACCATTTATTATATTCTGGTGAGCTCCATGGACCTGATGTTTTTAAGGCATTAACACCACCCCTTACTATGCTTTTATTAAATGTTCCTATATTTAATTCAAAATCTGGTGTTTTCATTTTTCTCAACCTCCTTTCTTTTTTCTGGGATAACATCTATTTATAGTTATCCGCTAAACGCGGATTAGTTTGTTGTTATCCCGTTAAAGTCGATTTACGACTTTAACCACAAAAAAACCTCCCGTTTGGGAGGTTTAAATCCTGCAGAGCTTTTTTTAAAAGTCTACTGCAGAAAACCTCCCAAATTAGAGGTAATAATAATCTCAATAGCAATCTGACCGCTTCTTTTAAACATTTGATTAATGGTAACAAATGTTTAAAAATTTGTCAAAAATTTTATTTACCTTGGACTGGTACTCTTGGTTCTGGTCGCCAATTCTTTGGCCAGACTTGTGGCCATCCTTTCGGATCAACCCTTTGTCCGATATTTGATTTATCTGCACATGGGTGTAATGGAATTTGTTTTCCATCAGGGCCAATTCCCATTGGTATCGATTCGCCTTCAATTGCCATTATTTAAGCACCTCCTTTCATAAATTTATCTTGCCCCAACTAAAACTTTTTCTATTACTTTTTGTGTTGATGCTGATTGACTAACTAATTTTGTATTGTCATTCCGAGGGTCCTTTGGACCAGAGGAATCTTCCGCGATTATGGAGGATTCTATGCTTTGCTGCATAGATATAGGTTCGTAGTCTCCTGTATCAGGATTAAATATATAACCAGGAGTTCCCGGAAAGTTATCATGATGAATTTCAGGACCGAAAATCCTGTTAAATGGTCTACTATCAATTTGCCGTTCTCTCATAATTTTTTCCATTAAAAAACCTCCCGTTTGGGAGGTTTAAATTGACTTTCTTTTTAGATAAATTTACCTAAAAAGGTCTCCCGAAAATGCTCCTAAAAGGAGCAAGCTAAGGAGGACAACTAAGCTTTGTATTTTTTTCAAATCAACAGCAATGCTTTTGAACATAAGATCCCATAATATCTGTTTTGTCCGCATTTGTCAACCGCTTGTATAGGCAGGCCACATAGGTAACACTTTGTTAAAGAAGATTTTGTCAGCATACTCCAGGGGTGTATCTAAATCAAGTGATTCATGAGGTCTGTAGGAGTTGTATTTAACAAGCCAGATAGTTAAG